>Ga0181527_1002592_pt1 | contig 16862 bp, 5 predicted proteins | sample PEATcosm2014_Bin_30_FD_119762 | JGI IMG/M metagenome (GOLD analysis project Ga0181527, IMG submission 119762) | Peatland microbial communities from MTU Mesocosm Facility, Houghton, MI, USA - PEATcosm2014_Bin06_60_metaG | ecosystem: Environmental > Terrestrial > Soil > Wetlands > Peat | place...
ATGAACTGGGGCGGCGGCATCTCGCCTGCGTGGCACCCGGCGAGCTTCGGCGTCGTCACGCTGGTGGAATAGCGGCCAGCGTAATGTGCCGCGCTTCCCGGGGAAAGCCGGCATTCAAGACTTTCGCGTTTACGGCTCCCCGTTGCGTACCCCTGTGCCTCTGGCGAAGGCGTGGGCGGGCCTCGCGTGGGTCTGGTTTAGCGCGCCGGTGTATCGGGACCGACGCACGCGCGCGCGCGTCCGCGCGGCGGAGACGAAAACCCCATCAGTCGGGGGCCGTGCTCATCTCCGAGTGTGTCTCATTCGCGCCCATTTTCAGGGCTTCTCGGTACGTTGATTGACGAAACGGCAATTTCGGAGCCGTAGGTCGCGAAACTTGCCGTTCCGGGCGCGAGTGAACGGCGGTCCCGGAAAACCAACCTTATTTGACACGCAACAGGCGCCCAGTACATTGACCGGCATGGGCACCCCACCCCTCTTGTCCCTCTTCGATGGGGTTCGTACAATTATCTCTACAGTCTTCTTCCTTTCTCACGGTTGGTGGCCGTATGACCGCTCCAAACGATCCCCCGGATCCGCCGTCTGAAAGTTCGCCGGAAACACGCCTGTGGCAGCCTGGGGAACCCGAGTCCCAGCAAACTTGCGGCGATGACACCTCCGAGAAGACGGAACCGGCGCCGGAGGCAAGTGCCGGGCATCCTGGCCGCATCGGTCGTTACCGGGTGGAGAGAATCCTGGGGCAAGGCGGCTTCGGCCTCGTCTACCTCGCCCACGACGAGCAGTTGCAACGTCTTGTCGCCATCAAAGTGCCGCACCGACATCGAGTGTCCACCATCGAAGATGCGAAAGCCTACCTGACCGAAGCTCGTACCGTCGCCAACCTCGATCACCCGAACATCGTTCCTGTGTTCGATGTCGGTGGCACCGAGTATTTCCCCTGTTTCGTCGTCTCGAAGTACATCGACGGCACTGACCTCGCCACGAGGCTCAAGCAGTCCCGTCTATCTCCACACGAAGCGGTCGAACTGGTGGCGACGGTCGCCGAGGCATTACACCATGCCCACAAGCAAGGGATTGTGCATCGGGACATCAAGCCGGGGAACATTCTCCTCGACATGAGCGGCAAGCCCTTCGTGGCCGACTTCGGGTTGGCCTTGCAGGAGCAGGACGTGGGCAAGGGGTCACACTATGCCGGGACGCCTGCCTACATGAGTCCAGAACAGGCCCGTGGCGAAGGGCATCGGGTGGATGGCCGTAGTGACATCTTTAGTCTTGGCGTGGTCTTTTACGAACTGCTGGTGGGGCGCCAGCCTTTTTGTGGGGAATCGCAAGCGGAACTGATCGAGCAAGTGACGAGCTTCGAACCGCGTCCGTTGCGGCAAGTGGATGAAGGCATTCCGAAGGAACTGGAGCGAATTTGTTTCAAGGCTCTGGCAAAACGAGCGTCCGAGCGGTACATGACGGCCAAAGACATGGCCGACGACCTGCGACACTCTCTGGCCGAGCAGAACGTCAACCAGCAAGCCGGCCATGTGGGAAGCAGCTCGCCTGCGGTCATGCCGGTCATGCAACCGTCATCCCCGTCGATTGCATCAAGCCGCTGCGGTGTAACCTCGACAACGGCGGAAACGCCGACCTCGGACCACCAGCCGCTCAAGATTGTGCCGAAAGGCTTGCGGTCCTTTGACGCCCACGACGCAGACTTTTTCCTCGAATTATTGCCCGGCCCTCGTGATCGGGACGGACTGCCCGACAGTATCCGGTTCTGGAAGACCCGCATCGAAGAAACGGACGCCGACAGCACCTTCTCGGTGGGCCTCGTCTATGGGCCTAGCGGTTGCGGCAAATCTTCGCTGGTCAAGGCGGGCCTGCTACCCCATCTGTCCGACGACGTGATCGCCGTCTATGTCGAAGCCACCGCTGAGCAAACGGAAACGCGCCTTTTGAACAGCCTGCGGAAGCGATGCCCTGCTTTGTCCGACAATTTGTCGTTGAAAGAAACACTGACTGTCCTACGGCGGGGACAGGGCGTGCCGGTCGGCAAGAAAGTGCTGATTGTGGTCGATCAATTCGAGCAGTGGCTGCACGCCAAGAAGGAGGAGACAAACCCGGAACTGGTACAAGCCCTGCGGCAGTGTGACGGTGGACGGGTGCAGTGCGTCGTCATGGTGCGAGATGATTTCTGGTTGGCCGTCAGCCGATTCTTGCGGGAACTGGAGATTCGACTTGTCGAAGGGCAGAACAGTGCGTTGGCCGATCTCTTCGATAGGGACCATGCCGGGAAAGTGCTGGCCGCATTTGGGCGGGCCTTCGGCAGACTTCCCGAAAGCAGCGGCAAAACGAGCAAAGACCAAAAGGAGTTCTTGAAACAGGCCGTGTCTGGCCTGGCCCAAGAAGGCAAGGTCGTCTCGGTGCGATTGGCCGTTTTTGCCGAGATGATGAAGGGCAAGGCGTGGACGCCTGCGACCTTGAAGGAAGTCGGCGGCACGGAGGGCGTCGGCGTCACGTTTCTTGAGGAGACGTTCAGTGCCGCCACGGCTCCCCCGGAACACCGTTACCACCAGAAAGCCGCCAGAGCCGTCCTAAAGGCTCTGTTGCCCGAATCGGGAACCGACATCAGGGGCCATATGCGGTCACATGCCGATCTGCTGAAATCGTCCGGCTACGGAGGTCGCCCCAAGGACTTTGATGACCTGATCCGCATTCTGGACAATGAGATCCGCCTCATCACGCCGACCGACCCCGAAGGGAAGGAGGACGAATCAGCCTCTTCGTTGAAAGCAGGCGAGAAATACTATCAACTGACCCATGACTATCTGGTTCACTCCTTGCGGGACTGGCTGACCCGTAAGCAGAAGGAGACCCGGCGCGGCCGTGCCGAGCTTCTCTTGGCGGATCGGGCCGCGGTTTGGAACGCCAGACCTGAGGACCCGCAACTACCCTCGGTCTTGCAATGGGCCGGCATTCGGCTGTTCACAAGGAAGGGCGCTTGGACGGAGCCGCAGAGGACGATGATGCGCTCGGCGGCACGACACCACGGGTTCTGCTGGGGGATCGGCTTGGTGCTGGCGGTCACGTTGGGAATCATCCTCCAGCAATACGTCGCCGCAAAGCGATTGGAAAACGACACCCGGCGAGCCGAATCGCTGGTCAACGCCGTGCTGACGGCGCGCGCGGACGCAGTTCCCTATGCGATCCAGTACCTGGAGCCACTGCGGGAACACGCACTTTCGATTCTGGAGCGACAATATGAGGGTGGCCAGTTGCCGCCATCGCAACGACTCCGCGCGGCCTTCGCGATGGCCGCGCTTGGGCGAGTGGAACGGGCCTTCCTGGTCGGGAGCATCGCTTCTGCCAGGCCCGACGAATATCGGAACCTGATAGCCGCGTTGCGCCTGGAGCAGGAAGCGGCCGTGCAGGGCGTGCTCCAGCAGGGGGAGAAGGCAGGAAAGAGCAAAGACTGGCCCGCGAAGGCCCGCCTCGCCATAGTCGCCCTGTCCCTGGGTGAGTCGGCCCTTGCCCGTGACATGCTCCAAGTGGAACAAAGGCCCGATCCGGTTGAGCGCACCGTGTTCATCAAGACCTTCCCAACCTGGCACGGCGACCTTTTGGATCTCCTGCCCGCGCTAGAAGCCGCCGATGACTCCGCGATTCGATCCGGAGTATGTTGTGCGATGGCCGCTGTCTCGCCCGACGCCCTCGGCCCGGAGGAGAAGAACGCTTGCGAACTGGCCCTGCGCGACTGGTATCGAAGCAAACCGGACGCGGGTACTCACAGCGCCGCCGGATTCGCGCTGGGGCAGTGGAAACTCCCCTTGCCGCCTATCGCACCCACAACGCGACCGGAGACTGGTGCCCGCTGGTACGTCAACTCGATAGGCATGACGATGGTGCTGATCCCAGCCGGGGAGTTCTTCATGGGTTCGCCGGATTCGGACAAGGATGCTTCCCCCAACGAGAAGCCGCAGCACCGGGTGCGGATCACAAAGCCGTTTTGGCTGGGCATGCACCAGGTCACGGCGGGGCAGTTCCGCAAGTTCGTCGAGGAGAGCGAGCATGATGCGGGCACGGGGTGGCAAGAGCCGTTTCCCTCGCAGACCGGCGATCACCCGGTGGTCAACGTGAGTTGGAACGATGCAAAGGCGTTCTGCGACTGGCTCACCAAGAAGGAAGGCAAGAAGTGCCGCTTGCCCACGGAGGCGGAGTGGGAGTACGCCTGCCGGGCGGGCACACAGACCAAATATGGCTTTGGCGACAACGAGAGCGACCTGGGAGATCACGCGTGGTTCTTGCTGAACTCAAACAGTCAGACGCACGCCGTGGGGCAGAAGAGGCCGAACCCATGGGGCCTGTCCGACATGCACGGGAACGCGTGGCAATGGTGTGAAGACTGGTTTGATGGCGGGTACTATGCGTGCTCCCCGCCGGAGGACCCAACAGGACCGGCAACAACAGGGAAGCCAATCTCCCCCGAGGAGGTGGAGTCGCTCCTGAAGAAGCGTCTGCCCGGCATCCGAAAAGTTGCCGATCACGCACACAAGGCGAGTTGGTCTCCCGAGGGAGACCGCATCGCCTGTACGAAGTCGGGGGACGTGGGTCTGGAAATCGTGAACGTCAACAACGGCGACAAGACCGACCTGATCGCTCCCGGCCAAGATGCGGCCTGGTCGCCGGGCGATGGCCGGTGGATCGCTTTCGCCAAACGCTCCAGCAAGGGCGAAGAAGAGGTGTGGCTTGTGGATTCGACCGGCAAACAGCCGAGGAAGCTGGCCGATGGGGGGTTCCCGACCTGGTCTGGCGACGGCAAGAGGCTCTTTCTGCAATCACGAAAAACGGGCAAGTTGCAAGCGATCCGTTTCCTGCCGGAGCCCTCTCCGCCAGTCGATGTCTGCTCGATGCCATGCTGGTATCCCGCCGTGTCGTGGGATGGAGAATCTGTCGCCTACTGGGATAAGGATCTCTTGAAGATCCTTGACCTCAAATCCGGTACGGACAGACGGTCGTACCGTCTCCCGTTCAAGGCACTTGCACTTGTGGGCTGGTCGCCTGACGGCAAGCAAGTGGGATTGGGCCCCTCTGGCAGAACTACAGGGATGGGATTATGGATTGTGAACATGGACACGGGCGCCGTTGTTCAAGCGGCGGAAGGCGAGTACACGAGGCCGGCCTGGTCACCCGACGGGTTGAAGCTGGCTTTCGACCGGCAAGACAATGGCCTGGACGAGATCTGGATAGTGGAGACGAGAACTCTTGCAGCCATTAGGCCTTCCGAGGTAATAACCCCCAAGGTGCGGGAACCCGTCCCGGCCTCGTTCCACGTGAACCGGGGCGGCGGCTGGACCCACGCCGCCGAGCACTGCCGCTCGGCGAGCCGCGACGGCAGCGACCCCGAGATCCGTCTGTTCAATATGGGCTTCCGCGTCGCCCAAGTTCCGGCGGAATAACCAAGAGAGCCAGCGGAGGTCGAGTAGCGCCGGGGCCCTGAGTTGCGGAGCAACTCCCAAGCGGAGCGAGAGGCCCAACCCTGCTCGTACCGGAGCGAGCGAGCCGGGGTAGCAAGCTGCTCCTGGGTCCAGGGCGAAGCCCTGGCGCGGTTGGGCAGCCGCGGCAGCCGGTCTTCTTCTTGCTCGGCTAACTTATTATCTCATCAAGTCATCCGTTTTTCGAGGTTTCCATCAAACCACGCTTATCTGAAACGCCGGCTGCCAAATTTGGCCGTGTTCACTGTGACCAGCCGCTGGGGGACCCTGCCTGGTCGTGCTGGCCGTGGTCAACCCGGGTGTCAGTGACACCCACAACCGCCGGCCCTCAGGGCGCGCAGGAGGGCTGGGGCCAAAGTATTACCAAACTATTACACAGCTAATACCCAACAGTTACCCAGCGCCCTGCGATCCGGCGTACAATTTCACGGTTGGCATCCATCCCCTGGTTTCTGAAAGCAGCCGTGATCAACAATCCATTGAACAGCTATCTGCCCACTCTTCCGACGCCAGCGCCGCCGCACGCCAGGTATCGCCGCGGAACTCGCCCCAGCATCTTGCTGACGAGCGTATTCGGACCCTACGCCCAAGACGACGAGTACGGCAGCCGGCTAAGGAACCCGATGGAGTTGTACCACAACCAGGTGACCCGGGTGCAGGGGCCGTTCTCGCTCCGCCTGTTCCATCGCTCCTGGGGCCTGATGCTCATCCAGGCCAACCTCGACGGGCCGTGTACGCTCTTGGACTTTCCCACGCTGGAGCGCTTCGTCGAGGAGCTGCGCAGCCGGCCTTACGACATTGTGGGCATCAGCGGAATCGTGCCGAATCTGCTGAAGGTGAAGAAGATGTGCGAGTTGGTTCGCGCGCATCTTCCCGAGGCCCAGATCGTCGTCGGCGGGCACATCGCCAACATTCCCGACCTCGCCGAGCGGATCGACGCCGACCACGTGGTGCGGGGTGAGGGGGTCCGCTGGTTTCGCACGCTGCTGGGCGAAGACCCCGAGCAGCCCGTCCGTCACCCGCAGACCGTCGCCGGCAACGGCACGCGGAGCGTGGGCCTGACCGCCCCGGAGAAGATCCGCGACATGGCCGCCACGGTCATCCCGTCGGTCGGCTGCCCGGTGGGCTGCAACTTCTGCTCCACCTCGGCGATGTTCGGCGGCAAGGGGCGCTCGATCCGCTTCTACGAGAGCGGCGACGAGTTGTTCGACATCATGTGCCAGCTCGAAGCGAATCTCAAGGTGCAGTCGTTCTTCATGATGGACGAGAACTTCCTGCTGGACCGCGTGCGGGCCCTGCGGCTCTTGGAACTCATGGAGCGGCACGACAAGGCCTGGGCCTTGTACGTTTTCAGCTCCGCCGGCGTGCTGCGCTCGTACAGCAGCGACCAACTCGTGCGGCTGGGGCTGACCTGGGTCTGGCTCGGCCTGGAAGGCGAGGACAGCCGCTACACGAAGCTCCGCGGCACCGACACGCGGGCCCTCGTTCGCCGGCTCCGCGCACACGGCACGCGGGTGCTCGGCTCGACGATCATCGGGCTGGAAGGCCACACCCCCGAGAACATCGACGGCGTGATCGAGTATGCCGTGCGCCACGACACCGACTTTCACCAGTTCATGCTCTACACGCCGCTGCCCGGCACTCCCTTGCACGCCGAACTCTCGGCCCAAGGCCGGATGAAAGACGAGAGCGAATGCGAGATGGCCGACGTTCACGGGCAGTCACTGTTCAATTACCGGCACCCGCATATCCGCAACGGCCTGGAGACGGAACTGATCGTGCGCGCGTTTCAGCGGGACTTCGAGGTCAACGGTCCGAGCGTGGTGCGGATGGCGCGGACCATGCTGGCCGGTTGGAAGCGGTACAAGGACCATCCGGATCCGCGCGTGCGCCGCCGCTTCGCCTGGGAAGCCCGGGACCTGTCCACCGTTTACTCGGCCGTAGTCGCCGCGGCAAGGCTTTACTACCGCGGCAACTCGCCGCTGCGGGCGAAGATGGGCGCGCTCCTCAAGGACTTGCACCATGAGTTCGGCCTGAAATCGCGGTTCTACTCCGCCGTGGGCGGGCGATACGTGTACTGGAATTTGCGCCGAGAGGAGAAGCGACTCGCGTGCGGCTGGACCTACGAGCCGCCGACCTTCTACGAGCGGAACGCGGCGGCCCAACGATCGGCCTCTCGCGACGATCCGCAGGCTACGCTCTGCCGACCCTTGACCTGCCGCAGCGCTGGGCAGCCGATCGAGGCTGCCGTAGTGGGGCTGCCGTCGCCGCTCGCCGTAGGGCGATGACAATGCCGGGCGCTAGCGGCAACTTGCGCAAGTCGTTCGTTCCTCTCCTGTGACGGCGCTGGCGGGGCTGTGGCACTGCGAGGCGGTTATGTCCCACGCGGTCGGCATCGACATCGGATCCGTCGCGGTCAAGCTGGCACTCGTCGGCCCGGGTGGAAAAGTGCTCGGTGTTTGGTCCCGGCCGATCCTGCGCCAACCGGCGGAAGCGATCGAGAGCCTCATTGCCGAGGTTCCGCTACCTGCGGAAGTGGTCGCGGTCCGCATCGGGGTCACCGGCGACGGCTGCGAACTCGTCCGCGGCCCCGTGCTGCGGGAGACCGCGGTGGTGGCCCTCAGTCGAGCGGTCCCGGTCCTCTTTCCCGACGTGCAGACGGCGATCGAGATCGGCGGCCACTCGGCCCGCTACGTGGTGATCGAACCGCGCACGCTCACGCTGCTGGACTACGGCTTGAACCAGCAGTGCGCCGCCGGATCGGGCTCCTTCTTCGAGCAACAGGCGGGACGGCTCGGCCTCGACGTGGAGGCCTTTGCGCGGCTCTCGGTCGGCGCGCCGCACGGGGCAACCGTCGCCGGCCGCTGCAGCGTATTCGCGAAGTCGGACATGATCCACCTGCAACAGAAAGGGACGCCCGTCGGGGAGATCGCCTACGGTTTATGCCTCGCAATGGCGCGCAATTTCATGGCCACGGTGTTCCGCGGCCGGCAGGTCGTGCTCCCGTTGGCGCTTGTCGGCGGCGCTGCCGCGAACAAGGGCCTGGTGCGGGCGTTCGCGGAGGTCCTGGGCCTCGACGCGGAATCGCTGCGCGTCTCGTCCAACCCGGGCGGGGAGGGAGCGGTGGGGGCGGCCTTGTCGGCCCTCGACTGCGACGCGATCCCCACGGTGCCGTGGGCCGACCTCATGCCGACGCTGGCCCTCGCGGACCCCAAGGGACGCTGCTCGACCCTCGCACCCCTCGCGGTCGAGTCGAGCCCCGCGGCGCCGCTGGATCCGCTGCCCGCCGAACTGCCGGTGAACGCTTACCTCGGCGTGGACGTAGGATCGGTGAGCACGAACCTCGTCCTGCTTCGCCCGGACGGGAAGGTCTATCAAGGCATCTATCTGCCCACCCGCGGCCGACCCATTGAGGCCGTTGGCCAGGGGCTTGAGATCATCCGCGATTCCGTGGGCGAGAGGCTGCACGTGCTCGGCGTCGCCGTCACGGGGAGCGGCCGCCATCTGGCAGCGCACTTGCTGGGCGCGGACCTGGTCAAGAACGAAATCACCTGCCAACTGCGCGCCGCGGTCGAGATTGCGGCGGACGTCGACACGGTCTTCGAGATCGGCGGGCAGGACTCGAAATACATCCACGTCCGCGCGGGGCGCATCGGCGACTTCGTGATGAATAAGATCTGCGCGGCCGGCACCGGGTCGTTCCTCGAGGAGCAGGCAGAGCTGCTGGGCGTTGCGATCGTGGACGAGTTCTCGCGCCTGGCGGCGGCGTCCACCGCGCCCTGCGACCTCGGCTGCCAATGCACGGTGTTCATGCACAGCGAAGTGGTCGCGGCGCAGCGTCGCGGCGTCCCCACGCCGGACCTCTGCGCCGGGCTGGCGTACTCGGTTGCCCGCAATTACCTGGACCGTGTCGTCTGCGGGCGCCCCATCGGGCGTTCGATCATGTTCCAGGGCGGGGTGGCGAGCAATCCGTCCGTCGTCGCCGCGTTCCGGCAGATCCTCGGGACCCCCGTCCGTGTCCATCCTTACGCCAAGGTTTCGGGGGCCATCGGTGCGGCCCTGTTGGTACGTGGGGCCCGGCCGGCGGCGACCTCCTTTCGCGGCTTCGACGCCTGCCGCGAGCCGCAAGTGGAATCGTTCGAGTGCAAGGCATGCGAGAACCGCTGCCAGGTGAATCAGATCCTCATCGAGCGGCACAAGGTCTACTTCGGCGACGCTTGCGAGCGGTACTCGAGCCACGTCGTCGATCATGCGTCGGCCGAGGTGCCCGATCTCGCCGCGCGTTGGCAGGAAATCGAGCGGCCCTACCTGGCGGCGCCGCCCGAGCCGCGCGGACGCATTGGCATCCCTCGCGCTTCGACCCTGCTCGACCAGCTTCCGTTCTGGGCTCCGTTTTTCGCGCGACTTGGCTATGAGGTCGTCTCCTCGCAACCGAGCTCGCAAACGACCCTGCAGGCAGGATTGTGCCGGCTCCCGGCCGAGACCTGCCTGCCGATCAAGCTCGCCTTCGGCCACGTGCAGGAACTCGTCGCGGCCGGTGTCGATCACATCTTCCTGCCCTCGATTCTCACGCGGTCGGGAGACGACGTGCGGTTCTCCCATTCCTGCCCCTATGTGCAGGCCGTGCCCTACATGACCAAGGCGGCTCTCTCCGCGTCGCTGCTGACGCCCGAGGTTCACCTGTCGCGTGGCGAGGACGTGTTCGTTGCGGGGCTGACGCCGGCTCTGTCCAAGTTGGACGTGGGCCGGCACGAGATCGCGGAAGCGTACCGCGACGCGTCCGCCGCCTGGGCGGAATTCCGTGGCCGGATTGTCGATGCCGGTCGCGAGGTGCTCGCCGGCGTCGGCCGGGCGATCGTCGTCATCGGCAAGCCGTACAACGTCCTCGATCCGTACCTCAACTTGAACCTGCTGAAGCACTTGAGGCGCCTGGGCGTGGCTGCGATTCCGATGTGGTACCTGCCGATCGAGGACGTGGAGCTCGACCCGCCGTCCGATCGGCTCCCCTGGTACCTGAACCGCATGATGGTCCGCGCCGTTGGCTACTGCCGGCGCGACGACCGCCTTTTTCCAGTCGTTGTCTCGAACTTCGGCTGCGGGCCGGACGCCTTCACCCAGATGCTCCTGTCGCCTATGCTCGACGGCCGGCCGTCGCTCGTCCTGGAGTTCGACGAGCACCGCGCAGAGGCGGGGCTGGTGACACGCCTGGAGGCGTTTCTCGACGAGATCGACGAGCCCCGCCGGCAGCCGACCCCGCTTTCCGTTCTTGAGCCGCAGGGGCTCCAGGCCGTGGCCCCCGAGCCAAGAGCCGCGCGCCAAGCGTTCGTCATCCCGTACTTTTCCGACCATGCGTATGCCTACTCCGGCGCCCTGCGGGCGGCAGGCCATCGAGCGCGCGTCCTGCCACTTCCATCGGAGGAGATTCGGCTGCTTGGCGAGGCGAGCACGTCCGGCAAGGAGTGCCACCCGTATAGCCTGCTCACCGGCGACCTCGTGCACCTCGCCCGATCGCCGCACGAGAGCAACGAGGTGTTCTTCTTCTTCGGGACGACGATCCCGTGCCTCTTCCACCAGTACGGCGAGGGCCATCGCCTGCTGCTGAAGCGGATGAAAGTGTCCGACCTTTCGGTGCTGACGCCGGGGATGGAGGACCTGAAGGCCCTGATCGGGGTCGAGATCGGCGCCCGCCTGTGGCGTGGGCTCGTGGCGGTCGACCTGTTGATCAAGATGGTCTGTGAGACGCGGCCCTACGAACTTGAGCACGGTCAGACGGACGAGGTCCACCGCCAGAACATGAAGGACATCGAGACCGCCATCGCCACGGACGAGTTGTCCGCAGCGCTTACCATGGCGATCGCGCGTCTGCGGCTCGTCCCGGTCGACCGCTCGGCACGGCGGCCCGTCGTGGGTGTGGCCGGCGACATATTTACGCGCATCAACCCGGTGGGCAACCAGGACCTGTTCGCATGGCTGGAGGAACGGGGCTGCGAGGTCTGGCCCGCGCCGTTCCTCGTGGACATCACGGACTTCTCCCTCCGCCGGGACTGGGCGAAAGGCACCCTTGGCGAGGCCGCGCTGCTGGGCGCCCTGATGGTGCGCAAGAACGTCGAAACCTGGCGCGTGCGGCGCATGTTCCGCGGGCAAGTCAAGCGCGGGGAGGAACCAGGCTACCAGGAGGTCCTCGACATGGCGATGCCGTATCTCGGCGCGCAGCAGAACGAGGTCCTGGTGCTCAACGTGGCGAAAATGGTGGACTTCGCCCGCCGCGGCGCGGACGGGATCGTCAACGCAGTCTGCTTCAACTGCATGCTGGGGACGGTCTCGAGCGCCGTCACGGGCCGGATCCGAGCGGACCACGACGGCATCCCGATCGCGAACCTCGTCTACTCTGCGGTCGAGGGCAGCCAACGGGCGATGCTGGAGGCGTTCCTGCACCAGGTGAAGACGTACATGACACGGCGATCCGAGGCCGCGCTCGCCGCAGGAGCCAAGCCGCCGCCGCGCCACAAGGGACTTCTCGCACGCCTTCGGCTGGGCGGCTGACGCCCTCCCGAAGCCTCCCGACACTGGGTGAACTCCAGTCGCGCGACGTTGACACCTGCCGCGAGCCCGGTACATTGGAGCAGGAGCTGCGGGGTTTTCTCCCGGCCCGAGGTAGAACCCCGCGTGGCTCGCCGGCACAACCCCATGCTGTCGTCAGGCAAGGACCCGCATTCCAAGGCCGTTTACCGAGAGGTGGGCTCATGCGTTCCAGAGTGCTTCCCGGACCGTTCGCCTGCGTTCTTCTCGCCTGCCTGGCCGTCGGCCCTGCTGCGCCCGCGCCGGCCCGCGCGGCCGAGCACGACCAGGAGGAATGGTTGATCGTTCCGAGAGACTACACGCCGCAGAAGTCCTGGCCGCTGATCCTGGTCAGCCAGAACCAGGTGTCGGTCGAGGCCATGCGGCAGGCGCCTTACTTCGCCGCGTACGGCCCGAGCGAAGCCGTGGTGGCCCCGCTCCTGGAAACGGCCCGGAAATACAACCTCGATCCGTATCGCGTCTACGCGACGGGGTTCTCGCGCAGCGGTCACGGCCTGCTGGAAACGACCTGGCAATATCCCGATCGCTTCGCGGCCATCGCCCCGGTGTGCGAGGACATGCGCTGGAAGGAGCAGTACCAGCGGCAGAAGATCGACCTGCTCCGCTACATCCAGCAGACCCCTACGCTTCTTCTGCACGGCGACCACGACAGCTTCCTGACCACGGGCCGGAAGAACTACGAGTTGATGAAGGCCGCCGGTTGCCCGGTGGAGTTCGGCACCTTCCCGGGCGGGCACGGGCCGGACCCGATCTACTTCCACGACATCGCCCGGCTCACCGGCTTCTTCGACAAACACGTGCTGAACCCGTACCCGAAACTCGTCGATCACGTCATCTACACTTATTCGGCCACGCGGGCGTTTTGGGTCGATTGCCGGGTGGCCCGGGGGAGCATCGAGCGCGACTACCCGGCGTTCAAGGTGCAGGTCAAGGACGGCAACCGCATCGAAGTGGCCGCCAACGAGGGCGTCAGGGAGTTGACCTTCTTCCTGAGCGACAAGCTGGTGGATATGGCGCGGACCGTCGGCGTGGCGTTCCAGGGCAAGGAAATCTACGCGGGCCCCGCGCAGCCCAAGCTGACAGTCACGCTTCGCGAAGGCGATGTCGCGCCCGCGGCCGGCCAGGCGCCGCTGTGGGAGCAACTGGAAGCCATCCGCGCGCAGCCCAACGAGACCGGCGCCATGGACTGGCTGTACGTCAACGTATGGACGGCCTTCCGCGACACGCGGCTGGGCAAGACCGTCGCCCGTCGTTTGAGCATCGATCTGGGCCTGCGTGCCCTCGACGGGCCGGCGGCCGCGAAGATCGAGCCGGCCTCCAGAAAGTTCGTGGACCTCGACGCGATGGACCCCGCGGCGGCGCTGCAGGCCGACTTCGCCGCGATGCAGCGCAGGCTGCCGGTGGCGGCGACCGCCACGGTCGTCTGCTTCGGCCTGGCCGGCTCCGTGGACGAGCCGCTGGGCGCCAACCCCGCCAGGCTGACATCGGCCGGCGAGGGCAAGGCCGGTGAGGTCGTGCTGCTGAAACTCCGCCTGGTGAACAAGGGGGGCAAAGACCTCGTGGGGCGAATGAAGCTCTACCGCAATCCGTTCCTGACCTATCCGATCGGCATTTGGCCCAAAGCGGGGCCGCCGGCCGAGTTTGCCCGGGGCATCTATGAAGTGGCGGGCACGAAGGGCGTCACCTGGCAGTACTTCCATGAGCATGGCAACGAGGCCTACCAGGTGCTAGGCTTCTTGCTGCTCAGCGGTCGGGGGCTACCCAAACCCGCCCCGTTGCTGCTGGGCAAGCGCAACGAATTCTATGGGGTCGAGCGGGCCATTCGGCTCAAAGCCGGCGCGACGGCCGACCTGCCGGTGCTCGCGGTCTCCGTACCCTCCGGCGACGCGGGGGCCGTCGTGCCGCGGGTCCCCGAGCTGGGCGGCATCCTGCAGAAGATCATGCCGGAAGTGATGCAAGCCGTGCGGCGCTAGTTCTTTCGATACTCGGAGGCAGTGCGATGTGGATGATTCGGTCAGGGGTAGCGGAGACAACTGAGACAATTTTGGCAGGGGTTGTCTAGATCGAGAGGAGAACCCTATGAACCCTGTTTCCTGCATGGTCACGCTGTGGTTGCTGGTGGCGCCCCTCGGCGCCGGCCGGGAGAAAGGCGAATTGGTCGTGCCGGAGAACAGAATGGACGGCGTCAACTCCTTGAGTCTTAGCGTCGATGGCAGGCGGGCCCTCACGGGATCGCCGGAAGGCACGGCGATCTTGTGGGACACAGCCAAGGGCGTGCGCGTGCGCGCGCTCAGCGGGCATGACGGTCCGGTCGTCGCCGTGTGCCTGGCTGCGGACGGCAAGCGGGCCATTACCGGGTCTGATGACAAGACGGCCATCCTTTGGGACGTGAACACGGGTGAGAGACTCCACTCCCTTGCCGCGCACACGGATTGGGTCGTCTCCGTGAAACTCAGCGCCGACGGCAAGCGGGCAGTGACGGGATCAATGGACAACACCGCGATCCTGTGGGACGCCCACACCGGCAGGAAGATTCGTACCTTCGCCGGACATGCCTCCGGCGTCCTGTCCGTCGCGCTGAGTCAGGACGGCAAACGGACCCTGACCGGATCGTACGACAAAACGGCCATCCTGTGGGACACGGAGAGCGGGGAGAAGCTCCACACCTTCGCCGGCCATTCACAATACGTCGAATCCGTCAGCCTCAGCGCCGACGGGAAGCGGGCCCTGACGGGATCGGACGACAACACCGCGATCTTGTGGGATGCCGAGACCGGTCAAAAACTCCGCACCCTCGCCGGCCATGCGGACTGGGTCATGTCCGTGGACCTCAGCGCCGACGGGAAGCAGGCCCTGACGGCATCGCGCGACAAGACCGCAATCCTGTGGGACACCGACGCGGGCAGGAGACTCTGCTCCTTTGCCGGGCACTCCGACAGCGTCTTGGCCGCGAGTCTCAGCGCGGATGGAAGATACGCGTGGACGGCGTCAGACGACCACACCACCCGGGTTTGGGATGCGCGGACCGGCCGGGAAATCTCCCGCCTGATCTCGCTGGATGCCGGCAAGGAGTGGCTGGTCGTGTGCCCCGACGGTTCGTTCGACGGCTCGCCGAACGCGGCCAAGCTTATTTCATGTCGCATCGCCGGCAGAACAAAGTCAGTGCCGGTCGAGGAGTACCGCAAGCAGTTCGAGCGGCCCGGGTTGCTGCGCAGTATGATCAAGGACAATGATTAGCGAGCCGTCTGAGGACCGGGTCGCGGGGGTCTCGGCCGCATCGGGCGGGCAAAATGCGCGCTACGGCCTTGCAGCAGGTTCTTCGGAGAATTTTCCATGGTGCACCGAAACTATCCCGCAGCACTGTCCCGGATGGCCCTGATCGCGATTGCCGCGCTTGCCGCCACGGCTGGCCGATCGCTACCCGCCCCCGCCGAAGTTCCGCCCGCGGCATGGCTGTCGGCGGCGGGCAAGAGCGAGGAGTGGAAGGCCACAACACGCCGTTGCCGGCAACTACTCGGCAAGCTCAACCTCCAGGACGCGCTGGTCGAGAAGCACCTGCCGCAGGTGAAAGAAAAGGCCCAACTCCTTTTGCGCTCGCCGGACTTCGATTGGAAGCAGAAGACGGCCGTCGAGTACCTCGAAAACATGCTGGAAGACCTGATCGCCGGCCGGGAGCCGCACGCCCGCTATGCCGGCAAGGAGTTCGGCTACCCCTACTGGTCGAACACCATGGAGCGGATCGAGGCCATCTGGATCCACGTGCCGCCGGAGTACGACCCGGCCAAAAGCTACCAGCTCTTCCTGTACTACAAATGCGGCGGGGGAATCTACTTGAAGGACGGCCGCGCCGCCGGCGGTTATCGGCCGACGGGCGACGCGGCCAACCGCACCGACAGTTTTCATGCCTGGAGCAGCCTCGACATCCAGGTCAAGGGGCGCAAAGGGGCCCACGTCGAAGTCGAGGAGGCCAGCGCCGCGCTCTGCCGGGACTTCGCCATCGATCCCGACCGCATCTTCCTGACGGGCTGGTCGGACGGCGGGTTCACGGCGATTTGGCTGGCGTCGCATTATCCACACCTGGTCGCGGGCATCGCCCCGCTGTGCGGCAATTGGCAGTACGGCAACATCGAAAACGCCGGGCTTGCGAACGTGCCGACCCTGGCGGTCGACGGCTGGGGCGACGGCGGTTACAACAGCGGGCAGTTTTGCCGCTGGCTGGCCCTCCGCGGCATGGGCGCCGACGCGCGGTGCATCTGGGGCCATCACGGCCACTCCTACCAACCCTATGAAGACGCCGAGGAGTTCCAGTACATCATGGACTGGGCCAAGGGCAAGAAGCGGGACCTTTGGCCGAAGAAGGTCCGCTACGCCACCTGGAACCTCTCTTGGAACCGGGCGTATTGGCTAGCCATCGATCGCATGGAAAACCCCGCCTTGGCGGCCCAGATCGAGGCCGAAGTGAGCGACGGTAACCTCATCCGCGTGCAGGTCTGGAATGTGGCCGCTTACCGGCTGACCGCGAGCGACAAGCTGCTGGACCCGCACAAACCGGTCACGGTCGTCAGCAACGGCAAGCCGTCGTACTCCGGGCTGGTGCAGGCGGAGCTGCTCGTCGAGGTGTCGCCCCGGCCGGTGGGCAAGTTCGTCAAGGATGCCTCGTTGCCCGACGACATCGCCGCGGCCATCGTCGAAGGCTCCTATGCCACGAAAAGCGCGGCGGCGATTCCGTCGCGGCGCTGGCTGGCCGTCAGGCCGACAGGCTGGGACGAAAAGACCGCCGGCCTGTTGGCAAAATGGCTGCCG
>Ga0181527_1002593_pt1 | contig 16862 bp, 16 predicted proteins | sample PEATcosm2014_Bin_30_FD_119762 | JGI IMG/M metagenome (GOLD analysis project Ga0181527, IMG submission 119762) | Peatland microbial communities from MTU Mesocosm Facility, Houghton, MI, USA - PEATcosm2014_Bin06_60_metaG | ecosystem: Environmental > Terrestrial > Soil > Wetlands > Peat | place...
ACCGCGGTCGCGGTCGGCGTCGCCCTGCTCGGCACCGGCCTCCTCGCCGGCGGGGACCCGACCGCCCAGGTGGGGATCGGCGACCTGCTGGTGTTCGGCTCGGCGATCGCCTTCGCATTCCAGGTGGTGCTGCTGGCCCGGCACAGCGCGGGCCTCCGCGCCACCGACCTCGCCCTGCTCCAGATGGCGGTGAGCTTCGTCGTCTTCTCGGCGGCCGGCTCCACCTCGTTCTCCGCCCCCAGCGGGGGCGTCTGGATCGGCGTCGTGATCACCGGGATCTTCGCGAGCGCCCTCGCCTTCTGGATCCAGGCGTGGGTCCAGGCGAAGATGAGCGCCACCCGCGCGGCTCTGATCATGGCCATGGAGCCCGCCTGGGCGCTCTTCTTCGCGGTGCTCCTCGCCGGCCAGCACCTCAACCTGGTCCAGGCCCTGGGCGCGCTCCTGGTGCTGGCCGCCGTGGTGGGCCACGAGGCGGCCCCGCAGCTCGCCGCCGCCCGCCGGAGTCCGGCGTAGGCACCGGCCTGGGAGCAGCGTCGCGATTCATCCGAACCGGACAGCCATCTCCGCGCCGGTGCACCAGCCGCCCCCGGGGTGCGGCCCGGGCGCGCGTGGCAGTGAGGTGGGTGGCCACAACGCGCCGCGGGCCGCGGGTTGGGGAGCGGTGGCGTCAGCCGTCGCCCGGCGGGGGGACGAGGTGGGGGGATGCGCGGCCTGGGCGCCGTCGACCTCCTGGAAGCCGGCGAGCAGCCGCTGCAGGGTCTGGACCATCCCGGTGCAACCGCCCTCACCGACCGCCCGCAGGGAGCCGGCCAGGGTGGTCGCCTGCTGTCCCAGGGTCCCGCAGTGGGCGCCGCCGACGCTGGGATCGGCGAGCGGGAAGCAGCCGGCGCGCAGCTCGCCCGCCAGGGAAGCGATCCTCCCGCCCTGGTCGGTGAGGATCAGCGCGCACTCCTCGAAGGCCCGGGGGACGACCTGGAGAGTCACGGAGCCGCTCACCGTCCCGCCTCCGTCCGGCCCGGACCGGGCGCCGCTCACTGGGCGCGCAGCGCGCCGGCCACGGCCTGGTCGTGGTCGTCGTACGACTGGCCCGACCTCTCCAGGCGGGTGGCGACCGCCATCAGCGAGTCGTGGCACGCCTGGGCGGCCCGATGCCAGTCGGCGAAGAGGTCGCCGAAGGCGATGGCTCCCAGGCCGGCCCAGGAGTCGAGGAGCGCCTGGACCCGCTGCTCGGTCTGGGAGATGGTCTGGTCCATCTGCCCGGCCAGGCTCCTCACCTGGCCCGCGTGAGCCTGGAGCTCGCCCTTGCCGACCTTGAGGAGATCGCTGCTTGCCATCGGCGCGGTGCCTCCCGGGAGTGGTGCGGATGGTCCGGCCCGGACCGCTGGTCCGGAGCGCCACCGGCCCCAAGTCTTGGCCCCCGACGCGGACATCCCACGGACAACCGCGTGGGGATCGGGCTCACCTGCGTGTGGGTCGGCCTCACCCGTGCGGGGCGGCGTCCAGGGCGATCAGCCGGCGCAGCCCGTCCACGGCGACGTCGATGGCCGCGTCGACCGGCAGGCCACGCGCGTCGGGCAGCCCTCCGACCCCCTGAGACGCGCTGTCGATGACCACCAGCACGGCCCCGGCGCGCACCCGGCGCACCGCCGCGACGGTGAGCACCGTCGCCGCCTCCATCTCTGCCGCGATGCATCCGGCGCGTGCCCACGCGTCCCAACGCGCCCTGATCACCCCCTCCTCCGGGAAGCTCTCCGGCTCCATCTCCGCGTAGAAGGCGTCGTTGCTGAGCACGACGCCCACCCGGTGGCGATGTCCGGTGGCGCGGGCCGCCTCGCGCAGCGCCAGCACGACGTCGAGGTCGGCGACCGCGGGGAAGCCGGCGGGGGCGTAGTGGTCGGGGGTGCCGTCGCCGCGCGCCGCCGCCTGCACCACCACCACGTCCCCGAAACCGAGGCCGGGGTCGAGGCTGCCGCAGCTGCCCACCCGGACCAGGGTGCGGGCTCCGGCCCTGACCAGCTCCTCGACCGCGATCGCCGCCGAGGGCCCGCCGATCCCGGTGGAGGTGACGCTGACCGGCACCCCATCCAGGCTGCCGGTGTAGGTGGTGAACTCGCGGTGGGCGGCGATCCGCCGCGCGCCGTCGAGCCGCGCCGCGATGACCTCGCACCGGCCGGGATCGCCGGGGAGCAGCACGTAGGCTCCGATCTCGCCGACCTCCACCTGGAGGTGGTACTGCCGCTCTCCCACGATCGGCGAAATGTAGCAGGGGTGACCCCATCTCTCCGCGTACCATCCCTGCCATGTCGACATCCAGCCGGGTTGCCGTCGGCAGCGACATGCGCCATGAGGTCCCCGACACCATCGCCGCCAACCTCGAGGAGGCCGGCTTCGCGGTGATCCGCTGTGGCGCGGTGGAGGCCACCGCCACCCCCTGGCCCGAGGTGGCCGAGCAGGTGGCGCGGCTGGTGGCCCAGGGGGCGGCCGGGGCCGGGGTCGTCTTCTGCTGGACCGGGACCGGGGTCAGCATCGCCGCCAACAAGGTGCCCGGCATCCGGGCGGCGCTCTGCAAGGACGCCGAGACGGCCCGCGCCGCCCGCCGGTGGAATGGCGCCAACGTGCTCGCCATGGGTCTGGACGGCGCCACCCCGGACGCCGCCCAGGCCATCGTCGACGCCTTCCTGGGATCCGCCGGGGTGGACCCCGAGGAGGCGGCCAACGTGGAGCGCGTCGCGGCGATGGAGCGCCGCTATGCCGGGCACGGAGGTGAGCGGCGGCGCGCGGAGGTCTGACCCTCACGCGGTGACGCGCCCTCGGCGACGCGCCCTCGGCCACACGCCCTCGGCCACACGCCCTCGGCCACACGCCCTCGGCCACACGCGTCTTTGGTGACCCCCCCGCGATGGACCCTCAGCGTTGCGTAGGATGAATGCGGTGACGGCCGTCCGCATCCTCTGTGTCATGGGCTCGGGAGAGACCGCTCCGACCATGGCGCCGGTTCATCGCGAGCTCATCGAGCGGGTGGGCGGTGACGGTGCCCGGGCGGTGCTCCTGGACACCCCCTTCGGCTTCCAGGAGAACGCCGACGAGCTGGTCGCCAAGGCTCAGGAGCACTTTCAGCGCAGCATCGGGCACCCCCTCGAGCTGGCCAGCCTGCGCCGTGTCGAGATTTCCTCCGAGGTCGAGCGGGAGGCGGCCTACAGCCGTGTCCACGACGCCGACTACGTCTTCTCCGGCCCGGGCAGCCCCAGCTACACGCTCCGCCAGTGGCGCGACACCGAGATCCCGGGGCTGCTCCGCGAGAAGCTGGAGCGGGGTGGCTGCGTCACCCTCGCGTCCGCCGCGGCGATCACCCTCGGGGTGGTCTCGCTCCCGGTCTACGAGATCTACAAGGTGGGCGAACCGGTCCACTGGCTGGAGGGGCTCGACCTGCTGAGCAGCGCCGGCATCCGGGCCGCGCTGATCACCCATTGGGACAATGCGGAGGGCGGCACCCACGACACGCGGTTCTGCTACATGGGCGAGGGTCGCCTCACCCAGCTCGAATCCCTCCTCCCCGAGGGGGCCGCGGTGCTCGGTGTCGACGAGCACACCGCCCTCATCATCGACCTGGGGGCCGGGCGGGTCGAGGTGCGCGGCCGGGGCCGGGCCGTGGTGAGGCGCCACGGGACCGAGACCGGCCTGCCCGCCGGCTCCGAGATCCCCCTCGCCGAGCTGCGGGCGATGCTCGCCGGCTCCGGCGCCGCCGGCGGCGCCTCCGCCCTCCCGACCCTTCAGCCGACGGGGCAGCCCCCGGAGCCCAGCCAACGCGAGGAGCCGTTCATGGCCCTCCTCGGTGAGCGTGAGGATGAATTCGACCGCGCTCGCGACCGCAGGGACGTGGAGGGAATGGTCGCCGCCATCCTGGCCGTCGAGAGCACCCTGGCCGAATGGTCGACCGAGACCTTCTCGGGCGATGAGCGCGAGCGGGGCCGATCGCTGCTACGGCGGATGGTGACCCGGCTGGGGGAGCTCGCCACCGAGGGGGCCACCGACCCTCGGGAGCGGGTGGCACCACTGGTGGAGGCGATCCTGGCCCTGCGCCGCAGGGTCCGCGAGGAGCGTCGCTTCGAGGACGCCGACCGCCTCCGCGACCTGCTCACCGGATGCGGGATCGAGGTGCGCGACGGCCGTCAGGGCGAGGGCAGCGGCTGGGAGCTCTCGGGCGTGGCCGCGGCCGGCTGAGAGGCGGAATTCACCATGACCACCTACTACGAGACCCCGCCCCGGCGCCTCGGCCTCTCCAGCATCAGGCTGAGCCCGCTGGGGCTCGGCTGCTGGGCGATCGGCGGTCCGACGGTCGGGGACGACGGCCGGGTCACCGGCTGGGGCGACGTCGACGACGACGAGTCGATCCGGGCCATCCAGCGTGGCTTCGACCTCGGGGTGACCTTCTTCGACACCGCGGACAGCTACGGGGCCGGCCACAGTGAGCGGCTGCTAGCCCGCGCACTCGGCCTCCACAGCGAGGAGGTGGTGATCGCCACCAAGTTCGGCTGGACCTTCGACGACGACGGCAGCCGGAGGGGCCACGGCATGGACGTGAGCCCCGCCTACATCCGCTCCGCCTGCCACGCCTCCCTGCGCCGGCTCCAGCGGGACGACATCGACCTCTACCAGCTCCACATCGGCAGCCTCCCCGACGCCCAGGCGGACGAGGTGGTGGAGACGCTCGAGAGCCTCCAGGCCGAGGGTCTGATCCGCCACTTCGGCTGGAGCTGCGACGTGGTCGAGGAGGCCCGCCGGTGGGCCGATCGGGTCACCTCCTCGGCCCTCCAGTTCATCTGCAACGTGCTCCAGGAGACCCCGGGCATGATCGAGCTCTGCGAGCAGAGCCGGATGACCGCGGTCATCCGCAGCCCGCTGGCCTCCGGCTTCCTGAGCGGCAAGTACGGAGCCGACGCCAGGCTCCCCGGCGACGACTGGCGGGCCCAGGCGGTGGCGCGGGGGTGGGGCGACCTCTTCAATCCCGACGGGAGCGGCAACGCCCGCTGGCTGGCCAAGCTGGACGCGCTCCGCGAGGTGCTCACCGATGGGGGGCGCACGCTCGTGCAGGGAGCGCTCGGCTGGCTGTGGGCGCGCAGCCGGGTCACCGTGCCCATCACCGGGTTCCGGACCGTGGCCCAGGTCGAGGAGAACGTCGCGATGAACTTCGGTCCGCTCTCCGCGGCCCAGATGGCGCGCATCGACCAGATCCTCGGCCGCTGAGCCGACCCGCTCCCGGGATGGGTCACCAGCCCCTCTCTCGTCGCGGGTCACGAGTCCCCGTCTCGCGGGTCACAGGCCCTGTCCGGCGGGGCACGAGCCGCTGTCCGGCGGGTCGGAGCTCCTGTCCAGGCGGCCACGGATGCGCCACGCCCCGAGCGACACCTGACCCGATGCCGCGCTTCGAGCCCGTCGGGCATGATGTGCACCAGCCGCACCCCGGCGCCGGCAGCTTCGACGAGGATGCGCACAGTTGGCGGTGAGCCCCACCTTCCCCTCGCGGGCCGCCCTCCGTCGACGGGGCTTCCGTCCCCTCGACCTGGTGGTCGCCGCGGCGGTGCTGCTCCTGGTCTACGGGGTGCTCCGGCTGGGGCGGAGCGCGGCGGTCTCGTTCACGCCGAGCCAGCTCTCCACCCTCGACACCTCGCCGGCGCTGCTCCCCTACTACGCGGCCCGCAGCCTGCTGCGGATGTTCATCGCGCTCGTCTTCTCCTACGCCTTCAGCTTCGCCTACGCGTACGCGGCGGCACACAGCCGGCGGGCTCGGCGGGTGCTCATTCCCGCCCTCGACATCCTCCAGTCCGTCCCGGTGCTGGGCTTCCTCAGCGTCACCATCATCTTCTTCATCAGCCTCTTCCCGGGCTCCGAGCTGGGCCTCGAGGCGGCCTCCATCTTCGCGGTGTTCACGGCGCAGGCCTGGAACATCACCTTCTCCTTCTACCACTCCCTGATCACCGAGCCCGCCGAGTTTGACGAGGCGAGCCGCCTCCTCGGCCTCTCGCGCTGGAAGCGGTTCTGGACCCTGGACGTGCCCAACGGGGCGATCGGCCTGGTGTGGAATGGCATGATGAGCTTCGGCGGCAGCTGGTTCTTCCTCACCGCGTCCGAGCAGATCAGCGTGCTCAACCGCAACTACACGCTGCCGGGGATCGGCTCCTACGTGGGGGTGGCGTCGGCCAAGGGTCAGTTGGGAAACGTCCTGCTCGCCATGCTCACCATGGTGGTGCTGGTGCTGCTGGTCAACGTGGTCTTCTGGCGGCCGCTGATCGCGTATGTGGAGCGCTTCCGGGTCGAGCAGTCGGAGGCCACCGACAAGCAGCGCTCCCTGGTGCTGGACGCGCTGCGCCGGTCGCACTGGCCGGCCCTGCTGGGGCGGGCGAGGCGCTCGGTGGCACGGCCTGTCAATCGCGCACTGGGTGTGGTCACCGGCACCGACGACCGCTCGCTCACCGTCCGCGCGGGGCGCCGCCGTGCCGGCGACGTCGGCTTCACCATCCTGGTGGTGGGGGCGGTCGGCTTCGGCCTCTACAGCATGCTTACCTTCATCGCGGCGGGACCCGCCGGCATCGGCGTCCTGCCCGAGACGCTCGGCCTCGGCTTCCTCACCTTCGCCCGCGTCGCCATCCTGGTGGTGGTCGCCTCGGTGATCTGGGTCCCGGTCGGGGTGTGGATCGGCTTCAACCCGCGGGTCGCCCGCTTCATGCAGCCGGTGATCCAGCTGCTGGCCAGCTTCCCCGCCAACTTCCTCTTCCCCTTCGTGATCCTCGTCTTCATCGACCTCAACGTGAGCCTCGACTTCGGGGGCATCCTGCTGATGGCGCTCGGGACCCAGTGGTACATCCTCTTCAACGTGATCGCCGGTGCCAGCGCCGTGCCGTCGGACCTGCGTGAGGCGATGGACAACCTGGGGGTGCGAGGCTGGACGCGCTGGAAGCGGCTGATCCTGCCCGGCATCTTCCCCGCCTACGTCACCGGCGCGATCACCGCCTCAGGGGGCGCCTGGAACGCATCGATCGTCGCCGAGACGGTCGAATACCATGGACGCATCATCAACGCCCACGGGCTGGGCGCCTTCATCGCCGGGGCCACGTCGCGCGGCGACTTCCACGCGATCTTCGCGGGAATCCTGGTCATGTGCGTGTACGTCGTCGGGATCAACACCGTGCTCTGGCGCCGCCTCTACCGGCTGGCCGAGACCAGGTACGCGCTGGGTTAGGAACACCGCCACCCCCATGAGCTCGCCCGTCATCACCCCACCCGCCGCCATCGGGGCCGCCCCACCGCCCGCGGTGGAGGAGCCCCCGATCGTCCGCGTCTCAGCCCTGACCAAGGCCTATGCCCTCCCCGACGGCAAGCTGCTCAAGGTGCTGGAGGGCATCGACCTGGAGGTGAGGAGCGGCGAGTTCGTGGCCCTGCTAGGTCGGAGCGGGAGTGGGAAGTCCACCCTGCTCCGCTGCGTCGCCGGCTTGATCGCCCCCTCCGACGGCGAGGTCGTCTTCGATGGGACGCGCGTCACCGGGTGCAACCGCGGGACCGCGATGGTGTTTCAGACCTTCGCCCTCCTGCCCTGGCTCACCGTGCAGCAGAATGTCGAGCTCGGCCTCGAGGCCCGCGGCATCCCTCCGGTCGCCCGCACCGCCAGGGCGCTGCGGGCCATCGACACCGTCGGCCTGGACGGCTACGAGTCGGCCTTCCCCAAGGAGCTCTCCGGCGGCATGCGCCAGCGCGTCGGCTTCGCGCGGGCCCTGGTGGTGGAGCCCGAGGTGCTGCTGATGGACGAGCCCTTCAGCGCCCTCGACGTGCTCACCGCCGAGAACCTGCGCGGTGAGCTGCTCGAGCTGTGGGAGGGCAAGCGCTTCCCGACCAAGTCCATCGTCATGGTGACCCACAACATCGAGGAGGCGGTGCTGCTCGCCGATCGGATCCTGGTCCTGGGCAGCAACCCCGGCCGCATCCACGCGGAGATCGTCAACCCGCTGGAGCGCCCACGGAAGCGCCGCACCCCGCGCTTCGACGAGCTGGTGGATCGGATCTACGGCATCATGACCGGCCGGCCGGAGCCGGCCGACGGCGGCGCGCCCACCCGCCCGCTTCGGGGAACGCCCGGCGACACGCCGCTTCCTCACGCGACCGTGGACGGTCTCTCCGGGCTGACTGAGCTCCTGCACAGCCGGAGTGGTGGCAGTGCCGACCTAGCCGACCTGGCCGAGATTCTCTCCCTGGAGGTCGACGATCTCCTGCCCTTGGTCGACGCGCTGGTGCTGCTGGGGTTTGCCACCCTCGACGAGGACAATCTTCACCTCACGCCTCCCGGCGACGTGTTCGCGGGCGCCAACATCCAGGACAGCAAGCGGATCTTCGCCCGCGCCGCCCTGGGGCGGGCGCCCCTGGTGCGCACCATCGCGAGCGCTCTGCGCGGCTGCGCCGACGGCAACCTCCCCTCCGGCTTCTTCGAGGACATCCTGCGGCGGAGCTTCGGCGAGGAGGCCGTGGCGACCCAGCTGCAGGTCGCCATCAACTGGGGCCGGTACGCCGAGCTGTACGCCTTCGATGCGTCCCGCAATGTGATCATTCGCGAGGATCAGGCGATACCCCTCCTCGAGGAGGAGGACCGCGAGGTCGGGCGAGGCAGCCTGCGCGTTTACCTCGGCGCCGCCCCGGGCGCCGGCACGACCTTCGCCATGCTCTGCGATGGCCAGGCCCGGCTGGCCCAAGGAGAGGATGTCGTCATCGCCGCCGTCGACGCGCGCGGGAGGCCGCACACCCTGGAGGCCGTCGACGGTCTCGAGCGGGTGCCCCCCCTCGTGGTCGAGACGGATGGCGGGCCTGCTGAGGAGATCGACGTCCCGGCCGTGCTCGCGCGACGTCCCCGGACCACCCTCGTCGACGACCTCGAGCACAGCTGGGTGGCGGGCGACGTGACCCGTTTCCGCTATCAGGACGTCGAGGCGATCCGAGTCGCCGGGATCAACGTCATCACCACCCTCGACGTGCAGAGCGCCGGCAGCGTTCGCGATCTGATCGCGGAGGTGGTCGAGGCCCCACTGGGGACCGCGGTTCCCGAGAGCGTGCTGGCGAGCGCCGACGAGATCCAGCTCGTGGACATCTCGCCGGTCGCCCTCCGGAAGCGGCTCCGCCACGGCAACATCTACCCCGCGGGGCAGATCGAGCCGGCGCTGCGCGCCACCTTCGACGTGACTCGACTCGCGGCCCTGCGCGAGATCGCACTGCAGTTCGTCAGCGCGCGCGTGCACCCGGAGCCCCCCGCCGGTGGGCCGGCACAGGATGTCCTGGTGGCGGTCTCCGCCCTCCCCAGCGGTGAGCACCTGATCGGGCGGGGCAGCCGGCTCGCCCGTCGTGCCGGAGGGAGCTGCACGGTGCTGGCGGTGACCCCGCCCGGCATCGATGCCGACAGCGATCCGCGACTGCGGCACCTGCGCGACCTCGCCGCGCTGACCGGGGCGAGGTTCCTCATCCGTGCCGGCGACGACCCGAGCCGGTCCATCGAGGAGGTCGTCCGCGAGCTGGTTGTCCGCCATCTCGTGGTGGGAATGCCGGCGGCCCCCGGCTGGGCAGGCCGCTTCCGGAGAGAGACCCTCGTCGATCGCCTGCTCCGCGCGCTCCCGGATCTCGACCTCCACATCCTGGCTCCTGCCATCCTGGCCATCCCGGCCTCCGCCGGGGCCGCCGGCGGTGCCGTGGGTGCCGATGGCATCGGACCCGAGACGGGTCCCCCGGCGGTGCAGGCCGCCCGGGGCACGCTCCGGGTCTACCTCGGCTACGCGCGTGGCTGCGGGGCGACCACGGCGATGCTCGACGAGGCGCACCGGCGGGCGTCCCGCGGCGCGGATGTCGTCGTCGCGGCGGTGGAGACCCACGGCCAGCCCGCCGTGGAGCGCGACCTCGAGGGCCTCGAGGTGCTGACGACCGGCCCGGGCGCCGGGGTGGGGACGGTCCTCGATGTCGATGCGGTGCTGGCCCGGCGACCCCACGTCGTCTGCGTCGACGACCTGACCGGGCCCACCGCATCCGGCGAGCCGCGACTGGCGGCGGTTCGCCGCCTGGTCACCGCCGGGCTGGCGGTGATCGGAACCGTGCACGCCGCCGATCCCTCGGCACCGAGCGGGGTCGACACGAGCGGCGGCGACACGACCGGCGCGGGGGCCAGCTCCGGCCACCCGGCCGGCGACGAGGAGGTGCTCGCGGCTGCGGACGAGATCGAGCTCGTGGACATCCCTCCCACGGCGCTGATCGAGCGGGTGCGCGGCGGTCTGGTCGTCCCCACCCAGGATGCCGGGCGCCTTCTCGACACGGAGCTCGCCGCGGATCGCCTGATCGTCCTGCGCGAGCGCGCCCTCCGCCTGGTGAGCCAGTACGCCGACCGCCAGCTGGCCGCCTACCTGCACGAGCAGCGGGTCGACCGCCCCTCGGAGCTCCGGCCCCGGGTCCTGGCCTGCGTACCGCCGCACCCGGGGATGGACGTCATCCTTCGCGCCGCCGCCCGCCACGCATCGACGATCGACGGCGAGTTCACCATGGCAACCGTCAGCGCCCGCGAGGCGACGGGACATGAGGCCGCCGCGTTGAACCATTACGCCGAGGTCGGGCGTGAGCTGGGCACAGAGCTGGTGAGGTTGACCGGCTCGTCGGTGGCGGGCCAGATCGCGGACCACGCGCGGCGCAACCTGGTCACCGAGATCATCCTGGGAGGCCCCGACAAGGGCGGCGGCAGACACCGCACCGTCGTCCGCGAGCTGCTGCGCCGGGCGCCCGGCGCCGACATCCACGTGATCCCGCTCGCCGGCGGCTGACCCGGCGCAGGCAGGGGGCCCGGTGCCCCGTCCGGAGCGACCGGAGCCGCGCGTTACGCTGGTCCCATGTGTCGCAGCATCAAGACCCTGCGCGGCGCCGTCCCCGAGCCCACCTCCGAGGACGTCCAGGCGGCGGCGCTCCAGTACGTGCGCAAGATCAGCGGCTATCGCCAGCCCGCACAGCGCAACCGGGAGGCGTTCGAGGCGGCGGTGGACGAGATCTCCGCGGCCACCGACCGGCTGCTCTCGCGCCTGCAGCCTGCAGCCCAGCGCTGAGCCGCCGGCTCGGGGCGGGCCTCAGGCGGTGCCCGGCCCGCCTCCGTCCAGCACGATCGTGCCCTGATCGCGCGCGATCCGGGTCAGCTCGTCGTCCCGGCCCTGCCACATCATCGCGATCATGCGGAGATCGCCGCGCAGGCTCCAGAGCGGGTGCGCGAAGGTGGCCGGGCGGTTCTTCTCGACCGTGAGATGGCTGCCCCACGCCACCCAGCAGCCGATCAGCGGGAGGGCGAGGATGCCGGCGGGCCGCCGTCTGACCAGCGCGGCCGTGGCCGCCAGGGCTCCCAGGTGGGCACCCGCGAAGTGAAGCCAGCGGGTCGCCGGCCGGCTGTGCTGGCTCACGTAGTGGGGGAAGAACTCCTCGAAGCTGCCGAAGAACTTCTCCCCGACCTCCCCGCGCTGCGATCCCATCGTTGCAGGGTACGCCGCGGGCGCCGGAGCCGGTAACGAAGCGGTCGCCCGGCGGCGCCGGCCGCGTGAGTGGGTGGGATGCTGGGTCCGCCCCGACCTTCCCCGTCCTCCTCAGCCCTCCTCGGCCTCGACCACCCGGAAGGGACGGGCATCGGCGCTCCCCGCGTCCACGCGGCGCGGGGAGCCCCTCGCTCCCGGGATCAGCGCTCTGAAGGGCGGCGCGCCTCCGCCAGGAAGATCGGGACCCCGGGTGCGAAGAGCGGCCGCAGGCGCCAGGCCGTGAACCCGGCGTCCCGGAACAGCACGGTCAGCTCGGCGGCGTCGCGATAACCCGCTCCGTGGCGGCGTCCCCTCGGCCGGAGCAGCCGTCCGATCAGCCCGATTCCGAGCACGTCAGCGATCAGCAGGCGGCCGCCGGGGGCCAGCACCCGGGCCACCTCGCGGAGCGAGGCGTCCTGCGCTTCCCAGTGGTGAAAGGACATGGTCGTGGTGACCACGTCGACGCTCGCGTCCGGGAGCGGGAGCCGGGCTGCGGTGGCCACCTCGAGGCGGACGCCCGGCTCGCCGGCGAGGCGCCTGCGGGCCACCGCCAGCATCCCCTCTGAGGGATCGACTCCGACCAGCTCCGCCTTCGGGAGGCGGCGGCGCAGGTCCTCCAGCAGCCGGCCGGTGCCGCAGCCGAGGTCGAGGACACGGCGTGGCAGGCTGCCGCCCGCGACCACCGCGTCGCCGACCTGGCGGTGGATCCTCCGGAAGAAGGACTGCCCCGGCGTGCGGTCGTAGGTGGTCGCCCACCGGTCGAAGCGCTCGACGTCCCCGTGGTGGTGCGCTCTTCTCATCAGCCGCGTGCATCAGACCACAAAGCGGCGCGTCGCGACCTCGACCGGCCCCGCCCGCGCAGTCGGCGCCGGGCCGCGGCGGAGCTCCGGAGTCGCGGACCGCTGGCCCGATCGCCCCCTCGGCACCGGCGCATACTTCCGCCGTCCCGCCATGACCGCCCACGACGTCGTCGTCCCGTCCCGCCGGCTCGAGCTCCGTGGCCACCTGGCGCTGCCGGAGGCTCCCGGACCCCATCCGGGGGTGGTGGTGATCCACGAGATCTACGGTCTCAACGACAACATCCGCGACATCACCCGGCGGCTCGCCGCCGAGGGCTACGCATCGCTGGCGGTGGACCTCTTCGCCGGCCGCAACCGGGCGATCTGCATGGCCCGCCTGATGGGCGCGGCGCTGGCCGGCCGGGGAGGCTTCGCCGTCACCGACCTGAGAGCGAGCGCGGAGTTCCTCGGCGCCCAACCCGAGGTCGACGGCAGCCGCATCGGGGTGATCGGCTTCTGCATGGGCGGCGGCCTCGCCCTCGCCTGGGGGTGTCGGGACCGGCGGCTGCGGGCGATCGCGCCCTTCTACGCCAGCAACCCGCGGCCGCTCAGCGCGGCGCGCCGGCTCTGCCCGGTCGTGGGCAGCTATCCGGGTCGCGATTTCACCGCTCGTTTCGGACGCAAGCTCGACGCCCGCCTGGACGAGTACGGGATCGTCCACGACATCAAGATCTACCCGGAGGCCCGGCACTCGTTCTTCAACGACCAGGGTCGCGCCCACGACCCCGCCGCGTCGGCCGACGCCTGGGAACGCGTCCTCACCTTCTTCGCCGACCACGTCCGGGCCACGCCGGCATCGCCGCCGGCGTAGGCGCGGGGGGCACGGTCAGGCCGCTGAGCCGCCGTCGCGCAACCAGGTCAGCACCGAGAGCACCCGGCGGTTGTCATCGGCGGTGTCTTCGATGCCCAGCTTCGAGAAGACCGCCGAGACATGCGTCTCCACCGTCTTGGGGCTGAGGAACATGCGCTCTCCGATGGCCCGGTTCGACCTTCCCTCGGCCATCAGGCTGAGCACCTCGCGCTCCCGCGCGCTGAGCGTCTCCATCGGGTCGACCTGGCGGCGGCGTCCGACCAGCCGGCTGACCACCGTGGGGTCGATCACCGAGCGCCCGGCTGCGACCGAGCGGATCGCCGCCAGCAGCTCCGAGACGTCGCCGACACGATCCTTGAGCAGGTAGCCGACCCCGTCCGCGCCGCGGGCCAGGAGCTCCATGGCGTAGCGGGTCTCGACGTACTGGGAGAGCACCAGCACGGCCACCGACGGATGCCGGACGCGCAGCTGGAGCGCGGCCTCGAGACCCTCGGTGGTGTTGGTCGGGGGCATCCGGATGTCGACGATGCAGACGTCCGGGGGGTCGGCGTCGACGGCGGCGAGCAGCGCCGCGGCGTCGCCCACCTGCGCCGCGACCTGGAAGCCCGAATCGGCCAGCATGCGCGCCAGTCCCTCCCGCAGCAGCACCGAGTCGTCGGCGAGGATCACGCGCATGGCAGCTCGATCTCCAGACGGGTGCCGCCGCCGGCGGGGCTCTCCAGGGTGAGCCGGCCATCCAGGGCGCTGATCCTGTCCACCAGCCCGCGCAGGCCGCTCCCGCCGCCGAGCTGCGCGCCCCCGACGCCGTCGTCGCCAACGCCCACCCGGAGGTGGCCGTCGTCGAGCGCGGCGGTGACCGTCACCCGGGTGGCGTGAGCGTGCTTGGCCGCGTTGGTGAGCGCCTCGCAGACCGCGAAGTACGCCGCCGACTCCACCGAGTCGGGCAGGCGCCGGTCCACCTCGGCGCTCAGCGTGACCGGTACCGGCGCGTTCTCCGCCAGCGACTCGAGGGCGGGCCCCAGGCCGGCGTCAGAGAGGATGGCCGGCCGGATCCCGGCGGCCAGGCGGCGCAGCTCCGCCAGCGCCCTCTGAAGCTGCCGCTCGCCGTCGGCGAGCAGTGCTCGGGCCGCCGTGTCGCGATCGTCGAGGCGCTCGCCAGCCCGGCTCAGCGTCAGAGCCAGGGCGACCAGCCGCTGCTGGGCTCCGTCGTGGAGGTCGCGCTCGAGCCGCCGGCGCTCCTGGTCGGCGACGGTGACCAGGCGCGCCCGCGACTCCCGGACCTCGGCGAGCCTGGCGCGAACGTCGGCCTGGAGCCGCTCGTTCTCGATGGCGAGGGCCGCCGCCCCGGCCACCGCCGCCACCAGGGTCGGGTCGTTCTCCAGCGATCGGTCGTGGATCAGGGCCGCGACCGATCCCCGCCGCGCTCGAGGACGGTGAAGGCGCGGGAGGACCGGCTGTCGGGGAGGCCAAGCTGCCCTCCCTCGGCATCGACCCACCCCTCCCTGCCCGGGACCCGGTAGGCGAGCGCGAGCGAGGGGTCGTGGAGCGTCTCCGCCATGGCATCGCGGATCCGTCCCGGGGGAGGTGACGAACCCAGCTCGACCACCAGGTGGCCCACGGCGGCGACGTTGAGCCGGCTGCGCAGGAGACCGAGCACGAAGGCGATGGGGAGCGAGGCGAGGGCGATCGGGGTGATCACCGGCATCGCGGCGTCCAGCCATGGCGCGGAGACGAACAGGCCGGGGACGGTGAGGGCGAGGGCCGCGAGCAGCATCGGGCCGCAGGCCCAGACCGCCGGTGCGAGGGCCCGGCGGGCCGGCGTCGTGCCCCGCGCGTAGTGGACCGCCACCAGCAGCACGGCGATCACGCAGAGGGTCACGTCGAGCACCCGCTGCACGGAGTCGGCGACGGCGTACTGGGCCGCGCTCTGATGGATGGCGAAGATGTCCGCGCTGTTGGCGGGGGAGGCGACCAGGACCTGGGTGAGGAGGTTGCCACCCACGGCCCAGAGATATCCGAGGCTCACCACGACCCGATCCACCGGCGTCTCCAGCCGGCCGCTCGGGAAGGCGAGGACGAGGTGGCCGAGGAAGCCGAAGTAGGCGACCCAGAGGAGGTCGCCGAGCGCGAAGGCGAGCGGGATCGTGGTGTGGGTCAGGTCCTGGGCGAACCAGGCGATGCCCACCGCCACCATCAGCACGCCGGTCCGGTTGCGCGGCCGCCGCCACCAGGCGGCGGCGCCGACCCCCACGTAGGTGAGGCCGCCGGCGACGTGCAGGGCGGTCGCCGCCGCGGACTGGCCGGCGGGGTGGAGGAGGTCGGCGCGCAGGGCCAGGACGGCGATCGCGATCCCCAGAGCCGAAGCCGCCACCGGGAGCGTCGCGCCACCGCGGGTGGGCGCGCTGCGAGCGAGGGGGACCGCCCGAGCCACGGCGGGATTGTCACATGGCCGGGTGGCGGTCGAATCCGGGAAAACCCTCGGACGCCGGCGGGCCGGAACGGGGTGTGCGCCGCTGGGCGGCTTCGACCGGGGGTCACTCATGACACACTCGGCCGGTGCTCCTCCCGATCACGGCCGAGGTCCTGGTGGAGGAGGCGGAGCGGCTCGGCGAGGGCGGCCACCGCTACACCTCCCGCCAGCTCTACTACGCGGTCTGCCGGGCCGTGGAGCGGCCGGCGCCGTCGATCACCGGCGGCCTGATCGGGCTCGGGTCGATCCTGGTCCTGCTCGCCGGGGCGCTGCTCTTCATCCACTCCGTCCCCATCTCCCCGGTCCTCGCCGTGCTCGGCGTCGTGGTGCTGATCTCCGCCCCGTTCAACGCCCGGACCGAGCGCGGCCGGGAGCGTCGACGGGCCCTCGCCAGCCGGCCGCTCGCCGCCGGCTACGACGAGTTCCTGACCGGCCCGCTGGCCGGCGCGCTGCGGAGCCGGCCCGATGCCTTCGGCGCCCTGCTGGTCAGCGGGCCGCCACCCGAGGCCGCGCCCGCGCCCGCGCCGGAGGCCCCTTCCGAGGCCGTGCCGCGCTCACGTCCGGCGGTCGCCCGGAACCCCACCCCCGGGCCGGGCGGCGGGGCTGGACCCGGGCCCGTCGTGGTCTGCGACCGTGAGGAGACGGCGGACCTCTTCGCCGCCAACGCCGGCCGGCTGCCGGAGGGGACGGAGGTGACGGAGCTGGGCGCGCTGGTGGGCGATGGCGGTGAGCTGGCCCCCGAGATGCGCGGCCGGCTCCTGGTCGCCGTCCATGACGCCGGCCCGGCGGGATGCGCGCTGACGGCGGCGCTGCGCCGGGCGGGCGCGGTCAACCTCGTCGATGCGGGGCTGCGACCACCGGTGTCCGACACCGGCCTGCAGGTCATCGAGGGCGCCCCGGCGCGGCTGCCCGCCGGGCTCGACGATGATCTGACCGTGGCGGAGAGGGGATGGCTGAGCAGCGGCCGCCGTCTCGAGCTGGCCACCCTGACCCCTGCGGAGGCGGTGGCGCTGGTGGTGGCCGCGTGTGCGGCTCCTGCGACCGCGACACCATCGAGCGCCTAGCGTCGCAGCCCGGTGCGGCTCCGCGCCGGCTCAGCGGCGGGCGGCCATCGCGTGACGGATCTGGCGGATCAGGAAGCCGTAGAACTGGGCGCGGTCGGAGGCGTCGCGGCCCGGCCC
>Ga0181527_1002594_pt1 | contig 16861 bp, 13 predicted proteins | sample PEATcosm2014_Bin_30_FD_119762 | JGI IMG/M metagenome (GOLD analysis project Ga0181527, IMG submission 119762) | Peatland microbial communities from MTU Mesocosm Facility, Houghton, MI, USA - PEATcosm2014_Bin06_60_metaG | ecosystem: Environmental > Terrestrial > Soil > Wetlands > Peat | place...
CTTCGGCCCATTCGCGCCTTTAGTTCTGAGCTCTGAGCTTGACGAAGAGACGAAGAATCAGGGTCAGGATGAGCGGGCCCGTTCATGGTAGTCCTGAGTGAAATCGAAGGGTCGAACCACGGCTGGCAGGCCTGGACGACTGTGTCCGAGCGTCCTTCGTCAGGCTCAGGATGACTAACCATTACCCACATCTTTTCCTTGTAAAAAGGCATAAAAAAGGATATCCACTCCCCGTTCGCCGTGAGATGTTTTGACCCGTAGGGGCAAAAAGTATCGAACGGAAAAAAGAACGGGACAAGTGACAAAAAGCTAACGCTCGCTTAAATAGCATTAGATATGGCGATAGTATATTCTGTAAAACATAAGATCTGTCTTTGACCAAATCGGTTTTTATATCTACGAATTTTATATGTCCCGTTCTTTTTTCCGTTCGATACTTTTTGCCCCTACGGGTCAAAACATCTCACGGCGAACGGGCTAATAGAATCTTATTACTTTATGCGTGAGATCCGAGCATCCTGAGCAAAAGCGTCCTTCCCTTCGATTGACTCAGGATCAGGATGATCGAGAACGGCGACTGTGTCCGAGCGTAGCTCCGCAAGGAGCGTAGACGGAACGGGTTTTATAGATTTTTGTTACATGTGCGAGGCTCAAATATATTTATTCCAATTCCACAGGCAAAAGATGTGGGTAATGGTTAGTCATCCTGACCCTGATTCTTCGTCTCTTCGTCAAGCTCAGAGCTCAGAACTAAAGGCGCGAATGGGTCGAAGGGGCCGACCTGATGGCACGGATAAGCGCAGACTGGAGTGATTTTCATAGATATGCTTTGCCGTCAGTGAAAAGGCAATCTTGAAAATCGTGACGAGGGATGGCGGATAAGATCACGCCCTCGTTAATTCAGGTTGAAAGATTGGTGCAGTTACCCGAGGTTCTTTAGGACTTTGAGTTTTTTTACATTCTTGTCCTGGTGTGATAAGCTGAGGGTGATTTGTGACTATAAACCCTTATTCCTAAAGGATATCTATGATAAATCACAAAACAAAAACGGCATTCTTAGCCGCACTTCTTATATCCCCCATTAAAATATCTGCAAAGGTGCCTGAACCGATAAAAACGGTTGGGATCATAGGAGGAGTTGTGGCAGGAGCATGTGCAGTTGGCGCGGGCATTAGTTATCTATGCACTCCATCAAATGAAAAGGTGATCATAAAAGCGCAAAATGCTAAAAGTGATACGCAGCTTTTTCATGGTGCGATCATCCGTCAGTTTGAATCAAAAAAATATATGATGAGCGAAGCAGATCTTATTGCGTTAGCAGAAAGTTATATGTATGGATCTCTTAACATCGGCGAGCTTCGCGATGCATGCAATGAATTAAGTCGAGTTCGTGAAGATCTTGATGATCGCATGTATCGCTTAGAGCGAAAAGGCAAAGATTATGGCGCTGACTATCGCAGTATGGATCGTTTAGTTGGAGATCTTATATCTTTAGAATCATCATTGGGTAAAATCGTTGATTATCTTGAGCGGCACGAGAACTATTTTAGACTTTTTGTGGCCGAAACTGAGATACGTCAACAGTATGGTAGCGTCATAGATATTATGGATCTTTATGGCAGCAAGCCACTTGCCCTTGCGCAGCATCTGCGCGAATACATTGCTCTACAGAGCGTCACTCAGCGCGATTTATATCCGACCATTTCCTATGTAGAAAAACTTGATACTCAAATGAGTCGTCTTGATACGGCATTATTGGGATGGCAACGTACATACAAATATGCCCTTTTAACGCAGGCGAACACTTTATACAGCAAGCTTTCTCAGATTCGGTCTACCTTGTTGGCGGATGATCGGTATGTCAGTGAGGTACAAGAGCGGGAGCGAGCGCGGCGCGAAGAAGAGCGCTTGCGTATCGAGCGCGAACGCATAGCAGCTGAACAGCGTAAGGCTGAAGCAGCGGCAGAGCAAGCGCGACAATTGAGACGTCAAAATGATATGCTGCATGAGCAAAATGAAATATTGCGCCGACAAACTCATCAATCGAATCGTTCGAGTGATTATGATCGTTATGGATATTCGCGTGCGCCAAATGCGCCCTTGTATCATTAAAAAATGGAAAGGTTTTTACATGGCATTGATCAATAAAAAGTATATGGCATTATGCGCATTGATTGTTCTTGCGCAACCGGTAAAAATGCGCGCAGATGAGGATCCCAATCGCGCGTTAAAAACATTTGTTGCAGGAAGCCTTATTGTTGGCGGTGCGGTTGCAGGTGCTGTGGGATTAAATTATTTGATGAGGCCTTCCAATGAAGCGCTTATGCAAAATGCACAAGATTTGGTAATTGAGAATCAATCTCTTGTGCGTGATATCGATACCTACACTTCTGATGAAGCCGATCTTAGCCGCTTTGCGCAAAATTATCTGCATAACTCATCTGTGAGCCGATCAGGCGTCGAGAATAAACTTGATAAAACAAGAAGCATGCGTAAAAATTTGATGAGCCGTAGAAGCGAATTGAATCGGTCAACGGATGCAGGTAATGCTGATTATGAGGCTATGGGGCGTCAGATTGATACGCTTACGGATCTTGAGGCAGGATTGCAGCGGGTGAATACGTATATGAGCAATCATAGTGGTTATTTTGAATGGTATGCATACAACAATAAAATGCGTGGTCGATATGGTGATGTATTGCTTGTTTTGAATGATGTGGTTGCCATACGAAATTGCGCAGCAAATCATGGGTATGATTTATATCCGATTGTTGCCTATGTTGAGAGATTAGATAAAGATATAAAAGAGTTGGAAGTACTACTGGCGCGCCATGCGCATATGCATCCAACGGGTCAGCAGATGAGTCTCCTCTATGATCAATTGAAAGTGATTCGAGCAGCTTTGGCATACGATTATAGTCAGGAAAAACAAAAGCGAGCAGAGGCTCGTCGTCAAGAGGAGTCAAACAGGGTTGCCAGAGACTTGGTAGAGGCACGAATGCGCGAGGCGAGAGCTCTCGAAGAACAGACTCGTGCATTAGAGCGCCGCAATGAGTTGGATGCGCGCCGCGATAGCACGAATCATAGCAGTTGCAGGAACGATTATTGTAACTGTGGGCGTCGTGCAGAATGCCCCGCAGTCAAAGGATATCACCATAGATTTTGCACCAAGAATCACTGTTGCTGTCGTCGGCCTGCAGAATGCCCATTTAATGCATCACCATCACCGAGTTATCATTGATTTAATTCAATATCGGTGAAGATATTTTAAAAATGAAAGAGGCGACCAGATCATCTGGTCGCCTCTTTTAAATTCAGTGTAAGCGAGGGTGCGGTTTATTGATTGTTGTTGTTAGAGCTTGATGATCCGTACACTACGCCCACCACTTTTGCTTCTTTGCCCATTGCTTCTTGGTACGCCGCTAGTAGCTCTGCATCTGATATATTAGCATTAAGCCAGTTGTGATAAGCAGCGTCCCCATCAGGTGTCTTTTGCCATGCTATAAATTCTGGCGTAAGGACAAGGCGCTGGGCTAGTTTGGCTAGTTTGGAATTAAGATCCTGTATCTGATCCTGAAGTTGCGCATTCTCCGCATCAAGTTGTGCAATATTTTGCTGGAGCTCGTCTGCTGCCGCTTGAGTTTGCTCCTGTTGTTGTTTGCGGCTTTGCACCTCTCGGGTCAGTCGGGCTATTTGATCATTGAGTTGTTGATTGGCTGCTTGACCGCTTTGCCGCGATTGCTGCAATTGTTGATTGAGATTCGCAAGCTGGTTTTGTAGATCCTTTAACTGAGATTTATTCGCTGCGATTTCAGCTTCTCTATCCCGTAGTGTTCTCTCCATCGAGCTTGCTTGCTTTTGAGTTTGGACGAGTTCCTGTTGCAGTTGGTTCAATTGCTGCGTTAGCTGAGCAGTGTTAACTTGAGCTTCTTTTGCCGCATTTTGGGCCAGGTTAAGATTATTGAGTGCTGCGTTAAGTTCAGCTTCTTTAGCTTGAAGTTTTTGTTCAAGAGCCCCAATTTGGGCACCCGCTGCACTACTGCTACTTTGATTTAGTTGATCAATTCGGGCTCGCAACTGACTGATCTCTCGTAATGCTGCCTCAATTGCTTCTAGGGCCTCGTTTTCATTTTTATTACCCTGAGCCTGTGCTTGCTGAAGTTGACGATCTTGGGCTGCAATATTTTGAGCGGCTTGATCAGCTTGCTGTTGCATGTTCTTAAGTTGGGTTTTTTGCATTGCTATTTGTTTTTGTAGTTTTTCAGCTTCTGCACTACTGCCTTGGTGCTTTGCTTCTAATGCCTTCAATGCGTTTTCAGATCCAACGAGTGCCATTCTAAGCTTCTGCCTCTCTTCATTGATATTGCGAAGATTTTGTTGAGCCTGATCGAGCTGTTGTTGTAGTTGCGCATTTTGAGCCCGAGCCGCTTCAGCTTCTTCTTGAGCAGCTCCTGCAGCTCGTTGAGCTGCTTCTGCTGCGGCATTTATACCTTTGATTTGTTGTTGCAATGCTTGTATTTGTTGCTGAAGTTCGCGAGCATCATTAGATTTGCCTTCTCCTGCTTGTTGTAATTCTTTCAATGCTTGTTGAGCTTGATTGAGTTGTTGTTGTAGTTGCGCATTTTGAGCACGAGTATTTGCTGCTTCATTTTTAGCTGCTTCTGCTGCGGCATTTATATCTTTGATTTGTTGTTGCAATTCTTGTATTTGTTGCTGAAGTTGGCGAGCATTATTAGATTTGCCTTCTCCTGCTTGTTGTAATTCTTTCAATGCTTGTTGAGCCTGATTGAGTTGTTGTTGTAGTCTCAGATTTTGAGCACGAGTATTTGCTGCTTCATTTTGAGCTGTTTCGGCTGCGGCATTTATATTATTGATTTGTTGTTGCAACCTTGCCACTTGGTTTCTCAAATTTAGCGCTTCGTCAGATTTACCCTTGCCTTGTGTTGTTAAAGCTTCCAAGCGTTGTCGCAAGTCGTTGATTTCTCGTATTGCTAGTGCAACTGCTTCCTCTGTGTCGCGTTGTTGTTGTCTATAGGCTGTTTGCGCTTGTTCTCTATTAAACTGTTCCTGTGATGCACGTCCTTGTAGCTGGGCAATCTGTTGATGCAATTCTTGTATGCGGTTGATGAGATCTTGAGCTTGTTGAGATGAGCCGGGTCCTTGCCTTTGTAATTGTGCCAATTGTTGTTGCAAAGCATTAATTTGTTGCTCAGCAGCAATTCGTTCATTGAGCCTGCGCTGATTAAAATCACTTAATCTTCCTTGCAGTCCGGCTGCTTCCGCTTGAGTTTGCTCGAGTTGTTGTTGCAATGCTGCTATTTGGTTTTGGAGATTTCGAGCCTCCGCAGTGTTAGCTTGGCCTTCATTGTTCATTTGGCCCCATATAAATTCAAGATTGAGTAGCTGATTTCGAAGATCCGCTATTTGTTTCGCATTGATGCGTCTGGCTTCCGCAGCGACCACTTGTTGGTTCCTTAATTGCTCTTGGAGCTCAAATGCGTTTTGTCGTTGTTCATTGAATCGGCCTTCAGCCCCTCTTAAACTTGATTCCAGCGCTTGCGCTCTGTTTCTAGCAGCTCTTGCGTTTTCTTCTGCTGCTCGTCTCTGTGCTCTCTCTGCATTTGCTTGCGCTTCTGCTCTAGCGGTCATTTCTTGTTGTGATCCGATTCGCATCTCAGCGCCGGCGAGCTTTCTTCTTGCATTACTTGCTTCTGTGGCTTGCGCTTCTGCCAGTGCAGTTTTTTGTTGGATGAGATAATTTTGAACTTCTTGGCGGGCATTAATCGTAGCCGACCCAGTAAGTTTACTTAATATTTCTTGGATTCGTGCAATACCAGCTGGGGTTGCAGGTTGCCTGAGAGCCTCTTTTTTAAGGCCTTGAATTTGTTGACCCGTCAGCGCGAGGGCCGATTGGCCGCAGCACACTAAGGTTATTATGGCTATTAGTCTGAGCGTCTTCATAATTTTACTCCTCTTATAATGAAGGCAATTTCTATTTATCAATTATAATTCTAAAGAAGAGGAGAGGGTAAAATCAATATTTTCGTGCTTTTTTTTTATACACATATGCAAAATAGGCAGCCAGAGCGGCTGCCTATTTATTGTGCGATCGTTTTTTAGATCTTAAATGAGAGGGCCTTTAGAAGGAAACGGCGCATTTAGCCCAAAGGAGCCAGCGGGTCATCCCCGTATTATTCTTGGAGAATTCATAAGATCCGCCACCGCCTAAAGAGAGCGGGTAGTCGCGATCATCCCAGCGGTTTCCCATAGAGGCATAGATAATATAGGTTTGCATGCCAGGGTGAGCTGCAGAGTTCAGATTGAGATCGGCATCAGTAATGGTACTTTCCATATATGTTTCTTCCGGATTGGTGACGCCATTGGCAAATGGGTTCACGTTAGTGCAGTTGAAAGCGTTTCCGATGATTTGGACATTATTGATTTGGCCGTAGGTACCATCAATTGCTTTGAATGCTACTCCTTGAGGGAATGTGCATTCAAGTTCTACGCATTCATCAGGACGAGCAAAGAAAGTATAGCCAAGTTCTCCTTCAAAGCCTTCATTATTAAAGATGAACGCAGATTGATAGGTGCGAGCGGTTCCCGCATTTACCTTCACTTGTTGCGTAAATACGTTAATACCAGGAGTATGGAGGAAAGGGTTGCCGGTTACAAATGCTTCTTGCGCTTGCTCAAAGCTGCTGTATACCTGCATGTAACGGCTCCATGGTTTATTTTTCACGTCAAATGAACGTACTTGGGTGTTATTAAGATGGAAGAAGAACTCGCTTTGGAAATCAAACCAGATATTGCGATTTTTAGTTTTATGTGTCCAGAGTTCAGCGCCAAATGAACCGCCCCAGCGAATGGTAGTGTGATGGTTATGACCAATAATAGGTTCAAACATGGTGATACCGTTTGGACGGTTACCTGTTGGAGCAAGTACGCCGCCATATGAGCTCATATAACAGTGCTCGCCATGCGTCAGATCATAGCCGATTAAAAGATCAACGTCCGCAACGCCCGTTCTGTGGTTTTCGCTGCTATTATTGTCGATGCGTCCGAATGCCCATGCTGGTTGGCTAAATGCTTGGCATGCATTGGCCACAGGAGCATACGCAACGCCATTAAGGCCGACGGCGCTTGCAAGTGGGCATGACAGTGTGTCTGGAGCAGTGTATGGGGCGTTGCCAATAGTAGCGCATTCAAGTGCGCCATTGCCATCGCTATAGACGGTTTCGCCAAGGTGCATTGATGTTTTTACGCGTTCGATAGGAAATGATGCTACAAAAAAGAATCCACGGCCATCATCGCGGCGGGCAAACCCTTGGCGATAGGTAAACCCTACGCCGCCGACGCTACGCGTAGGCTGGAAGCAGATTTGGCTTTGAAATTCTTCATTTTCAAGGCCTTCATTTGCGGCATTTGTATAGATATTAAGGTGAGGTGAAAGGATATCATTATATGGTGCGTCAAAATTTTCACTTACATTAAGTGCAGATTGGCAGTTGATTGAAAAGTATGCAGCAAGGTCGCTTGAGCGTGTTGTGCGTCCACCGAAGGGAACTATTTGAATTGCGCCGCCGCGTCCGCCATCGCGTGCAAGCATGCGGTCGTGCCATAGGGTGGTTCGTTCTGGCATACCTGCCTGATATTCGGGCCGTACAAAGAAGAATGTCTGACTTGTTGCTGCGCACCGGCATGTGGAAATGGGGCAGACGGTTTCGCAGGGTTCGCACGTATTGCAATTTTCTGCGTAGCTTTTCCCGAACATCGCTGTAAGTAACAGCGTAACGAGTATTCTTTTGTTCATTACCATAACTCCTTTAATTGGGTTAATGAAACTTATTCTTTTTTCTCTTTAGCATGTTTTGATCATGGCGTCAAAGATGCATGCTTTTTATTCTTATGCAGAGGAGTGATCAATGTCAACATTTTGGTATAGAATATTTTACATAGGGGCATAAAATTGCTAAAGATTTGTGATATACTTCTTGAGTAAAGGCCTATTAACAATAAGGAAATGTATGATACCGCGCGTTAAAGGGACTCAGGACTTTCTCGACCTCACCCTCTATAATTATGCTGTTGAGACCATAAAGAAATATTTAGTGCTCCATCATTTTGCTGAAATCGCTACTCCTATCATAGAGTATACGAATTTATTTCAGCGATCACTCGGAGAACAGACCGATGTGGTCAGCAAAGAGATGTTCATTCTAGAAACACGGGATACGGAAGATCCGTCGATGTGTCTACGCCCTGAGGCGACCGCGTCAACGGTACGCGCTTTTGTGGATAACCATGTTCAGACATTGCCCTGGAAGGTTTTTTCATGCGGCCCCATGTTTCGCTATGAGCGACCTCAAAAAGGAAGATTCAGACAATTCCATCAGGTCGACCTTGAAGTCATCGGATCCAGTTCAGTATCGCAGGATGCGCTTCTTATTGCATCGTTGGATCGTCTTTTCCATGAGACATTCAAATTCAATAATTATGCGCTTTTAATTAACTTCTTGGGAACTCGCGAAGATCGTGCAGTATATCGAGAAAAATTGGGTGCATTTTTAGAGACCGTAGCTGATCGTATATGCAAGACTTGCGCAGAGCGGCGTGAAAAAAATATGATGCGTGTGTTCGACTGTAAAAATGAAACATGTCAGCAGCTTTATGATAAGGCGCCGCGCATCGTCGATCATTTGACTGTTGAGTCGCGTGCTGAATGGAATTTGCTCCAAGAACAGCTTTCAGCGCTTTCTATATCCTTTTCCTATCAGCCAAAATTGGTTCGCGGGTTAGATTATTACAATAAAACCGTTTTCGAATTTGTGAGTAACAATTTAGGATCGCAAAATACGTTTTGTGGTGGCGGAAGATATGATCATTTAGCGCAAGAACTAGGCGCTAAAGAAGATGCTCCCTCTATTGGTGCGGCAATTGGTATCGAGCGCCTGCTTTTATTGCTCGAGCCATTACGAGAATCGTTGCCGATTCCATCATTACCCGCATTGCATGTGGTAATGCCATATTCTGAGCGGCAAGTGACGCTTGCCTTATTGCTTGCAGATACTTTACAAGCAGCGGGATTATGCACTGATGTGCTGCTCGAAGGCGATTCGATGAAGAGTATGATGCGCAGAGCAAATAAATTTGGAGCGCGTTATTGCATTATTATTGGTGATGATGAGCAGCAAAAGAACGAAGTTACCATAAAAAATATGATAACCGGTGAAGATATGCATGTTGCCCAGCGAGATATGGTTGCGACGTTAAAGAGATAATTCCCATATCAACAGGTGTGAGATGCGGTTGCAAAGAGCGGTAAGCCGATATATTTCTGCATTTTGCATTGTATTACTTCAAAATCATCCTTTTTGAGATCAAGTTGATGAAGTTGCTGCATGAGCGATTCGAGGTTTTCAATAAGGGCATACCCTTCCTTAGATTCTTTTAGGGTGGCTTTTTGTTTATGGAGAGAGTCGAGAGCGATGCCGGTTAAATAGTATCGTTCTCGTGCTGCATATGTAGTATCAAGCCAATTAAACGTTGCATTTATTTGCATAAGAACGATGCGCGCTTTCTCTTGCGCAGCATCGACAACATTATAGAGTGAGGTGGGTGAGCCAGGATTACCATAGGCGACATATGCGTATCCGATGAGGGCGATACTTAACCATTGTTTCATACATTTCCTTTTTTATGGTGATATATCGATATGCTTTTTAAGGTAGGTATATCATGGAGAGCGTTTCATTGTGAAGGAAGTAATAGAAAAGCCGGGTTTAAACTCAGGCAATATATGTTTATACCTTATGTCCCGCAAGGGCGGCTCGTGGGACATAAGGGAACGATTCTTTCATTTTAATAATCAAATAGATCGAGCGTTACTCATGGCGCAGATATCGGTTGTGTAGTGTGTTGCAATTGATTTTCAAATTCAACGATATTATTTTCTGCTCTTTGCAAACGGAGTATTAAATGTTCGGTCAGTTGGGTTACTTTATCAATTTGATTTTCAAGATTTTGTAGATTTTTTTCGGTTGCATTGAGACGTTCTTGGCTTAAAGTGCTTGAAATGGAATTGAACGTATCAATGTGTTGCGCGAGATTGATAGCTTCAGATTCTTTGAGTGCGGCATCATGTTCTGTCTTGCGAAGAGTAGCATCTAACGCGGTTAGTTTCGCATTAAATTTTTGTATTCGGTTTTCAGACGCGTTAAGTTGTCTGGCCATTTCATTTTCTAGACTGGCTATATTTTTTTGTTGTTCGCGTACCGTGAGCATGAGATCGCATTTAATTTCTGCGGCTTGCTGCGCAACCTCTTCCACCATTTGTCCAGCGCTGCATGTATATTCGACGAGTGTTTGAATCGATTGACGAGCCATAAGATCAGCATTTGAATACCGTTTTTTTTCATGCGGATTTAAAGGATGCTTGCCTTCTTTGAGCACCTGCTCGAGTTGGGCTTGATAGCGATGCATGAGACGTGGATTATGTGAGCCAACCTGTTGGAGTGTACATTCTGCTTCATGTATGATCTCCAGAATCGGACGTTGGGCTACGCTTGGCGTAGAAAGTTCACGCATAAGCGAGGCAAAGTGTTGTCGTTCATTGAGGTGCGCTGTTTTTATATCTGCTTGCAATGCCAGTTGTGTGTGAAGATCCAATGTATCTTGAATTTCTTTGTTTCGCGCAGCTCTGCTACGTGCAGCGCGTTTTTTTGCATGGGCCACCATGCTTTCCGCATATCTATGCTCGGCTTCTTTACGTTTTTGATGCCGGATTTCAGATTTTGTTCCTTCGTATATTGTTCGTGCCTGACAAGGCAATGCGATAATGAGTATGACATTCATGCCATACATTCCCCATCTTTTCATGGAAGCTCCCCCTTTGATATAATTTTTCCACCTGCGTTTAATTATTTCACATTGTATTATAATTTTGCAACAAAATTATATTTTACATGATTTTCAGGTGCAATATACAAAGAGAGATGAGGAGATTTATGCGCCAACAAATATGAGAGCAAGTTGAGCTTTGAATATATAAAAGAAAAATACTGCAAATAAAACGCCGTCGAGACGATCAAGAAAACCGCCATGTCCGGGCAATATGTATCCAGAATCTTTCAGATGAGCACGGCGCTTGAGCCATGATTCAAAAAGATCACCACATAATGAGATGACGCAGACAATGAGCGTTACGGCAGAGAGAGATAGCCAAGAACCATGAGGGGTATCCTTTGAAAGCATCACTATGACCATACAGAGCAGTGTTGCGATGCATCCTCCAAAAAAACCTTCCCATGTTTTGGCGGGACTGATTTTCGGGGCAATGGTGTGTTTACCATATTTTGTTCCTACCATAAATGATCCGCTATCAAACGTTGATACGAGCACGAACAGCATAAAAAGCAAATAATGGTATGAAGGATTTGGGCTGACATTGAGCGCGAATAAGAGCGCGAATGGCAAGAGGGGATAAAAAGGAGTTATGAGCCAGAAAGCAGGCGTATTGATACTGAAAAATTTTGGCCATTCAAACCACATAATGTGGATTAAAGCTCCTGCGAGAAGGAGAGAGAATACTATTGGATTTAAATAGATGATTGAAATCCAGACAACAAGCCCTAAGACGGTACTCGTTATACTGCGCTTGGTCATTTCGTTCATACACTACTCCTCTTCCGTAAATGCATTTGGTATATAGGTAAGCTTTTGGTACGGTGGGGTACCAATAAGAAGCGCTGCATCAAAGCGCCAAACATAGTCTACCAGATCATGTTCAGCAGCATAAACTTTTGCAGTGGCGATAATTTTTTTTCGTTGTGCGGGGGATATTAGATTTTCAGGCTCTATATAGGTATTGCTGCGCGTTTTTACTTCAACAAATGCAATCTCAGAATCTTTGCGCGCGATCAGATCGATCTCGCCATGCATTTTTTTATAATTACGACCAATGATGACATATCCTATTTTTTCAAGATAAGCTGCAACGCTTGCTTCTCCCTGAGAGCCAAAAACTTTTTTTAAGCTCATGATATCGATGGAGTATTGGTGGTATCATTCTGTTTTTTATCATCTTTTTGAGCGAGTATTGTTTCTTGATAGTGAGGGAATTTTTCAGCGAGTTCTTTTTGTTTTTCCTCAAAGCGTGGCGTATCTTTAACTTGTTGCGCAAGATCTATTTCAAGGGTGAGAAGATAAGGATCGCTGTTGGGAACGTGTTGAATAAATTCTTTGCGAATATTGGCAAGGCGCGTATTGGCTGATTTATAGCGGCCACGATTGCAATAAAACTTGAAAATGCTGATTTCACTATCAAACAATCGTTGGTAACATTGAGTGCGTACGGTGCGTACTTCTTGTGAATGAGTACGGAAGATTTCCTCACGTTCAAGAAATTTATCTGCAAGTTCGATTGTTTCACGGGTATTGCTTTGATCTCGTTCAGGATCAAGTGTGGTATAAAATTTACATATCACTGCTTTATAGAGTGCATATTCAACTTTTTCATTGCCCGGATAATATTTTACAAATTCACGATACGTTTTGCCTGCAGCTTCCAATCTGCCTTCATCAAAGAGCAAGTCGGCAAGCTCAAGAAGAATATCCTTTAGTTTATTAAGATCAGTACAGACAGGAACCATGAGTTCAAGAGTGCGGATTGCATTAAAACGATCATTTTCCGCAAGACACTTATTTTTGAATGCTTCTCGTTCATTATAGTCCATGTTGCGCAACGTTTTCTTTTTATTTGCGGGATTGAACCATTCTTTGACGCGATCACATTGACGACCAAACCATCCCTTTTGAGGCAGTGTGGGATCAGCGGGTAGTTCTGCTAGCTGATCAGGAGCAGGTTCAGCCTTTTTATCTTCTATCTTGAGGGCACGGGTTGTACTTGATTTAAAGGAATCAAGCGTTGCATCAAGGGGGTTTTGCTGGCTTGCCCCGCCGCTCGTGGTAATGCTATAGCTATCTTGGAAAGTATGAAGGATGGATGAGAAGGTTGTAGCAAGGATGATGGTACAATACCAAAAATGCCACCAGTTTTGTTTCATATCGTACCCTATTGAGTTATACAAAAGGTATTTAAAATCGTATCTTTTTCTCTTTCCAGCCTACTATAAATAAGGAGAAAAGCAACGGTATAGAAGGGTTTGTTGCGAAGAATATCTGAAGATGCAATACTTAAACCATTGAAAAAATTACCAAGACTATAAGCGGATGTGAGGCATTAATCATGAAGAAGACCATTCTTGAATTACTCCTGGAGCTAGGATCTGTAAATACCCAACAAGTTGCTGAGTGCGAAAAGGCAATCGAAGGCACCAATCAGCGTATTCAAGAATGCCTGATTGAGCGAAAATTCATTACCCCTGAAGCATTAGCCCAGGCGTATGCCAAGTATGCATCTCTTGAGTATGTGGCGCAGGTTACAGAACAAATGGCAGACCTTACGGTGCTTGGTAAGGTTCCTATGTCGTTTCTGCGTGATAATGTGGTTATGCCTATAAAGATGAACGGTCAAATTTATATTCTGACGGTGAATCCTTTGAATTTTCAGCCAATTGATGATCTCAATTTGATGCTCGGCGGAGGCATTAAGGCCGCTGTTTCTACTCCTAAGGTTATACTTGATGCGATCAATAAGTATTATCCGCTTGAAGGCGCAAAGCAAATGATCGAGGAGCTTGAAGAGGAACAGGAGGGTCTTGAAGACGTCGAATTGACCGATATTGCTGAGCGAGACATTGTTGCGATGGCGGCAGAGGCGCCGATCATTAAGTTGGTAAACCATATTCTGTACCGGGCAGCAAAGCGAGAAGCTTCAGATATTCATATCGAGCCTTTTGAGAAGGAAGTAACCGTGCGGTACCGTATCGACGGTGTTATGTATACCGAGATGAGCCCGCCGAAACGTATCCAGGGAGCCTTAACATCTCGTATAAAAATTATGGCAAACATGAACATTGCCGAAAAGCGGTTGCCACAAGATGGGCGCATTGACCTGCGCATAGCGGGAAAACCGATCGATATTCGGGTGTCAGTATTGCCAGTTGCGTTTGGAGAGCGTATCGTGATGCGTCTTTTGGATAAATCTCGTACCTTTGGTCGTATTGATCAGATGGGGCTGTGTGAGCGTGATTTACGCGTGTTGGAAGCAAGTATTGTCAGGCCCAATGGCATTATTTATGTAACGGGGCCTACCGGTTCGGGTAAAACAACGACTCTTTATTCTGTTCTTGGAAAATTAAATACGCCGGACGTCAACATTATTACCGTCGAAGATCCGGTTGAATATCAAATGGCGGGCATCGGACAAGTACAAGTACGGGATAAAATAGGTATGACTTTCGCTGCTGCATTGCGTTCAATTTTGCGCCAAGATCCTGACATTGTCATGATCGGTGAAACCCGGGATCAGGAAACGGCTCAAATTGCGATTCAAGCATCACTCACGGGACATCTTGTACTCAGTACGCTTCATACCAATAGCGCTCCTGCAACGATAACACGTTTGCTCGATATGGGAATAGAGCCTTATTTGATTGCTTCTTCAGTCGTCATAGTTATGGCGCAGCGTTTAGTGCGTCGTTTATGTAGTGCATGCAAGAAGCCATATAAACCATCAGTCGATGTTCTGCGCAGTATAGGATTAAGCGAAAAAGATGCTGAGGGAATAACATTTTATGAACCAATTGGTTGTGAAGAATGTTTGCAAATGGGTTATAAAGGGCGATTGGCTATTTATGAGTTGATGGAAATGACAACTGAAATTGCGCGACTTACCATTGAGCGAGCAGATATGGCTCGTTTGCGTAAGCAAGCGAGTGCCGATGGCATGACACTGTTGCTTGAAGATGGTCTTCGTAAAATTAAAGAGGGTCTTACCACAATCGATGAAGTGCTTTCAGTTGCATCAACAGAACAAGATGTAAGTGCCTGAGCGTTACTTTGAAAGCAAATGACGGAATATGATGACATAGCATTCAATATTATTGCATACAAGGTTTATTCATCATGTAGTACGTTTTGATCTACCAATGCAGGAAAGGCGCCGGCCAGATTTTTATACCGTTCGAGATCGTTCTTGATAAAGAAATCATTAAAACACCAGATAAGTGCTTCTATGCGTTTCGACAACATAGCATTGTTTTGTGCGAGGGCCAAAATCTCGTCTTTGTGTTGCTTTATACTAGAAGCTTGCTGTGCGATTTTTTTCGTTAAAGATTTTATATCTTTTTTATTTCTTTTAAGGACGGTTTTCTTCAATAGTGAAGCATTAACTTTTTGGGGATGTTTGCTCGAGGAGCCAGAAGGATTCGTCTCTTGATTTATTGGTTGAGATGAGTTTGCTGGTATTGCATGAGCAGTTACTGCCTCTTCATTTGTGACGGAAGGAGGATCCATAGAAATCAATGGCGTCACATACAGGTCATCATCAAGAGAAATGAGCGCATGATCGATTAAGTTTAAGGAATCAATTGATATATCGGTTTGCTCCATATTATTGATATGCATGGCGTGCATGCCCATTGACCCAGCTATTATTGTTGCTATAAGTAATAGTCTTATTGTTGTCATAGTGTGCCTTTTATAATGGTTAAATGTTGTTGTATTTTCTATTATGAAGCATTTCAGTCGGGGCGTAAAGGGGCGAAAACCTGAAGCCCGAGGCGGCTTAAAGAGCAGCTTTTTAGAGTTTTCATTGCAACAGAGATGGGAGGGGCATTATAATCGAGGGTAGCTAGGGATAGATCGGTGGAGACCGGGGCAGATTGACTCAGGAGGGGTGTGTGAGTAATCATTCTGGATTTATCATGACCGAAGCATTCGTGGGAATTGCATTAGTGATGCTCGTAGTGGGTATTGCATGCGTACAGGTGCGCGCCTATCATTATGCCTGTATTAGGCAGCACATTTCTCTTTTTGCACTGGTATGGCATGAACTGCAGCAGAGAGCAATGGTCAGTAATGCGCCACAAGAAATGATTCTGGATGAGAAGGGTCATCGTTATTATGTTGATGGTCAATGGCATGATCTGCCTTCGTTGATCCGGTTCGGGTTCTTATCCGCTGCAAAGGGTCCTCCTTCGCATCCGACTACGCTCTTGAGTTCGGCGATCACCTTTCCTCAAAAAAAAGTTACTTGCTTTCCTGATGGCACTATTCAGGCGGGCACCGTCTATCTTGTGGACGATAGAAAAAGTTGCATGTATGCCCTTACCAGTGGCATTTCAGCGGTTTCTTTTTTGAGAAAGTATCGATATGATGGTGCGTGGTATGGTTTTTAAAAGATATACCAAGTTAGTGGTGGGGTAATTAGGGTGATACGTCAAATTATTATTGCATTATGTATAGGATGTGCTGCAACGGTATGGTTCATGCAAAAAGATGAACGTGTTAAGCAGTATATTGGTGTTCAATTCAAAACGGCATTTCAAAATGCAATCTCTTGCACTTTTGATGGCACGGTCGAAAGTGTTAATTTTTTTTCACCGCGCATTACTCTATCAAACGTGCATGTATATGATCAAAAAAATCCTGGATGGACGTGGGGTGCTCAGCGATTTACTATTAGTTGTTCGTGGTGGTATTTGCTGCTGTATCGCGTTGCAGACATGCATGTGGATATTGAAAAATTGGAAGCATGTTCAGCTATCAAGAACGGTATGCCTGTTATCGCGGATCACATGGAAAAGGTGTTTATGGGTCTTGATGTCGGGATGCCGATAGAGCTTAAATCGATTGCTTTCAAGCGATCATCTGCTCGTTTTCATGATGATGAACGTGATATGGACGTGCAATTTGTGTGGCAAAGTGAATCGAAAAAGATGCAGGATCGCTTAAAGAC
>Ga0181527_1002597_pt1 | contig 16847 bp, 19 predicted proteins | sample PEATcosm2014_Bin_30_FD_119762 | JGI IMG/M metagenome (GOLD analysis project Ga0181527, IMG submission 119762) | Peatland microbial communities from MTU Mesocosm Facility, Houghton, MI, USA - PEATcosm2014_Bin06_60_metaG | ecosystem: Environmental > Terrestrial > Soil > Wetlands > Peat | place...
AAAGTAATGAAGAGCTCAAAAAAGGTTGTATTCAAGCGGCACTACAGGGAATCAAATTAGAGATTCAAAGAAACAAGGGTTGGCTTGAACATGCTGATAAAGATAGGAGGAATCAAATTGAAAATCGAATAAAGCAGTTAGAAAATGACTCAGTTAAATATGAAACGATTAATATTGATAAATATGAAATCCCTGCTAAACTAGATAACGAAGTCTGGTTTCAGGGACCCTGTAATGAAAATGAAATATTGCATTTTGATGGGATTACAAAGTCAGGACCCTGGTATCATGTTACAGGAATACGAGGAAATGATTATCAGGTTATAAAGCCAAATGCCAGATACCTTATGTCTTTTTATCTGGTATATCCTAGGGAATATTGGTCTATGGAGAGCTATTATGTTTACATAGATCAGTTTAAAGAAGCTTCCCCACTTATAAAGCGTTAATTAAAGTAAGGGGTTTCCTAGACCCGACAACGGATAAAGACCAATTTATGGGAGATTGCCCCATGGCCTTTGCTAAAAAGGAGGTTACGCCTTTATCCAGGCCCAATACCAAATATTTTAGTGACAATACCTCACCTTAACCCCAGAGGAGGATTTAAAATGACCATTTATAGCAACTTTCTAAAGAATTCAACAACTTTCCTGATAATAACGTTCTTTTTTATCTGTGCTGCCTATGCAGGTGATATGAACAGAAGCTATCAAATAACCTCAACTGGTATTATAATGAAACAGGGGATAACTACGTATATGTATGGAACGCACGTTTTGCTCAATGATAATGGAAAAACATTGTATGCCCTGAAGAGTGTTAATATAAACCTTGATAAATATATCGATAAAAAGGTGACGGTTAAGGGGGATTTGGTTGAAGGCTACCCTGTCGAAGGTGGGCCTAATTTTCTTAATGTCAAATCGATCCAATGAGTAATAATTAATAAATATAATCCACGCCTAAAAGACTCATTTTTTAAGCGTAGGTTTGCAATCAGGTCGGCAATTAAAAGAAAAAGGGTTAGGCTGTTTGGCCTAACCCTTTGATTTTCTGGTGGCGGGGACGACGAGACTCGAACTCGCGACCTCCGGCGTGACAGGCCGGAAGGTAACTATACCATAGCATACCGGGGATTTTGTTACCATTTTTGATATCCCTGATATCTCAAGCAAATCCATCATATAATTTCCCTTGACTTATATTTTTATACCATTATATTTATCATAAAGCTGCTGGGAATACTGCTGGGAACCTTGAAAGGAGGCTCACCATGCCAAACAAGATCACACGGGTTAAGACGGCTTATCCAGGGGTCTATTACATCATGGGCAAGGCCACCGATGGCCGGCCGGAGCGAATTTACTACATTTTATATCGCAAGGGCGGGCCGCAGATCGAGGAAAAGGCTGGCCGGCAATTCCAGGATAAAATGACCCCGGCCCGGGCCGCTCGGATCAGAACCCAGCGCATTGAGGGGGACCAGAGCAACCAGGAGCGTCGGGAAGCGGCCCTAAAGCAAGTCTGGACCCTTACCCGGCTTTGGCAGGAGTACAGCACCCACAGGGGCATTACCAAGGGCCTGAAGACTGACAAGGGCCGATTCCAGAAATTCATCGAACCAGGATTAGGCAAAAAAGAGCCTCGGGAACTCTCCCCCCTGGACCTGGACCGGCTGCGCGTAGGCGTGGCGAAGCAGCACAAGCCCCAGACAGTTAAGCACGTGGTGGCCCTGCTGGTGCGAATCGTAAACTACGGCGCCCGGCTGGGGTTATGCCCCGGCCTCAGTTTCAAGGCCCCCACCATCAAGGTCCATAACCTGAAAACTGAGGACCTGACCCCAGAACAATTATCAAGCCTCATGGCGGCCATAGACGAAGACCATGACACCCAGGCCGCCAACCTCATGCGGCTGGTTCTTTGCACCGGCATGCGGCGCGGGGAGTTATTCAAACTCAATTGGGATGATATTGATTTCGACCGCGGGTACATCACCATCCGGGCGCCCAAGGGCGGGAGGGATCAGATTATCCCCTTGAATCAGGCGGCCCGGGAGGTTCTGGAATCTCACCCCAGGTTTGAGGCTTTCGTGTTCCCCGGACGTGGAGGGGGAAAGCGCGTCGACATTAATAAGGCGGTGAATCGAATTAAAGCCCGGGCCGGTCTGCCTAAAGACTTCCGCCCCCTGCACGGCCTCAGGCACGTTTACGCCTCAATGCTGGCCTCAAGTGGGCAAGTCGATTTATACACCTTGCAGAAACTGTTAACCCACAAGAGCAGCGCCATGACGCAACGATACGCCCATTTGCGAGACGAGACTCTGCGCCGGGCCTCTGACCTGGCGGGGGAATTGATAGGCCAGGCCATGAACGGCCACAGCCCAAAAGCTGAGAAATTGAGAAAGGATGGTTAAAAGAAATGGGAGGAAAACCTTATTGCATGTTGACTTTAAAGGGATGGTATGGTACACAAATAATCACCCAAACGGCTTCCTTCCTGGCACCGCATACTAAGCAAAGCCAGCGAAGCAAGACCTGATCAAAGACCGCAGATCAAAGACCACAGATAAAAGCCCTAAGACCGAAGCCCTAAGTCCTAAGACCGAAGAAAAAAGACCAAAGACCAAAGACCAAAGAGGAAGACCTGCCCCATTAGGAGGCAGGACCTTACTTTGAGGTGATGGCCATGGCCATTTTTTCTCTTCCCCCCGACCAACAATATTTGACCGAAAAGCAGGTTAGCGAACTGACCGGACGCGCAGTCCAGAGCCTACGTAACGACAGGCATAATTCCAAGGGTTTCCCCTACATAAAATTGTTCGGACATCAGATTCGTTATAAACTCTCCGATGTCTTGGCCGCGATGGAGGCGCACCGGATCGTGCCGGGTGGCAACGGCGGGGCCGGGCGCGGGGGGGCATAATTATGTGCCCCGCAGGAATGACCGACACTGGCGCTAGCGAGCGGACCGGGGGGGAAAGGGTTAACCGGCCCGAGCCGCCCCCCTGCCCGAAACTCACCCCCACCTTGGCCCAGCAATTTTTGGAAACGCTTTACGGCCCCCTGTTCTCTGGTCCCCCTGGCCCAGCCTATTTGGAAGTGAGAGGCAAACGGGAAGGGGAGGCCATGACTTTTAGGAGGTTCTACCCAAACATAAAGGCCCTGCTTAAAGACATACCGAGGTGGAAGCCCGACCTCAACTACTGGATAGGAGCGGCCCTGAGGCGCGATACCCGGACGGGCAAGAAAGAGAACCTCTTGGCCTTGACTGCATTTTTCGGGGATGTCGATTGTGGGACGGCGGGCCATAAGATGACCCCCAGGTATCAGGCCAAAGCTGAGGCCCTGGCTGCTATCGAGGCATTCACCTTGAGGCCCAACGTGGTTGTTGATTCAGGTGGGGGCTTCCAGATTTACTGGCTTCTCAGGAACCCCGTGGACTTGTCGAACGGGAATTTTTCCCAGGTGGAGCACGTTAACCGTGGCCTGGCTCTGGCCCTGGGGGGCGATGTAGGGGCAACAGACGCCTCTCGGATTTTGCGGTTACCTGGAACTTTTAATATGAAATTGGCCGGGAACCCCCGGCCCGTGAAAATCGTCTGGTGCGAGCCTGAGCGCGTGTATGACCTTGCCGACTTTGGCGAGTATGAGGCCCAGGGGAAAGCCCAGGCCCAGCGGCGGCGGCAAGACCACCAGGGAGGCGGAGCGGCGCCTGGCGGCGAGTATGCGGCCTACGCCTCAAAGGCCCTGGCCGACGAACTGGCAAAGCTGGCCCGGACCCCTGCCCATGATCCAGGGCGCAATAACCAGCTAAATAAATCCGCAAAGGCGCTGGGGGAACTGGTAGGAGCCGGGGTGTTAGACCGGGGGATCGTAGAAGCGGCCCTGTATGGCGTGGCGATGTCTATCGGCCTGGGCGAAGCGGAAACCAGGACCACCATTAGGAGCGGGATTGAGGCCGGGATAAAGGAACCTCGGCAGCTACCCAAGAAGACCGGCAAGGGGCGCGGCGCCCCCAGGCCAGGGGTTGACCCGGCTTCATCGGAGAAAGGCCATCAGGGGGGCCAGAGTGAGCCGGAGGCGGAAGGGTTTGGGCTTTGCGGTCATTGGTATTTCGTAGAGCGGGGCTGCCTCTGCCTGAAGAGTTTTGATCGAAAGGGGGTGCCCTATACAAGCCCCTTGTCGAATTTTCAGGCCCGGATCACTGAGGAAGTCAGCCGGGATGATGGCCTGAAACGGATCAAGGAGTTTAACATCACCGGGAGCCTGGACACCGGGCGGCCCCTGCCCCCGGCCTTGATACCGGCTGAGAAGTTTGACGGCTTGGCCTGGGTTAAGAGGGAGTGGGGCGCGGCCGCCACGGTTGCGCCGGGCCGGGGCCTGAGTCCCCACCTGGTGAACGCCATTCAGGCTCACAGCCGGGGCTTCAAGCGGCGTATGGTTTACGCTCATTCAGGCTGGCGCAAGATTGACGGGATCTGGCGGTACTTACATGGCGGCGGGGCTATCGGCCTGGGGGAGTCGGTAGAGGTTGACCTTGGGGAGGACCTGGGTAACTACCGCTTGTCCCAACCTGGGGGGATAGAGGCGGCCCAGGCAAGCTTGCGCTTTTTGGAGGTGGGGGCGTGGAAAGTCACCGCGCCTTTACTGGCCTGTGTCTATCTGGCACCGTTTGCGGACCTCTTGAAAGTAGATTTTTCCTTGTGGATTTATGGTCCTACCGGGGGCATGAAAAGCAGCCTGGCAGCCCTGGCCCTTTCCCATTATGGGAAATTTGACCGGTTAACCCTGCCAGGAAGTTGGATATCAACCGCTAATAGCCTTGAAAAGCTGACCTTCACTTTAAAAGATACCCTGTGTGTCATTGATGATTTCATGCCGGCGGCAAACCCCAGGGAATTCCATGACCAAACCAATAAAGCGGCCCGGCTGGTTTATCAGGCGGGAAACCGTTCAAGTCGTGGCCGGCTGGCCCCGGACCTAACGGCCAGGCCCAATTATCACCCCCGATGTTTGATTGTTTCAACGGCTGAAACGCTTTTGCCTGGCCAGCGCCAAAGCGCCACGGCCCGCTACCTGGGGGTGGAGCTTGACCCCAAAAAGACCCCGATTGACGAGGCCCGGCTGACGGCGGCTCAAAAGAAAGCCCACCTATACCCCGAAGCAATGGCGGCCTACCTTGCAGACCTGGCCCCACGACTTGAAGATGCACAGGCGGAAGTCAAAGAGCTTTGGGAAGGATACCGCAGCGCATTTCAGAGCACGGCTCATTTGCGGATACCCGAGATTCAAGCCTGGTTAGCCGTTGGGTTTGAAATGTTCCTGAGATTTCAGATGCACAGGGGGACCATATCCGAGGGGCAGGCAAACGAAATGCTTAAGCGGGCGTGGGAGGTGTTTGAAGCCCTGGGGGAGAAACATTCCAGTATCATTGAGGGGCAGCGGCCTACCCTAAAATTTTTGGCGGTGCTTCGGGAATTGTTCTATACAGGGCGCATTTTTGTACAATCGTCGACTGTGGTCGCTGGCGCTCCACCACGGGGGTTAGGCTGGGATGACATTGAACCGGCTCACAACGCTAAGCTTATCGGTTGGACCGACGGCGAAATGCTTTACCTCATGTCCGAAACAGCCTTGGAGGTTGTGCATGAGGCTGTGAGCCGCCAAGGCGACTTCCTGGCTCTTGGCCGAAACGATATGCTTGCGGCCCTGGCCCGGGAGGGATTCATTTTGCCTGGAAAGGACGGGAGAAATACTCACGTTAAGAATATTCAGGGATTGGCAAGGCGGGTGATTTGCCTGCCAGTTAAGAAGTTAAAACATGATGAGGTTATAGAAAATGAGACCCTGTAAAGGTTACCGTTTGGGTTACCGATATTACCGAAGTTACCGAGCCGCGGTAACCGGGAAAGCAAGGCAGGACGTGGTTTTGGAGGGTGTGTTACCGAAATAACACTTTCATCCCAGATAAGACCCTTTTTGTAACTTGAGAGGGGGGGAGATATGAGCGTGAAAAACATGCAGAACGTCTCTTATCTCGGATGAAAGCATAATAACGGTAATGGGGCCTTTTAGCTCGATAACCATGCGGGTTTCATGGTTACCGATGGTGGTAACCAAGCGGTAATCTATCGGTAATCAGACGGTAATCTGGCGGGGGGGCGGTTTGGTGAGGGAGATTGGTAATGTCTATTCCGACTCCGATCAAAAGCATTCGGCTTAAATGCCTCGATTGCGTGTGCGGCAGCCCGAAAGAGGTTGAACTTTGCCCCGTCATGGGTTGCCCTCTTTTTCAATACAGATTCGGGAAGCGTCCTACCACTCCCCGGAAACGGTCGTTTATCAAATCCGATGAGGGGATAGCCCCCACTTTTTCAGGGAATGGGAATGAAGATGGATAAACTTATTGCCATTTCGAACCCCGCCCTGGTCCCCAGTGCGGGAAAATCGGACCTATAGTTGAATTACTTAATGATTGTGATAGGTTTGCCAGGGGTGGAGGGCTGCGGGTGTGTGTAATCGGGGGGCTCGTTGGTAGGAGGTGGACCCTGCAGGTTGACTTGCACAGCGGCGCCGGGTCCCTCCAGGATGATACTAACTCCCTGGACCTGTTGGTCATCTTCTCTGACCATGCGGTGAATCTTGGCGGCCAGCTCCAAGGATCTGATCCGCACGGTGTCAGACTTACTCTTATCTATCAGGCGATTAACTTCCCTGGCAACCTTGATCATACCCAGGCCAACCGCCTGCAATACTTTTGCCGGGTCTGGGGCGTGCAGGACATGTTTATCACCTTCCAGCGCATTAACCCCTTTTTCCAGCTTTTCTAATTCTTTCAATTCTTTATCTTCAATAGTTCGCGGCCTACCCTTGGGATTTCCAGACTGACCAGGCTTAAAAAGTCCTCTGTTTTTTTCTTGCTTATTAGCCTGCTTATTACCTGTTTTCGCGGTATCAGGTTTCTTAGCCATTCCGTTTTACTCGCCAACTGACCGCTTGCTCTGAAACCCCAACTTTCCGGACGATCTCTGCTTGAGATAATCCCTGATCGCGGGTCAAAATATAGTTCCCTGGCGCGCTGAATACTTTCCGGATCGGGTCGAAGCGGAGTTCTGCCGGGGCAATGGTCGCACCGCGTTTTGGGTAGTAATAGCATCCCGGCTCATAATTGAAAAACCCCATGGCTTCCCGCCTACCTTTGTGCTATGGTGATTTTGCGGAATCCCATATCTAAAGGAGACAAGAAGCCATGGCCTACATCAAAATAGGTACTCCTTTCAACGAAATCATGCACAAAGAATTTGAAATATTATATAGCCCAGGGAAAGAAGCTTTTTATGCTGGCATCTATCAATGTGACCTGTGTAGTCTCGAAATAGTTCACCCTGGAAAATGCGAATTGCCGCGCAAAAATAAAGATGATGCTCATAGCCATCGGTGGAGATTATTAGTTTCTATAATAAAACCATTTCCTGTTATTCCGATTGAGGATATAAATCCAATGCAATAAATTTGTCCTTGTGAAAATCTGGTTCTTCTATATAGCGGCGGAATATTGGCCCCGCCAATTCATGCACGGCATCTGTTACTTTTAATAATTTAGAGCATTCAATATTTATCAGTATAAATTCAAGTACCATTAAAACATCAGGATCACAAACAAGTTGCCGGCCTTCGGGCAGTCTTATCTTTCTTTCAGTGGCGGCCATTTTATTCGCTCCAAGGAGGATATTGCCAATGGTTTACAGGGGTTTGGTATTTCTGGTGGTTGGGATTTTCTTTTTTGGAATTGGAACAATAACGACTCCCCAGGCAGTATGGGGATGGTACTATGTCCCTGGGAGTGGCTCGACTCCAGGTGAGCCGGTTATTGATATGGGGCCAGATAAACAGGAGATCAAGGCACAACAAGACCGGCAGGATGCAGCCGACCGTCAAGCCCAGGCTAAAGAAGATGCCGCCAACAAAGCTGCCGCCGATGCCAATAGTGCGGCTGCTTATCGCCAAGGCAAAGCTGAACAGCGCGCCAAGGTAGAGCGCCTGAGAGGGAAGAAATCTACTTCCTGGCAACTCAATCATTAACGATACCCAAAGGAGGCCAAAAGCCAATAAAAATAGCTGTGTATTATAGCAATTGAGAATCAATACTGACAGAGATTTTGAGAGATGTCAAGCAAATATTTGGCAAGATTGTCTGAGGGGGGGTATATCAGGGATTCTTCATGGAAGTTATTTCAATGCGGATTATCAAAAATAGGTGCGTAAACCGGATAATTCCGAAATGAAATTAACCAGCACAAACTTCAGAAAAAGTGGCATAATGCATTCAGGTGAGGCCCAATGAATCCCCTGGAAACCTACCTCAAGAATTACACAGGACATCCCGCATGAAAACAGGCTACCGCCAAGAGGTTTTCAATGTAGTTCTGGCCCAAATCCTCCAGGAACGGGGTGTGATTTCGGTTCCTGAAAAAGTCCTTAAAGCAGTTCTTTCGAAAACGGAACAGCGCCGTATGCCTGATGTCATGGTCAATTTCATGGGTTTGCGGACGGTGATAGAGGGTGAGGTTAGTGACCAACCCGACGCAAAGAATCGCGCCCTTGAATCTGCCGCGAAGCGGGTAGAGGATGGGATCGCCCATATAAGTGTAGCAGTAATTTACCCGGCATTTTTGCGCCAACTTGAACTTGGTCCGCTAAAATCCCAAATGGCAAAATGCCAATATGAAATTGCGGTAGTCGCAGAGTCTGAGTTTGAGGAACGGGGTTTTAACTCGGGTGACATTAATCATCTGGCGGAAATTTTACGAAAAACCTTTGACCAATTGGTTAAGGAAGATGTGGTTTCTCGGGCTGTTGCCCTTATAGACGCCGGGATTGAGCAGATAGCTTCTGCGGTGCGCCATTCCCCCAGTTTTGTCCCAAACGCCGCACAAGCTTTAGGGATTCAAGCCTTGCCTCCCAAGAAAAAAGCCAAGGATGAGAAACCTGAGTGACTACAAAAATCCCACCACAAGAAGCTGACGCCATTTGCCGAATCAGCGGCCTGGTTTTAGTGAATGCCATGATTTTCCAGGAAATCTTGGCGTATTATGATAACCCGGTTGATTCTTTGGAAAAGGTGCTCAATGAGCCTAATTTAATAGGATCGTTTAGCGAGCATTGGAGATTTATTTTAGAAGAAATCAATTACTACCCCATTTTCCACCTGGCCAGGGAAGTCCTTATCAATCTGACCGCGGACGCGGACATTATCGCGGCCCTAAAGAATTTGGCAGGGACGGCTCAGAGAATCGTTAGTATGCGGGCTGCGCTACGCCACGACCTAATGGGGCGCGTTTACCATCGGTTGTTGGCCGATAAAAAATATCTTGGCACCTATTATACGAAAATTCCCCCGGCCAACCTACTTCTTAAACTCGCTCTGGATTATGATAATCTTTCGTTCCCCTGGCAGGACTTAGAGCAAATTTCCCAACTACGAATTGCTGACTTGGCCTGCGGCACGGGAACCTTGCTTATGGCCGCGGCGGACGCCATCGCCGATAATTATTTGCGAGCTTCCGCGGAACATGGCTCAGTTCCCGACCTGGATAACCTGCAAAAGCGCTTGGCAGAAGAAATTATCCATGGGTACGATGTGCTCCCCTCTGCAATCCATCTCACCGCCTCAACCCTGGCTCTCAGAGCGCCGCAAATTCCGTTTGAAAAAATGAACCTGTTTAGCCTGCGATTGGGAGGACCAGCAATTTGCCTCGGAAGCATTGATTTTTTGGACGGTAGAAGAATAACGGTTCAAAAAGATTTGTTTGGGGCGGATCTTGAATCCCGGCAAATGGGAGGAAGGGGAGTAAAAAGTGTCAGGACCAACCTACCAGATTTAGACCTTTGCGTTATGAACCCACCCTTTACCCGGAGTGTTGGGGGGAATTTGCTCTTTGGTTCGTTGCCGGATGCGGACCGCCTGAAGGCACAAAATAGGCTGAAAAAGGCGGTGAAGCGCACAGCACTTCAGGCCAGCATTACCGCGGGATTGGCCTCGGTTTTTGTGGCCATTGCCGACCGCTATATCAAGCCAGGGGGTTGTATAGCTTTGGTGCTCCAAAAGGCTTTGCTTTCAGGGGTGGCCTGGCAACCGACTCGAAAACTTCTGAGCACGAAATATCGCCTGCAATATCTGGTTGCCAGCCAGGACCCACTGCAATGGAATTTTTCCGAAAGCACGGATTTAAGCGAAGTCCTGTTAGTAGCCCGCAAGGAGAATCCTAAAGCCCCTGAACCTGCGGGGGCTACTGTGGCCCTGAATCTGTGGCGCAACCCGGCTACCAATTTTGACGCACTGGCAGTTTGCCAGGCCCTCAAGACCCGGACCGCTCCCGATATTGCAAGCGGGCAGGGAGCTTTGGAAGTCTTTGTGGGGCATGAAAAATTTGGGGAGGCCATCAGTTACCCTTGGGAGGACTTAAAAGCCTGGGGCTCCTGGATAATGCCCTGCGCCTTCGGTCAGTCTGAACTGCTGCGCGTCGCCTATCAATTAATCCGCGGGCAACTTTATCTTCCCGGTTACGGCCAAAGTGGGGCAGTAGCCCTTTCCCCATTGAATACCTTTGCCACTTTGGGGCCGGATCGCCGGGATATACATGACGGCTTTAATGTTAGCGCCCAGCCAACCCCATATCCCGCTTTTTGGGGCCATGACGCTCAGGAAGTCTCCTGCATTGGCCAGACACCTAACGCCTATTTATCTCCATTGCCCGAAGCGAAAGAAGGCCGTAATCTGCGCAAAGTGGAAGACCTTTGGCCTTTGGCTGGGAAAATTTTGATGGCTGAGAGGATGTGGCTAAAAACACAGAGCCTTGTTGCTCTGAGAGCCTCTGAACGTTTGCTTTCAAATATGTGGTGGCCTGTTTCTTTAAAAGACCAATTCGATAATCCTGATTTTGAAAAAGCTATGACCCTGTGGCTTAACTCAACCTTGGGGTTGATTTTGCTCTTAGCCAACCGGCAAGAGACAAGGGGTGCATGGGTTGATTTTAAGAAGCCAGTTTTAAGTGAGGCCCCGGTTCTTGATTTAAGGACCCTTCCAGTTACTGCAATGGAAACTCTGGCCGCAACCTATGATGCGGTATGCAACCTGGGGCTTAAACCTTTTTCCGAAATGGACTCAGACACGGTAAGGGAGAGGATTGACGCAGCCTTTGCCCAGGCTTTGGGGTTGCCGGATTATTCAGTTCTTCGCCGGATGTTGGCACGTGAGCCTGTGGTATGCCTGCAACGGCTTTGATAGCCTTCTACAGCAGGGGGGGTATGAATCCTACCGTCCTGTATATCCCTGCGAATGCGCTTTGTGCTTTTCCCAATTATCCAAATATTCCCTGGCAAGCTCTTTAGACTTGATGATTAGTATATTTTCAGCATTTCTCTCTTCGGCGGCTTTGGTGAAGTTAAAACTTCCTGTGATCACCGTTTCCTGGTCAATAATCATGATCTTGTTGTGGGCAATTCCATGGACAGAATCAATATAGGTAGGTACGCCCATATGGGCGGTGAAATCCGCGGCACTGTATTTTTCTCCCCTCTGGGACTTGTCCAGGATAATTTCTGTGCGCACCCCCCGCTTATGAGCCTCCACGAGGGCCTTGGCTATTGGCTGGGATGTGAAGGAGTAAGCCTGCACTAAAATCTCACTCTTGGCATTGTTCAACTCCCCCACAATAGCCTCAGTGCATCCCCCTTGGGGGCTAAAGTAGACCTGGACTGGCGAATGGTCCAGGACGATTTCTTTTGCCGGGGAGGCACCGGAGAGAACCAGCACTAAGGCGACTGCTATGAATAGAGAACGAATTGCATTGCGCATAAGAAATATCTTCCTCTGTTTATCCGATTAGAGGAAAAAACATCTGCCCCCTTGGAGTCATGGACAGCGGGACATTCTCCCTGGAGGTTGGCCCCATGTTCCCGGAGGCCCAGGCCCTCGGCCACTTGGTCAATGGGTATGTCTTTGAGCGGGTCTTTTATGTCCCATAAATCTCGCCGGTGCCGGTATTGGTAGCCTATGCTCACGGCTTCATGACAAGGTTGAAAATTTTGTCAGCTTTCTGCGGATCATACCGCCGCAATTCCTTGATGGCTTTCAGGGCGGCGCGGCGGTTACCTGATCGTGCATAGGCAGTCGCGAGGTTGTACCAGGCATCGGAATCATCAGGCTTTAGGTGTAGGGCCTCCCGGTAGGCTGCGATGGCCTCCTGGTGACTACCCAGGCCTTCGTAGGCAACCCCGAGGAGGTACCAGGCAGCGGCATTATCAGGCTTTAGGTGTAGGGCCTCCCGGTAGGCTGCGATGGCCTCGGGGTAACGGCCCAGGTATCCGTATGCAACCCCGAGGCTGTTCCAGGCAACCGCATTGCCCGGTTCGGCCTGGGTCCAGCGGCGGCACCAGGCCAGCAGACCATCCCAGTCCTGCGCTTTTTCCAACGCCAACCCTCGCCCCTTCCAGTCCTCTTGAGAACTCACTTCCGGCGCTGAAGGTGGAATATTTAATACATTATTGGGAGATGATACTTCTGATGGATTTCGACTATAAATTAATATCAGAATTATAATTCCTATTATTAAATAAGGCCATATAGTTTTTAAAAAGGGTGAACCTCTCTTTACTGGCTTATGCTGCTCGGTTTTGGGTTCGGTTTTGGGTTCGGGCTGGGGTTGGTCTTCATCTGGTTTTTTCTCTGATTTATATTCTTTTTTTTCTTTTTCTTGACTTTTGCTTTTATATGAATAAAAATTATTAATCTTTTCATAGGCTTCAATTATTTCCTTGAGCTTCTCCTCGGCCTTCTTTTGTAAGCGTGGGTCATGGGCGTAATGATCTGGATGCCAAACCCTTACCAAATCCCGGTAAGCTTGCTTCACCTCTTCCGGTGTAGCGCCAGGTTCAAGCCCAAGAATTTTATAAGAACGATTTATATCATCCATGTGCTTGCTCTATCTTGTATCCCAATAGGACCAACAGGAAGGCTATGTCGAGGAACTGCTCCCCTTCCCCCTTGAGGACTGTAGCCAATAAGGCCACAGGGATGAAACCAGCAAATAGTAACATGATTCCGGCAAAGACGCCAATTCCCAAGATGGCATGGCCCAGGTCCCCAAATACTTGGTTAATTGTTTTTTTAGGTATCTGCACCTGGCTCCTCCTAATACTGGATAAACCTCTCAGCCCCGGCCTGGAGGTGGAAATAAATCATGGTGGTCTTCTGATAGTCTAAATCAAGAACCCTCTGGTTCTCCCTCCTTGTCGGTTTCCACCCGGTCATATCCCAGCATAGCTTTTATGGAATCAAGGTGCATGATGTGCCACTCACCATCTGGCCCCTTCTCCCACCTTGGGTAAACCCTGACCTTTCCGTTCTTGCTCCGTAGGCAAATAATAGGAGGGGGGGACTCTTTAGCCCTATCCTTGGCCTTCTGCTTTTCCTTCTCTAAGTCATAGATTTTAGCCATTCTACAACCCCGTAGAGCACATTGAAGACCCTAACACTCGATAAACCTCTCAGCCCAGGCTTGAGGCCGGTTGAGGTTGTCGAAAAAAAACCGAGTTGCCCCCTCAGGGCATCCCGGCGATTTCGATATTTAGATTCATTGCTCCCCCCCTTTGCGATAGGGGTAGCGCTTTATCCAGATAAACTCCTTATCCCACAGTCAGATGAATATTTCAATGGAAAGTTCCAAAATGCAGCATATCGATGTGTGTCCCCCAGAGCAGTAACATGAATGCGCTGGGCACAGGGCTAAAAGTTATTCAGGGGGCCTGGAAGAGACGATTAGGGTTGACTTGCCAGAACCAAAAAATTATCTGCCGAAGAACGGAAAGAATCTGCTAGGAAAGCTGCCAAGGCAAGGTGGGCGAAGAAATCTGAGTAAAAGGCTTAACTGCTAAGAATGGCCTCTAATTCCCCAAGCAATTCAATGTGAGCATCGGTTTGAAGAGGGGCTGCCGAATAATAGCGGTTTTCGCCAAAAGCAACGTCAATTATTCTTTCGAACCTGAAACTCCCCGGTGGATTGGTCACAACAGGGTCAGTCGAAAAGATAATGCCAGAAGTTTCGTAAGCGATAGGTTTGTGATCGTGGCCTTTTATCAATGAAGATATCCGTTTGGCCAAGTTTTCTAGCTTAGGATTAAGACTATTTAATTTTTTATCGGTTTGAACCCATACTTCACTTACGTATATCTTTGATCTAAGAACCGTTTCATATGGAACTATCTTAAATTCGGTAGATACCCAATTAAGCAGATCATTAAGAAAAGCGTCTGAATCATTAGTAGATGATTTTGTTTCTGCAACCAACCCCCAATTAAATATACCAAGATCAACACCTATATTATGTTGATCGTCTTTCTGAAAATTCCCTCCACTAAATTTGATTTCTACCACTTCCTTACCAAAAAGCTCCGCTGGTTTGGTGGGGAATATCTGAAAATTATATTTTGCAACCAAGGGTTGCAATAAAGGAACTAAATTAAGCCCTTCAGGATTAATTTCAGTTAAATAGATAAACCAAATAGAGCGAGCGCGTTGAACCGATATTTTCATTGGCTTCCCCCCTGCATTAATTTTGGCGACACGCTTTCCATTTTCCTTTGTTTTACCTCAAAATATTTAACAATATCAATCGGCTCCGGTTTAACCAGTGAAGGACTAGTAGCCTTAGCTATAGATTCCAAAGACATAGAAACCCCAAGACTTAATCCAGCTTGACAAGGAATATTAATAGGTTGGGGTTTAAAGTAGGGGTCTTCCTCAAAACTTTGTACTTTTAGGGATTCTGGGGCTAATTCGAGTTCCCATTTTACTAAACTACTGAAAGGAACATATCTGACAATTAAACCTACATCAAAAACAGATGCCAATTTTAATAATGTTTTCAAAGAAAACCCTGAATAATTAGGATTTTCAATCTGGGCTATCCAGGCTTGTTTCGTCCCAACACGGACAGCTAATTCCTTCTGCGTCCACCCTCTGTGTTCTCGCAATGCCCTAATCTGAAATGGAACTCCTATCTTAATATGTGAGGAGACAAAACTGTCCCTATATTGCTTATCTTTCAACCTGGCCACTAGTTTGTCTTTTTTATTCATCGTATTCTCTCACATATTTAATGTTATCATGAATTAATTTACATCTTTTTTCGGCACTTTTTATTGCATTAGGTGGATTCCAAATATCCTCTTTCTTAATTGCTCCAATTAATAGAGTAAATTCTTTATTCTTTGGACCATAGCAGCCCAATGGCCGATATTGTACCCTATTGTGTTTATGCCTAAGTTCAAATATTTTTTCTGATCCTTTAATTTTTTTGACAAAAGGCTCTCTCAAATATTCTTGACTTATCAAAAATGTAAAAAATGTTCTAATCGCCGCCTCAGCATCTGGGGGCAAGCCAATTAGCCAACTGTCTACCTCATCATTGCCAGCCTCATTAATATAAACGTTAAGCTTCCAATAATCCATAGTGTATAAGAATTTCCTTATATTTCAAGCAAAAAATGATTGACGAAATATAAGTAATTACTTATAATTAAAAAAATTGGCCTACCGCCGGTGTTTAGTCGCCTAGCGGTAAGCCATTGGGGGGCCGGTACCTCAACGGACAGAGGAAGTGCCTACTAAGCTCCTTGTTGGCGGTTCGAATCCGCCCCGGCCCACCTTTATCCTCAGATTATTGAAACTTTTTTTGATTGTCAATCATTTTTTCCTTGACAATGCGAAACCGCCCATCACTAGGAACTTCCCTATAACATTCGTTTTCCAAAATCGCCCCTCAGAAAATGCGCCACGCATTTGCGGGGGGGGGGTCTACAGGCATAGATACCCAACTGACCGGGGAGAGTTTTTCATCATGAAATTTTGGAGGCAGGCTCCATACCAAGGGGGGCTTCTGCTGATTTACCCTCGACGAAAAAGTGAAAAAATTCTCGGGCGGATCATTAGTCGGTAGGGGGGCAGGAGTCCCAATCCCCGACATTGCCTTCCAGGGCCGAAAAATCCTCAGAGACGGGGCGGCTATGGCCATGGGGCAGGCTCGCGGCGTTGATGGTGGGTAGGGCCAGGGCCTGGGGCGGGCGGAAGACCTTTGTTAGGGTTGGCGCTCCTTAACCTTTCAAGCCCCAGGTCGAACCCCTTGCACAGTTTGCCGGACGGCCCCCAGGAACAAGGGAACACACCGGCCCTTTTTACCCTCATTTAAGGAGACCCTGCTGGGAATATTGCTGGGAACTAATAAAAGAGGGGTTAACCCATTAGAGCTAACCCCCTGATTTCATTGGCGGGGACGACGAGACTCGAACTCGCGACCTCCGGCGTGACAGGCCGGCGTTCTAACCAACTGAACTACGCCCCCGTTGGGGTGTTCAAAGTTCAAAGTTGAAAGTTCAAAGTCAAAGGATTCAATTCCGCAGCATTCCACCAAACTTTGAACCTTGAACTCTGAACCTTGAACTAAAAAAACCTGGTAGGCGGAACAGGGCTCGAACCTGTGACCCCCGGCTTGTAAGGCCGATGCTCTCCCAGCTGAGCTATCCGCCCGCCCCGGTAATAGTCACCCATGGCGCCCCGGCTGTCAATAGTTATGAGAGCGCAAACGAGATTAAATTCCCCCGGACGTTTGTTACCCATCTCCGCGGTGCAAACACCTCTCCCAGGTGAGAGGGAGAAGGAAAATAGCGGGCAGTGCGCACCCTGCGCTCAGTGCGCCTGGATCTCCTCCACCGCGGGCACTTCCGGGTGCAAGAAGGCGGCCGGCTCCGGGACCGGCGGCGTCGCCTTGAAGAGACTCTCCGGGTCCTCCA
>Ga0181527_1002598_pt1 | contig 16847 bp, 14 predicted proteins | sample PEATcosm2014_Bin_30_FD_119762 | JGI IMG/M metagenome (GOLD analysis project Ga0181527, IMG submission 119762) | Peatland microbial communities from MTU Mesocosm Facility, Houghton, MI, USA - PEATcosm2014_Bin06_60_metaG | ecosystem: Environmental > Terrestrial > Soil > Wetlands > Peat | place...
AAGTTTAAGGTTTGCGCAGGCTGGATATAACACCAGCGGGGGGTGTTGCTGTCGGGAAGGATCGCTATCTTTGAAGCACGCCGGAGGAAACCGTTTAGCGGGCGGGCTTGCCCGCCTTGTGGCGGGGACGCGAGATGGGCTGCGGCGGGCAAGCCCGCCCGCTAAACGGACCGTCCACAGCCAGCACGCGGTGGTCCTACCTGACCGCCTTGATTTGCACGTCGTCGACCGACAGGTCGCCGACCGCCCCGAACAGGCCGAGGCGGAGGATGGCCTCGCGGGCCTTGCCGGGCACCTCGATCCGCTTCTTCTCCGTCTGCCAGTCGAAAGTGCCGCGCCAGGGGCCGAGCGTCTTCTCACCCAGCATCGCGCGGCTCTCGTCGAAGAAGACGATTCCCAACAGCGGCAACTGATGCGGCACCTGGCCGGGGCGGAGGTTGCGGCCTTTCACCTGGACCGAGACGTCCAGGGCCTTGACCTTGCGGCCGTCGACGGGAAAGCCCTGCAGCGCCTGGGCCCCGCGGCCCGGTTCCGCGTTGTGGAACGTGACGTACCGCTTGCCGGAAGGCGCGTCGCCGGTAATCATCTCCAGTTGCCGCACGTAATGCCAGCCCGCCGGCTGGGGCGGGTCGCCGATCGAATCCTCGAAATCGCCGTTCTCCAGGGCCGGCCGGGTCGGGTCGGGCTTGACCTTCCGCTGGCTCTCCATCGTGCCGGTCATCGGCACGAACAGCGTCGGCAGGAGTTTCTCCACCTCCAGCTTCCCGCCGGCTTTCTTTAACAGGTGCAGCGTTTGCTGGTAGCGCTGCCCGACGGGGATGATCATCCGGCCGCCCTCGTTGAGCTGCTCGACGAGCTTGGCCGGCACTTCTTCGGGCGAGCAGGTGACGATGATTTTGTCGAAGGGGGCGTGCTCGGGCCAGCCTTCGTAGCCGTCGCCCACCTTGCAGTGCACGTTGGTGTAGTGCAGGCGTTGCAGCGTCTTGGCGGCCCGCTGCCCCAAGGGTGCGACGATCTCGATCGTGTAGACCTCGTGGACCAACCCGCTGAGGACCGCCGCCTGGTAGCCGCTGCCGGTGCCGATCTCCAGCACCTTGTCGGTCGGCTGGGGATCGAGGGTCTCGGTCATGTAGGCGACGATGAAGGGGGGCGAGATGGTTTGGCTCTCGCCGATCGGCAGCGCCATGTCGTAATAGGAGTTGGCCCGCTGCGCCAGCGGCACGAACTCGTGCCGCGGCGTGTTCCGCATCGCCTGGATCACGCGGGGATCTTTCACCCCGGCGGCGACGATGGCCTCGTCGACCATGCGGTTGCGGGCATCGGCCCAGGAGGTGTGCCCCTGGCCCCTGCCCTGCCCCGGCACGACCAGGGCGACCGCCGCAGCCACACGTCCTACACCCCACCACCGCCTGCGATTGCCGACCATAAGGATTCCCCTTCACCGAATTATAGCCCGCCGGCCGGCCTTTTGGAGTGCGGCAACCTTGCTTCCCTTGCCGCGGCCACGCTTCTTCCGCGATAATGGCAGTATCCTTCTCCCCCGGGCGGTTTTGCGGCGATGCTCAATCGGGTCCTCAGAGATTTCGTGGTCGATCGCTTGTTGCCCCGCGTCGAAACGCCCGGCCAGTACATCGGCGGCGAGCCGGGGGCGGTGGCAAAGGACTACCGTAGCGTGCGGGGCAAGCTCTGTCTGGCCTTCCCCGACGCGTACACGATCGGCATGAGCCATCACGGCCTGCAGGTGCTCTACGCTGTGATGAACCGGCGGGCGGACTGGGCCTGCGAGCGGGCCTTCACGCCCATGCCCGACATGGAGGCCCTGCTCCGCCAAGAGCGCCTCCCCTTGGCGAGCCTGGAGAACTTCACCCCGCTGGGCCGGTTCGACGTGTTGGGCTTCACCCTGCAGTACGAGCTGTGCGCGACGAACGTCCTGACGATGCTCGACCTGGGGGGCGTTCCGCTGGCGGCCCAGCAACGGACACTGGGGCACCCGCTGGTGATCGCCGGCGGCCCGGGGGCGGCCAACCCCGAGCCGATGGCGCGGTTCATCGACCTTTTCGTACTGGGCGACGGCGAAGAGTCGTTGCCGGAGGTGTGCGAGTCGTGGCTGGAGGCAAAGGAGACGGCGGCGGACCGCGACGCCGCGCTGGCGGCCCTGGCCACCCGGCTGCCCTACGTCTACGTCCCCCGCTTCTACGAGCCGCAATACGAGGGCGGCCGGGCCGTCGGGGTGCGGCCGCTGCGGGTTGACGTCCCCGAACGGATCGAGCCGGCCGTCCTGGCGGACCTGGACGCCGCGCCCCTGCCCACCGCGCCCGTCGTGCCGCACGTGCAGTGCGTGCAGGACCGCATCACCATCGAGATCATGCGGGGCTGCCCCTGGCGGTGCCGCTTCTGCCAGAGCACCGCGCTGAAGCGGCCGGTGCGGATCCGCAAGCTGGAAACGATCGTGCAAGCGGCCGTCGAGTCGTACCGCAATACGGGCCTGAACGAGATCTCGCTGTTGGGCCTCTCGACCAGCGACTACCCGGAGATCGAGCCGCTGCTGGCCCGTTTGCACGAGGTCTTCCGGCCGCTGGGCGTGAGCATCTCGCTGCCCAGCCTGCGGATCAACCGGCGATGGCGGTCGCTGGGCGACTGGCTCGGCACGGACCGCCGCGACGGCCTGACGCTGGCGCCCGAGGCCGCCCGCCAGGACATGCGCCAGCGGCTCGGCAAGCAGATCAGCGACGACGACCTCGTGGCCGGCTGCCGCCGCGCCATGGAGAACGGCTTCGCCCGGGTGAAACTGTATTTCATGTGCGGGCTGCCGGGCGAGCGCCCTGAGGACCTCGACGGCATCATCGACCTGGCCGAGTCGATTTCGCAACTGGGCAAGGAGGTGCTGGGACGGCCCGCGGCGGTGGTGGCCAACGTGTCGAACTTCGTGCCCAAGCCGCAAACGCCCTTCCAGTGGCACGCCCTCCAGCGGCGGGAGTATTTCGAGGCGGCCCACGAGCGCCTGCGGCGGCGGAAGCGCTTGCGGAGCGTAACGCTGCGGTGCCACGACGTCGACGCCAGCCTGTTGGAAGGCGTGCTCGCGCGCGGCGACCGCCGCGTGGGCGAGGCGATCGAGCGCGTCTGGCGTGCGGGGGCCCGGCTGGACGCCTGGGCCGAGCGGCTCCGGCCTTGGCTCTGGTGGCAGGCCCTGGCCGAGACCGGCATCGACATCGAGGCGCTCGCCCACTCCCCTGCCCTGCCCGGCGCGGGCCTGCCCTGGGACCACATCGGCATCCAGCAGGGCCGCGATTACCTGCAGCGGGAGTGCGAGGCGGCCTCCGCCGGAAAGCCGCTTGCGGACGAAGGATGAAAGCGGAAGCAAACGCCCCCGGACTGCGTCCGGGGGATTTGGGGTTGGAGTAATCGTGCACTACCGTGTCTTGGCGATCGATATCGACGGCACGCTGGTGAACAGCCGCGACGAGATCCCTCCCGCCACGCGCGAAGCACTGGCGCGGGCCACGCGGGCGGGTATCCGCGTCGTGCTGGCCACCGGCCGCCGCTACAGCCACACGCTGCACCTGGTCGAACACCTCGGCCTGCGGGTGCCGTTGGTGACCGCCAGCGGCGGGCTGGTGAAAGACCCGGCCGACCACCGCACCCTCTACCGCTCGCGGTTCGACGACGGGTTGCTCCGCCAGATGCTCTCGGTCGTTGCTTCCTGCGGCCACGACGCCCTGCTATTCTGCGATACCTACACCGAGGGCTTCGACTACTATCAGGCCCGCGCCGAGGCGAGCAGCCCCGAGCTGGCCGAGTACCTGGCGCGGAACGCGGGTTGCGGCCGGATCTGGCCGGACATGCTGACCAGCCCGCCGCCGGACGTGCTGGGCGGCTTCGCCATGGGCAGCCGCCTGGACATGCTCGAGCTGGAGCGGCAGTTGCACGCCCGGCTGCCGGGCCGGCTCACCACCCACGTCCTGCACCCGCTCCGCTACCGGGGCTTCCTCTGCGAGCTGTTTCCGGCGGGCGTGACCAAGTGGTCGGCCATCTGCCACTTGGCCGCCGGCTGGGGCATCGGCCCGGAGGCGATCTGCGCGGTCGGCGACGACACCAACGACGTGGCGATGATCCGCGCCGCGGGCCTGGGCGTGGCGATGGGCAACGCCCAGCCCGCGGCCAAGGCCGCCGCCCGCCGCATCGCCCCCGCCCTGGAAGATGACGGCCTGGTCGAGGTCGTCCGCTGGCTGCTGGAAGAAGGTGCGTAGGGCTCGCGCAAGCCGCCGTCCGGCCCCTTCGCGTATCGGCCCCACTACCACCCGGAGCTAGAACTGCTAGCTTGGCTTTGGACGAGTGACCAGCAACCCTCAGGCACCGCCTCGCACAACTTGTGGTAGGCAGACTCGGCCATTTTCATGTTCGGGAATCGCAATTTGACCGTGCGCCTATCGTCGGGCAACTCGATCCCGCCTTCCCGCAGCATTGCGTCGCGCAGCCGATTCAGATCCGCCTCTTCGTCGCGGCGGACGTTGGGTTCCACGGCATAGGGCAGTAGGCCCTGTTCCACTGCTTCGTCGTAGGTGACGCCGAGCGGCTGCGCAATCTTTGTGGGCTGGCCCCGGTAAGCTTCGACAATCACGCTGGCACGATCCTCCCAGCGGAGGCCCTCCCACGCTTGCCAAACGACAAAAACGTCCACCTCATCCCGCTGATCGAGGGGGATCTCGAAGATCACCGGCCCACCCTCCGTTGTTCGACCTGCGAGCTCCTGCGAGAGCTGACCGACCAATTCCTGGCGATGCTCAGACGACAGAACCACGGGCTCCGGCTTAGCTCGAATGACAGGCATCGTTTGTCCTCCTAAATTCGGTCTTGGTTCCCCAGGAACCACGAGGCAGCCTCCCGCACTTCCGCAAGCTGCCGCAGCGTGACGTCGGTTGTCTTGTACCGCAGTTCCGGTCGCCAATGCTGGTATGCTTGTGTGGCTTTACCCACCGCATCTTCCGACAGCCTCGCTCGGGAGGATCGCCCGCGCGCGGCACTACGCTGCCAGTCGAGAAATCGAGCCCAGCCCACCAGCGGGTGGGGATCGCTGTCCATGAGCGGCTTGCCATCGTTCGCACGTGTCCTGCGGGCCTGCGCCATTCGGCGAGCACGAACATCACGCGCGATCGGGGCATTCGCAGCAAACCCGGCCACGCGGAAACTCGCCGCGCATAGACACATTTCCACCGTGTAGCCATATAAGTATATCGCGCCCAGCAAGCGATTCTTCGCCTCAAGGTATCCCGCCTCCGCAAACCGCAGCCGGGCGGCACGCTGCAACCGCCGAATAGTGTCAGGGGCAAGACGGTCGGAAAGCGGCCTGTCGGACGCCATAGCGAGGGGCCCACAAAGGCGGAGACAATCCCAAAGATACCAGCCTACGATTGGCCGCTTGCGCTGTCAATCCCTCACGCCCTCGGGTGGAACTTGCGGTGCACGGCTTTCAGCCGCGTGGGATCGACGTGCGTGTAGATCTGCGTGGTGGCGATGCTCGCGTGGCCGAGCATCTCCTGCACCTGGCGGAGGTCGGCCCCGCCGCCGAGCATGTGTGTGGCGAAGCTGTGCCGCAGCGTGTGCGGACTGATTTCCGGCGGCGCCCCCACGCGCTTGGCATAGCGCTTCAGCAGCTCCCAGATCCGCTCCCGCCGCAGCCGCCGCCCGCGTGCAGAAAGCAAGAGCCACTCGGGCGACGGTGACCGCTGCGCGGCGATTGGACCGCGCTGGCCGTCGAGATACTGCCGGACCGCCGCGACCGCCCGCGCCCCCAGCGGCACCACCCGCTCCTTGTCTCCTTTGCCCCGGCAAAGGCAATAGCCTTCGTCGAGGTGCATGTCGCGGAGCCGCAGTTGGGAGAGCTCCGACGCGCGGCAGCCGGTGGCATAGAGCAGCTCCAGCAGGGCGCGGTCCCGCTGCCAGTGCGAATCTCCCGGCCGCGGGGCCTCCAGCAGGCGGCTCACTTGCTGCGGGCTGAGCACCTTGGGGACCCGCTCCCATAGCTTCTGGCTGCCGAGCAGCTCGGCCAGGTTCTCCTGGAGCTGGCCCTCCAACTGAAGGTAGCGGAAGAAGACCTTCAGCGAGACCAGGTGCCGGGCGATGCTGGCTGGGGCGAGTTGCTTGGTGCCCAGCCACGCCGCGTAGTCGGCCAGGTCGCGGATTCCCAGGCCGGGGATCGACCGCCCCTTGAGCCAATCGAAGAACCGCGCCAGGTCCCGGCGGTAAGCCGCCACGGTGTTGTCGGCCAGATGGCACTCCCCCGCCGAGTACGCGACAAACGCCTCCAGGGCGGATCGGGCGGGGCTGGTCGCCGGCGGCGGTTTGGGGCGGAGCGGCTTGCGGGAGAAGATCGCCATGTTCTCTCGTTTCGGACGGAAAACGCGGAAACTTGTGCCGCCGCGGCATGCTTCGCGCACGCTCCACCAGTCGCTACAATCCAGCGCGTGGCGAGCCGGCCTGCGAAGCCGCAAGCGACAAATCCCCAATCCCCAATCCCCAATCCCCAATCCCTTCCTCCCCCCATGCCCATCCTCACGCTCTCCGAGATGGCTGCCGGCCAGGAGGCCGACCTGTTCCTGCTGATGACCTCCAAGGAGCAATTGACCACGCGGGAAGGCAAGCCGTATTTCCGCGTGGGCTTCCGCGACGGCACCCGGGAGGTCGTGTTCCCCATCTGGGACAACGCCCCGTGGGCGGTCGATTGCCGGGACAAGTGGACGCCGGGGGCGTTCTACAAGGTGCGGGCCGTGTACCGCGAGACCAACTACGGCCCGCAGTTGGATATCCGCAAGATCCGCGAGACGTGCGCGGCCGACGCCGCCGACGGCTTCTGCCCGACGCTGTGCCTGCCCCAGTCGCGGTTCGACCCGCGGCAGATGCTGGACGACCTGCTGGGGATCGCCCGGCAGGAGATCGCCGACCCGGCGGTTCGCGCGCTGGTGGAGGGGATGCTCACCGAGAACCGCGAGGCCCTGCTGCGGGTGCCGGCGGCGCGGCACAATCATCATGCCTTTGTCGGCGGGTTGCTGGAGCACACGCTGAGCGTGACGCGCTCGGCGATCTACCTGGCCGGCAAGTACGCCGAGTACTATCCAGAGATGCGGCCGCCCTTGGACCGCTCGTTGGTGGCGGCCGGCGCGATCCTGCACGACATCGGCAAGATCCGCGAGCTGGACCAGCGGCCGGAGGGAACGACGTACACGGCGGCGGGGGCCCTGGTGGGACATCTGCTCTTGGGCCGCGACATGCTCCGCGAGGCGGCCGCCCGCCGGGCACCAACCGAAGGTTGGTCGCTCGCGCCCGAGGCCCTGCTGCGGCTGGAACACCTGATCATCGCCCACCAGCGTCTGCCGGAGTGGGGCTCGCCGAAGCCGCCTATGACGCCCGAGGCCCTGATCGTGCACTACGCCGACGACCTGGACGCCAAGTTCTCGATGATGGTCGCGATCCTCGCGAGCGACACGAACCCCGGCCCGGTCACATCCAAGAAGAACGTGCTCATGCAGCACGTGTACCGGGGAGAGGTGGCGACTGAATAGCCGCTTGCGGCTTCGCAGGGGGAATTATCAGTTGTCAGTTATCAGTTGTCAGTTGTCAGCACTCGGAACTGAAAACTGAGAACTGAAAGCTGGGCACTGAGAACCCCCTGAAGGATCAAGCATCGCGCAGTCGCCGCGCCACCAGCACGCGCGGCAGCCGGGCGAGGTCCCGCAGCGTCGAGGCTGGCTCCAGCCGCCGCTCGGCCGCCAGGATTGCGGCCGCCGCCTCGTGGATCGTGGGGCTGATCTCCAGCAGCAGGTGCCCTCCCTCGCGGAGCCGCCCGGCCGCCTGCGGCACGAGCCGCTCGATCACTTCCGTGCCCCGCGGACCGGCCACCAGCGCCGCGCGCGGCTCGTGGTCCTTCACCTCGCGGGGCAGCCGCTGGAGTTCCGCTTCGCTGACGTAAGGCGGATTGCTCAGGATGAAGTCGAACCGCCGCTCGGCCGGCACTGCCTCCAACAGGTCGCCCAGGAGAAACTCGATCCGGCCGGCCACGCCGTGCTCTTCGGCGTTGGCCCGCGCGATCGCCAGCGCTGCCGGGCTGATGTCGGTCGCCGTCAGCCGGGCCGACGGCAGGTGCTTGGCCGCCGCCACCGCGAGGATGCCGCTGCCGGTGCCCACGTCGGCGATCTCCGGCGGGCCGCCGCCGGGCCGCTGCTTCACCAGGTCCAACAAGGCCACCAGCAGCAGCTCGGTCTCCGGCCGCGGGATGAGCACGGCCGGGCTGACGCGGAAGCTCAACGAAAAAAACTCCCGCCGCTCGACCAGGTAGGCCACCGGCGTGCCTGCGGCCCGCTTCTGCACCAGATCGCGGAACGCCGCGCGGGCCTGCTCAGCGGGCGTCTCGTCGAAGCGGGTATAAAGATCGATCCGCCGGCAGCCCAGGGCGTGGGCCAGCAGCACCTCGGCATCCAGCCGCGGCTCCTCCGCCCCCCTGCCCTTCAGATAGTCCACCGTCCATTGCAAGAGTCGGCCGATGGTCCACGGCTCGCTGGGCGGCATGGGTTCGCTGATAGGAGTCAGTTGTGCACTGGTTTGCTCACAAGCCCGAAAGCCCGCCGGCCGAGCGGGCGTCGCGCGAAGCATGGTCTCACAGGGTGCAAGCGGCGGGTTGGGGTGCAACCGAAGGCCGCGTTAGGCGCTGCCCTCCTCGTACCATACTGAAATCGAGAACACCAGCGGGCCCAAACTGCCGCCGGTCGCCGATTGCCGGATGTCCACGACCTTGATATGCGGGTGCTCCCGCAGCCAAGCATTGATTTCGTTCTCCATCTCCAGGTCGTTACGGTTTATGCTGTTGAAGAATCCTCGTAACGGGGCCTTCGCCCAAAACAGCTTGACCTTCATGGCTTTACTCCAGGTTTCCGAAGGCCTTGCGCTCGGCCTGCCGCTCGCACTCGATGAGACTGTCGATCAAGGGGTCGAGGTTGCCGGCGATGGCACTCTCGAGATTGAAGTTCTGGTTCAGGCGGTGGTCGGTCAGGCGGTTTTGCGGGAAGTTGTAGGTGCGGATCCGCTCGTTGCGGTCCCCGGAGCCGATCTTCGTGCGGCGCTCGGTCGAGCGTTTTTGCTGCTCTTCCGCCCGCTTCCGCTCGTAGAGGCGGGTCTTCAGCACCCGCAGCGCCTTGGCCATGTTCTTGTGCTGGCTCTTCTCGTCCTGGCAGGAGACGACGATGCCGGTGGCCGGGTGCGTCAGGCGGATGGCGCTGGAGGTCTTGTTGACGTGCTGTCCGCCCGGCCCGCTGGCCCGCATCCGCTCGATCTGGTAGTCCTCGGGCCGCAGGTCGATCTCCACGTCTTCAGGCTCGGCCATGACCGCCACGGTGGCGGCGGAGGTGTGGATGCGGCCCTTGGCCTCGGTCTCCGGCACGCGCTGCACGCGGTGGCCGCCGCTCTCGTACTGCAAGTGGCGGAAGACCTCGCTGCCTTCGATCCCCAGGATCAGCTCCTTGAACCCGCCCAGCTCCGTGGGGCTCATGTCCAGGATCTCGACCTTCCAGCGTTTGCCCTCGGCGTAGTGCTTGTACATTTCATAGAGGTCGCGGGCGAAGAGGGCGGCCTCGTCGCCCCCCGTGCCGGCGCGGATCTCGACAACGCACCGGTTGCGGTTGGCGTCCTCGCCGCCCGCTGCAAGGTCCAAGAGCTCGTTCCAGCCGGCTTCGCGCTGGGCCTTCAGGTCGGGCAACTCCGTCTCGGCCAACTGGCGAAGCTCGGGATCGTCGCCGTGGAGCATCTCCAGGGCCTCGGCGATCTGAGCGTTGAGGCCCTTGAAGCGGCGGTACTTGGTGGCCACCTTGGCCAGCGAGCCGTGCTCGCGGTACACGGCCGACTGCCGGGCCGGGTTGGCCAGCACGGCGGGGTCCAGCAGCAACCGCTCCAGTTCCTCGAAGCGGGCAAGGGCTTTTTCCAGTTCGTCGCGCATGGTGCCGTCGGCCGGGCCGGCCGCCTTGGCCTCCCCTAACGCGGCTTGGGGCACAACCAACGGCGGGCAAGCCCGCCCACTAAACGCGGATACACTTTCGGCAAGGCAGGACGTTCCCCGCGACCGCCCGCAAACGTTACTCCGCCGGGGCCGGCGGCGTTTCGGCCGGCTCGGCGGCCGGCTGCTTCTTACCGCGGGTCAGGCTGCTATAGCCGGTGGCCGCAAACTTCCGCTGGAACTTCTCGATCCGGCCGGCCGTGTCGACGTATTTCAGCTTCCCGGTGTAGAACGGGTGGCAGGCGTTGCAGATATCGACCTTCAGCTCCGGCAGCGTGCTGCGGGTGATGAACGTGTTGCCGCAGCCGCAGGTGACCTTGGTCGCAACGTACTTGGGATGAATGCCTTCTTTCATGACACCGGCTCCTCTACCGCCAACTTGCGAATCCATTAGTTTAGCATGGCTCGCCCCGGCCAACAAGCTCCCCCTGCCGGCCGCGAATCTCCCCACGTTCGGCGTGGGTCTCCGACCCCGTCGAGTTCGGACCGATTGGTCTCCCGGCCGGTGGAGGAGACCTACGGTCGAGGCAAGGGGCGTGGTCGGAGACCGCGCCCCAGCGCGGGGCCGCGAATCGTGCAGGCCGGCTCCCGGCTCGCTAGATTCTATGCGGCTCTCGGCCCGCAGGCAAAACCCGCCGGAACACACCCCCCCCGAGGAGGCGGGCAACGCCCGGCCGGCCTCGCCCATCCCGCGGAAAAGCAGACAGCCCCCGACGCTTTGCAAGGCGTCAGGGGCTGTTTTACCGCGAAGGTTCTAGCGGATCACGCGGGCGGAACTTCTCCCGCACTCCGGGAGAAGGGTGGTTAACCTCGGCTCAGCGGGCGATGCCGACGGCCATGGTCCCGCCGATCAGGCCGCAATCAACGCCCTCTTGCCCCCCTCCCCACCACTGCGCCTCCACCGCAGTGCGGGCGAATAGGTAGGCGGTCCCGTTCAACGGCTTACGCCACTCGCCGCCAAGCTGAATCTCGGAGATGGAGAACAAGGTGTTTTGCGCCCGTACCACCCTCGCGGTGTCCCGCACCGAGTCGCCGAAAAGCAGCGATTCCCGGCCGAGGGCGAACAGCGAGAAGTGGTCGGTCACCTGGCGATAGAGTTCCACACCGAGCAGCGGACCGGTCCCGGAGTCGACGAAGCGGACCCTATCGATAATGTCATTGTTCTCGCCGTAGCGGACGCCGCCGCTGAGGAGCCCCGACCACTTCGAGCCGAGCTGGAAGGAATCGGTGACTTCCATGTCGACCGTGTACAGGCGGACTCGCTCCACCAAGGAAGCGCTGCTGGTATCCTGGTAATCGAACCAGCGGAGCCTCGCTCCCAGGCCGCCGGCGGTGGTCCATCCGGCCCAAATCCGCGGCGCGGCTTCCAAGTCGTTATAGCGGTCGGCGAGCCCAAGGTTGTCGTGGAACCTCATCATCGACATTTCCGCCCCGAAGACGACTCCGGGACAGTGGCATGGGTCGCAACACACCGACTCGCAGCACGTCTGGCCGCACTGCGGACCGGACGCGATCTGCTTTTCCAAGTCGTCCAAGCGTTTCTGCAGGGTTGCCAGGTCGGCGGGGGACGCCGTCGCCTGGCCCTCTTCGGCGGAAACCCGCGTCGCAAAAAGGGCGCATCCGGCAACGATCGCGCATAGCCCCGCCCAGCGGGTCATTGTGTAGGTTCTCATCCGATTTTCCTTCCTTGGTCCACGGAAATGGAAATGGTTACGCCGAACACCGGGATTGCCGAGGGGATGTGACGACCGGCCAGCCGTCACCTGTGATTCCCTCCGCGCAACTCGTGCGTCCGTCAATTCCCTGCAATTGGGATCGGTCGAAACCCCTGGCAACAACAGAATTGTCCAACGTCCCGGCTCGCCTGATACATCCGGCAAAGTTCGCCGCAATTGGCCCCGGCAAAGCCCGCCGCAATTGGCCATTGTGACACCGCCCGGCTCGCAGTGGTCGCGTTGGGCGGGGTCGGAGAGCCCGCCGAGTTCGCACCGTTAGCGATGTTCGGCGCGGGTCTCCGACCCCGCCGAGTTCGGACCGTTAGCTCTCCCGGCCGGTGGAGGAGGCCGAGGGTGGCAGCAAGGGGCGCGGCGTGATTTGCGGGCCTCCCACGCCCTTTGTACTTCAGGGCGTGCCACCCAATTGCCAAACATGTTCTTTTGCGGGCCGTAAAGCAGGACCTACTTGGGTTGGCCGGACGCGGTCAACTCCTTCAGCCAACCGGCACGCAGCAGGTTGCCCGGGTGCATCGGCGAGCGGATGCCGCTGAGGTATTTTTCCACGGCCTGCTGCCGCTGGCCCAACTGCCAGGCCACCAGCACATCCAGCGGCAGCCCATGCAGGTATTCCTCCACGGCCCGTTGCGGCTGGCCCAGGGCTTCATAGGCCCGCGCAAGATTGTAGTGGATGCCGGGCATCCAGGGGCTGGACGCTGCGGCATCCAGCGTCCGCTTGGCAAAGTAGTCGATGGCCGCCGGGCAATTGCCCTCCTCGGCGGCGATCAGACCGAGCCAGTAGCTGGCGTCGCTCTTGCCGCGCAGACACGAAGTGGTTTCCCAGTGGGCCACCTCCTTGGCCCGGGCCATGAGACTGGATTCCGTCGGTCGCTCCGCAGGCGGCATTTGCCGGACGGCCGGCAGGTCGTGTTCATAGTAGCCGGCCGCCCGCTTCGGCTCGGCCTCCAGGAGGTCTCGGGTGGCGGGACGGGCGGCCTGGTAACAGGCGATCGCCCCAGGCTCCCCCTGGAAGCGGCCCTTCAGGTGCAGGATCCTCCCCTTGAAGAGGGGCGTGCCCGGGACGGCAAACAACGGCAGCATGGCATCGAGCCGCTGACTGGCGTCTTCGATGCGAAGCTGGCTCCGCCGTTGCAGGGTCTGGTAGGGGAGATACCACAGGCGGGCCAAGGCCCCACCGCCCGGGATTACCGCCCGGATCCGCTCCGCCTGGGCCGTAGGGTCCGTCGTCAGGACCAGCCGCTCCCGGCCCGCCAGCAACGATTCGACCACCTTGCTTCTGGCGGCCACGTACAGCGGCGATGCCTCGACCAGCACCACGATGTGGCCCAGGTCCGCCGCTTTCACCCAGTAGGGGTGTTGCGGGGCGAAGTCCAGGCGGTCCAACAGCGAGCGGTCGGCGATCACCTCGGCGATGGTGGCGGGGCGAATATCCAGTTCCGTCGCGCGCGAGACCCTCGCGCCCGCGTCCCCCGCTCCTCGCTCCTTAAGCAGCCGGACGCCGTTGCGGGCGGGGACCGGCAGGCCAAGGCTCGGCTCGAACAGGTACAGCCCCCTGGCGCCGTTGTGCTGGGCCAGCACGGCCACGCACCAGACCTGCGCCTGCCGGGCGAAGCCAACCGCGGCAGCGGATGCCCGGGCCGGACTGACCGCCAGCATCGCCGCGTCCAGACCCTGCTGCCGCAAGAGCAGCAGGTACACCCAGGCCCGCTCCATCGCGGTACCCCGCCCTGCCAGCAGCGTCTCCCAAGGGAATTGCGGCACCCGCTCCGCGGTTTCCGCGTCGAGCTGGATGTTGCGCACCAGCCAGTCGAAGAGCCGGCGGGCCTGCTGGAGTTCTTCCGCCTGTTGGCCTCGCGCCCACTGCGACAGGTCCCGCAGCCACACCGCCTCCAGCAGCGACAGTCCGTCGTAGACGGAGAACTGCATCTTGTCGAGGTCGCGGACGACGTCCAGCCGGGCCAGCTCGGGCGGCAACGCGCGGAGCAACGCGTCCAGCTTCCAGCCGGCCGGCGGCGGCTGCGATTCCGCCCACTGGTTCAAACGGTTGACCGTCTGCCGCAGCATGTCCGGTTCCGGGCAGGTGGTCAGCAGCGGGTCCGCCGGCCCCTTGGCGGGAAGCTGGCCGGTGTGCCCCATTTCCACGATCCGCCCCACGATCTGGCCGCGGACGTCGTCGGCATCGAACTGCTCCAGGCAATCGAGAGTATCGATGCCGCGGTTGATCATTTCGTCGGCGTACTCTTGGGCGGCGTCGGGCCGGCCCGAGCCGGCACGGCCGGACGTCGCGGGACGGCTCGGGCACCCGCACAGGAGCATCAGCAGCGCGAGCGAGCTCAGCAAAGCGAGCGATCTCATGCCAGTTCCTCCACGGCGCGGCGGATCCGCAGCAGCCGCCCGAGCATGGCGGCAAATCGATCCAGCGGCACCATGTTGGGCCCGTCGCTGGGCGCCGCATCGGGGTCGGGGTGGGTCTCGAAGAACAGGCCGTCCGCCCCGACGGCCACCGCGGCCCGCGCCAGCGGCTCGACCATGGCCCGCTTGCCCCCGGTCGCGGCCCCCAGGCCGCCCGGCTCCTGCACGCTGTGCGTGGCGTCGAAGATGACCGGCGGGCCCAGGGCCTGCATCTCGGGGATCGAACGCATGTCGTTGACCAGTCGCCCGTAGCCGAAAAACGTCCCGCGCTCACCCAGCAGAACCTGGCGGCAACCGGCCGCCTCCAGCTTGCCGACCACGTGCCGCATGTCCGCGGGGGCGAGGAACTGGCCCTTCTTGACGTGTACCGGCCGGCCCGTCCGCCCCGCGGCAACCAGCAGATCGGTTTGCCGCGCCAGAAAGGCGGGGACCTGCAACAAGTCGCAGACGGCCGCGGCCGGAGCCGCTTGCTCGGGCAGGTGGATGTCCGTCGTCACCGGCAGCCCGCTCGCCTCCCTGACCCGGCCCAGAATCGCCAGCCCCTCGGCCAGCCCCGGACCCCGATACGACTCGACGCTGGTGCGGTTGGCCTTGTCGAAAGACGCCTTGAACACCAGCGGCAGCGACAGGTCCTTGTGCATGGCCGCCAGCGCCAGCGCGATCCGCAGCGTCAACGCCTCGCTCTCGATGACACACGGGCCGGCAATCACCAGCAGCGGCTGGCTGCGGCCGCAGCGGTAAGGGCCGATGCTGACGGGGTTCTCAGGCACGGCTGGGCACCAGCAGGGTCATTCGCTTCGGCAGGACTTCGAGTTCCACGGGCAGGAACCCACCGGGGTCTCCGTCGAGTTGGTAAGGGACCCGTTCTGCGGACGTGATTCGCAGCCGGGCGGCCCGCTCCAGACGGCAGTCGGCCAAGTGCCGATGCCGGCCCGCCAGCACCGCGGCAGTATACCAAAGACCGCGCCACAGCCCGCCGCAGCGGAAGGTGCAGATGTCCAGCAATCCGTCCGCGGGGTCCGCCTGGGGTGCAATCCGCAGCCCACCGCCGTATCGCGGCACGTTGAAGGCGAACACCCAGCGGACGGCCAGCGGAGCCGACCACCGCGGCGACTCGGCCACCGGCGCCGACCACCGCGCGGCCCCGCCCGCCGGCGCCTCGCTGCGGCACATTTGCATCTCGGGATACTGATAACTACGGATGGAGTCGAGGATCGGTTTGAAGTAGCTGCTGCGGCGGACGTGCCCGCTGCGACGGGCGTGGACGCGACGCACCACGTCGGCGTCCAGGCCGCAACTGGCCATGAGCAGGAAGATACGGTCGCCGGCCCGGGCGGCGTCCAGACGGACGACGTGGGCCTCGGCCAGTGTTTGGCAACAGGCCTCGGGGGTCCCGGCCAACCCCAGATACCGCGCCAGCAGGTTTTCATTACCAGCCGGAAGCAGGGTAAGCGGCACGCCCGCCGCAGTGCGGTTGACCAGCTCGGCCGCCGTGCCGTCACCACCAACCCCGACCAGTGCTCGGAGCCTCCCTGCGGTGTGCCATTGGTTGGCCAGGCTGGCCGCCTGTCCGAGGTCGGCCAGCACCTCTACGTGGAAGCCGCGTTGCCCGGCGAGTTTCGCCAGGCGATCGACCCTCGCCAAGGCCGACTTTGCCCCCGCTTTCGGGTTGACCAGGATCAAGACATGATCGGTCCCGGGCGAAAGGTCGTCGGCGGAAGGTTGCACCAGGAATCTCCCTTCAACCGCTAGTATAGCGGGCTTGGACGCGGAATTGCATTGGCCTGCTGCAATGACTGTTGCGAAACGCTACAGTCGACCGATGCTCGGCTACCGAAGGGTGGCCTATGCCCCTTAGCTGGTCGAGTTGCGTAAACTATTGTTTTATAATCACTTGCGACCAATGACCGATTCTTCCAGCCGGATCGGCCCGACTGGCACGGGGCGTGCATTACAACTGGAACGTGCGAACCAAGGGTTCGCCCAACGAAACTGGCCCGTGGGGCCTCTGACGGACTAAAACCTGGTGGTTACCTTGCCCTTACCGCCGGGTTTGCCACTACGGAACGTGGCACGTCAGAGGCCCCAATTTTTTCCCCTGAGCTATAGTTCTCGGGGGAGGGCCTAGCATGGGCACTGAAAAGATCGGTCCGAAAGCGGCGGAGTCGGCCGGTGCAGCGGAGTCCGCAGATACCGGCTCGCCGGGCCACAAGGGCAGCTTCTGGCGGGGTTTCCTCCAGCACTGGTTGCTCTTCCTGGTGTTGGTTGCCACGATCGCCATTCAGGCCACCGCTTTCATCTACCACCGCGCCGGCGATCGCGCGCAGCAGGCGCCCGCTCCCAGCGAAATCGACCTGGGCACGTTCCGTTTCGAGACCGAGCGGGCCGAGGGCGGGCAAACCCTCCACGCCGACTTCTCGCTGCACGTCGCCCTGCAGGAAGCCGCCGAGCGGGTAGCGCGGCAGAAGCTCGCAGCCCGGAAGTTCCGCGTCCAACAGGACATCGAAGAGCTGCTCCGCAAGGCCCACGCCGGCGATTTCGATGATCCCGCCCTGCAGGAACTCAAGCGGCAGTTGCTCGAGCAGATCGATCAGACGCTGGGTTTGCGGGCAATCTCCGAGGTGATCATCACGGGCCTGAAGCTCCAGCGGGAGGGGCCGCCCCGT
>Ga0181527_1002600_pt1 | contig 16825 bp, 15 predicted proteins | sample PEATcosm2014_Bin_30_FD_119762 | JGI IMG/M metagenome (GOLD analysis project Ga0181527, IMG submission 119762) | Peatland microbial communities from MTU Mesocosm Facility, Houghton, MI, USA - PEATcosm2014_Bin06_60_metaG | ecosystem: Environmental > Terrestrial > Soil > Wetlands > Peat | place...
CTCTTCTCCCGGCTCCCGCAGCGCGCGGCGTCGGGCGACGAAGCCTTGCGGACAGTGCTCGAAATGGCCCGCGCCCCGGAACCTCCTCCCGCGCTTTGAGCCCTCCGTCGCGCAACGGCAGTAAGACCGCAAACCGATTTTCGTGTTCTAATGGCCGCAGGCGTGTTAACGCCATTTCGAGGAAATCATGGCAGATGAAAAGAAGCCCAAAGAGCGCAAGAAGCCCATCGAACCGGAAACCAGTGCCGCTCCAGGCAAGAAAGCACCGCTGACCGAAGTCGCCGAACCTGCTGCAAAGCCGCAGACGAAGTCGACGAAGATACCCAAACTTCAGAAAAAGGACAAATCCCGCTTGCCGCGCCGGCAGAAGAAAGCACAGCAAAAGGTCGCGGCCAGCCAAAGCAAGGTCTGAGTTGGACGTCCGAGGTCTGGCGGCGTCGAAATCCCTGGGGATGAGTCTTCCCTGCCCCATCTTCAGTAGAATCAGATTTGGTCCTCGTTCAGAACGTCTCGAAGCTGTATCGCTTGTACCGGCGCCCGGCGGACCGGTTGCGCGAGCTGTTGCCGCGTGCCCGGCCGCGGCATACGGATTTCTGGGCGCTGCGCGATATCGGGTTCGAGGTCGAGAAGGGCGAGACGCTCGGCCTCGTGGGGCCGAATGGGTGCGGCAAGAGCACTCTGCTGCAAATTGTCTGCGGCATCCTGCAACCTACCTCGGGGCGGGTGGTGACGCGGGGGCGCATCGCGGCCCTGCTCGAGCTGGGCGCCGGGTTCAACCCGGAATTCACGGGGCGGGAAAACGTCTACCTCAACGGCGAAATCATGGGGCTGAGCCGCGCCGAAATCGACAAGGCCATGCCATCCATCGAAAGCTTCGCCGAAATCGGCGAGTTCATCGCGCGCCCGGTGAAGGAATATTCCAGCGGCATGTACGTGCGGCTGGCGTTTTCCACAGCCATCCACGTGGATCCCGAAATCCTCATCGTGGATGAAGCCCTGGCGGTCGGCGACGCCGTGTTCGCCAACCGCTGCGTGCGCAAGTTCCAGGAGCTGAGGGAACGAAAGGTCACGGTGCTGTTCGTCTCCCACGATCTGGGACTGGTGAAACAGCTCTCCGACCGGGCCATCCTGCTGCTCAACGGGCGCATCGCGGCGCAAGGCGCGCCCAACGACGTCATCAACCGTTACATCGGGCTGGTACTGGCGAAAGAGGAATCGAAGAACAAGAAAGACGACCGCATACACGCCAGTTTCCGGCACGGCGATGGGAGCAGCGAAATTCTCGGTGTCGAGATCCTGAACGCGCGCGGCGAGGCGGCCACCGCGGTTACGGGCGGCGAGCCTATCACCGTGCGCGTGCGCTCGCGCTTCCACCAGGCGAAGTCCGACCCCATGGTCGGCATCCTGATCCGCACGCGCATCGGGATGGACGTCTACGGCACCAACACCCGCCTGGAACGCGTGCGCCTGGGCGATTTTCAGGCGGGCGACGAACTGGAAGTCGATTTCGGAGTGGAGTGCTGGCTGACGCCGCAGCAATACACCCTCACCGTGGCCACGCAGAATGCCGACGGGACCAGCCACGACTGGCTGGATGATGCCGTGGCCTTCGACGTGGTGGACACGCGCGCGGCGGCGGGGGTGGCCAACTTGAGGGCGCAGGTGCGATGGCGCGTTTCACGGTAAAGGTGCACCCGCGCGCCCGGCGCTCCGCCGTAACGGGGCGGCTGGGCGATGCCTGGAAGCTGGATTTGACCGCTCCGCCCATCGAAGGCAAGGCCAACGATGAGTGCGTGCGCTTGCTGGCGGAGGTGGCGGGCGTGCCGCGCGCGCGTGTGCGCATTGTGACGGGCTTGACAAGCCGCACCAAGGTTGTGGAGATTGAGGGAATCACCGAGGAAGAATTCGGCAGGGTGGCCGGTATAAAGCTATGAACCTCGAAAACATTCAGCGGGAAATCCGTCATCAGAAACTCGATGGTTGGCTGTTCTTCGACCACCACCGGCGCGATCCGCTGGCTTACACCGTGCTCGGCATCGCACCCACGGCCACGCCCACGCGCCGCTGGTACTACCTGATCCCGGCCGAGGGCGAGCCGCGGGGTCTGGTTCATCGCATCGAGCGCGGCGTGCTCGGCGCGCTGCCCGGAGAGCGAATCCCATACTCCCGTTGGACCGAACAGGTCGAGGGGCTGCGCCGGCTCACCGCCGGCCTGCGCCGCGTGGCCATGCAGTATTCGCCGCTCTGCGCCATCCCCTATGTGGCCATGGTGGACGCCGGCACGGTGGAGCTGGTGCGCAGCCTGGGGGTGGAAGTGGCCAGCTCGGCCGAGCTGATTCAGGCGTTTGAAGCGCGCTGGACGCCCGAAGCGCTCGAGTCGCACCTGGAAGCCGGCCGACGCGTCGATCGGGTGCGCGCCGAAGCCTTCGCTCTAATCCACGAGCGCACCCGCAACGGCGCGCCGCTCCAGGAGCTGGAGGTCAAGCGTTTCGTGCGCGAAGGGTTCGCCAAGGCCGGGCTGGTCACCGACCACGGCCCCATCGTGGGCGTGAATGCCAACGCGTCCAACCCGCACTACGAGCCTACCGAAGACGAGACCTCGCCTATCTGCGCCGGCGATTGGGTGCTGCTGGATATGTGGGCCAAGCTTGCGAGGCCCGGCGCGGTCTACTATGACATCACCTGGACCGCCTTTTGCGGCGATAACCCGTCGGAGGAAATGCGCAAGGTCTTCGGCATCGTCACGGGAGCGCGCGACGCCGGCATCGAGCGCGTCCAGAGCGCCATCGCCGCCGGTTACCCGCTGTGCGGCTGGGAGGTGGACGACACCGTGCGCGGCGTCATCGAGAGCGCTGGCTACGGGCCGTACTTCACGCATCGCACGGGCCATTCCATTGGCCAGGAAGTGCACGGAAGCGGCGCCAACATGGACAATCTGGAGACCCATGACGAGCGCCGCGTCGCGCCGTGGACGTGCTTCTCCATCGAGCCGGGCATCTATCTGGAGAAGTTCGGCGTGCGCTCCGAGATCGACATGTTCGTGAGCGAGCGCGAGGCTCGGGTGACGGGCGAGATGCAGCGCGATATGGCGCTCCTCTGATGCCGGCGCAAGCGCTGGCCGCGATGGCCACACTGCTGGCGTGTGTCCCGCACGGCAACCGCATCGAACTGCAATTGGACCGCGGCGGCGCCGAGATGTTGTGGGTGACGCCCAGCACTTTTCGCTTCCGCCGCACGCTGGATGGGTTGCTGCCCGAGTTGAACGTGCCGGATCGGGAGCCGGTCGAAGTGGAGATCGACGACACGCCCGGCGCGCTCCGCCTGCGGACGAAGTTCCTCGATATCGCCATTCAGAAGCACGGGCTGCTGTTACGCGTGCGCCGTGCGGATGGAGCGCCGCTGATGACCGATCTGTCGGAGGCGGAACCGGCGGCGGGCGGCGTCGCCTGGGACCGCCAGGCGCTGCCCGGCGTCGAGTTCTTTGGCCTGGGCCCCAGCACCGGCCCGGATCTTGGTCGGCGCGGCAAGGCGGTGCGAGCCGAGATCCCGCTGTTGATCTCGACGGCGGAGTATGGCGAGTATCACCCCGTCCTTGGCTCGTACCGTTTCGATTTCACGGCGGCCGACCGGTACCGGATTACCGCGCCGGGCATCGACTACTATTTCTACTACGGCCCCACCCCGAAGGAGATTCTCGAGGAGCACAATGCCGTGCGTCCGGCGGCGGAGGCGTGGCCCGTTTCATCCGAGCGCTACGGCTCGTGGAGCACGTTGCGGGCCTCGCTGTTGCGGATGGTGCATGGCGCCATGTCGGCGGTGCTGGCGCCCGAATTCGACCTGACGCCCTATGCCAACGCGCCGCCGGAATTGGTCGAGCGCGCGCGCCAACTGGGTTCCCTGGTTCTCAAGGTGACGCCCGACGCGGTGGGGCTGAGCGATTTCCGCACGCAGTTGGCAAGCTTTTTCGACGTCTACGCGTTGGAGATCCGCGACCACGGCCACCCCACCTGGCACCCACTGCCGTTTGAGTTTCCGGACGATGCGGAAGGCGCGCGGCATGCCGATGAGTTCATGCTGGGCGATGAGATGCTGGTGGCGCCCATCTACGAACCCGGCGGCAGGCGCTCGGTCTATCTGCCGCGCGGCATCTGGACCAACCTCGAAACCAACGAAGTCTTCCCGGGCAAGCACACCATCGCGGTGGAGACCAAATCGCTGCCGGTCTTCGCGCGCAACGGCTCGATTGTGCCGCTCGATTCCGCCGGGGGAATCGACCTGCACTACTTCCCCAAGCTGGGCGCGGAGTTCTTCCTGCTGGAAAGCGACATCGGCGATTATTCGCAAGTGCACGCCGCGCCCGCCGCCGACATTATGCGGCTGGAGATCGAAGCCAAGAAGGACCGGGATTACCAGTGGGTGGTACACCACATCGAGAAGCCCGCGTCGGTAGGCTTCCAGAATGTGAAGTACCGCGAGGTGCCTTCACCCGCCGCGATGCCCGGCCGCAGTTGGTTCTACGATGCGGCGCGCAAGAACCTGCACGTGCGCGTGCGCGTGAACGCCGGCCAGGATTGCATCATCAATGTAGCGCCCGGCCCAGAGGGCACCCCCTATGCCGCCGGTGGGGTTAGCCGCACGAAGAACACCGGTGGCATAGACCACCGGCGCTACCTACCAGACCAACCGCGCCCCCAACTGTATTGTCCGGAACCGGTTTGCCGTCGCCGTAATAGTCCCGAAAGCGCTGTTGCTGGCGGTGGTGCTGGGTGCCGCGAATACCGGGTGGTTGAGCACGTTGTACGCCTCCATGCGAATCTGCACGGACGCCTTCTCGGTGAGTGTGAAGCGCTTGGATATGGACGGATCCCACTGGTTGATGCCGTCGGCGCGCAGGTTGGAGAAGGCGGTCGGGAAGGTGCGTAGGTGATAGTTGAAGGCGTCGGCCGATTTGGTATCGAACAGGGCCGTGTTGAAGGCCGGGCCGTTCACCTGGCGGTTGTTGAGGTTCATGGTGCCGCCGCCCAGATAGACGTAGTCGCCGGGGCTCGACGAGCTGCCGTTCACCCACAGGATGGGCGGGCCCACCTGGAAGGTGTAGACGTTGTTCAGCAGCCAGCCGCCGATCAGCGAGTTCGCCAGGCCCGAGTGGAAGTCCAGGGCCTTGCCCTTGCCGATGGGTAGTTCATAGGTCATGGCGACGACGTAACGCTGCGGGTGATCGATCGACGCATCGCGCTTTTCCGGGACCGGATCGGAATCATTGAGCCAGGTCACTTGTTCCATCAGCCGCGAATACATGTAATTGAATACGAACGTGAGGCCATGGGAAGCGCGTTTTTGGAGGCGGATGTTGAGGCTGTTGAAATAGGAGCGGCCGTCGTTGAGGTTCTGCTCCAGCACGCCGCCTGAGCCGCTCCAGCCGGAGGAGCTTTCGCCCACCGGAAACTCCGGATATCGCGCCAGAAGCTGAACCGGGGTAGTGGTCGCGGTATTTTGACTGGTTTGCAAGCCCGAGAACGGGTTGGCCACGGAGTTGGCGAGATAGCTCTGGTTGGGATCGCGCGTGGGGAGCGTGCTGAGGTCCTGGCGCGGGATGCCGTTGAGCTGGGTGTAGTTAATCGGGAGATGGACGGAGTGGTTGCCGATGTAGACCACTTCGAGCATCATGTCCTTGGTCAGGCTTTCCTGGAAGCCGATGTTCCAACGCAGCGAGTACGGGCTCTTCACTACCGGATTGAGGAAGGTGACGGCCTGGCCGGCGAAGGTCAGCAGGCCGAGCGAGCTGCCCGTGGGCTGGAGGAAGCCGCTGGGGAAGGGGTTGCTCAGCGTAACCAGCGGCGTGAGGTAGTTGTTGCTGGTGGCAGTGAGCGTCGTGGACTGGCTGAAGCCCTCCTGGTTGGTATCGGGGCTGGTGGAGAACTTGTCGTCGACGCCCATGGCAGTGATGGTGACGGGCGCCACGAACATTCCGAAACCGCCGCGGATGACGGTCTTGCCGTGCAGGAAGTCGGGCGTCCAGGCCAAGCCGGCGCGCGGGCTCATCAAGTGAGAGTTGTTCTTGTAGACCGCGGTCTGGCCGGAGGCCGGGAAGGTCAAGCCGCCGAGCACATTGAAAGCGCTGGCGGGAAGCTGCGCGATGGGAGACTTGGCATAAGCCGCCTGGGCCGCGGCGGCCAGCGGATTGGCGGTGGTGGTATTGAAGCCGTCCACGGTACGGCCGTATTTTTCGTTGTAAGGGCCATCGTGGTCGTAACGCAAGCCGACATTGATGGTGAGGTCGCTCTTCACTCTCCAATCGTCTTGCACGAACCCCGCGGCGTAGTACGAATACCAGGAGGCGGTGGTGTTGATGTCATAGCTGCCGCTCGAAGGCAGTCCGAACATGAAGGCGGCGAAGTCCTGCCCGGTGGAGACCGTGGCGGAAGCGCTGCTGGAGGCCCGGTCCCAGTTGTTGTTGAACGTGAAGGTCCCGGTGGAAGCGCCGGAGGTGAGGGTATTCAAACGGTACTGCCGGAAATCGCCGCCGGCCTTGATGGTGTGGTTGCCCTTGGTTGTCATCCAGGTGGGGAAGATCTGGAAGGACTGAGATGGCAGTTTGTTGGCGCCGGTGGCGCCGAGCGCCTGCAGGCCGGTGGCGCTATTGAAAGAGATGATGGGCATTTGCAGGTAGGTCGAGTTGCCGGCTATAGCGGACGGGAAGCCCAGAGAGGTGGGGTTGAAGCCCACGCTGGGCAGGTTGTGCCCTTCGTTCATGCGCGTGAAGTTCAGCCGGATGTCGACAATGTTGGCGGGGTTTAGCGTGTAGACTTCGTCGGCGGCCAGGCCCAGGTTGCCCCGATATAGCAGCGACCCTTCGGCGATGTTGTTGAAGTAGTCGTTCTTTTCCTGAGAGTAGTCGGTATGCCGCACATCCGCGAAGAAACGGCTGCGATCGCTCATGTTGAAATCGATGCGGCCCATTTCGTTGCTGTAGATATCGTTGGTATTCGGCGCGCTCACGAAGTTGTTGATCGTGGCCGTCGGAATGGCGGGTTCCGGGAAGAAAGCTAGGTAGGCCTTGGCGACGGCGTTCAGCTCGTTGGCGGGGATCTGATTACCCGGCAGCGCGGTCCGGATGACGGTGGTGCCGCTTAGGGTGGCGCTGAAGGGGTCGTACAAGGTGGCGAGGCCGGCGAAGTTTCCGGCCCGCATGGCGTCGGTGGGAACGGTGCCGGTGAAGGGGTTGGGCTGGCCGTCCTTAATGCCTTCCCAGGCAAAGAACCAGAACAGCTTGTTGCGGGTGTCGATGACTTTGGGTACATAAAAGGGGCCGCCGGCGGTGACGCCGTACTGGTTGAAGTGGGTGACGGGCCGGGGGGTGCCGGCCTTGTTGAGGAAGAAATCGTTGGCCGTCAATGTATTTGGCTGGTTGAATTCCCAGGCGGAACCGTGGAGGGCGTTGGTGCCGGTTTTGGTGATATGGTCCAGAGTTCCGCCAGCGGAGTGGCCGAAAGCGGCGTCGGTATCGGAAACCTTGACATGCACTTCCTGCACGGCGTCCTGGGGCGGGCTGTAAGCCAGGCGGCCGTCCCAGGTGGCGTCGGGAGCGCCGTTGAGGAGCAGTTCGCTGGTTTGCTGGTAAGCGCCGCCGATTTCCCAGCCGGCCGCGCCGCCGCTATCGAACGGATGGACCAGGGTGGGCTGCGCATACCCGATGACACCCAAGGACAGGCCGGCGGCCATCATGGGCGTGCGGCCGTTGATGGGCAATTCCTCGACTTCCTTGGTGGTCACGGCCTGCCCCAGAGAAGCGTTCTGGGTATCGAGGAGGGGTGCGTCGGCGGTGACTTCCATGGCAGTGGAAACGTCGCCGACATCCAGTCTGAAATCGATGACCGGATGGTCGCCGGCGCCGACGTTCACCCCCTTACGGAGGGCGGCTTTGAAGCCCGGCGATTGCACCGCGATATCGTATTCGCCAGGCAGAAGGAACGGGGCGGTGTATTGCCCGGAGTTGTCGGACACAGCGGGGATCTTGGCGCCGGTTTGGGTTTCGGTAACCAGAACCTTCGCCCCCGGAACAGCGGCGCCGGTGGGATCGGTGACGACACCGCTGATGGTGCCGCGGAATTCCTGACCGAATAGCGCGGCGGAAAACACTGCGAGAATGGTGACGAACCTAGGCATAAACAACTCCTCAAACCCTTGTTGAAGCGTTCGGTAAATCGTACAATGAGTTCGTCGAAAGCGATAGGGCCTCGGGGATAACTTGGTGTGGCGCAGTGGTTAGTAGCCCGGTAGGTAACGGTGTTAACATTGACATTCGATGGGCGTTGAAGCGGAGGACATTCGCGCGCAGGTCGGCCGTCTGATCCACAGCAAGACGTTCGAGACCTCGGAGGTTCACCGGCGCCTGCTTCAATACCTGGCCGAGAAGTCCATTTCCGGAGAAGCCGATCGGCTGAAAGAGTACACCATTGGCCTCGAAGCCTTCGGGAAGCCCCCCACTTACGATCCGAAACACGATTCCATTGTCCGGCTCCAGGCCGGCCGGCTGCGGCAGAAGCTGGCGGCGTACTATCAGACCGAAGCGGCCGGCGACGCGGTCCGCGTGAGTATGCCGAAAGGCGCGTTCAAACTCAACTTCGAACCGGTCGCCGCACAGGGTCACGCGCAGGGCGCGCCGTGGAATCCGCGACGTGTGATAGTGCTTCTCGCTGCCGCGCTGGCCGTCGCGGCCATCTGGGCCGTGGCGTCCACCATCGGGTTGGTCCGCCTGCACCGTGAGGCGGAGGTGGTGGCCGGGCGGTGGACTCCCGAACTGGAGAGTATTTGGGGGCCTTTCTTGCAGACCAACCGGCCTTTGGTGGTGTGCCTGGGCACTCCCCTGTTTGTCCGGTTCCCCGACTTTGGCCTCTTCCGCGATCCGAAGGTCAATGACTGGCCGGAGATGGAGCAATCCAAGCGCTTCACCGAGGTGCGCAAGGCGCTGGGAGCTAAGGGCATCTTCGCGTCTTACGCGTACACCGGCGCGGGAGAGGCCAGCGCGGCGTTTTTGCTGTCCGAACTTCTTTCGACCCGCAAGCGGAACGTGCTGTTAACGCGCAGCAGTATCCTCTCCTGGCAGCAGATTGTGGATGACGACGTGGTGTTTGTAGGGCCGCCGAAATTCAATCCCCAATTACAGGCCGCGGCGATGGCGCAGGACATCGTGATCGAGCCGGAAGGGATTCGGAACAACAAGCCGCAGCCGGGTGAACCGGTGTTTCTCAAGGACCACCTGGTTCCCGAAAAGCCATCCGAGGGCGAGACGCACGCGCTCATCAGCCGGACACCGGGTCTCTCCGGGGTCGGCGATTTGCTGGTGATTGCCGGGAACGCATCGTCGGACACTCTGGCCGCCGCCGAATGGCTCACCCAGCCCTTGCGGGCGAGAGAGTTGGTACGACGTTTGCGCACACCATCCGGCGAATTCCCCCGGTACTTTCAGGTGGTGGTGAAGGTGGCCTTCAAGCAAGGCATCCCGGTTCAGAGTTCCTACGTGTTCCACCACGTTCTGAGCGGGCCGCCACAACGGGTTGGCGCCAAGCCCTAGCGAGCCAGGGCCGCCACTCCCGGCAACTCGATTCCCGCCAGGAATTCGAGCGACGCTCCGCCGCCGGTGGAGACGTGCGAAATCTTGTCGGTCACGCCCGCGGCCTTGATGGCCTTTTCGGAATCGCCGCCGCCCACCACGGAGGTCGCGCCGGAATTGGCGACAGCCTTCGCCAGCGCCACTGTGCCGTTGTCGAATGGCGGCTTCTCGAAGATCCCCATGGGGCCGTTCCAGATCACCGTCTTGGCGCCGGCGATCACCTGGGAGAAAGCCGCTATCGTCTTGGGCCCGATATCCACTGCGATCTTGCCTTCCGGAATGGTATCCACCACTTCGTTGGCCGCGCCCGCGGCAATTTCCGAAACCACCACGTGGTCCACCGGCAGCATGAGCTTGCCGCCGAGATCGGCCAGCAGCTTGCCGGCCAGTTCCACCTTGTCTTCTTCCACCAGCGACTTGCCCGTGGGCTTGCCTTGCGCCTTGAGGAAGGTGTAAGCCATGGCGCCGCCGATGAGCAGCCGGTCCACGATCTTGCCCAGGTTCTCGATGACTTCGATCTTGTCCGAGACCTTGGCGCCGCCCAGAATCGCGACGCAGGGCCGGGCCGGGTTGGTGGTGGCCATTCCGAGGTACTTCAGCTCTTTGTCCATCAGCAGGCCGGCCGCGGCCTGGGGGACGAAGCGGATCATGCCCTCGGTGGAAGCGTGGGCGCGGTGCGCGGAGCCGAACGCGTCGTTCACGTAGACGTCGCACAGCGCCGCCAGCTTTCTGGCGAACTCCGGGTCGTTCTTCTCTTCCTCGGGGTGGAAGCGCAGGTTTTCGAGCAGCAGCACTTCGCCCGGCGCCGGTTTCAGAGCTTCCACTTCGGGTCCGACGCAGTCGGGCGCCATTTTGACGGGCTTGCCGAGCAGCGCTTCCAGGCGCGCCGCACAAGGTTTCAGGCTCATGTCCGGATTGGGCTTGCCCTTGGGGCGGCCCAGGTGGGAAGCCAGAATGACGCCGGCGCCGTGGTCCAGCGCGTACTGAATGGTGGGCAGCGACGCCTTGATGCGCTTGTCGCTGGTGATTTCCATGTCGCCCTTTTCGTTCTTCTGCAGCGGGACATTGAAATCCACGCGGATGAAAACGCGCTTGCCCTTCAAATCAAGATCCCGAATCGATAGATGAGACATAGCAGCCCCTCAAGTGTTGGTTTGATTCCTGAGATTAACACGGCGCGATTACTTGCCGTTCAACAGAGCCGTGCCTGTGCCGACGCAGCCGTTCTCTCCATTCGGCATATTAAGCGACAGCGTCTTGTGGATCGTCCCCACATGCGCCAGTTCGTCGTTGGTCAGGTCGAATTGGGACGGATGTGGCTCCCACGCCTGAGCGGCGCATACGCCGATGAACTCCACCGCATCTCCGGGAGGCACGGCGCGAATCTGGAACCAGAGCGTCGCGCCGTTCGCCTTGCGCGTGAGTCGCGCCACGATATGGCCCTTGTCCCTGCCCAGGTCGTCGATCTTGGCGTTCACGGCGATCTTGCCCTGATGCCCGGTGGCCGTTCCGTGAATCGAAAACGGAGCGAATGGCCGGATATCGCCAGGATGCATGCTGGCGAAATTGCAGTCCGTCGGCGACATCGCCGTGTAGAAGCCTTCGCTGTCGCCGACCATCCCGGGCCGGTAAACGATCTCGACGTGATGGGTCTCGTTGGTGCCGGCATCATTAGCCTGGCGCATCTGAAGGTCCAGCACGATGCTGAAGCAGGGCTTTGGCGCTGGCTGTGCCCATACCAGAGCGGGGACGAGCAGCAATGCGACCATCACTGTGGAAAGAGTTATCTTCATGAAAAACGTCTCCGGGATTAGAATACAACACTCTTGTCTTTGGCGTGACAGATGGAGTCGAGCGCGCACTCGCCGCACTTGGGGTTGCGCGCCTGGCACAGCGTCCGGCCGTGCAGGATGACTTGGTGGGCGAAGAGAATCCACTTGTCTTGGGGGATGGCCCGCATGAGGTCCCGCTCGATCTTGACCGGGTCGGTGTTCTTGCTGAGATCGAGCCGCTGGGCGATGCGCTGCACATGGGTATCCACCACCACCCCCGACGCAATGCCGTAGGCCGTGCCCAGCACCACGTTGGCGGTCTTGCGGGCGACGCCGGGGATGGTCAGCATCTCTTCCATGGTCCGGGGCACGTTGCCGCCGAATTCGGAAACCACCTTCTTCGCCGCGCCCACGATGGACTTGGCCTTGTTGTTGAAGAAACCGGTGCTGCGGATATCGCCGGCCAGAACCTCCGGGCGCACCGCCGCGAAATCCGCCGGCGTGGGGTACTTCGCGAACAGGCAGGGCGTCACTTCATTCACCCGCTTGTCGGTGCATTGGGCGGAAAGTATGGTGGCCACCAGCAGCTCCCACGGGTTCTGGTGGTGGAGCGCGCAGGTGGCTGCCGGGTACATTTGGTCCAGGCGGCGCAGGATTTCGGCGACGCGCTCCTGCCGCTGGGCTGCGGTTTTCGGCCGTTTCGCGTAAGCTCGTAGAGAGTCATGCGAGCTCGTTTTCTTCTGATCGCCGCGGCGTTGGCCGCTTTTGGCGCTTCGCTCGGTTCGGGCTTTCATTTTGACGATTATGCCATTTTCTCCGACCCGGTTCTGACGTCTCCCTGGGGATGGCTGCAGGTTTGGGGCTGGCGGCAGACGCGCCCGCTCACCTACCTTACCTTCTGGCTCAATTATCAGGCCGGGGGGCAGGATGCCCTGGGATACCACGTTCTCAACCTGCTGCTGCATTTGGGCGCGGTGCTGCTGGCCTACGAGTGTCTACGCCGGCTTCTGCCCCAGCGCGCGGCGCTGGCGGCGGCCGCGTTGTTCGCGGTACATCCGCTGCAAGCCGAAGCCGTGGACTACGTCTGGGGCCGCAGCATCGTGCTGGCCGCGCTGCTGTGCTTTGCCGCGCTGCTGTGCTGGATTACGGGCCGGCCGTGGGCGGCGGTGGCCTGCTTCGCGGCGGCGCTGCTGGCGAAGGAGGAGTGCGCGGCATTCCCGCTGGTGCTGGCCATGCTGCCGGCCAGGCCGCGAGGCCGGTCCCACATCGCCGTCATGCTTGGCTTGTCCGTCGCGGCCGGCGCGCGCGTGGTATACGCCGCCGCGGTGACGCCTGGGGCCTTGGCGGGCCTTCGCGCGGGGATATCGCCGTGGAAGTACCTGCTGGCGCAGGGGCCGGTAATCCTGCGGTATCTGCGTCTGCTGATTGTGCCTTACGGATTCACGGTGGATGCCGGCATACACGTGCCGGCGGTGTGGGTGGGAGTTCCGGCATGGGCTGCCATGGCGGCGTTGGCGGCTCTCTTGTGGCGTTACCGAAGGCAACCCTGGGCCACCTGGCTGCTGGCCGGGTTGATTTTGCTGATTCCGAGTTCCTCCATATTCCCCGCGGCCGATCTGTCGGCGGACCGGCGCATGTACCTTCCCATGCTCGGATTCGCGGCGGCCGCCGGCTGGCTGCTGACGCGCGTGCGGACGCCGGCGCTCGCGGCCGTGGTGGTGGTGGCGCTGACCGGCGTCAGCATGGGGCGGACCCAGGTGTGGATGACCGAGGAAAGCCTGTGGCGCGAGGCCGTCCGGCGCGCGCCCGACAAAGTGCGGCCGAAGATCCAATTAGCCCGCGCCGTGCCCGCCGCCGAAGCTCTGGAACTGCTGGCCCGCGCGCGCAACCTGGCGCCCTACGATCCGGCGGTGGCCGCCGAAACCGGGAAGATCCTCCTCTCGGAGGGCCAGGCGGAAGCGGCCCTCCAGGAGTTTGGGCGCGCGCTGGCGCTCGATCCGCTCGATGCGCGCAACTTCAACAACCGCGGCGTGGCGCTCGACGCGCTCGGGCAAACCGACGCCGCGCGTCAGGATTTCGAGCGCGCGCTGCGGATCGATCCGGGCCTCATTGAGGCGCGCCAGAACCTGGAGAAGCTTCCGGCACCGGGGCGGTAATTTGCAGGTCTAACGTGATATTCTGCCAGTCCGGCATCTCGTAGATTTGCAGCTTGCTCGTGACCGGCGCGGAGAGATCCTTGGACTCCAGCGGTCCCAGGTTGGTGGTGAACGAAAAAGTGCCCTCGGCGTCCTCTTCCGATTTCTGGGTGCGGCCCCAGATGGTCACGTTGCCGGCCAGGCCGGGCAAGTCGGCTTCGGAATGGTTGATCAGCAGAAACTTGGCCATCGTGTTTTTCTTGGCGTCCTGGACGAACCGCACTCCCGCCACCTCAATGTACCTCTGCAAGGGGTTGGTCTTGGCGCCGGACTTCGCCGCCGGGCTCTCCACGCTGGTCGATGGCGTGCCAGGCTGGCTGCCACCGCGCGCGACTTGAACGATCCAATAGATGCCGAACACGAGCCCCACAAAGGCCAGGGCGAAAACCACCGTCAACAGCCAGGCTGGCAGGACCAAGCGGCTGGGGCCAACCGCGCGCGGCTGTGGCTGGGGCTGGGGCTGGGCCGGCGGATAGTAGGGCTGAGCCGGCGGCTGCGGCGGGTAATACGGCTGAGCCGGCGGCGGCGGTGGGTAATACGCCTGAGCTGGCGGTGGCGCCGGCGGCGGAGGCGGATACGCCGGCGGTGGAGCGGCCTGCGGGGGCGGTCCCGGCTCGGCGGGCGGTGGCGGAGGCGGAGCCGCGGCGGCACTGGCAGCCGCTTTGGCGGCGCAGTCGGGACAATCCGCATACGCTGGGGGAACTTCACGCCCGCACTGCGGGCAAATCCACGTGAACATTATGCTGGCCTCAATCTCTTAATGTACCGCTTGGAGAATTCCGGCGAATGAATACAAGCGGCCGGCTGCTTCTTGGTCGCGCCGGAACGAGTGAAACTCCTCGCCCCGGCACATGGTGCACAGATTCGACGCGTAGATGCGCTCCGGCGTTACACCGGCATCCATGAGCTGGCGCCGGTTGGCCGCGGCAAGATCCACGTGTGCCCTGCCCTGCAGGCCGAACTGCGCCGCCACCTCCGGCCCCACCTCATAGCAGCACGCTCCGATGCCCGGGCCGATGGCCGCGTCGAGATCCTCCGCGAGCGAGCCGAACTGCGCGCCCATGGCTTCCACGGCGCGCTGGGCGATGCCCGCGACGGTCCCCCGCCAGCCGGCGTGCACCGCGGCCACCGCGCGATGGCGCTCATCCACCAGCAAAATGGGAAGGCAGTCCGCCGTCTGGACCGCCACCACCGAGCCGGGCGTATCCTCCAGCAGCGCGTCGCCCTCCCCGAGCACCCCGCCACGCCCGGCGGCGGCCACGCAGGCGGCCGAGTGAACCTGCCGCAGCGTCGCCAGATTGCCGAAAAGAGCGGCGACGCGCGCCCGGCGGGTGCCGAATCCATGCACCAGCCAGGGGAGCGCATCGAGCTCCGTTACACGGTAGATCTGGCGCGAATCCTTGTAGAACACGGTTACGCGGGGTTCTGAATCTGCGCGATGCGCACCTGCTGTTTGAAGCTCTCGAGCATCGTTTCGTCGAGCCGCACCTCGGTGGGCCGCTTCACCAGCGTGCTCATCTTGTCGATCTTGTCCTGCAGCATCAGCAACGCATAGAACAGGTTCTCGGGACGCGGCGGGCAGCCGGTGACGTACACGTCGACTGGCACGATCTTGTCGACGCCCTGGAGGACGGCATAGGTGTTGAACGGACCGCCCACGCTGGAACAGGCGCCCATCGAGATGCACCATTTCGGGTCGGGCATCTGGTCCCAGATGCGCTTGAGCACCGGGGCCATCTTGAGCGTGACGGTGCCGGCCACAATCATGAGGTCCGACTGGCGCGGGCTGGGACGAAAAACCTCCGCGCCGAAGCGCGCAATGTCGAAGCGCGCGGTGCTGGCGGCGATCATTTCGATGGCGCAGCAGGCCAGTCCGAAGGTCAGCGGCCAGATGGACGATTTGCGCGCCCAGTTGAACACATAATCCACCGACGTGGTGACGAAGTTCTGTTCAAATTGGTTCTGAATGAAGGAAGCCACGGACTCTCTCCTTGGTGCGTTAAAGGGGATTGTATCATGTGGGGCAGGATGGCATCCTGCGGCGGGTTGGCAACCCGCCATGGGTTTGGCGTGTGCCCAAACGCTACTTGCGGACGGCGTCACCCGCTTCAACGTACTTCTTCAGCCGTGTGAACTGCTCTTCGATCACCCCGTCAACCGGCGCAGCCCAGGTATTCATGCCGGCTGGAAGATACCCCGCCACCGCGTACGTGACTTCCAGCTTTGTTCCGCCTTCCGCCGCGGAAAGTTCAATCGTCATGCTTCCGGCCGCGGCAAGCGATTGCAGTGGGCCCAAAGCGCCACTTAACCTGAGTGTCTTTCCGGGCGCGAAGTACACCACCTCCATATGGCGGACGCCGCCCCCATCCGGGAGCTTTTCGCAGAAGCACCCCGCCACCTTTTCTTCGATGCTCAGATTGTGGGCGTTGCCGGAGAAGGTGTGATTGGGGTCCCACCAGTCGCCCACATTCCGAACCAGCCGCCGGTAGACTTCTCCGGGCGCCGCCCGGATGGCGACTGTGGTCCGCACCGTGAACCCGCCGGCCGACGCGTCAACCACCGCCGGCATCGCCCACCGTGGCGCCAGCGCCAGGAAGACAACCCCGATTTTCAGCTCTATCCTCATCCCTTCTCCTTAGCTCTCATCTTAATCCGTTGTGACTCAACTACACCGCCCCTTCGCTGGTATGATTAGAGCGGATACACTCCATGCACTTTGAGCGAATCACGGTTGACCCCGGGGTGGCCACGGGCAAGCCCTGCATACGCAATCTGCGCTTCCCCGTGTCGCGGCTCCTCGGTCTGCTGGCGGCCCGGGAAAGCCGGGAGTCGATTTTGAGCGCCTATCCGTACCTGGAGGCGGCGGATATCGATGAGGCTCTGCGTTACGCCGCCAGCCTTTCGGAAGACGAGACGATTGAGTTGAGCCGGTGAAGTTCCTGGTCGACATGCCCCTGTCGCCGTACATGCCAATGAACTCTCCATGTACCGAAGCCCCGACTCGGAGATCCTTCAGTTAGGGACCACGCAGAATCGACTTCACATTTAGCTGCTTGGCCCCGTGGCGCAGGCACTCGTGCCTGCCGCGTCCCGACTCATCGGGACGCCTGCCGGGCGTGCTCCAAAGCGCGCCCCGAGGAGTCGGGGGTGCCCTCTGGGCCCGGCAGAGTGAGACTCTGCGCCACGTCGGCGCTGCGAGTTTATTCTTGCGTGGTTCCTTAGCTGCCGGTACTGGCCGCGTCATC
>Ga0181527_1002603_pt1 | contig 16818 bp, 7 predicted proteins | sample PEATcosm2014_Bin_30_FD_119762 | JGI IMG/M metagenome (GOLD analysis project Ga0181527, IMG submission 119762) | Peatland microbial communities from MTU Mesocosm Facility, Houghton, MI, USA - PEATcosm2014_Bin06_60_metaG | ecosystem: Environmental > Terrestrial > Soil > Wetlands > Peat | place...
ATCCCCTACCTCGCCAAGCTCATCAAGGTGGAAAGCCAGTATCACCCGCGCGACGACGGCGACAGTCGGCATTACATCATGGACATGGCGATTGGCGACCTGGGTGCGTTCAAATCCAAGGCAGCCGTCGAGGGCCTCATCGACTGTTTCGATCTGGATTTCAAGGAGGAAGAACTGGGCAAGGGGCAGCACGTTACGCCCGCGACCTACCGCAACCGCATCGCGCGATCCCTCCAGGCGATTACCGGCCAAGCGTTCGGCGCCGATAAGCAGCAATGGGTGAAATGGTGGCAGGAGAAGGGCAAACAGAGCACTGAACTCAAGTAACGACTGGCAGGCTTGAATGCGCAACACTGCAAGACACATCCCGACGGCGTTTGCCGTCGCCTTCGTATCGACGCTATGCGTCGCGCTCCATGCGGCTGACACCGCCGCGGCCTCCGGCGATACCACGGTGCCGCTGGGCGTTGCCGAGGCGACGGCGATCCGCCTTGGCAAGAGCTCGCGTGAAGCGTGGAGGCCGTATGCCATCACGCTCGCGCCCGCCAAGTGGATCTGGCTGCCGGCCGAGCGGACGCTGCCGAACAGTTTCGTGCTCTTCCGCAAGGAATTGCAACTGCCGGCCGCGCCGCTGCGAGCCGACGGTTGGATCGCCGCCGATAGCCGGTACCGGCTCACGGTCAACTCTCAGCGCGTGCAGTGGGGGCCCGCACCGTGCGACCCGCGCAACCTGGACGCGGACCCCATCGACCTGAGACCTTACTTGCAGGCCGGCGAGAACCTGATCGGCGTGGAGGTGCTGTTCTACGGCCACGGCGACGGCACCTGGCCGGGCGGCCGGCCGGGATTGATTTTCAATTTGGCCATGGAAACGCCCGGCGGCCACGAGCAGGTGATCAGCGACGGCAGTTGGCAGGCGCTCCTGGACCGCGGGCACCGGCCGGGCCAATTCAAGCGCTGGTTCCTCCGTTCGCTACAAGAGGAGTTCGACGCGCGGCTGGCTCCGCAGGCTTGGGATACGCCTGCCTTCCGCCCCGACGCCCGCTGGGTGCAGGCGATGGAAATCCCCTGTCCGCCGGACAAGGGGCCGGCATGTCGCACGGACGGGCATTGGTCCAACGACAGCGTGGACCGCACTGCGCCCGAGGTCTCGTCGCTTCGCATGAGGCAGATCCCGCCGACGCGCGAGACGCTCGTGGCGGCGAAACGGCTGGCGCACTCGGGCCGCGTGCACTGGAAGCGCGACCCGGCCGATTGGTTCGACGTGCGCATGAAGGACTCCTTCGAGGTGGACACGGCGGCGGTGGCCGTGGCCCGCGGCGACGGCGGGTGGGAACTGCCCGCCACGCCGAGGCCGGACCAGGGCGTCGAGGCCACGTTCGAGTTCGCCCAGCAGATGGCCGGCTTTCCGCGCTTCCGCATCGACGCGCCGGCCGGGACCATCGTGGAGGTGATGACGCAGGAAGGCCACGACCCGCAGAAGACCCGCTGGCTGGACACCTACTATCACTGCTGGTCGCGGTTCATCTGCCGGGAGGGGGACAACCAGTTCGAGGCGTTCGATTACGAATCGTTCCGCTGGCTACAGCTCCACGTCCGCAACGCCTCGCGGCCGGTGATCGTGCGGGCTGTGGGCGTGCGGCGGCGGCAGTACGACTGGCCCAACGAGCCGGTCATCCGCACCTCCGAGCCGGCGCTGCAGCGGCTTTTCGACGCCGGCATCAACACGCTGCGAAACTCCGCGCTGGACTCGGTGGTGGACGGCGGCGGGCGCGAGCGGCAGCAATACAGCGGCGACGGCGGCCACCAGTTGCACGCCATCCGCTACGCCTTCGGCGAGCGGCGGATCGCCGCCCGCTTCCTGCGGACCTTCAGCGAGGGCCTGACGAAGAGCGGCTTTTTCCTGGATTGCTATCCCGCCTACGACCGCCTGGCGCGGCTGCCGCAGCGCGAGCTGGACTCGGCCTATTGGGGACCGCTCTTGGACCACGGCGTCGGTTTCGTCTTCGACAACTGGAATCACTATCTCGAAACCGGCGACCGCGGCGCGCTGGGCGAGCCGTTTCCGCGGCTGCTGCGCTTCGCCGACTACCTCTGGGCCTTGCGCAGACCGGACGGATTGCTGCCCGTCGAGGGCCTCGGCGTTCCCAACGTGTGGATGGACCACGAGGCCTACCGCAATCAGCGGGACCGGCAGTGCGCGTTCAATCTCTACGCCGCCGCAATGTACGGCCAAGCGCTGGCCCCGCTTGCCGAAGCGATGGGCGATGCCCGCCGCGCCGCGGAGTCGCGGCGGCGCGGCCGGGAGCTGCTCCAGGCGGCCGTCGCGCGGTTTTGGAGCGAGGACCGCCGTGTCTTCCTGGACAACCTTCCCTGGCTGGCCGAGGACGGCGCGCCGCGGATGAGCGATCGGGCCTTGGCCACGGCGATTCTCTTCGAGCAGTGCCCCGGCGGCGACACGCAGGCGGCGTGCCGCGCACTGGCCGAGGCGCCGGCCCAGATGGGGCTGTCTTATCCCTGCAATGCGGGTTGGCGGTATTGGGCGCTGGCCCGCACGGGGCGGGCCGACGTTGTGCTGGGCGACTTCCGCAACCGCTGGGCAACCATGCGGTCGGTGATCGAAAACAATACGCTCCAAGAGGACTGGAAGGCAGCGCCCGATTCCCTCTCGCAATGGAGCCACTGTCCGCTGGCGCCGATCTACGTGCTCTATCAAGACATTGTCGGTTTACGCCCGCTGGCGCCCGGTTTCAGCCGGCTGCAGCTCCGGCCCCAGTTGGGCGACCTGCCCGACCTGGAGGTGGTTGCGCATACGCCGCACGGCCCGGTGGAATTTCGGGCCAGGCGCGAGGGGAACGTCCACCGCGCGGAGGTCAGACTGCCCAGAGAGTGCGAGGCTGAGCTGCTGCTGCCGGCCGGCGTCGAATCGCCGTTTCCGAGCCTCGCGCCCGGCAATCTGCCGGGGGTGAGGCGCTACCGGTTGCCGCCCGGAGGAGGGCAATTCCGCATTCCGCTGGCCAAGGGATGAGCCCGCCGTACTCCTCACGCTCCGCGTGAGGCCCGGCCGAGAGAACCTCACGCGGAGCGTGAGGAGTACGGCAGTTAATGATCGGCTGATCCTAAGCCCTTGTCGCTGCAAGCGTGCCGCGGCTCATTTCTTCTCCTGATACACGCGCACGTAATCCACGTACATGTCGGCCCGGCCGTTGTAGCGGGACAAATCGACGGGCCAGCCGCCGCCCGTGGCCAGATTGATGAGGAAGAAGAAAGGATACTCCTTGGAGAGCGGCAGGGTCGCGTGCCGCCCGACCTCGATGTTGTCGCAGTAGTAGATGGTTTCGCTCGGGGTAATCTTGCACGCGTAGGTGTGGAACGTCTCATACCAGGTGGAGGGAATGCCGACCTTGTTCATGCGAATCGGATTGCGCATGGCTTGGAAGGCCTTCGTTTCCAGGGCCTTGCCGGAGGCGCCCTGGTTCCAGGCGTGGGGGCAAATCATGTAGGTGTCCAGCGCGTTGGGCTCGCGGGGGCCTTCCCCGCCGTAGGCTTCGATGATGTCCAGCTCATCGCCCCCCGGTTTCTTCTTGTCCTTGCTTTCCACCGTAAGCAGCCAGAACGCCGGCCAGGTGCCGATGGCGTTGGGGCCGAGGAAGCGGCACTCAAAATAACTCGGAGCCGTGGCGGTGATGCCGCTGCCGTCGTTCTTCAGGGAAGAGAGCAGGCCGGAGCTGTTCTTCTTCGCATCGGCCCGGATGCGGAGGTAAGTATCCACCTGGCTGAACGGATTGTTGGGCTGGTCGAAGCTCGTGAAGCGGATCGTGCTGAAGTCCTGCCAGCCGTGGGGCGGCTTGTGGTCATAATAGGTCGCCTTGGGATTGTCGCCGATGGAAAGCGGACCCTTGAAATCGTCGGCAAAGACCAGCGACATGCCTTTCGCCGCCGGGGGCGGGTCCTGGGGCATCCCCTCGTTCCAGGAAATACCGCCCTTGTTATAAAGCTGCAAATAGCAGTTGTCCTTGACGGCGCCGCTGGCGCCGCTGATTCTCAGCGTGACGGGGCCGTGCGGGTACTGGTCCGCGGGGAAGACGAACGAGCCGTTGCCTTTCGCGTCCAGCGCGACCGTGGCCACGGTGGAATCGCTGCCGAAGCCCGGCCCCTGCTTCCAGCATTTCACGCTCACGCTCTTGAAGCCGGGGGCCGCCAGCGTGACGGCGGTGTCTCCTTTCACGTCGGAGCAATACTCCGGCGAAACCACGGCAACCTGGCAGCCCAACGTTTCCTCCACGCTTTTCTCGGAGTCCACGCTGAGGGAGTCGAAGTACAGGTCGCCCTCGGCCGACAACAGTTTCTCCTTTCCGCCGGCCTTTTCCACCGGCTGGCCGATGGTGAAGATGATCGCCGTGATGGGAAGATCGAGCTTGCCGTTCTTGTCTCCACCCCACGTCTCATGGGGAGCGTCCAGGTCGAAGACGACTTCTTTCCAGCCGGTGAAATCGACGATCCCGCCCTGGCCCCTACCGCTGCTCAGCGACCTGTATTGGTGCGTTTCGTCGTCGGCGTCGGTCACTTGCAGCCCATACGAGCACTTCGAGTTGTCCCCTTTGAGCCAGTAGTGCAGCTTATGGACGGGGGCTTGGATCTTGACCTTGTTGGGGATGCCGAGGTATTGGAAACCGCCGGTGCCGAGGAAGTGGTAGTGCAACTTCAGGCACCGCTTCCCATCGTGCGGCTGATCGGTCGACAGTTGGACCGACGCATTCTCGTTTGGGATGCCCACCACCCACACGCTGGGCTGCAGAGTGGCCTTCTCGAAATCCTGCACCATTACGGGCGTCGCTCCCCAGGCCGGCGCAATCCCGCAGGTCAGCAACACGGACAAAAGTAACCACTGTTTCATTGGTGTTTCTCCTCTTTCCACGGGTGAGAGGCAGCCGTTCACGGGGTTCCTACGGTCGGTCGCAAATCTCGATCACAACTGGATGATCGCTTAACGTCAATGCAACCGAACCGGCGTTGCCGAGGGTCTGCGCCGGCGCCGTGCCGGTCGTCGGATCGTAGACTTTCACCGAAGTATAGTTGCCTCCCAGATGCACGGTTACGCTGTTCGTACCGCTTACCTTCTCGCTCCATACAACCAACTCGAACTTGCCGTCGCTCTTTTGCAGGAGCAGGTCGTGCACGGTGGCCGGTTGGTCGGGGATGGAATAACGGAGCTTGGCTGGCGCTGCGAGGGAGCCGCTGTCGGCCAGAATCGTGGTCAGATTGTGCAGGTACGTCGCGGATGTCTTTGGGCGGTAGCTCGTTTCAACGATGCCGAATCCTGCATCCCCGCCGCCCGCATCCCGCAGCATGTACATGAACGTGTATTTGAAGCCCTGCTTGAACTGAGCCAGGTACATGTTCAAATAGAGCCTGCCTTGCTGTTCCTGGGTAAGGCGGTCCTTGCCGCCGGTAGCCCAACCGGTTTCCGTAGTAACCCTCGGCAGGGTCACAAGGTCGGCCTTGGAGTAACCGGGGAAGCCTTTGCGCCAGGTCTTGCCGTACTCGACGTAGATTCCGTCCGCCCAATCATGGAAGAGCGGGTCGGCGTTCAGCCAGGCCATGTTGTCGATGATCCTTGGTTGGCGGCAGATGTAGTTGTGAACGTTCGCGTAGTCGGCATACTTCGTGCCGTCGGGCATCAGCGTGCCGGCGCCTTTCGGGATGGTGAGGAATTGCAGTCCGACGTTGTCCGGCTCGGATCCGCCGGCTTCACTCGAATGGAAGACGGGGTAGTCCTTCAGGACAGGGTCGCTCTTGACCTTGCTGTAGAACGCCCTCTGCCAATTTGCCACCGGCCGGAACGTTGCGTTGGCTTGCGACTTCTGACCTTGATAGGTCACGCCCCAATTGTTGGGCTCATTCGGACCATCGAGGGCCAAGAGCGCGCCGGCGGCCGCAAGCTGCTTGGACGAGTCGATCAGGCTCGCGATGGCGGCGTCGTCAGGACCGCTGCACGTCAAGACGACTTTAACCCCGGCTTTCTTATGCACCGAGATCCAGTCCGGCACGTGGCTGGCGTTCGCATCATCCCGGAGGTTGCGTATGCCGGCGTAGGCGAGCGCAGTGGCGCACTCGGACGCACGGTCGATACCCTGGCCGATGTGCGTGCACACGCTGATGGAATTGAGGAAATCACTGGCGCGGACGGCAGTGACCCCGTCGGCGGCGGGCGCGGGCGGATCGACCTTGCCGGACGGGCCTGCTTCGCCCCGGCTCGCGCCACCGGGAACCGGCTGCGGCACAACGGGCGTCGCAGCTTTCGGGGATGGCTGCGACGGCTTGGCGCCTCGTGCGGCCTCGCGCGCCTCTTGCGCCGCTCTGCGGGCCTCTTCGGCCGCTGCCCTGGCCTCTTTGGCCGCCGCGCGGGCTTCTTCGACCACCGCTTCAATTCCCTGCGCCGTCGCTATCCCCGCGGGCGGATTGACGGGGCCGGCGGCGCTGCCTTCGGCCGGCGATACCCAGACCTGAAGCTGGCAGGAAAAGAATGTCGTGGCCACGTCGCCCCAAGCCGGGTCGCCGCCCATGCGAAACTTCATCCAGCGGTTCGGGCCGAAGCCGGCCTCCGGATTGTTCTTGTCGCGGCTGTAGCAGCGAATGTAAAGGTCCTGCGTGCTGAGTCCGCTGAATGTCTTCTTGCTATCGACCAGTGGCTCGATGATTTTGGCCTCGGCCTTGGTCTCGTTGATCTCGCGGATGGTGCTCCATTTCCGGCCGTCCACGCTGTATTCGACGCCGCCGACCGTGTCGCCTCCGACGCCCCACTCGCTCCAGCCGGCGTAGAACCGAAAGGCACTGATCGGCTTGTCGAAATGCAGCTTGAAGACCAGACGCCCGCCGCTGTTGCCGTCGGCGGACTGCACCAGAGGGCAGCCCGTCCCGGGTTCGGGGCCGGGATCGGTCAGGTTCACGCCGGCGGTCTCGAAGTACAGGCCCTTGCTCCCATAGGGCAGCCAGACGTGCGTCTCCTTGGTGGCGGCGTCGAACTCTTGCTTGGGGCCATAGGCGTAATCGGCCTGCTTCACGTCGTCCCAGGTCCGCTGGATAGTTTCGCCGCGCTTGACTTCCAGCGTCTTGCCGGCCTCCGCCGCGAGGGCCCCGGCGCAGATTGCGGTCAGGCCCAACGCCAGCCCGCAGCGGCCCATTTGTCGCATTGCGCTCGATGGTGCCGTTCTCATTTTTGAACTCCTCGATTCGGTTTCGCGAGGTCCCTTGCAATCGGTGATGCAAGTTAGTAGAACGTAGCAGTTGCAGCACGCGCCGTCAAGCGGGCTGCTGCCCGAACCCGCCCTACCTAGCCTCTTGCCTTCCGAGGAGATCCCATGACAGACCGACGGCCGAGTGGAAAGGACAGAAATAATCTATTGTCGACCGTGGTGCCGTTCGTCATGGTGATGGCATTACTGCCTCCCCTGGCTTCCCGGGAGGCTGCCGCGGAGACCCCAAGGCCGCAGCGCGATACCCCGGCGCCGAGCGGCGGCGCCGACCGCTTCGGCATGGTCGAGGCGTCGGGCCTGCGCTGGCTACACTTGAGCAGTCGCCACGGCGACTTGCCCGTGCCAACGACCTCCCACCAGCAGACGGCCGCCGTGATTGCGGACCTCGCCCGGGACGGAGTGAACGGCTTCGTGCTCGCCTTTCGCGAGAAGGGGCCGGCCCTGGTGTGGTACCGCCGAACCCAGAGCGGATGGGATCGTTACGTGATCGAAAAGGAGTTCCTTCCGATCGAAGCGGGTGGAGCGGTCTGCGACATCGACGGCGATGGATACCCGGACCTGGTCTTCGGCGGCGACTGGCAAAGCAACAAGATCTGGTGGTGGCGGAATCCGGGAAAGGATTGGAAGGCCGACGTGCCCTGGGAGCGCCACACCATCAAGCGCAGCGGCGCTACGCAGCACCACGACCAGTGCTTCGCCGACTTCAAAGGCACGGGCAAACCGCAACTGGCCTACTGGAACCAGAATGCCAGAACGCTTTTCGTTGCCGATATCCCGCCAAGGGCGCGGCAGGTCGAGGAGTGGCCCGCCGAGCAGGTGTTCTCCGGCGCCACGGAGAATTCCGGCCCGTATCCGGAAGGCATGTCGGCCTGCGACATCGACGGCGACGGCCGGCCCGAGCTGCTGGCGGGCAATTTCATGTTCAAGTACATGGCCAATGGCAAGTGGTCGGCTACGAAGATCGGCGACATCGGCGGCTTGATCTTCGCCGGCCGCTTCATCGAGGACGCCAAGTATCCCCAGATCGTCATCGCGCCCGGCGACGGCTCGGGACCGGTAAAGTGGTACGAATGCAAGGGCAATCCGCTGGACTCCAAGAGCTGGATCGGACACGACCTGGTCGGGCGGACGATGATCCATCCGCACTCGCTCCAGGTGGCCGACATCGACGGAGACGGCCATCTGGATATCTTCGTCGCGGAAATGGCCAAGTGGACCGAGGCCCGGCAGGAGCCCGATAACCCCAAGGCCCAGGCCTTCATCTTCTACGGCGACGGGAAGGGCAATTTCCGCAAGACGGTCTTCCAGACGGGCATGGGCTTCCACGAAGGCCTCGTGGCGGACCTGGATGGCGACGGGAAGCTCGATATCCTGAGCAAGCCTTACAACTGGGATGCGCCCAGGGTGGACGTGTGGCTGAATCGGGGGCAGCCGCACTAGGGCCATCATGCCCAGACCGATTGTCTCCTGGCGGCTGCTGATGGCTTCGCCGGCCCCGCGGGGCGGGACCAAACCCCGGCGGCAACATGCCTATTGCGATTTCTTCTTGTAGGTAATCACGGCCGCACCGGGGCGGTCCTTGACGGCCACGGAGAGACCCTGCTCCAGCAGCTCGCGTCCGCTGATTTCCGTCGTGCCGGCCACGTCGTGGTTCTGCACCACGTAAGTTGCTGCGGGGTCGAGTCCCCGCAGCTTGAACTGTGCCGCCGTCAACGGACTCTGCGGCCTGCGGAAGGCCTGGACCACCCCTTGCCCTTCCTCCGGGCGATCGAACTGCCAGGCCATCCACGTGTCCAGCGCGTAGGTCCACGGCGTCAACGGGTAGAAATCGCCATAGTAATTCGGGGCGACTTCGCGCCACTCGTCCACGAACTTGCGCATCAGGGCGAAGTCCAGGTCGTCGCGCCGCACGTCGTAGCCCAGCCCCAGCATGGCCGCGTAGGCGGTGCGAGCGCTATAGGCATCCACGATGCCCGTGCCCGTGGCAAAGTAGGGATGCCAGAGCGACAGGCCGTAGAACTGCGTGTGCTTGGCCTCCAGATCGCCGTAGTTCATGTCGCTCTTGTGCAGCGGCACGGCGCGGCGCATCGACTCCAGATCGTTGCGGCGTCCGCCCGAGGCGCACTCGTCGGTCAACATGTTCGGGTTGCGGCGGCGCAACTCGTCCCAGTAGGCGAGGTATCCGGCGCAGTGCCGGATCTCGGTAATGCCCTGGCGGTCCGGGGCGTCGTTGTTCCGCCAGTAATCCAGCGGCGGGAAGTTGAAATCCTGGCGGTAGATGTCGATGCCCTCGTCCTGCATGAGCTTCAGGACGTGGCCGGCCATCCAGTGCCGCGCCGCGGGAATGCCGTAGTAAAACAGCTTCTGCCGGCCGTCGCTGCCCAACAGCCACTGTTTCCTGTTCTCGTAAAGCCACGTCCCCGGCGTGACCCGCTCGGGCTCGAACCACAGCAGGGCATTGACGCCCCGGGCGTGGGCATAGTCGGTAACGGCCCGCAGCCCGTGGGGGAACCGCTGGCGGTCGACCTCCCACGTGCCCACGTTCGGCCAACCGCTCTTATTCTCGTACCAGCCGGCATCCATCCACCAGAAGTCGATCTTGACGCCGTGATCCAGGTAACGGCCGATGAACAGCTTCTGGTTGGCTTCGTTCGCCCCGGTCATTTCGTTGAACTGGCCGGAAGAGCCGGCGGCCAGCAGCGGCGGCGGCAGTTTCCCGCCCGGACGCGGCATGTTGTGGGCGATCAGCCAGCGGCGCCAGACGTTCTGCGCGCGGATCCAATCGCCCCCCTTCCAAAACTGCAGGGCGATCAGCGGGCTGCGGACCTCCTCGTCCGGCAACAGCTTGAAGTGCGTCGTCTCCTGGCCGGCGGTCACGTGCAGGCCGTCCTGCTTGTCCCGGGAGAAGCTCGATGCCCACTGCCCCGGCCACCCCACGGCGATAATCAGGCCCTCGCCCGGCCACTCGAGATTGTAATAGGGCCAAGCGCCGCTGGACGCCCAGCCGCCCCCGGGCGCAAAGTGCGCGGTTGCCCCGGGGTGAAGGTCCATTTCCAGCGGCCGGTAGTCGTCCGAGTTCGCCTGGCTTCCGGCGTGATGGTGCAGGAGGAACTCGCCCTGCGCCCCGCGGCGAATGGTAACGTCCAACGCCCGGATGTCGGCAAGAATCGGCGTGTCCTGCTGGCCGGTATTCTTGAAGTACAGCGTCCATTCCAGCGTAGGGTAATCGCGATACTCGACAGCGACACAGCGGAGCGCGAGTCCGGTTTTCGGGTCCGTGCAACTGACGGTGTGCTGCGTCCGCTGGTCGTCGAGGGGCCGGCTCGCCCGCTTCACGTCCCACTGCTTCAACAACTCCGCCGATGGTTTGCCGCCGTAGGTGAAGGAGAAGAAGGGCTCGCCGTTTTCGAGCTTTGCCGCCGCCCACCGTCGCGATTCGGCCAACTCGGCGGCATTCGGCGAAACGGCCGCCGCAATCCCCGCTGACAGGACGCACGTCGCCGCGAGGATGCCAATCTGGATTCTCGTCTTCACGGGCAGATCTCCTGGTTGCAGGTTGTTTCACTCCTGGACCAGCCACGTTAAGGATAGACGTCCTTGTCGTAGAAATCCAGCCACGCGTCCTGGATCGTTATCTTGTCGTGAAACACCGCGATCAGCTCGTTGTCCCGGCCGAATCGGACCCAAGGCGTGACGTTCAGATCGACGTAGTTGTAGATGTTTCCATAACCTCCCAGCCAATGCCCATTGAAGATCACTCCGTCGACGCCGGCATGAACATGGACCACGACGTTATGGGCCGATTGCTCGGCGTCGATCTTCACCGTGGTGCGCACCGCGCCCCCGGAACTGGTTGCCGCCAGCGGCAAGGCCGAAGCGGGTGAATAGGAAAGTCGATCCGGCGCGTAGGCCCAGTTATCCTTGATCGGCTGGCGGGAAACGGGATCGGGGCGGTAGGAAATGAAGATCGGCGCCGGCGTTCCCGCCGGCATCTGCGGACCCCAGATTTCCACCGCCAGGCTGTGCCTGCTGCCGGGTTTCAGTATTCCGCCAAGATCGTCGTCGGTAGATGTGACTTGCAGCGGTTTCCCGTCGATATAACGGCGCCAGGTGCCCAGCACGTCGCTGTGGGTAAAGAGCAGCACGCGTCCGCAGTTCCAATTCTGCGGCACGCTGAAGCTCTTGCGAAAGATGATGTGATGGGCGTCCGCGTGGTCCGGTATGTTGAAGACGCCGATCCGCATCCGCTGCCACGACGAGTCGTCCAGCTTCGGATCCACCAGCGCAGCGTCCTCCGGCGGCGCGCCGCGGATTCCGCCGTCCATGATCTTGTAAGCCCAGTCGTCGGTCAGATCGAGGCTGAGTTTCGACTTGTAGGGCGGGATGGGCTGGCCCGGGTCGGCGGCGCTGCTCCACCAACTCCGCTGGAGCGCGAACCAATCGGCGGGAGCCTGCGCGATGCGGCCGCGGGGACTGAGGAAGGCACGGGTTTGCCACGCTTCGAAGGCCATGCCGGACAGTTTCGCGCCCTTGCCGTCGGACTGGATGGGAATGGTCGTGCCCGTGTTCACCTCGCGGCAACCGGCCGGTGTGAGCCCGTCGCGGAACGTGAAGGTGGAGGTAGCCGGCGTGCCCTGGGTATTCCACATGACCCAGACATCGTACAGGCCGTTGTTACTGACGAAATGCCTCGCCAGAACCGTTTTCTCGCTGCTTTCGACGGGCACCCTTTTCACTTTCGCCCATTCGAGGACCTGGCCCGGGAGCACCGCCGAGTTCGAGCCCAGGTTGAAAACCAGGCCCTTGCCGAGTTTGCGAACCCCTGCGGCGACGGCCCCGTCGTCCCACTGCAGGAGATCTTCGCAGGCCGCGTCGGTTTTCTTCAGCGAAAGCCCCGCGCTGTTTTCGGCGTATCGCCAGTCGGGCACGTCGCTGTGAAAGACTTTCTGGCCGGGCACCAGGTGCAGGCGGCGGCCCGGCATGCCGTCTCCGTTCGGGGAGAGCTTATCGATGCCGCTGACGGCATACCCGGTCAGCTTGGAGATGGGCCAGGAATCCTGGAGCAGCGAGGTGTGCCGCCCGGTCTGCTGATAGGTGATGAAGATTCCGCCTCTGCGCACCCATTTTTCGATCTGTTCTATCACCTCGGGGTCCAGGATGGTGGTGTTGCCGTCGAGAACGACGCGGAACTTGTCCGCGTTGCCCCGCGCAAAATCCTGCTCGAGCACTCCGCCGCGCGGATACTCCGGCAACAGGTTGCTGATCAATCCCCAGAACTTATTGCGTTGGATCAAGTCGGGACGGGCCTCGCTACTGTTCCAGGGAAAACCGCAGAGCCGCAGATTCCGGTCGCTGTTCATCACCGCCAGCTCCGCCTGCGGAACGTGATACTTGCCGATCAGGTGCCAGAGCTTGAGCGTCTTGGAGAAGTAGTCCTTCACCGCCGGTTTCCACAGGACATCCCCGATGTGCTGGAAGTAGTCGATGCCCTGCGTGCCCTCGGTGCTCCAGCGGCCCATGAAGCGCTTGAAATCGTCGAGATCGACCGCGCCGCTGCCCGGCTCGCAATCGCTGGGCAGGCCCATGCTTTGCGTCATGACGGGGTGCATGTCCCCCCAGGAGCCGGCCATGCCGCCGGTGTCGTGGAAAATGCCGCCGTAATCTTTGGCAACCTGCTTGATGTCGCTCATGTAGGCGTCGGGCGACATGAGCGTGATCGGCCGGTCGGGATCGACCTGCCGGATCATCTGCGCACCGCGACGCACCGCCTGGCCGCGCGACCAGGAGGTCCAGTCCGAGAAGTCGGCCCACTGGGCATTGAGTCGCACCCCGAGCGCGGGATAGGTCCCGGGAGCTTCGCCGGAAAGGTAGACGCGGTAGTCGAAAAGCGCCTGCGGCAGGCAGACCGCGATCAGGTTATCGCCGTCGGTCACCGCGGAGGTCACGTCCAACATGCCCCAGTGCGATTCCGTACGAAACGGCGGATTCTCCGGGATGGCCTTGCCGTTCACGAACACCAGCACGGTGCTGCTCGGCGAATCCCCGCGCGTGTCGTTCAGATCCAGCAGATAAAGCCAGATGTGCGGATGCGCCGCCCGCCAGGCCGGATCGATCCTGACGTGCCGGCGGAAAACGGCCGGCTTGCGCGGCAGGACGCGGACGATTGAATGGCCCGGCGCCTGGAGGCTCGGCCACGCGGAATCATCCAGATCGGTCTTTGCGGAAGCCGCGCCGTAGGGTACGTCATAAGCGACCTTCCAGATGCCGGTCAGATCGATCGCCGCCGGGCCCCAGCCCAAGAATGTGGCAAGCTCGGGAAACGGAACATCCTCCCATTTCTTGAACGCCCCCGGCTGTTGCCAGCGGACGGCCACCGCTTCGGGCGTCTTGTACCTGGTCTCGAGAAAGCGATGGAAGCTGTGTCGCGCGCCGGGACCATGGTCGTCGAGCACGTCGCAAACGCCGTGACACATTTCTTCATGCGGCTCGAGCCAGTTGACCACCGTGTCTTCGCGGTTGAGTTGGCGCACGAGCGGTTGCACCTGCCCGAGCGCGACGTCTTGCACCGCATCCGCGCTCCATGCCACCGTGGTGCCGATGCCGAAATTGATTGCGCCGTACCAGCCCCCCAAATACTGCTCGGCGTTGGGCACCATGTCGTCGGGATAGCGGTTGGCCAGATTGATATTCCCCGCTTCCAGACCGAGGTTCACACCCATCGGCAATTTGAGCTCGTGCGCCGCCTTGAACACCCAGTCCCGCGAATTGAAATCCATGATCCCGTCCGCCGAAGGCCCGCCGAAAGGTGAATTCCACACGACCAACCCGACATCCCCCGACCTCTTCGCGAAAGTGAAATCCTGGCGCGGGTCGTAAGTCGCCACCTCGTGGCCGCCGGCATCCTGCGGTTTGACGAAAGGGCCGTAATAGAAGCGGAAGCCATGCTTGTCCCAGCGGTCGAGCCACATCGGGACTTTCACTTCCGGCTTCGATACCACCTGGTCCTCATTTTCCGTCAAACTCCGGCCGACCAACTCTGCCAGCGCCGCGCGTGTCGGCGCGGCCATGATCCACACCATCACCCCCGCCCTTACCGCCACGATAAACCCCTGGTCCTTGACCGCGCAGACCGACAACCGAGTTCCTGCGGATCGGGACGGCCCACCCCGCCGCTGCCGCACCGTCAGCTCGGTTTGTTCGACCCCAGGCAAGAGTTGCAAATCGGAAAGGTACTTCGCCTGGAGCAGTTTCGCCTTTTCGCCGTCGTCGCAGATGATCTCGAGCGTGCCGGCCGATTGACCGTCGATCTCGGCGGCGGTGAACGTCCCCGTCACGGTGCCGTAGCCCCGCAGTTTTACCGGCGGATACTGTGCGGATTGCGGCGTTGCAGGCGGGGCCGCATACAGGCCGCCGATACCGAGAACAAAGAAACAGCCCGCCAGTTGCAAGGGCAAAACGTACACGGCGCCAGCGGCATGCGCCGCGGGTCGCCCGCCGCTCTTGCAGCGAGACCTAACGGGCTTGCTTGCTGTCGTCATTTCCATCTTCTTTCCCAGATCGAGCGGCGACATATCCCGGCTGGCCCTGGACCATCTCGATGGCCGCCAACATGTTTTCCAGGGGCACGTCGCCTTCCACGTCATGGGCCGGGGCGAAGATGTAGGCGCCCTGGCGACCCAATTCGAGCAGCCGGCCGACTTCTGCCCGGACGTCAGCCACGCTGCCGAACGGCAATGTTCGCTGGGTCGAAAGGCCGCCGTAGAATGCGAGCCGGCCGCGGTAACGGGGCAGCAGGCCGTGGATGTCCATCACTTCCGGCTGGAACGGATTGAAGCAGTTCAATCCGATCGCCAGCAAGTCATCGAACAACTCATCAACGTCCCCGCAGGAGTGAATCATCACGAACTTGCCGGCATCGCGGACCGCCGCGTACATCCGTTTCAGCACGGGGTAGATGAATTGCCGCCACAGCCGCGGACCCATCTGCAAGCCGTGCTGCTGCCCCCAGTCGTCGCCGAAGTAGACCGCGTCGATGTCGTACCGCACGGCCTCGCGGACTTGAGCGATGTTGTAGTCGCCGATTTGCTCCAGCAGTGCGTGCACAAAGCGGGGATGGTCGTAGAAGTCGATCATCAACTGTTCCATGCCCCGCAGGGTCCACGCCCGCTCGTACAGCGAGAAGCCGATCTGAAACACGCGGAAGCGGTCTGGAAACCGCGCGATCTTCGCGGGAATGTCGGCAAAGAAGCGGGGATCCAGCGGATCGGGGAAGGCATAACCCTCCAACGTCGGCCCGGCGAGCACGCGGCCTGCCACGTTGCCGATGTCCTTGTCAATGCTGCGGTCCCAGACGACGCCGAACACGTCCTGCACGCGGTCGTTGCCCAGGTCGGTGAAGAACCCGATGTCGCTGCCCAACCTCAGCAAGTGGTTGTCCAACGGGACTTCCAGGTCCTCGCAACCGTAGTGCCGCTGGAGTTTCTGCTTGGCCTCCTTCGTAAAACCCATGGACCAAGGGACGTAGGGCGGGCGTTTGCCTTCGAGGATCAGGCGGATAAGATCGCGCTTTTGCATGGCAGCAACCCCACAGGAGGGGTGATCGTTTGGACTTGCACTGGGTTCGCCGAATTGAAGTGCTGCGACTTCGCTGACTATAATCGAAAAAACCGGGCATCGGTAGCCACGCCCCCGCCCCCTCGTCGGAGCATTTGCGCCGGCTGCATGGGAGGGCAACTATGCCGGCCCAGCCAGGAAATCTTTCGCGTTTCGGGTTACAATCGTGCGGATGCATGCGAATCGGCCAGTCACGTAACTGGACACAGGGCCATGGCCCATCCTATTCGCGCGGCGGCCGCGATCTTCGGGGCGTCGGTCTCGTCGGTCCTGGCCCGGCGGTTTCCCTGGGAGCCATTCACGCCATGAAACACTATCGTGTCCCTTGGACGATGTTTGCCTTCTTCATTGCGATCTTGTCAGCCGCCGTGCACGGCGCCGCGGCGGCACAAGATACGACGGCCATGGCGCCGGCGGAAAGTGCGGGGGCGTTGCCGCACGGCCGCTGGACGGCCCAGCAGGCTTGGACCTGGTACCGGCGGCAACCGTGGATTGCCGGCTTCAACTATGTGCCCAGTACGGCTTGCAACACGACCGAGTTCTGGTCTGCGGAGACGTTCGACGCGAAGACCATCGACCGCGAGCTTGCTTGGGGCGCGGGGCTGGGCTTCAATTCGTGTCGCGTCTTCGTGCAGTACCTCGTTTGGAAGCACGAGCCCGGCGGCCTGAAAAATCGCCTCGACAAATTCCTCGCGCTGGCCGACCGGCACGGCTTGACCACCACGCTGGTGTTGTTCGACGATTGCGCGTTCGGCGACCCGCCGCAAACCGAGCCGTATCTGGGCAAACAGCGCGAGCCGATTCCCGGCATGATCGCGCCAAGCTGGACGCCCAGTCCCGGACTCAGGGCCGTCACGGACCGCACCGCCTGGCCGAACCTGGAGAAGTACGTCAAGGACCTTGTGGGCACCTTTCGAGAAGACAAGCGGGTGCTGATGTGGGACCTGTA
>Ga0181527_1002606_pt1 | contig 16810 bp, 18 predicted proteins | sample PEATcosm2014_Bin_30_FD_119762 | JGI IMG/M metagenome (GOLD analysis project Ga0181527, IMG submission 119762) | Peatland microbial communities from MTU Mesocosm Facility, Houghton, MI, USA - PEATcosm2014_Bin06_60_metaG | ecosystem: Environmental > Terrestrial > Soil > Wetlands > Peat | place...
ATTGCGATACCTGCGCAGCAAATCGCGGTCCTGCGCTTTCCAGTCAAGATATTCGCGCTTCTGCGTCTTTCGAATACACTCCGGCAGCTCCTTCTCCACTTCCGGAAACTCATATTGCCCTTGGTTCTCTGCGTCGTCTTCGGCGGCATAGTCGCGCATCCGCTCTTCATACATCAGCGCATTGTCGTGGTTGTAGATCCACATCACACGATAGAGCGCGAAAGTCAGCGCCCAATAGAACGCTGCACCCAGCCCCTCGGCCTCCGCTTCCAGTGCATCAAGCGCCTGTCCAATCCTGAAGTATCCCGATCCACCACACTCGACGGTAACAACCAGTTGCCCGCTTTCGAGTTCCGCATCGCTTCCGGCGCGGCCGAGTTGATCGCTCACTTCAAGGTGATACTCGACATTGCGTTGCAGCAGGTCGCCGCGCTCGGTGCCAATTGCACTCATCATGGCGTGCAGCGCGAATGCAAGCACGTTGCCGCCAGATTTCTTCCAAGTCTCAGCAGTTCCCAATCCCTCTCGCACCAGTGCGGCGCAGAGTTCATAGACAAGTTCTGCATTGACCTCATGGTTATACTCGGCGCGAACATCGGCGAGCGATGGCAATGCCTCTCCGAAGGCTGGTGCAAGCGTTTCTAACCCAGAGGCGGAAGCAGATCCGTTGGCGTCGGGAGCCGATAACTTCCCGGTGCCACATACTGCCGAGTGGCTTCTGATACGACTTGTGCGAGATCGCAGGATTCTTTGCATTGGAGGTGCCTCGCCAGAATCAGGTTGGCTTCTGGCGGCGGTTCCGCAGCCTTCTTGAGAAACAACGCCACCAGTTCTTCTTGCGACAATGCGGGCGTGGGCACGGCTCACCCCTTCGATCCGATCGCGCGACTGAAGGTGTAACGAAGCGTGGTCCCGGTATCTTCCGGGCCGGTGAGGGTTGCGGTAGCTAGTTCCGGATACGATGGAACTAGCAAATCGCGAACTTCTTCGACGCTCATCTGCGGTGCCGGGTCGGGAATACGAACACCGTTGTAGTTGAACTCTCGCAACAGAACCTGTGCTTGAAGTTTGGCCATTACAGTTTATCTCCTTGTCTGCGGATTTCGAGATGAATCGATGTTGTGGTTAGAAGAGGCTGGCTTGCACAGGCATTCTTGCCCTGGCAGTTTCATGTGCAGTCGCCTTTGGAATCGTCGGTGCCGAGTCCACATCTGACTGATGGCTGGCTACCGTTCCATACTTCGCTTCAAGCCGCTTGAGCGTCTCCATTTCGTCGGACCGCACTGTCTCAGCAGCGCGCAGTTCATAGCGGGCAAGATAGTTGCGATTGCGAATCTCTTGCTGAATCGCGCGCTCAACGTCGCAAAACGTGTATTCTGGATCGCCCCAGCACGGACAGCTGAGCGTGTGCCGCAGAAACCTTAACCGGTCGGCATCAGATGTGAACCATGTCGCATAGAACCCTGCGGCGTCGTAATGAGCTATATGCGAAAAGCACATCGAAAGGCGGTTATAAAAACTCTTGGAAAATGCTGTGCGCGCCCACTCCGATTCGATGAAGTGCAAGAAGGCGTTGCCGAAGTCAGCCTTGTCCTGCGCTGTCGAAAACTTCGTTGGCACAAACTCAGAGTGATGAAACGGTCCTTTCGGCATGGAAAATCTCCGTGCAAGACAAAGGGCCAGCTCGCGCCGACCCTCTGCCTTGCCTTTGATTGCGCACCGGATAACACCGGTATCGCTGGAACGATTCTCCCAATGGCTACGCTACCACTGTTCGCAGCCATTGGGAAGTCTTTTGATCCAGGGAGACAACCTCAGCCGAAGAGGCTGAGCTGCACGGCCTGCCCTGTGTCCGTGGACCACGGCGAGGGCTTCTTCCGCACCTTTGCGCTCGTTGGGGGATCTACAAGATGAATCCCTGCGCGTTCGGCTGCTGGACCTATCGGTTCGGTGACAGACAAGTCGAAGACAGGATTATCGTCTTCAGCGACATTTAGTACAGGTGGCTGCGGCAGCACTCGTTCCCGCTCTCTCTCTAACTCACGCCACATCTGATCGGCGCTTGCCCCCACACCAGCCTTCTCAACCAACTCGCGCGCCATGGCGCTCATCAGGTCTTCGTCGGTGTCGAGCGATTGCAGACCTTCACCAGAGAACTTGCCCTCCATCATCAGCGCAACGAGCATCTTCTTGCCCATCAAACGGAGGCAGGTCTCCTGCATCGTTCCCGTATAGGTGACGAACTTTACGCGCACCGCGTGCCGCTGGCCGATGCGCCATGAACGGCGACTGGCCTGACGCAATGTATGCAGCGAGTAGCCGGTCTCGTAGAAATAGAGTGTCGGAAAGGCCAACAGGTCGAGGCCAGTCTCCACCAGTTTCGGGTGGCAGATTACGACTTCAACTCCGCCCATCAGTTGCCGCTCGTACCAATCCTCACGCTTGTCGGTAGCAACCGAAGAGCGCAGCACGGCAACCCGGAATCCAGCTTGCCTGAGCACCGTCTCCAGCCGTAGCGTAACATCCTTCTCGCCAGTGTAAGTCGCATAGACCTGGCAGCGCCGCCCCTGCCTGAGTTCCTCACGCACATCGGCGATGAGCGCGCGTTCCTTCGCATAGAGACCGTCCTCCTTGAGGTTCTGCGGCGTCGTCACCAGGAACCGCACATACTCTTTGGTCTCCGGGTCAAAGGCCCGCGCCCAAATGTCATCGAAGCCATAAGGGTGGTCGGGATAGAGAAGCAACGTGTTGAGCAGAATGCTCATCAGGCTCTTGTTGCCCCGATGCGACCGTATGGCAGACCGGATGTCCTCTTCGAGTTCTTCGTAGGCTTTGGCAAGCTCCGAGTCCATTTCAACCGAGAGTACGCTCTCGTCGTAGCGCGGCAGGTTGTCCGCAATATCTTCGAGCGAAAGAAACGCCGTCGTGTTCATTAGAAACTTGCCGAACAGCAGCGGCGATGCGCCGGGCTTCTTCAGCACCTGGATCGTTTTCTTCGTTGCCCGCGAGCAGGCGTTATCGGTATCGCGCACCTTTTCGATGGTTTCAAGTACACCGTATTGCTGCTGAAAGTCGCGCCTGCCCTGACCGCCGTAGGCAAAGCCTTCGCCGGCCATGGTGTGCGGCTCCATGCGATAAAAGATGTTGAAGAGATCGTCGGCATAGCCGCCCATCAACGTGCCGGTCAGAGCGATCAGCCTCTTTGCTGCGCGTCCCAGTACGCCGAGACCGTTACCCTGCGCCGTGTCCCCGGCCAACTGGTGCAACTCATCCGCGATGGCAAAGTCGAACCAACCGCCCATGTACCGGCCAACGTACTCAATCGGAGCCATCCGCTGAATGCGCTCGCGGTCGGCCTGCCACAGTGCTGAATACCGCGTCGTTCCCTCATGTGGCAGAGTCAGCGATTCAAAGAGCTTGATCTTGTCGACGAAGTCGAGGTGGGTGAGATTCTGCCGCTCCGAGTCTAGGATCGCAGCGCCGGTGTCGGGATTGATGACGCCTCCGAGGTTCGGCCCGGATTTTGCTTTGAGGTAAACGTGCTCCCAGTAGTAGCCCAGCTTCCCCTTGTCCTTGCCGGTGATGAAGAAGGCTGGGCCGGAGCAACGCTTGCCCCACTCCTTGCGACCCATGCGCCTCAACTCGGCGAGCGACAGGCGCAACCCCTCGTACACGATCCTGCCCTTGCGCAGCTTGACTTCGCAGATGCCGTGCGGCTTCTTGGGATCGCCGCCGTTGCGCATATCTTCGATCAGAAAGGTTCTGGCGCGCGGCACTGTCAGCAGGGCTTCACGCGCCCACTTGTGCGTAATGTGCGAAGGGCACATCACCAGCGTTGTGCTGGGCCGCCCCTCCGCCAGCACATGGATCGTGCCCAGCGCCATATACGTCTTGCCGGCTCCGCACTCGGCCACGATCCGCGCTGCCTTGGCTTTGCGGAGGTACTTAGCCGTGCCCGTGATTGCGAGTGCCTGAGCGGGGAGCGCCTTTCGCAGAAGCGTCGCAATGCGCGGAGCGACAGGATCTTTCGTGCCTTGAAGCGGGGGATACGTTTCAAGAATTCTGGACCCAAGCTCAGTGGCGTGGGTGCGGAGGTAGGAATACACATCGGTATCCATCGGGAGACCTCGCGAAATCTGGGTGAGAATGTCCAGCGGGGGTATTACAGGAAATGTGATGTCATGCAGCAAGCAACTCGGCGCTCATGACCTGTTGCCATGAACGGTTTGGCCAGATGATAGGGCCATTCTTTTCTGGAAAGCTCAGCGCCTTTGACCGCAGGCCATTCCCGATCCATTCAAGCACTTCCTCGGTCGTCGCCGATATCAACATCGGCTGGCAACCAATGCCGTCGAGCGGCTTGATGCGCTCTTCCGCTTCGACGACTCCGAGAACGTGCTCGGCCCATGATGGTTCGGCAGGGAGTCCTAGAAAGCTCACCAGCGTGGCCCAAGCCTGATCGCGCTGGTAACCCAGCAGAATCGTCCGCCCCACGCCGCCATTTGTGTAGAGTGCTTCTGAGACAGCCACCAAGTGTCGCACGGGATGTTTCCGGTCCTGCAAGCTCACGGCTCCTTTGTAGCAGGAGGCGTGTTCGCCGAGTGAGACCTCCTTCACTTCGCCGTCCGGGAAAGTCAGCGTGAAGGTGGCCTTTTCGTGGACCGCTGCCGTGATCGCGCCCACGTCAGAGTCATTGCCGAAGACGCTGATGAGGTGAGCCTGTTCGTCTTCGCCCACATAGCGGTCCACCCGCAGCCGTATCCGCGTCGAAGTCTTCTCCGTCATGCGGTGATACTCAAGCAACCCGAGCCTCAGGTGCGCATTCTGCATCGTCCTCTCCTTCCTGCTTCGCCGACGTCTCGGTCAGCTTCAGGGTCCTTCCGTCGGCATAGACCAATCGCAACTCGTTGGCCCACCGTTCCCGATGATGGATGATCTGCTCATCGCCGTCCTCTTCGACGAAGGTGGTCACATGCTTGACCGATCTCCATCGCGCGATGTGCCGGTCATCGCCCTGGCCGAAGACGCCATTCAGCAGGCCCGCCGTGCAGAGCAGCCCCACATGGCCTCCATGCAGCGGCGTGATCGGCCGTCCCGTGGCCACGTCCTCGCGCGGCATCAGAAACGGCAAGGTCTGCTTCCATGCGCCCGACATCGGCAGCAAGTCTTCCAGCAGGTCATACGGCATCCCGCGGTAACTCAGCGCAGCCTCTCCTGTTGGCGGCACGGGATACGGCTGACACGCGTCTGGCACCAACTCCGGCAGCGCCTGAAAACTGCCATATGGGCTGATGCGTTGAAGCTGCCGCCGAGCCTCCTCGACGGCCGTGCCCCGCACATTGCGGCGCACTCCCAGGACAGCGATCTGCCGAAAGCGGACCGACTCTTCGTCAGTCATGCGAAAGATATTCAACCTGGTGAAGTGTGAGCTGAGCACCCCGGCGCACTCGTGCAGGCGCTCGAACGGAATGACCAATACCAACACGCCCTCCATCACCAGCCAGCGAAAGGTGTGTTCGAGAAACAGGCGCTCCATGCGGCTGTTGCCGATTGAGCCGATCTCGGAGTCGTAGGGCGGATTGAGGTACAACAGCGAAAAGGACTCCGGCTTGGTCACTGCATCAAACGCATTTCCTTGGATCGTCTCGATCCCCGTGGCGCTTGCGGCCAGTGCCCGCTCGGCATCGAGTTCCACACCATAGCGGCGCACGTCTGCGCCGTTGGTAATCAGGTTGAGAGCCACGCCTTGCCCCACGCAGGGATCGACCACCGACGCCGGTCCTGTGAAGCTGAGAAGCTGACGAAGATTGGTGCCTTCGCTCACTGGGAGCGGGTAGAAGCCCATCTTAAGTTTCGCGACACTCCTGGCCATCGAGCCTCCTTTCTGTATGGTCTTGATTGAAATGACAAGTAAATGCGAAGCGCCCGATGACACCGCATGGCAAGGTTAGGTGCCAACCAGTCGGTCCATCGCTTATCCTGCTTGGGGAGGTGCTGACCGCACCATGATGAAATCCATTCTTTTCGAGATCGATGCCGAGATTGCTCGTCTCATGCAAGCCAAGGCACTTTTGAGTTCCGCAGGAACGACCGCAATCAAGCGCAAGCCGGGGAGACCGTCAAAGACAGCAGCCATCGTCGTTTCGGTTGCCCAGAAGGCGAAGAAGCGCAAGAAGATGAGCGCGGAGGGACGCGAACGCGTTCGTCAAGCGCAGATCAAGCGTTGGGCCGCAATAAGACTGGCCGCCACGCCCACGGCGAAGACTGCCGCTGCACCATTGTCAAAACCGAAGAAGAAGAAAGCCGCGAAGGCCGCCTGACAGGAAGCAGTGGAGTGGTCATAGGACTCCACACAGCAATCCCGGCGTTGGGGATTGTTGAGGTCATGGATGTACCCGCTTGAGTTGCCCGGCATCCTTCCAGCATCTGATTTTGGAAGAGTAGCTCGCCCGGAACGTAAAAGTGTGCAGTTCCTTGGGTGTTCGCTGAGCGCATTGGGGTTTTCGCGTAAAACCAGAATCCTCCCCGCTACATCTGCGTTCGCCGATACTACCCCAAATAGAAGCCCCGGACCGAAACTAGATGAGTACGCCCTTTTCCTTTAAAATTCCGATGAACTGCAGTTTGGGCGGGGGGAGAACAAATATGTCTTCGGCCGAAGAGTCTGCAAAAAAGGGTGCGTATCCGGTAGCGACGAAGCAGCGTAAATTCTTTGCATTTCCTGGTGAATGGCAAGGTATCGTTGCTGCCCCTCACTACACCGGCAATAAGGACTATCTGAACGCTTATGGCCCTAACGGTGGCCCAGGGACGTATATTGTCTCGTTCGTCCTCGCTCGTCCTAACAGCCGCAATGCTCCGGAACATGAGATCAAGTTCGCTGCTGATCTTCATGGCGACTCGCACCTCGCAATCGCAAAGCCCGCAGTGCACATCGACATCGACCCGGATCAGGTACTGATGTCTTACAAGGCTGCTGCCGGTTCCTTGCTTTTTCGTGGATACCCGAATCCGGACGGATACCTTGGTAAGTTGATCAGCGATCCATTCTTCGCCGCAGACCGTAACGTCGCCCAGAAGGTTGCCGCAACCGCAATGCAGGGCCTGCTGAGTAATCTCTCCTCTCAACTGGACATTCCTTTGATCATCGAGATCATTGAAGTGACCGAGGTTTCCACTCAGGCGAGAGGGGTTTCGTTCGTCGCGCCGTTTCCTCCCACTTCGATGGCGGTCAAGGGATCAGGTACGATTAGCGATCCTGAGTTTGAACACGCCGTTGCGCTCTACCGAGAAGCGATCAACAGCAACACTCCGATCTACAGGTTTCTCTGCTTCTACAAGATTCTTGAGTTGAGCAGAAAGCGCCGCGAAAGACTTGGCAGAAAACACAAAGCATCCTTCAAACAACCGCATCCGGGTGAGCAAATTCCGCTGCGAGAATCAAAGGCAATGGAGGAATGGCTGAACGCGCTCTTTTATGTCAATCGCGATTGGGATCAGGGGATATTCGACCAGGTGTTTCGTCCTGAAGCTTTGGGGAAGAAGATTAACAACCTCTTCGATAATCAACTGCGCCCACTCCGGGACAAGATAGCTCACGGTATTTTGGACTCCGGGGAATTCCTGTTGTTAGACAAGCAAGAAGACCTCGATCTGGTCGGGAAGTGGCTACCGCTTATGAGATGTTTGGCCCGGAGGGTTATGAAAAACGACTTCAAAGAGTACCTGGAGTTCTTGAATGAAGACGGCTCGGTAGTTGACACTTCAAAACTATCACCTGATCCGGCAAGCTCCGCTGCGGAGGGATAGAGCTTGGCGAACGATGAAGAACCGCCGATAACTGCTTTGAAGCTCCTCATGCCAGGCAACGGATGGGATCAGGAAGTGTTGATCCCGACCGAATTCGTGAGATCCGTCATCCTACCTGCGGTCGAACACGAGATCGGTCACATCGTTGCCGCGGCGCACTTTGGAGCGGTGATCTTTGGGATTGGAGTGGGCTTTATACCGGAGAGAAGCACGGATGGGATGCTGTTCCAGGCGATATATGGCTGGGAAGAATGCCCCGCAGAAACCCAGTGCATCGTCAAGGCCGCAGGTCCAGCTGCAGATCTGCTTTACAGAGGCCGAATCGATGACGAGGGCGCGAAAGGGGACCTCAACGACATAGAAGCCCTCTCGGGCTTGAGGTCTCTCGAACCGTATCTGAGCCAGGCAGCAGAACTGTTGTCTGGCTATCGAAGTGAAATTGCGTGGGTCGCAGAACGATTACGGGCAGCTCTGACCGATGGCCAGTGGAAACGCATGATCCGCCTGCCGAATGGGCGGATGGTTGCGCTGTTTATGGATGAGGCCAAACTTCGGGAGTGCCCTTAGAATCAATCCTCGTCATTGGCTCAGCGGCTGAAACAAGGCTCGCTGGTTGCCTTTCCTCGGGTTCATAGCGTGCGCTGATTTGTCTCAAATGTCGCCTCGCATCGCCGATCTTTCCTGGCGTGACTTTCGGTTCACGCCAATAGCCCGATGCGATCATTGACACTGGAACTGTCCCCCGAAGTCCTCCAATGTAATGGCGAAGTTCTCTGGGCCACCATCCCGCGAGGCCCGGAGCAGAGCCTTTTGTTCCGCGGCTTGGACCCAGCCTTCAAGGTCGCGCCCACTCAATTCACGATCCTTGGTTTGGTCCGCCAGCAGAACTGCGCCATCGTTCAACGGAAAACCGATCTTCTTCCCGGCCAACAGATTTGCAAGCAGACGGATGCGGGCCTGATAGTCCGGCAATGGAATGACGAGTTTCTCCTGAAACCGGCTGTGGACCGCAGCATCGATTCGTTCAAGGTGATTGCTGGCTGCAACAAGGAAGACATGACTGTCGCGGGCGCTGATGCCGTCCATCTCCTGGAGCAGTTGACCGACGATCTCATCCGTCAACTGGTCATTGCCGCCCGCTGCCGCGCGATCAGGTGCAATAACGTCCAACTCATCCAAAAACAGGATCGCCGGCGCGCTGGACCTCGCGCGCTCGAAGAGCATTTTCACCCGGTTGCCGCTCTGGCCGAGGTAGTTGGCCTTCACGTCAGCCGTGGTGGCCGCAATAAATGTCAGCCCGCTCTCGTTGGAAAGGGTCCGGGCAACCTGCGTCTTTCCCACGCCAGATGGACCGGCCAACAAAAGGCTCCGGGGAATCGAAACTCCCTGCGCCTGCCACTTCTCCGCGTCACGGAGCAGCGCGCAGACCAGCTTGAGCCGGTCGAGGATCGCATCGTCGAGCACCAGCGTCTCCCATCCGGCCTTGCGGTCCACCTTGGTATTGTGCGACTTTCTCACCGCGCCGATGGCGTCGAGAAAGTGTTCCTCCGTAGGTTCCGCGGGATACGCAACCGAACGCACGGACTGCGCGAGTTGCTTGAGATCCCGGCCGCTCATTCCCTGGGTCAGCGCCGCCGCTTCCTCGGGAACCTCCACCGAGAGGCCCAGTGCTTTGATTTCCTGCGAAAGTATCTGGCGCCGTTCTTCCACTCCGGGCAGTTGCAACTCGACCTCCCAGCCGAACCGGGAGAGAATGGCGTCATCGAGCATGTCGCGCCGATTGGTAGCTCCGATCACCCATACCTGCGCATTCCCTCGGATGCCATCCCACTCGGCCAGAAATGCGTGGACGATGTCAGTGGCAAACGCATCAGTTTCGGCTGCGCCACGGCGGCCAAGAATCCCCTCGCACTCGTCGATGAAGATGATTGCCGGCTGTTGCTTTCGTGCCCGATCCCAAACCTCGCGAACGCGCTTGCCGCTTGCCCCCACGGTCTGTTGCTTCAGGTCGGCTAGGGAAAGCATCTGAAAATCGCAACTCATCATCTCTCGAAGCGTACGCGCGACGAAAGTCTTGCCCGTGCCCGGAGGCCCTGTGAGCAGCAGGCCACGCGGGGCAGCCGGGTCTTTCCGCTCGAATAGTTCCGCCCTGCGCAGGATGTCGAGCTTCTGGTGTTCGGGAATATGAACCTGGCTCCACGACTCGGCCGCCTTTTCGATCCGTCGTGAACTCGCGGTGGCGCGCGCCAACTGGTCTTTCTTGTTCCAACTTGCGCGAAGAGCCGCGAATCCTTCCTTCGCAAACCGCAACTCAGGTTGAAAGCCGGCAAGCTGCCGGACAAAGGCTTTGGGCAGCGCCTCCTGCATATTCCAAGTGACACCGTTCTTGGTGTAGGCGAAGGTTTTGAAATTCACATACGCGCCCGATGGAAGAATCATGAAGAAGGCATCGCTGCCCCAGTGAACAGCAATGATGGGCTTGCCCAGTTCATATTGCTTTCCGTCATCGTCCGGCCACTCGACCTCATCGTACTTGCCGGTCCTGCCTGGAACACGAACCACGCTCAGAGGGCTGTACGCAAACGGAATCCACAGCTCGACTCTTGCGTTTCTCAAGAACGCGCGTCGAGCTTCGCGAATGAGTCCGAAGTGCCACCCCCACAATCGGCGCAAGGGCGCGCCCAGATCGTCCACACTGCGCTTCAGATACTCGCGTAGAAATGGTGTGTGATGGGTGCAGAAATAGTCCCACGCGCGCTCGGCATCGACATCGGTGGAAGACTGTTGCAACTGGCCAACAGCCTCATCACAGATTCGCTTGCGCGCTGCCCAGTATTGTTCCAATGCCGTGGTCATGGGGGAAGTCTCCACAACAATACCGTCATTGTAAGACGAAATGGCCGCAATATCGTCAGCCAAAATGGTCATGGCGCCTCCCGGACTGTTGGGGTTTGTTGATGGTTCACTCTTACGCCGCCCTGGCCAATCCGCCATACCACCTTGGAACAGACCTCCCAGCCGATACGGCTCCGGGGCTCGGACTCGTTGGCGGTTGTGGAACGAACTCAGCCAGCGGCCAAACCGAGATATTGCCACAAAGGCCGCAGCAGCCTCCAACAGAATTCGAGACGCAGGCGCAACTCGCGCAGTAGACGGCCTCGTTGACCGGGATGCTTATGAGGCTGCGCTTCGGACGCAGGATGCTGATCTCTGCCATGATGCACCTCTCTATGTGAACAATTTTCTACGCCACCTGCTGGTCGGAGGTGGCTTCGAGATCCGCAACCAGTTGCTTCAATGTGGAAAGACTAGGCAGGTGCCTGGCTGAAGCGATATTCAGATTGCGCATGATCGCGGCGAAATGCGCATCGCCCGCCATCCCTGCCAGCGCATGAAGACGCTCAAAGCCGCGGGCCGTTGCCTGCATCCACTCCACGACATTCTTCTGCCGTTCGGCATTCGGAATTGTCCGTGCATCGCGACTATGGCCGGCCCGCCGCAGGATCTCTGCGTAGATGTGCTCGCCCAGCACATTGCGGAAGCCTTCAATCTCGGCCGTCAACTTGTGATCGACAGGGCCACGCGCATCGACAGCTTGGCCGTTTGCTGGAGCCATCGTCACTCCCGGCGGCAGCGCCCACGCCGGCAATACCGGGATCGCAACCGGTTCTCCGCGCTGATTCAAATGCACCCAGGTCTCCTCGAAGCGATAGAGATACCGCCCAAGGCCGAAGCAACTGCAAGCGCGTTTGAAGGCCTGCGCGTCTGCTGCGGTTACGGCGTTTTCCTTGTCCGCCCATTCTTCTCCGGTGCCGGTGTGGCTGCCCAGCCGAGTGATTGTGACGGCGGTCGCAACTAGCACCTTGCTGGTGACAACCACTTTGCCCCTGTCCACGCGGGTCAGCGATGGCACGGTGGAGATGGTGTACTCACGCGTCCATCCAGACGGTGTGAAGAGTTGGTTGAGCCGGTCGGTGTACGCTCGCGGATCGGCGAAGGGAAGTATCGCGCCAGACCGCCGATCATCCGAGGTGCGCATGACGCGCCATTTGATCTGAGCCGGATCGAACGGCTCTTCGAGTTGAGCGAATAGTTTCTCCCGCTCCGCTCCTGCGATTTTTGCTGCTATTGCCATAGTTCAACTCCTTTTGTGCGAAACCTCCAGTGGGCATTCTGTTGAACCCAGACGCACCGAGAGCACCCCGTAAGGCGCTCTCGGTGAATGCGTGAATGCAGCGCAACCCGGCTTTAGTAGGGCACTTCTGATGCCTCAATCTCGTGCTCGGCGCTGAACTCCTGCGGTACGAAGCTGTTTCCACTGGCATAGTGCTCCGTTCCGTTCGAGCCGTTAGCGGCCGGCGCGTGCGAGAGGAGGCTGACCTCATGCACGACAACTTCCGTGCGAAACTTCCTTTGGCCTGACTCCCGGTCGTCCCAGGAGCGAGTCCGCAACGCGCCCTCGATGTAGATCTGCGAGCCCTTGCGAACGTAGTCGCGAAGGATCTCGCCGATCCGTTGAAAGCCAACCAGGTTGTGCCACTCGGTGCGCTCTTGCCATTCGCCTCGGCTATCCTTGTAACCATCGCTGGTCGCGAGCGAAAGATTGACCAGGGTTCCACTCCGCAGGATGTGGACCTCCGGGTCTTTTCCGGCGCGGCCCAGTAAGATGACTTTGTTGACGCTCTTGCCCATGACCTTCTCACTTCCATCAGATTTGTTTTGATCCGTACACGTGCTCTATTGCCTGTTCCTGGCTGATCTCGATGTAGTCGCCGTCGGCATACCGATAAAACCGCCCGGTCTCCGCCTCGACATTCAGATAGCGTCGCGTATCGCGGTGCTTGTAGAGCACGACCCCACCGGCACTCCCCATGAACATGAAGTCCTCGCGATGCTCCCGCGAGAGGATGCCTTCAAGCGGCTTCCAATCTGGCTCGCCAACTTCGATTGCGCGACTCATGAGGCACCACCAGTTGCGATCGACGGCGGAACTGCGACGTGCGTATGCTTGCAGCCAAGGCAGGCAAGCGCACCGGTGATCTTGCGAATTGCTTCATCGAAGCGCTCAGGATGCCGCCGTATCTCGCCCGCCTGCGTGTAGAAGACGGGTGAGATGGAACCAAGCAGGCGCTTGTTTTCTGGGGCCCATAGATCGACGGCAAGCGTTCCCTGATTGCCGCGGAAGAGCAAGATCGAGGTTATGACCGGGCGGATTCGGCTTCCATTGTTCACGAGCGAGTGCTTCGAGATTGCTACTTCATACGTGTGGCCGATACGCAGCATTTCGATTCTGACCAACTCTGGCGCAATCACAATCGCGTGTCGCCCATTGCCGGACAATGAATCAATCGGCTGCAACCACGGAAGCGGAGTTCCATTGCCATCGAGATAGGCGCAGTAGCGGCCCATGTCCGCGACAGCACCGCCGGATTCCGTGGCGCGCAAAACGTATCGTTTGGCCAGATGCTGATGCTCAGTTGAGACACTCGACTGACAGTAGATGCCGCGCTTCTCCAAAGCTTTCAATATCTGTCGCGGAATAGCCAGACCATACCGAGCGAACCGCGTGGCTTCTGAATCACCGTTCGCCGCGGCAGAGACCTTCACCTGAGAAGATGATTTCATCGGGTTCTCCTCCTCTACACTGCTTGCTGTCTACGGATCGGTTGTCCCAGTGCCGCGCGAATCTCTTCCTTCGTGCAGCCGGCCCAGCACCTGTAGAAGCGCGGGTTTTTTATCTGGATTGCGAGATTGTCGCCGGTGCGGTCCCGTCCAATCTGCGCACAGGACGGGCACCTTGCCCACAGATTGCGGCTATCCTTGCGTGTGGTGCGAACGTGTTCGAGGATTCGGAACTCGTGTTGACCAGCGATAGAAGTTGTTGGAATGTACGGCGCGGAGACAACCGGCTTGTACGCTTCGGGCAGACTCATTCCCTGGATGAAGGTTTTCAGTCCATCCTCAGTGAGCTTTTTCAGACCGTTGAGGTAGACGAGTTGCGCCTCGGGGGTCACGTCGGCGTCATAGAACAAGTAGCGCAGATTCGTCTTTCGGTGCACACCAAGTGGCGCGCGAATGGCGTTGCCGTACTCGCCGTCATCGATACGGTCCTGTCGCGGGAAAACTTCAATACCTTCCTTGAGACCGCCACCTTTGACTGGAACTCCGAGCCGGAGCGCCAGGTTATAGATGTAGATTCGGCACTCGGCAGCCAACAGTGGCGTGTCGGCAAAGATCCAGAGATGACCGCCGCGTCGCGATTGCTCAAGCGCGGATTCGACGCCATCCTGCTTCAGTTCCCACTGCAACTGAAAAAGCGATTGCACGGCACCATCGAAGTCGGCGTCGATTGCGACCCACTTCGAGCGTTGGGTCTCCGGGTTGATCGCATACAGATTGATGGTGATGTCGCCGTTCAAGTGCATACGCACCACATCCACGTCGAGTGGCTTCGGCTGTTTCGTCTTCCAATCCCGTGCCAGATAGTACGGTACGGAACCATTCGGCAAGGGTTGGGTTGCCTGCATCCCATACGCGCGCCGGTTCACAAAGAGGTGGATGAAGTTGTTTGCCGTCTCCCGGCTCACACAGAATTTCGTGAACATCGCTGGGCCTCCTTTCCTGAGGTAGTGTGGTTGTACCCCGACCTCAAAACTCGGTCAAATTGCGTAGAGACCCTTTTGGCTGGCGTATCGCGGCTTGAAACGAAGAAAGAAGACGAGGGCCCGAATTGAGTTGGCGAGCCCTCGCGCGGTGCTGGTCACACTTGATGGGCGAAGCGCGGAAAGCTGTGCCGGAACTCGGCGGTGGGCCTCCGGTTGTCGGGAGAGCGATCGAACTCCGTGCCGATGCCAGGAAAGGCTGCGGCTTCTGCGAGGGCGTAACGATTTGCGAGCGAGCGAATGCGGCTTGCGGATTGACGCATGGTGTTCCTCCAGTTTGTGAATTTGGGTTGAGCCAGGAAACTGCGATGAGTGGGACGGGATTGAATTACGCGTGAGCCGGTTGCGTCTGGGCGAGCAACAAACCAGGCTGCTCCACATAACTGAACAGCTTGTATTCGGAGAAGACGCGGTCGAAGCTCTCCGAAGTAAACCGGTCTTCGCAGCCTTCAAACGACAGCATGTACCAAACCTCGCGCTGGCGGTCGAAGACATAGACGGCGCCCGACTCAGGATTTTCGGGAGCCATTTGCAGGAGCAGAACGCCCTTCGGCGTCTGAATCCAGCGGGGAGCAATCGCCTCACCGAGTTTCAGGAATGCGGCGACTGTCTGTTGAATGGTGCCAGTGACGGAATTGCGCCAGTCGAACAATTGGTATGCGAACATCTTTCCAAGACTGCGTTCCATCGTGATCTCTCCTTCCTGTGTGGATTTGCGGATGGCATGACAGGTGACTACGAGCGGTCCCTGAAGGTCAGAAACCACATGCGCGCAAGCGACGCGATCAATCCGAGAATCAAGATCGCGAAGGCAGCGCGCAGGATAGGCGCATTGAAAAGGGCTGAGAATACGGTCGGGGCAAAGGTCAGGATGACGTCGGCGTCTGCACTCGTGAGCAGAAGCGAGATGGCAAACCTGAGAATGAACTGCTTGGAAAAGGTTGGGACAATTGCGGCGCGTGCCACGGTGATCGGACCAATGTCCGGCATGATTCCTCCTTGTGAAGTGAAAGTTGTTCTGTTGGGTTGGGTGCAAGATGTCATCTGTTGAGCAACCGAGGTGCGGCAAGAACGGTCCGATCTCGCGTGATTGCGCGATCCTTCGCACGAGATTTTGCTGTCAGCGGTGACGACAAGTGAACAAGCGTAGCCAACAATCAGAGTTCATCGATGTCACTGCTGCCAACTGAATGGCCACAAAGAAGCCGACAGTCTGACTTGTCGATGCAGCACGAAAGCGGCCAATGAAAGTCAACGCCAGCTTCCAACCACGCAGTGGCAGACCTGGCATCCGGTCCATCAAGTAGACAGAAGTCAACTCCAACCCATGCCTGACGTGCGCGATCCAGCGCCTCTTGATTGCTGGTCATCTATGCGATAGATCGCACATCACCCGTTCAAACCTGCTCACCAAGCAGGTTTCCCGTCAACTTCCTATCTATCCAACCATCATCCACACCCAAATCACCACCAACCAACCGACAAACAAAGGGGTAGTCAGTTTCCAACTCCAATTCTCAGAGCAACTTCACAACCCGAAATCTGCGCAACAGGAAGGGGTTAGTAGCCTATAGGAAGGCAATGAGAATTCATCCTGCAACCAACCGGAATGCAATCAGAAGTACTGCTTGGTTGAGAATCAGTCGAGGGCGCTACAGATTGCACCAGCTCCAACTAAAGAGCAATAAGGCTGCGGAACTCGACCACTTCGGCCCCTGCTCCCACCACCAGTGTTCTTGTATTCAGCGTGTCGCGGCGAAACTGATCGCTGAGTGCGATGCCGATTCGTTTGGCAACTCCGCGCAACTCCACGGCAAGCAGATAGAGAATATCGTGATCGGATGTCAGATAGAGAATGGTATCGACTGTCTTGTCGCGGCTCAGAACTTCGCGAATCTCCTCGTAGCGCGCAGACCCCTTGGCCGTTCTCTCGTACTCGATGGCGAACTTTCTGGATTCTCCTGCGACGTTGACTTCAACCACCGCGTCATAGTCTTTTGCGTACGAGTGCGCCGTTACCAGATTTCGCGATCGGACTTCCAAGTCCGATTGCCACGAGCGAAGTATCCCATGCTGCGCCAAGGCCAGGCGGATATGGACCAACTCGACGGCATGAAAGAGTTGCGTGCGATGGATGACGCGCTCAACGGTAGAAGGCAAAGCGATCAGCGAATGACCGCGAGATTCAAGAAGCGTCAGGCCAAGAGTGGTAATTGCATACACTGGTTGCCCATAAAGACGCTCCAGTTCAAATCGCTCGATCAACTTCGCCTTCGCCAGTCTTGAGACGCGCCAGTGCACCGAGCGCCGCACGCTCTCAAGATTATCGTGCGCCAAAA
>Ga0181527_1002607_pt1 | contig 16810 bp, 18 predicted proteins | sample PEATcosm2014_Bin_30_FD_119762 | JGI IMG/M metagenome (GOLD analysis project Ga0181527, IMG submission 119762) | Peatland microbial communities from MTU Mesocosm Facility, Houghton, MI, USA - PEATcosm2014_Bin06_60_metaG | ecosystem: Environmental > Terrestrial > Soil > Wetlands > Peat | place...
CCGTCGGGAACATGGCCAGCTCCAGCAAAACCGACATAAAACCCTCCTTGCTATTATTGGGACACCCGCAAGCAACAATAGCGGGCACCGGTCGTCCACAGACCGGTCGCAACCGGTCGCCCCCTCCATGAGCACGCTCATCGGGGCACCCGCTTGCGGGTCGCCCCCCTCATAAAAAGGAAGAGGCATAAATGGTTGTTTCATATTCATCTTCACCTTTTCATGAAACTTGTGACAACATCGTGGTCGATTCTTCCGAAATAGAATCTCTTGTTGTGTAGGGTAAACGCTTTCTCCTCGAGCGCCCGGAGGCCAAGACCGAACATTTGGGAGAATGTCCTGATGCGCACGATGTCCCCCGTCTCCGCTGCCTCAATGAACCTCTCGCCCCCCAAAGAGAGCATCACGTGATTGACCGAACCCACCTCCCCCGGCCGGGAAAGGAATATCAGGTCGCCCGGCCTTAGTGCCTGCGCCGCGATAGCGGTTGCCGTCATCCACTGGTCGTGGGCATCCCGGGGTAATTCGAGATGAAGGGCGCGGAAGACAAGGTTCACGAGGCCGGAGCAATCGACACCCATGACAGGACCACGGGACCACGGCATGGGCATACTCCTTCCGCCCCAGAGGTAGGCTGCGCCGAGAAAGAGGCGGGCCGTCCTGACCACATCAGCCGCCCTCTCCCGGACGGGCAAGGCCTCCGCAGTTCTGGCGATATCCCTCTTCGGCACCCAGCCGATTTGCCTGCCGTCCATGAGAACTTCGATAAAGCCCTTTACCTCGCCCGCCAGAGAGAGTCTCGTGCCCAGGGAGAGGGGAAAAACCGGCCGACCGGCTGCGGACGGAATGGTACGGAGCATGGCAAAGGGCCGCCTTACCACGCCGTCGTACTTCCCCGGTCCTTCCGTCCCCGTGACATCCTTTTTCCGTACCCATCCGGGGTAGCCCTGCCATCCGCGAAGGATAGACTTCTGCTGTTCCAACGCATCGACCCGCAACCAGCCCGCCGTTTCCTCCCTCACGAGGAGGACCTCGTGAAACAGCACCTGGCTCTCCTGCACCTCATCGTGGATGTTGAGCGGACGCGCCTCTATCGGCCTCCTTCTCAAATCGGCGACGGGTACCGTTACCCTCACGTAATATGCCACGGCCTTCTCTCTTTCTCACGCATGCGCAACGTTGCATAAGCATGTTTCGACCCAAACAGGCCCCGGAATTCTTGTTACGTGTAGGTGGCTCGTGCGAGAAAGAGGGCGTTGCCTATTCTTCCATTTCTGTGAGGGCGACCTCAGCCGCGAACTGCACTCCTCCATCCTCATCCTCGAGGGCCGCGATGAGATGACGGGCAGCCCTCTCATCCCCCACTTTGCCGAGGGTCCACGCAGCCCAGCGCCGAATGCTGCGGTCTTTATCGGTGAGCGATTCGATCAGGGCGGGTACCGCCTGTTTGCCTATCCGCGAGAGTGCGAGGGCCGCACCCTCGCGGACGTATCTCGCCTCGTCCTTCAGGCTGGCGATGAGGGCGCCTATGGCCTTTCTGTCCCCGATCTCCCCGAGGGCATTTGCGGCGCCCCATCGGACACCCCAATCCTTATCCTGAAGGGCGGCGATGAGCGCGTCGACGGCCCTTTTGTCTTGCAGCTCTCCGAGCGCGTTGACCGCCTCTTCCCTCACATATTTATTTGGATCGGCCAATGCCTCTATCAGAGGGTCTACCGCCCTTTGATCTTTGATGTCGCCGAGGGCCGCGACCGCCCCTTCCCGCACATACGCGTTCTCATCCTTTAATGCCCGGCACAACGGATCGAGAACGGAGCGGTCCTTGGTCCGACCCATAACATGGGTGACCCTCCATCTGATATCCCAGTCCTCAGCACCGAGAAGTGTGACGAGATCGGGGAGCGCAACCGGGCCGAGGCTTCCGAGGGCTTCCTCTGCCGCCCGTCTCATCGATTCCTCGTGATCCTGCAAGGCACGGACGAGCGGTTGGACCACGCCGGGATCTTTGATTTTGCCGAGGGCCGCGACCGCCCCTTCCCGCACGTATCTGTCCACGTCATTCACTGCCTGGATGAGCGGCTCCACTGCCATTTTGTGGCCAATCTCGCCCAGGGCCCATACCGTCGCCTCCCTGACATATTCCTCTTCGTCCTTGAGCGCCTCAAGAAGCGGCTTCACGGCCCTTATCCGTTTTAGCCTCCCCAAGCTCTCGGCTGCCTTGAAGCGCGTCTCCCAGTCCGGAGATCCGAGGTCCTGAAGCAACTGGTCCATCTCGTGTTGAGTCCGCAGCATCATATTTCTCTCGCATATCTTTCTATCATAGAATGGTGTTGATGGAAATAGAATTGTTTTCCCCCTTCTTCACCCAATGTATTCCGGTCTCTCCGGACCCGTTGGACCGGCTCATGAGGAAAGGGTGCACGAACAACTCAAAAAAGGTGCCTTTTTCCATTGTGTGCTGCTTTTTACCCTCTTTTTACCTCTTTTGTGCACGGATTTTTCAGTAACCTTCTCACCCCCCTTCCTGACTTCCTTCTCTCGCAAGCCCTTCAGAAGGGGGGTTTACAAAAGTGCACAAAAGTTGACAGTTTCAGGGGGGGGGTGGGGGGGGGTGGACGCTTTTTGCGCCTGGCTTTGTCATCGCGCTCGGCCCGCATCCTCACATACAAAAGTATGCTGCGGTGCGGGCCGAACGCGATTTCGCGCCATCCATCAAAAATCGTCACACCTCCGCCGAGAGGAGGGACAGATGGGTGCGGCCGGGCGCCACCGGCCTGTCGCCCGTCGGGCGTGGGTCGGGGTTCAATTGTCAAAGAGCGCGGCCGGTTTACAGAAGCTCCGGGAACCGGCTCAAACGGGCCGGGCAATCTCTTCAGGGCTTTTCAAACGGACCGCCATAGGCGGGTGCGACCCAGCAAAGCAATATTGAGCTGGGTACCCCGCCTATGGCTCCATATTGCCTTGCTGGGTCGCGCATAAGATTCTCTCTCTTTCCCGATAGTATGTCAAAGTGACAACCAGGGGCGACAAGGAGGGATGACTTGGAGGGGCGACAACCAGGGGTGACAAAATGCACCTCGCGCCATTGTTTTGAAAAAAAATGGCACGACCCCAACCCTTCGGGCGGCACCACTGGGCGACCCGTGACCTGGCCGGCGCCTCCTTCCCGAACTGATGGTCGGTGAGAAATGTTCGCTTGTTGACATTTGGTGTCTATAAGGTATAATTAATATACATGGAATTTGAATTTGATCTGAAGAAGAGCAGGCAGAACAAGACCAAGCATGGCATTGACTTTATCGAAGCGCAGGCCCTGTGGAATGACCCCGATATTGTGGAAATACCCGTAAAGATAAGCAATGAAACGAGATTCCTCGTGATCTGCACAATTGCTGAAAAACACTGGTCGGGCATCATCACTTATCGGAGCGACAGGATCAGAATAATCTCGGTGCGTCGGTCGAGAAAAGAGGAGGTTGATCTTTATGAAGGCTGAGGAATTTGACAAGAAATTCGATGATGGTGAAGACATAACCAAATACCTTGATGTGCCTAAGGCAAGAAGGCCCGGACAAGAGCGGAAACGGGTGAACGTGGATTTCCCTGCCTGGATGATCCACCTACTCGATAAGGAGGCGAAGCGTCTGGGTGTGCCCCGGCAGGCTATTATCAAGGTATGGATAGGTGAGCGCCTCGAAAAGGCAGGCTAAGAAGAAACGTCGCGAGTCACGCCCTCCTCAGGCAAGGCAAACCTCCTCATAGCCCGATGGCGGATCGACTCCCCCCTCGCCTCCTTCCTGAAAGCGAGCGCCCAGAGATTTTTCTTGCGACACCGCGTTAGTAGGTGAAGGTGATGCTCGGCTCCTTCCTGGAATCGATGACCACAAAGTTCCTCTGTCCCCGCAAAATGATAATGTCTCCTCCCGCCATCCCCTGCCTCCTCGTAAAAAGAAGTAGTGTAGCATTGCCCGGAATAGGACATTTCTACCTTGCGTTGACATCTGGCATTTTTTCTTGACATGGGTGAGCACCCTCTGGTACTTTGCTTTATCGTTAAAGCATTATGAACAAGAGACCGACGATCAAAGACATAGCGGAGCTGGCGGGCGTCTCCCCAATGGCCGTCTCGATGGCCCTCAAGGGCCATCCGAGGATAGGTCGGGCGACGAGGGAGCGGATCGAGGAGATAGCGGAGAAGATAAGATACAGGCCGAACCACATCGCCCGGAGCCTGAAGAGCCGGAAGAGCGGCACCTTAGGCGTAGTCATCACGAACATCATGAACCCCTTTTACCCCGAGCTTGCCAACGGCATCGAGGACAAGGCAATGGAGCGAGGCTACAGCATCGTCCTGTGCAGCACGCGCTACGATTCGAGCCGCGAAGGCTATCTGATTGACAGCCTCAGGAGCAAGGGCGTAGACGGCATAATTTTCACGTCCGTCGAGCTGAAGGACCGCCACATAAAGCCCCTCGTCGATGACGGCTTCCCCTTCGTCCTCGTCAACAGGAGGACACGGATCAAGGCGATTGAGAAGAAGATCGACTATGTTGTCCTCGACAACGTAGCGGGCGGCTACATGGCGGTCGATCACCTGTACAGGCTGGGGCATCGCAGGATAGCGCTCGTCACCGGGCCCCTTTCGGTATCGACTGCGGCCGAGAGGACCGAGGGGGCGGAAAAAGCGCTGCGTGACTTGGGCTCTGCGATAGACCCAAGGTTCATCGTCGAGTGCGATTTCTCGTGGGAGAGGGCCTATAAGGCAACCCTCGACCTCCTTGCGATGCCCGACGCGCCGACCGCTATCTTTGCGCAGAACGACTACATGGCCTTCGGCGTAAGGGAGGCGGTTCTGGCTGCGGGCCGGCGCATCCCGGAAGACGTGGCTCTGGTGGGCTTCGACGACATAGAGGCGGCCGCCATAAGGAGCGTGGAGATAACGACCATCAACCAGAAGAAGTACGAGATGGGCGCCCTCGCGGTCGATATCCTTATCGAGAAGATCGAAGGAAGGAGCGCGTCTGCGAGACAGATCGTGCTGCGGCCGGAGATCATCATACGCTCGTCCTGCGGGTGGCGCCTGCATAATCCTGGCGCAAGGCCGCGGCCGGGCACGTAATTGAAGAAGGCAGGAGGTTTTCGATGGCGAAATATCTAAAGAAGGCAGTAAAAAAACCGGAGGAGGACACACGGGCCGTCCAGGATACGGTGCGCAATATCCTCGACCGTGTGAAAAAGGAAGGAGAGGCGGCGGTCAGGCACTACTCGAAAACGTTCGACGACTGGTCACCCAAGAGTTTCAAGATATCGGCGGACGAGATAAAAGCGGCGCGGGGCAAGTTGCCGCAGACGGAGATCGACGACATCGATTTCTGCCAGGAGCAGATCAAGAAATTCGCAGGCGAGCAGATGAAGCGCCTCGTCGATTTCGAGGCGGAGACCCTGCCGGGCGTCCACCTGGGCCAGAAGGTGATACCTGTCGTGTCGAGCGGCTCTTACGTACCCGGCGGCCGTTACCCGATGCTCGCCTCCGCCCATATGACCGTCATCACGCCCAAGGTGGCGGGCGTGAGAAGGGTAGTCGCCTGCTCGCCTCCCGTGAAGGGCGTAGGTTTCTGGCCGGCGACGCTCTATTCGATGGCAGCGGGCGGCGCGGACGAGATCTACTGCATGGGCGGCGTCCACGCCCTGGCGGCCCTGGCCTTCGGCATGGAAGGCCTGGCGCCAGTGGACATGATCGTCGGCGCCGGCAACAAGTACGTGGCAGAGGCGAAGAGACAGCTCTTCGGCACGGTCGGCATCGACCTTCTGGCCGGCCCCACGGAGATACTGATCATCGCAGACGAGACGGCGGACCCCTTTATCCTTGCGGCCGACCTCCTCGGACAGGCCGAGCACGACCCGAACGCCCGCCAGTGCCTCGTCTCCCTTTCCGAAAAGACCGCCCTTGAGACGATGAAGGAATTGGAGAGGCAACTGGCCGTGCTGCCCACTAAAGAGATCGCGGCCGTCGCCTGGAGGGATAACGGGGACGTGATCGTGGTCGATTCGCCGCAAGAGGCAGTGAAGGAGAGTGACGACTGGGCGCCGGAGCACCTGGAGGTCCAGACGAAGGACTGGCGGTACTATCTCGACCGCTGCAGGAATTACGGCTCGGTCTTCCTCGGTGAGGAGACGACCGTTGCTTATGGCGACAAGACGATCGGTACGAACCACGTGCTTCCCACGATGAAGGCGGCGCGCTATACGGGCGGCCTTTCCGTCGGCAAGTTCGTCAAGACGGTCACCTACCAGTACGCAACGAAAGAGGCCTCGTATAAGATTGCGGACGTCTGCGAGCGGGCCTGCAACTACGAGAACATGCTGGCCCACGCCATATCGTGCAAGGTGAGGAAGGATAAGTACGGGAAGAGGTAGGAGGGAGGTGTGGGACTTAGTGATTGCCCGGATTTTTTTCTTGACAAACGGAATCTTGATTGGCATAGCTTTAACGATAAAGCACAATCGGTATCCGTCTCATGCGGTACGGGAGACGCGGACAGACATGCAGGCAGGAGTACATACCAAAAATAGGGGGAACGTATGAGAAAGAAAGACGATAACGGCATTTCGAGAAGAACCTTTCTGAAGAGAAGCGTTGTCGGGCTAGGCACCTTGACATTTGCCGGGGCACCGACACTCCTCCGGGCGCAGCAGGCACCGATCAAGATCGGAGCCGTAATCCCTCTCAGCGGCAACTATGGCTTTCTTGGCGCGTCGGTACGGTGCGGCATGGCCCAGGCCATCGACGAGTTCAACTCTAAGGGAGGCCTTCTAGGGAGAAAGATAGAGGTAGTGGAGGAGGACTGTGCCACCGACGCCGCTCTCTCCATAAGGAAGGCTCAGAGACTTCTTCAGGCGGAGAAGGTCAATTTCTTCGCGAGCGCTGGGGGTAGCTCCGTCTGCGCAGCAATGGCCGACTTCGGAAAGAAGGAAGGGGTCATCGTCATGAGCGTTGATCCCAACTCTGATATCCTTACCGGAGAAAAAGCCAACCGCTTCTTCTTCCAGGTCCCTCCCGTCAATTATCAGATCGCCCACACCATCGCCCCTTACGTGGCTCAGCATCTCGGGAAGAAATGGTACTATTTCACACACGATTACAGCTGGGGCTGGACCCTCACGGAAAGCTGCCGTAAGTTCATGAGAGAAAATGGGGCACAGGAGGTGGGGGAGTCGAAAATCCCTCTCAATACGCGCGATTTCAGCAGTTTCCTTCTAAAGGTCAGAGGGGCGAAGCCCGAGGTTGTGATGGTGAACGTGGCCGGTGCGGACTTCACGGCCATGGTCGAGCAGATGTATGAATTCGGCCTACACAAAATAGCGAAGATCGTCATTCCCCTTGAGGACTTTGAAGACGCCTGGACTGTCGGTCCGGAGAAGAACTCCATATTCACCCTCATGGGCGTAGAGTGGCACTATACGATACCCGGCGTGCCCGGCATAAAGGAGCACGTGGAGAAGTATAAGAAGCTCTTCCCCCGCCCTGTATATCCGGTCCCCACTACAAACAGCTTTAACACTTACATGGGCGTCAGGGAACTGCTGCGGGCCGTCGAGCGGACAGGCACCCTTGATGCCCCCAAGGTCATCAAGGCGATGGAGGGACACGTAGTCAAGGACAGCCTGAAGCACGACCCTCTTACGATCCGTGAGTGGGACCACCAGTTCGTGCAGGATTTTTACTACTTCAGGCCGAAGAAGAACATGAAAGAGTGGACGGACATTTTCGAGTACGTGGGATACGGAAAGGGCATGGATAACGCGGTCACGAGGACTCTCAGCAAGGCAAAGATGGAAAAACTGCCCGGAGAATAAGAGCGGCGAAACAGAGCGGCGCGGAGAAGAGGCCGCGCCGCTACTTCCAGAGAGGGATTCATGCCTAGTGCAATCGATTTTTTGTCGCAGGGGATCAATGGCATAGTCCTTGGTCTCCTTTTGTCAACCATAGCCATCGGCTTTACCTTGATGCTTGGGGTTGTAGGGGTCATCAACTTTGCTCACGGCGTCCTTTTCGCCCTCGGCGCCTACTTCGCCCTGACTATGCGCAACACCCTCGGGTTCTGGGCGGCCCTTGTCATCTCACCCCTTATGGTGGGTCTGGTCGGCATCATCATAGAGCGCTTGGCCGTCAGGAGGATGTACGGTAAGGACGCCCTTTTCTGCCTGCTACTCACCTTCGGCATAGCGATGAGCGTGGAAGAGTTGATCCGCATGATCTGGGGGAAGCTCGGCCATTCCATGGCCGCCCCCCTCTTGTTTTCAGGGTCCATAGACCTCGGTTTCATGCTTTACTCGAAATACCGTCTCCTCCTGGCCGTCATCTGCGGGCTTATCCTCTTTTTGGTCTGGATATTTCTTGAGAAGGCCTCTTACGGCGCCATAGTGAAAGCGGGCGCACAGGACAGCGAGATGGTAGCCGTTTTGGGGAACAACATCAACCGGCTGAGGACGTTCGTCTTCGGGTTCGGATCTGCACTGGCAGGCATAGCGGGCGTCATCGCGGGCCCCTTGTGGACGGTCCGCCCGGGCATGGGCAACGATGCCATCATGCCCGCCTTCGTTATTGTTGTCCTCGGTGGGATAGGGAGCTTCTGGGGCACGTTGATCGGCGGGCTCGCCGTCGGGCTGTCGGTCAGCCTTGCGGTAATGTTCTTCCCGCGCATGTCCGATCTGGTGATGTACATCCTGGCAGCGGCCGTCCTCCTTTTCTGGCCGCGAGGGATCATGGGCGAAAAGAGCTTGCTCGAGGAATAGACGATGGAGGTCTGGAATCGATGAAACGCTTCTTGAGGCACCCCTTTCTTTGGATGTTCCTGTTCTTTCTCATCATGCCCTACCTCATGCCCCTCATCAAAGGGTATACGGCTCTGGCCTCTGAGATTCTCATATACGCGATGTTCGCCCTGGGTTTCAACCTGCTTCTGTCCTACACAGGCCTAGCCTCTTTTGGCCATGCGGCGTTTTTTGGGATCGGGGCCTACGCCATGGCCCTTACCCAGCTGAAGTGGTCCGAGAACCTGTGGCTGGGGTTACTCATGGGGATGGTGTCGGCAGGCGTTTTTTCGGGGATCGTGGGCGCCCTCATATGCAGAAAAAGGGGCATATACCTCTCCCTTTTGACCCTTGCCTTTAGCCAGATGTTCTTCCTGGTAGCCTTCCGTTGGGATGAAGTGACGGGAGGAGAGACGGGCCTCACGGGACTGACGAGGCCACCCCTCGCACTACCGGGGCTGCCGGCCGTCAGCCTAAAGGGGCCTATGGCCTTTTATTTCTTTACCCTTGCCGTGTTCATGATCGTGATGATCCTCATCTGGAGACTGGTCCATTCGCCCTTCGGGAGCGTGCTCCAATCGATCAAGCAGAACGAAATGAGGGCGAAATACGTAGGGTATAACACGGCCTTCTATAAATGGATGTCCTTCACGATCTCCGGCGTAGTCTCGGGTCTTGCGGGGGCGATGTTCCTGCTCCAGCACGGCGCCGTTTTCCCGACTTACATGAACTGGACCGAGTCAGGCAACGTGGTCATGGTCACCATCATGGGCGGGGGCTTGATCAACTTCTTCGGTCCCATACTGGGAGGCGGCATTTTCGTCATTCTCCAGAATGCCATAGGCGCCTTTACCGAGCACTGGCTGCTGATCCTGGGGATGATCTTCATCGCCATCATCATGCTTATTCCGGAAGGCATCCTGGGTCTGCTGAAAAGGACGAGGGCGAGCGCGTGAACGGGGATAGAGAAGCGATACCTGTCTTAAGGACAGAGGACCTGACGATTGCCTTCGGCGGGTTGAGGGCGGTGGATGGGGTCAACCTCGAAATCGAGAAAGGGCTCACCTCCGTAATAGGCCCAAATGGGGCGGGGAAAACTACGCTTTTCAACCTTTTGACTGGCCTGTACAAGCCGACCGCGGGGAGGATCTTCTTCGGCGCACTGGAAATCACGTCGATGCCCGTCCATAAGATCGTCAAATTAGGCATAAGCCGGTCCTTCCAGATCCTGAAAATCTTCGCAGACATGTCGGTCTTCGAGAATATTAGGGTCGCAGTGCAGGCCCAGATGGGTCATGGGATGGAGTTCTTTGTCTCCCCGAGCCGGTTGTCGGGTGTGACGAAGCGTGCTGAGGAGATTCTAGAAGGGATAGGTCTTGCTCCCAAGGCCCGCCTCAAGGCGAAGAACCTTTCTTACGGGGACAAGCGCATCCTGGAGATAGGCCTTTCTCTTGCGGGAAACCCCCAAGTACTGCTCCTCGACGAGCCGACGTGCGGAGTAGGGACCCACGAGAGGGCCGGGGTCGCCCGCTTTATCCGCGACCTTACGAAGAAGTGGACGATTCTCCTCGTCGAGCATGATATGGACATCGTCATGGGCATATCGGACAGGATCGTCGTCATGCAGCAGGGCAGGATCATCGCCGACGGCGCGCCCGGCGAGATCAAGAACAACGAGACCGTCAGAGAGGTCTACCTTGGCAGATGACGGGAGCGCCCGCGGGGAGGACGTTGCATGCTAGTCGTTGACAGGATCAACACCTTCTATGAAGAGGCGCACGTGCTTTTCGACGTGTCCCTCGAGATAAAGAAGGGGGAAGTCGTGAGCCTGCTGGGCAGAAACGGGGCTGGCAAGACGACGACGCTGAAAAGCATCATGGGAATGGTGCAGCCCCGCTCCGGATCGATACGGTTCAACGGGAAGGAGATGATTGGCCGGCCGCCCTACCTGATTGCAAGGGAAGGGATAGGCCTTGTGCCGGACGAGAGGAGGATCTTTGCCAACCTGACCGTAGAGAAGAACCTCGAAGTCGGGCGAAGGCACGAGAGAAAGGGGGAATGGACGCTCAAAAAAGTCTATCAGCATTTTCCCCAGCTTGAGCCTCTGAAGAACCGGAAGGGAGAGAACTTAAGCGGCGGCGAGCAGCAGATGCTCGCCATAGCCCGGACGCTACTCGGCAATCCGGACCTCATACTGATGGACGAGCCGACGGAGGGACTCGCGCCGATCATAGTCGAGGAGGTGATGAAGATCATCCACGAGCTAAAGGCGACGGGCATCACGATCCTCATCATCGAGGAGAGCTCGACCATCGTTCTGTCCGTCTCGGAGCGGTGTTACATGATGGACACGGGCAGGGTTATCTACGGCGGGACCGCCTCGGAACTACTTGAGAACCCGGAGCGGAGGCTGTCATTGCTGGGGATGTAAGGGCAATTTGTTTCGGAGGTAATATGATGACCAGTCAAGAAAGGGTATGGAGTGCGTTCAATCATCAAGTGCCCGACAGGGTGCCCCAGGATTTCGGCTCCAGAGGCTCGGGCATCGGTCTGGCTGGCTACGAAGAGTTGAAGAAGCGCCTGGGGGTCAATACGCCGACCGAGGTATTGGACAGTCGCCTAGGGCTCGCGGTCGTCCATGAATCAATTCTCCGTCGATTCCACATCGATACCCGGTACGTCTACATGAAGGCCGCCGCGTCATGGGACCCGAAGACCAACGCCGCTGCGGACACCTTGGTCGATGAGTGGGGAGCGACCCTGAAGCGACCCCGCGGCGGTTTCTATTACGACCATGTGGGCTTCCCTATCAAAGAGGCGAGCCTCGAAGCAATAAAGGCACATCCCTGGCCTGATCCCGACGACCGCAGCAGGTATGAAGGGGTAAGAGAGCTTGCCAAAGAGTACCACGAGAAAGGCTTCGCGGTGGGCAGTTACATGAAAGGAACATTCGAGACGACCTGGATCATGAGGGGGGTCGAGCGGGCCATGACGGACATGCTCCTGGAACAGGAATTCTTCCACGCCCTCTCGGACAGGATATCGGACATCCTTGCGCGGATGGTGGAAAACTTCCTCACGGAGGTCGGAGAGTACCTTCAGTTCTTCTGCGTCACCTGCGACCTGGGGACACAGACTGCGCCCATGATCTCGCCAGATCACTACAAGACCAAGGTACGCCCTTACGAGAAGAAGATCTTCGATACGATAAAGCGCCATTCTACTGCGAAGGTGGCCCAGCATTCCTGCGGGGCCATTTTCAAACTCGTCCCACACCTGATCGAGGCGGGAGTCGATATACTGAACCCAGTGCAGACGAACGCAAAGGACATGGACACGGCGCTGCTCAAGAAGGAGTACGGCAAGGACATCTGCTTCTGGGGAGGCATCGACGCCCAGAAGATCCTCCCCCACGGGACGCCATCGGATGTCGAGAAAGAGGTCCGGCGGGTCATTGGGGACCTCTCCCCGGACGGCGGGTTTCTTTTCGCCCCCACCCATGACATCCAGACGTTCACCCCTGTCGAGAACATCATCGCCATGTACGAGGCCGGACTGCGATATGGATTGTACTGACCAGGAGGCATTCCATGCGTGAAATGACATCCCGGGAAAGAGTCGTCGAGACCCTTAACCACAGGGAGCCCGATCGGGTCCCTATGGACCTTACGATCACCCTCGGGGCCTACACCAGGCTGGTGAACCATCTTGGCCTGGCAGGCGAGGTCGATCCCGAGCCGAAGATTACGAACTGGCTTACCTATGTCCCCATCGACCTGAAAGTACTGGAGGTCCTCGACATCGACGTCGTCCACCTCGGCTCCAGGCCGCCGAGCGGCTATCCCAAGGAGCAGCCCGACGGGACGATTGTAGACGAATGGGGGGTCAGGAGAAAGCGGATCGAACGGCCGGGAGGGGGCTTCTATCTGGAGATGGTCGGAAACCCGTTGAAGGATGCAACGATCGACGACCTCGAGGATTATCCCTGGCCGGACCCGCATGACCCGGAGGTCACCGAAGGGCTGGTCGAGCGGGTTAAGTGGTGGCACGACAACACGGATTATGCCATCCAGGTCTGGCTCGAAAGGGGGAGCGGGGAGATCGCGGGGTACCTCCGTGGGATCGAGCAGTGGTGGACCGATCTCGTCGTAGACCCGGAGTTCGCAACCGCCCTGCTGAACAAGCTGTGCGATCTGGCCATTGAGTTCAACAGGGTCTGCATCGAGCTCATCGGACAATACGTGCAGATCGTCCGTTTCACAGGGTGGGACCTTGGGGGACAGAACGCGCCGATCTTCTCTCCCGCCATGGTGGACAGGATGTTCCGGCCTATCCTAGACCGGCAGTGGAGGACGGTGAAGGGCTATTTCAAGAAAGAGAACCCGGAGGGAAGGATATTTTTCCATACGTGCGGTAGCATATACAAGCTTATCCCCATCTTTATCGACTGCGGCCTAGACATTCTCGATCCCTTGCAAACAACCGCTGCCGGCATGGACATGGACATGATAAAGAGAGAATTCGGGGAAAAGCTGGTCTTTCACGGGGCAATGGATATTCAAAGGGTTTTGCCTTTCAGCACCGTCGATCAGATAAGGGAGGAAGTGCGATTGAGGATCAGGCAACTGGCGCCGGGAGGCGGGTTCATTCTTGCCCCTGCACACGCGCTGCAGGACGACACACCTCCCGAAAACATCGTGGCAATGTATCGGGCGGGCAAGGAGTACGGGAGATACCCGATCCGGGCTTAAGACGGGTCCCGCTCTGTACCGTTTAGATTGTTTTTTACTCTAAGGAGGGGCAATATGGGATCGTATGCAGAGCTTGTGGAGGCGGTCCAGGAAGGGAATTTCAAGGCGACCCAGGGCAAGGTGAACGACCTTCTGGCCGAAGGCCGGCCGCCGAGCGAGATCATTCAGAAAGGCATTATAGAGGCTCTCGACATAGTTGGTAAAAAGTTTTCCGAGGGGGAATGCTATATCCCGGAGATGCTCGTCGCCGCGAAGGCATCGCAGAAGGGACTGGAGATACTGAAGCCCCTCCTCGTGAAGACGGATTTCAAGCCTAAGGGGTCGATCATCCTCGGGACCGTCCAGGGCGACCTCCACGACATAGGCAAGAATATAGTGGGCATGATGTTCGAGGGCGTGGGCTTCAGGGTCGTTGACCTCGGCTATGACGTAAGCCCGGAAACCTTCGTTAACGCGCTGAAGGCCGAAAAAGCAGGGATATTGGCCCTATCATGCCTCATCACGACTACTATGATTTCGATGAAGAACACGATGGATGCCCTTAAGGCATCGGGTCTCTTCGGCCAAGTTAAGGTGATGATCGGTGGGCCGCCCACGACGGACGAATTTGCGAAGCAGATAGGCGCGGACTTCAGGGGCAAAGACGCATACGACGCAGTGGCGCAGGCGAGAACGTTTGCCGAGGGCCTGTAGCAAGGGCCGCCCGGATGCGGTAAGGAAGAACCATGCTGATCATCGGTGAATCGATTAACGGGACTATACCCAAGGTGGGCCAGGCCATCCTCGAAAGGGACGAGGCCTTCCTCAGGGAGCTGGCGCGGACACAATTTGAGTGTCGGGCGCAGATGCTCGACGTGAACGCTGGTACGGGCACGGGCGTGGAGACGGAGGACCTTCCTTGGCTGGTCGGCCTCGTCCAAAGTGAAGTCCCCATCCCTCTTATGATAGACAGCGCGAACCCCGACGCCCTCGCTTCTGCCTTCGCCGTTTACAGGCATGACGAGCCCCCGATACTCAACTCGATATCGGGCGAGCAATGGAAGTGGCGCGCCCTCTTCCCGGTTGTTTCGCAGCACAAGTGCAAAGTCGTCGCTCTCTGCATGGACGACCGGGGCATACCAAAGACGGTGGAGGCCAGGTGCGACATTGCGTCGCAAATGGCCGGCCACCTGATGGAAGCGGGCATTCCCGAGAACCATATCTACTTCGACCCCCTCGTGCTTACAGTCGCGGTCGAGTCCGAAGCGGGTCTCGTGACGCTCGATACAATCCGGGCGCTACGGGCCCGGTTCCCCCGCTCCCACATCATCTGTGGGGCCAGCAACGTGAGCATGGGTCTGCCGGGGAGAAAGCTTATCAACCGGACCTTCCTTGCCATGGCGATATTCGCGGGCCTGGACACGCTCTTTATCGACGTCAGGGACCAGGCGCTACAGTCAACGGTACACGCGGCCCAGGTGATTGTGGGTGCCGACCCTTATTGCATGGGTTACCTGAAGGCATACCGGGCAAAGAAGATAGTGGTGTAAACCGGCCGGCGTGTCCGGGAAAGACCGGGAAAGGAGAAGGACATGCGATCGATACGGATGGTGCTCGTCGTCGGCGCCGGGATCATGGGGCACGGATTCGCTCAGGTATTGGCAATGAAAGGGGTCGATGTCCTGCTCGCGGACCAAACCGATGAGATTCTATCAAGGGGAAGGACCTGGATCGCCGACAGCCTTGCCTATATGGTCGAGCTTGGAGAGATAGGCAGAGACCAGGCGGACGCTTCCCTGGCGCGCATTACTTTCACGACCGACATGGAAAAGGCCGCGCGGGCCGCCGATCTAGTCCTGGAAGCGGTCTACGAGGACCTGGAGCTGAAAAAGGCTGTCTTCAGTCGATTGGATAAAAACGCTCGGCCGGGGGTGCCGCTAGCGACTAACACCTCTTCCTTCGACATCAATGAGGTCGCAGCTGTGACTGCCCATCCCGAGAGGGTCATCGGCGCACACTGGTTTCACCCGCCCCAGATCACCCCGGCAGTCGAGGTGATCCCCGCCGACGCCACCGACCACGAGACGGTCGAGTGCACGATGGAGTTCATGAAGCATATCGGCAAGGTGCCTACCCTCTGCAAAAGCAGCCCGGGGTTTGTAGCCAACAGGATACAGTTTGCCATGGCGGCCGAGGCCTTCCGCATCGTCGAGGAAGGGCTTGCTACACCAGAGGAGGTGGACCGTATTGTGAAGTCTTCCTTCGGCTTCCGCCTCGGCGCATACGGTCCCTGCGAGATCTGCGACCAGGCGGGCGCGGATGTGTATTACTCGGTTTACCAATACCTGTACGACAAGCTCCACAGGGAACATTTTGCCCCCTCGCCGATCCTTAGGAAACTCATCGACAAGGGCCGGCTGGGCCTAAAAACCGGCGGCGGGTTTTACGATTACAGAGAAGGCGCGGCCGAGATGGTAAAGCGTGAGCGCGACAGGAAGCTTTACAACAGGCTGAGGCTGTTCCGAGACGAGAAAGGAATGTGACGATAATCCCATGATTAATCCCAGAGGTAAGGAATGAAGACGGCAAACGCTCCAAGCTTCGATTTTACGGGAAAGGTGGCCCTCGTCACGGGAGCGGCGATGAGACATAGGTCGGGTACCCGCGCTCCTCAGCAACGGCGCGGGTGGCAAGGCGCGAAATTAACCCGGCCGCGCCCTTCCCGCTATTCGTCGTCCTCCCACTGTTGCGTCCCCCCCTCCGCGCCCGCGGCCAGGACGGAGAGCTTTACCGCCCCTATCATCCTGTATACCTCGTGGGGTTTCTGCCTGCTGCCGTTCACGGTGAGAAGCCCATCAACGGTGATGCCAAAGAGGCGCTCATTCTCCTCAAGGTAGGGCCGTATCAGCTCCCATTCGGCGTCGCCGAAGGGCAGGAACCGCCCCCCGTTCAACTGTTCGTCCACGAGGGTGCCTTCCGGATCGCGCACGAATATGGCGCCGCCGGAGGCGAGGGAGAAAAGGTTCGAGCCGGGATATGGGGTCTCCTGGGGGACCACGTGCCCTTCATCGTCGAAGGCAAGGCCGTTCACGATCACGAAGCCGCCGCCATTATAAGGATCGCCGGCCATGAACGATTCGGCGAGGAAATCGAGGGCTGTGCCGTTGATGACGACCCTCGGCCGCCCCGCGGCGTTGATAAGGGGCCGCCCCGCGGCGTTCCCAAGGACATAGACTTCACCACCCTTAGCGCCATACATGAAAGTC
>Ga0181527_1002609_pt1 | contig 16799 bp, 11 predicted proteins | sample PEATcosm2014_Bin_30_FD_119762 | JGI IMG/M metagenome (GOLD analysis project Ga0181527, IMG submission 119762) | Peatland microbial communities from MTU Mesocosm Facility, Houghton, MI, USA - PEATcosm2014_Bin06_60_metaG | ecosystem: Environmental > Terrestrial > Soil > Wetlands > Peat | place...
AACAACGTCCGCGCCATCTGCCCTAGATTTACATCTCTCCAGCCGTGGGGACCGGAGAATGCCAGCCAGCCTTTCTTGTGGTCTACCACTCCGGGAGTCCCAATACCACAGCCGTTGGGAGGAGGATAAGCAAGCCCGGTTTCCTCTGCGATTTTCTTCAGTTCCGCGTGTGCTTCTGCCAAGGCAGCCTCGGGCGGGCGCCCCACCGCGCCGGGCAACTTCCGGAATGCCAGGATGTCGCCCTGTTCAGACAGCAAAGCTATCTTTGTGTGGGTTCCCCCAAGATCGATGCCAGCGCTGTATGAGGCTAACATTTGTCAAAGGCCTCCCTCGTGGAGCCTTACGTTCTGCATAGTGTCCGACCCACCCACACCCCGGAAACGAGACTTTTGAAAGAGGGAACTTCTTCCTCGATCGCGAACCTTACAGGTGTCGACATGAGAACACTGAGAAGGGTACCGATGGAAAAGGTCACTAGGTTAAAACCCATGGGGTTACTCCCTCATGCCGAAATAAGGTTCTCACTCTCACTGCCGACAACCTGGCTCGGCAGGTTATCCCCCGCGCTCTGATCGGCTCCCCGCTCATGGTAAAAGTTGCGCAAGCGCTTGTCTATGCCTTTATCGCTCCGGGCTGCACCGATGTCAAGGAAAAAATCAACGAAAAAACTGCGCCCCTCGCCTCTTCTTCAGCCATAATTGTAATATGGGGAATTCGACCTTCTGCTCTGCACTGCCAACTACGATCCCGAACGCACCCGGGCAGCGTTCCGAAAGATGGTGGAGAACAAGGTCCCCAGTTGTTATCCCCATCTGCTGGCTGAAATACTCGACAGCGGTTGTGCAAAATTCTAGCGCAAGACCGGTTCGGTGGCGGCTGAGCCGGTCGAGGGATTGGCTGCCTGCCCCCGCGCCTGGCCCGTGGACTCGCGGATGACCAGTTCGGTGTCGATGGTCCGCTCGATGCCGGTGTGGCGGCTGGAGGCGAGCATCTCTTCGAGAGTTCTGAAGGCGAGCCGGCCCAACTGTTCCATCGGCATCCGGATCGTGGTCAGCGGGGGACGGGTCAGGCGGGCGAACCGGATGTCGTCCGCCCCCACAACCGACACATCTTCCGGCACGTGTAGGCCTGCCTTCGCCAGTTCGTTCATAGCGCCGATGGCCGTCAGATCGTTACTGCACAGAATGGCGGAAAGCAAGGGCTTCTCGCTCAGGAGACGGCGGGTCTGCAGGGTGCCGCTTTCCTCCGTGTTTTCCCCTTCCGCACCCCGATACGGGATGCCCCGCTCCTCCAGAGCACGCTCCACGGCCTTGCGGAGGGCCACATGGGACGGCCGGTTCTGAGGTCCGGCAATCAGGAAAAAATGCCGATGCCCTAAGTTACACAGATAGGCGATGGCCTCACACGCCCCTTTGGCGTAGTTCATCCGGATGTTGCTCTTGAAAGCCTGGGGCGGTTCGGAGTCCAGGAAAACGGAGGCTATGCGGTTCGCGATCAGCACGTCGGCCAGGGACCGGTCCACCCGGGAGGTCATCACCGCCACGCCGGGGACCTTGTTCTCCACCATCTTGCGGAACGCTGCCCGGGTGCGTTCGGGATCGTAGTTGGTAGTGCAGAGCAAAAGATCGAAGCCCCGCTCCAAGGCGGCAGATTCAAAACCCTTGATCAATCCTGGAGAGGCAGGATTCTCAATGTCGGAGATGATGAGGCCGAGGAAATCACTGCGGCCTCGGGCCAGACGCCGGGCGTGTGCGTTCCCGTGGTAGTTCAGTTCGCGCATGGCCTGCAGCACCTTGCGGCGCGTCTCCGGCGCGACATAGCGGGTCTGATTCACCACGTGGGAGACGGTGGATTCGGAGACGCCGCAGCGCGCGGCCACATCCTTCATCCTGGACAGTGTCCACTTCCCCATGGCACAATTCTAGCTCAAGAAGAGGCGAGGGCAGCGATTTTTTCGCAAATTTCCTCCTTGACATTGATGCAGCCCTGTGGGATAAAGTCACAGACAAGCGCTTGCGCAATTTGCTAACATGAGTGGGAAGCCGCTCAGAGCGGGGGCGCTAAACTACAGAGCCAGATTGTCGGCGATGAGAGTGAGAAGCTTTTTCGGCGAGTTGGTCGTCATAGCACATTTTTGTTTAACGTTGGGCGCGGCTCAGAAAACTAAAGGAGAAACAGCGTGTCATCGACATACCACATGCTCGGGTACATCCATGAGGGGCCAAGAGCTCTGGCACTTACACTGGAAGCGAACGAGGACCGGATACAAGAGATTGCCGAGCTCGTCAAAAAGGGGAGTATCGACCGTATTATCATGACCGGTATCGGTAGTTCCTATACGTCTTCAATGATGTCTGCACCTTTGTTCGTCTGCCACTCGCCAGTGCCTGTGCACGTCGTAGAATCGTCGGAATTTCAGAACCTTCCCAAGCGTCTCATTAACAAAAAGACGATGATCGTTGCCATATCGCGTTCGGGTGAGCGCGGAGTAGTGACTAACTTACTAAAGGAAGCCGTGCAGAACGGTGCCTGCGGCGTGGTGGTCACTGGGGTGGCCGATAGTTTGATGGCGAAGCAGGCAAGGATTGCCATTGTTACGAGAGAAGGTCCAGAGATAACGTTTCCGAAGACAAAAAGCGTGGTCGCCTGTACTGGCGTACTGATGCGGCTGGCATTGGCATTAGCTGAAGCGAATGATACCACAGCTGGCAAACGCCTTCTCGAGTTGAAAGACATGCCTGCGGTGTTGGAGCGTACATTTGACCATATTGAGTCTGACTTAAGTAAGCTTATCCCGACGATAGAAAGCCGCGAACTGGTTGCGATTGTCGGTACTGGCAGCAATTATGGTGTCGCACTCGAAGGCGCGATGAAGCTGCAAGAGGCTTCATATGTGCCAAGTCACGGCGATCGCACAAATGCCTTTCTAAATGGACCCATTGGTGCGATGAATGCAAAATGGCTTGTAGTCGCATTGATCACAAACCAGGATAAAGATCTAAGCGAGAAAGTACTCCATATTTCACAAGACTTGGAGGCTCGCACCCTGTGTGTAATCGAACCGGGTCTAAGCATTACCGAGAAGCCCGATCACTGCCTAACCCTCTCTACTAAGGTTGATGGCTTTCTGGCTGCACTGGTTTACCTTCTCCCCATGCAACTTCTTGCCTATTTCCGAACAGTGGCCAGAGGCATGAACCCGGATGCACCTACTTCAATGAACAGCATCCTGGAAGCGATCCTGGCCCCAGGCCGTGATGAACCTGAGTTTCGAAAGGGGTTGTTGCAAACGAGTTAGGATGTGACGCGGTGGAATCGCCATTACCGGCATGCTAATCGAAAGGACTGAGGAATATGGATACGGAGGTCCGTCGAATCCATCGACTGAAGAGAAAGTGCGTCGAAGTGCGGCGCGACATAGTGGAAATGATCCACCGCGCAAAGGGGGGGCATCCGGGAGGCTCTCTCTCGGCGGTTGAAATACTCACCGTCCTCTTTTTTGAAGTCATGCGCCTTCGCCCGGAGGAGGCTGATTGGCCTGACCGGGATCGCTTTATCCTCTCCAAAGGTCATGTGACCCCGGTCCTCTACTCAGCCATGGCGCGTAGAGGCTTTTTCCCGGTCGAAGAACTGACCACCTTCGGTGTCCCCGGCACGCGCCTTCAAAAGCATGTCGACAAGCACTTCTTGCCATGTGTGGAAGTTTCCAGCGGCTCGCTGGGTCAGGGTCTCTCGATTGGAGTAGGGATGGCCTTGGCCGACAGGGTCGATCGCCGGACGCGGAATATCTTCATTCTAAACAGTGACGGTGAGAACCAAGAAGGCCAAACATGGGAAGCAGCCATGGCCGCTGCTCACTTTAACCTCGAGAAGATTATCGCCTTTCTGGACAACAACGGCTTACAAACCGACGGCGCGGTTGGGGACATCATGAACATCGAGCCGCTCGAGGACAAATGGCGGAGCTTCGGATGGCATGTGCAGCGAGTGGACGGACACGATGTTGAACAAATAATCTCTGCGATCGATCTCGCCAAAGGAACTAAAGATCAACCGCACATCGTCATCGCCGACACGATCAAAGGCAAAGGGGTGTCCTATATCGAAGGCAAGTATGAATGGCACTCGCATAGCATCAGCGATGAGGAGTACGGAATAGCCCTGAGCGAACTGGATGCTGCGGAGCGAGAACTTGAGGAGCAGGAGCAAGCAGCATGGCGGAGTTAAATATCGAAAAACCGTTCGGCAAGACGCTGGCGAAGCTCGGCGATCGCTATACGAATTTAGTCGTGGTCGATGCTGACCTTCAGCGGGCAACAGAGACATCTTTTTTCCAGGCCAGGTTTCCGGACCGTTACTTCAACGTGGGTGTTGCTGAAGCCAACATGGTGGGTATCTCCATAGGGCTCGCCCTATCGGGGAAGACCGTTTTTTGCGGCACGTTTGCGTGTTTTGCAAGTCAGCGCGTTTGTGATCAAGTCGCAATCATGGCTCATGTTAATGCCAATGTGAGACTTATCGGCATTGAACCTGCCCTTAGCTCAGGCAACAACGGTGCTACCCACCAAGGCATGGCAGACCTTGCCATGATGAGGGCGATGCCTAACATGACGGTTTGTGACCCCGGGGATGCAACAGAAACGATCGGTATTGTGGAGTACATGCTCGAGCATCCGGGACCGGCTTATATCCGGGTGCCTCGCGGGAAAGCTCCCGTGGTCATAGACCCGGAATCATACGCATTCCAGGCAGGTAAGGCGAAGAGGGTTCGCGAAGGGCGCGACGTAGCGATCATCGCCTGTGGAATCATGCTGCCTCGAGCGATAACTGCTGCCGATCAGCTTGCCCTAGAAGGGATCTCGGCTCGAGTAGTAAGCATGGCGAGCATTAAACCCATCGACGAGAACGAAATAATCTCTGCGGCTCAAGATGTCGGATGCATCGTGACGGCTGAAAACCACACGATCCTGGGAGGTCTTGGGAGTGCGGTGGCCGAAGTCGTAACTCAGGACTGTCCGGTTCCCGTAATTCGGGTCGGGGTAGCTGATTGTTTTGGTGAGATTGGGCCCGTGGAATGGCTGGCGCAGAAATATGGCATCAGTTCATCTCACATTGTGGCAGCTTCCAGGAAAGCCATGGAAGCAAAGAGCAGATTCCATTATTCGTCCCGGTAACACGGCGATACAGGTTGCAAAGGGGATAGAAGCGGAGGACGAAGGATGAAGCATTTGGAGACTCCGAAATCACGGTTGTATTTCATGATGCTGATAAGGGCATTTGAGCTCCGTATTTCAGAGGCCTTCGCTAATGGCAAGCTTGCCGGAACCATGTTTCATCTCTCGGTAGGACAAGAGGCAACTGCGGTCGGCGCAATCGCTGCTCTTCGAGAAGGCGACTTCATTCAAAGCCATCACCGGGGTCATGGTCACATGATAGCCCTGAATGCAGACATTAAAAGAATGATGGCAGAAATGTTCGGCAGAGTTGGCGGGTACTGCAAAGGTAAAGGCGGATCAATGCATATTGCCGACATTAAATTGGGAAACCTCGGCGCAAATGGGATAGTAGGAGCCGGCATTCCGATCGCTACTGGGGCCGCGCTGGGAATAAAATATATGGGTACAGACCAGGTTGTAATGTGTTTTTTTGGCGAGGGGGCAGCGTTAGAGGGCGAGTTTCATGAGTCCCTAAACTTCGCCGGCCTGCACAAGCTGCCTATTATTTACGTAATTGAAAACAACCAGTACTCTCTCTCCACTTCAATCAAGCGCGCTTCGGCGGTGGAGGATTTATCCAGCCGAGCTTCCGCATACAATATGCCTGGGAAACGGGTCGACGGAATGAACGTGGAAGCTGTATTCGACGCAGCTACTGAGGCAATTAATCACGTTCGCAAAGGTGACGGTCCCTACCTTCTTGAGTGTCTTACGTACAGATACTACGGTCATTCTCGCAGTGATGCTGCTCCCTATCGCACAAAAGAGGAAGAAAAAGCGTGGAAGAAACAGGATCCGATTGTCAACTATCAGGGACTGCTGGCAGAACGTGGCACATTGCCTTCCGATGAGTGCGAAAAGATGCAGAAGAAAATCGATTTGAGCTTGGACGATGCAGTGGCTTTCGCAGATTCGAGCGTTTTCCCTTCGGTGAATGAAATTTTTGCCGACATATACGCGGATTAGAGGTGCAAGAGCATGGGCAGAGTTATCACCTATCGGGAAGCATTGGGAGAGGCCATTAAGGAAGAGATGCTCCGTGATGAGCGAGTTTTTCTGCTTGGCGAAGATATTGGAATCTATGGGGGCGCTTACAAGGTTACGGCAGGATTATTGGGCCTTTTTGGCGAAAGAAGGGTGATTGATGCTCCCCTCTCAGAATCCCTGATTGTTGGAGCCGGCATCGGGGCTGCCATTGTCGGACTGCGACCGATTGTGGAAATCATGTACATCGATTTCGCCACTCTTGCCTCGGACCAAATTATCAATCAGGCCGCTAAGTTTCATTTTATGACAGGCGGTAACGTCAATGTGCCTATGGTTATTCGCACCCAGGAAGGAAGCGGGAGATCCGCTGCAGCACAGCATTCTCAGTGTCTAGAAGCCTGGTATGCCCACATTCCTGGTTTGAAGGTGGTGCTGCCGGCCACGCCATTTGATGCTAAAGGTCTCCTAAAGTCTGCCGTAAGGGACAACAACCCGGTTATGGTCATCGAGCATAAAGGACTCTACACGTTAAAGGGAGAAGTTCCTTTAGAAGAGTACACGATCGGGATTGGGAAAGCAGACATAAAAAGACCGGGGAAAGACTTAAGCGTTCTAACCTATTCCAAGATGGTCCATTTTTGTGTACAGGCGGCTGAGGAGATTTCGAAATCGGAGGGTATTGCTGCCGAAGTTGTCGATCTGCGAAGCATCAGGCCCATAGATGAAGAGGCAATTCAGAAGACGGCAGAGAAGACAAAACACGTACTCATTGTTACAGAAGCAAACAAAACTTGCGGCGTGAGTGCAGAACTGTTTGCAAAAGTTTATGAGCTCGTTCCCAGCGTCAAGAAGGTCGTAAGGCTGGCAGGGAAAGACGTCATACTTGCCTGCTCGCCAGTATTAGAGAAGTTTTCAGTGCCTTCTGTTGACGAAATTAAGCTAGGAATGATGAACACAATGGGCTTAACGGAGAAAGAACTATCATATGATTAAAAAAGTAATAATGCCTGTACTGGGCGAAACCATGGAAGAAGGGACGATTTTTAAGTGGCGGAAACAGGTAGGGGATCATGTCGAAAAGGGAGCGGTGCTCTTAGAGGTCGAAACAGATAAGGCACTACTAGAAGTCGAGTCCTTCTTGAGTGGGTATTTAAGAAGAATCCTCGTTCAGGAGAGAGAGACGGCAAAGATTGGAGAGACGATCGCCCTTATTGCCGACACGATGGAAGAACAAATAGAAGAATAGAGTCGAATGCGCCGTTCAAGCAACGCCGCAGCACTTCTTGAGCTTCTTGCCGCTACCGCACAGGCAGTAATGACCGCGCTCTTGGCCAAATTTGCTAAACTGGTGGGTGGTGCTCAGCCTCCGATGCAACGTTTCTCCCCTGGCACGACAGGCCATCGGGGGACGCCAAATCCCGCGCCCAAGCCCGGCGCGTGAGGCGCCCAAGCCGATATGATCCAACTTTCTTCGGCCGGAAAGCGTTTCGGCCCCAAGTTGTTGTTTGAGAATCTCGATTGGCTCATCACGCCGCGCGATCGCGTGGGTCTGGTGGGCGCGAACGGCACGGGTAAGACCACCGTGCTCAAGGTGCTGGCGCGCCTCGAGCCGCTCGATTACGGCGAAGTCACCTTCGCCAAGGGGACCACCTCCAGTTACCTGCCGCAGGACGGTCTGACACTTTCGGGGCGCACCGTCCTCGCCGAGTGCATGTCGGTGTTCGGCGATCTGCTCTCCATGGAGCAGGAGATGGAGCGGCTCATGGAGAAGATTGCCGAACTGGACCCCGAAGGCGACGAGTACGAGCGGGTGAGCGAGCGCTTTCATGCCCTCGACACCGAGTTCCAGCACCGCGACGGGTATTCGCTCGAAGCACAAGCCGGGATGGTACTGGCCGGCCTGGGATTTCCTCAATCCGATTGGCGCCGCCGCACGGAGGAATTCTCGGGCGGCTGGCAGATGCGGATTGCCCTGGCCAAGCTGTTGCTGGAAAAGCCCAACCTGCTGCTGCTCGACGAGCCCACCAATCACCTTGACCTCGAAGCCCGCAACTGGCTGGAAGAGTACTTGAACGATTATCCGCACGCTTACGTGCTGATTTCGCACGACCGTTTTTTCCTAGACGTCACCGTCGATAAAATGGCCGAGATCTGGAACCAGCGCGTCCACTTTTACAGCGGCAATTACGAGAAGTACCTGGCGGAGAAGACCGCGCGGCGAGCCCAGATCGAAGCGGCTTACAAGAACCAGCGGGATCGCATCCAGCAGCTCGAAGTGTTCATCAACCGCTTCCGCTACACGGCCACTAAGGCCAAGCAGGTGCAGAGCCGCATCAAGGAACTCGACCGCATGGAGCGCCTCGAGATCCCGCTGGAAGAGAAGGCCATCCACTTCAGCTTCCCCCAGCCCAGGCCCAGCGGCCGGACGGCGGCGGAGTTCAAGCAGGTGGCCAAGAGCTACGGCGACAAGCGGGTGTTCCGCGAGGTGAGCTTCACCATCCAGCGAGGCGAGCGCGTGGCCCTGGTGGGCGTGAACGGCGCGGGAAAATCAACCCTGATCAAGCTGCTGGCTGGCATCGAGCCGTTGAGCGGGGGAGAGTACAAGCAGGGCCACCAGGCGGAGGTGGATTATTTCGCCCAGGACCAGTACAAGGCGCTTGACGCGGAGGCGCGTCTGCTCGACGACCTGGCGCGCGCGGCCCCCATGTCGCTCAGCGGCCAGACGGAGTTGCGTAGTCTCCTGGGCTGCGTCCTGTTCAGTGAGGATGATGTGTTCAAGCGCATCGGAGTGCTTTCGGGCGGCGAACGCAATCGCTATGCGTTGGCACGAATGCTGGTGCGCCCCTCAAATTTCCTGCTGCTCGACGAGCCGACCAACCACCTCGACCTGCGCGCCAAGGACGTATTGCTGGAAGCGCTGGCGAAGTACACCGGCACGGTGGTGTTCGTCTCCCACGACCGCTACTTCATCGACAAGCTGGCCACGCGGGTATTCGAGATCGCCGGCGGCGAAGTGAATGTCTTCCCGGGCAACTACGAAGATTACTTGTGGCGCAAAGAGGGGAAGGAGATCGATCTCACCCTGCCAGGGCTGCCGGATCTGGTGGGAGAGCGTGCCCCTTCGCGCCAAAAACAAGACACCGCCCCGCTCCCAAAGGCGCCGGCAACTCCCTCCACCCTCAAATCGAAGCGGCTCAATCCGATTCGCCTCCAGCAAATGAAGGATCGCTGCCACGAGATCGAAGAGCAAGTGGCGCGCCTGGAAGCTGAGATCGAGGGCAATGCGCAGGAACTGACGCATTTCCGGAGCGCGGCGGATTCCGTGCGGCTGGCCAAGTCGATCGAGCAGGGGCGCCAAGAGATTGCCCGGGTGATGCGCGAGTGGGAAGAGACGGCGAAGGTGGTCGAGGAACAGGAAGCGGAAGTGCGGGAGTAGTCTATGGCAACGATTCGTTGCATCGGCCTATGGATTGCCGTGGCGGCGGCGCTTTCGTTTTCCGCAGCGGGCCAAGTGCTCCTTCCGCACGCGAAGCCCATCCCGCACATGCAGGTAGTGCCGATGCCCTACTATCAAGTCTCCTTCCAGCGTGATGAGAAAGAGATCGCCCGTTACTATTTTGATCCGAGGTTCAACCGCCCCTTCATTTTCCCAGTCATCGGACCTTCCGGGCGGACCTTGACACGCATGGGCCACCCGGGCGCCCCCGATACGCACAGCCATCACAACTCGATCTGGATCGCGTACGGCAATGTGAACGGCATCGACTTCTGGAGTGACCACCCCGGGCCGAACCACGGACGCATTATCCATCAGCGCATCGTCGATCTGGAAGACGGCGACAGCCGCGCCGGCGCAATTACGCAAGCCGAATGGACGACGGACGGTGGGACGGTGCTGCTGCACGAATCGCGCGAAACTTGGGTGTACGCGCTGCCGAAAGACGAATGGCTCCTCATTCTGGATCTGAAGCTCGATCCGGCAGTGGACAGCGTGACTTTCGATCGCGCCGGATTCGGCCCGATGGGCGTGCGCGTGGCGAAATCGATTGCAGTCCAGTTCGGCGGTGGGCGGTTACGCAACTCTGAGCGGGGCGAAGGCGAAGCGGAAATCTTCCGCAAGCCGGCTCGCTGGGTGGATTATTCGGGATTGATTGCCCCTGGAATCGTGGAAGGACTCACTCTGATGGACCACCCTCTCAACCCGGGTCACCCTTCGCCATTTCACGTGCGCGAGGACGGCTGGATGGGCGCGATGCTATCAACCCAAGAACCCGTCGTCGTTAGCCGTGGCAAGCCTCTGCACCTGCGCTACGGCGTTTACGTGCACGCGGGCCTGCCTTCGACCAGTGCTCTCGACGTGCGCTGGAAGGAGTTTACGACGCTCAAACCTTGACGATGATTCGCTTCTTGTACATCACCGTCAATATTCCCAGCCACAGTGCCATCCAGGCGACCGCATACAGCTCCGATCCATTAACCGGCCCGACCCAAGAAGCGAAAAAATGGGATATCACCTCGGGCAAGGGAACCTTTGTGCCGTTCGCCAGACTGATCTTGACCAATTCAAGGTTGGTGAGGGAATCGGTGGTGCCGGCCACTACCCAGAGGAAAAGAGAATTGACCCCAACGATGACAAAGGGCTTTGTCCACCAGGTGATTCTCCGGACGTCCGCCACATAGTAGCAGCACGCCAGGATGACCATAGCCATTCCACACATGAAAACCACGAGGGAACTGGTCCATAGATTCTGGTTAATGGGGATCCACACACTCCAAACCGAACCCAAAAGGAGTCCCACAATCCCCACCACGAAAAAGGAGCGGACTTTTTCCATTGCCGGGCGAGGCGAGCGGAGATACACGCCAGCCAGGACACCAATCAGCATGTTGGCCAGCGCCGGGAACGTCCCCAGCCAACCTTTGGACTCCCAATGATCGTAATATAGATGATTCGGCATGACATGGAGATCAATGAACTGCACCCAGTTACCTTCTCTTCCCAGCACGGGCGCTGCGTGCCCGGGGACTGGAACGAACTTCAGGAGGATGAAATAAAGCACCAGGATGACCGTGGCGGTAATCGCCAGGCCCCGGGTCTTAAGCCTCAGATAAAGAATTGAAGCAAAGAAATAACACAGGGCAATCCTTTGCAGCGCGCCGAAAATGCGGATGTTCGAGAGGTGGTACCTGGGAAGGCCGCTCATGAAATTGTAATACCAGGTCATGAAGACACCGACAGCGAAGAGGATCGCGCTCCGCAGCAAAACATGGGCCACGAGCTTGCGCTGTGATTCCCCTCGCGCTTGCCGCCCTGCAAAGGAATACGGCATTGCGACGCCGACAATGAAAATGAAAAAGGGGAAGATCAGATCGGCGATCGTCCAGCCGTTCCACTGGACATGGCTAATCGCCCGGTAGGTGCAATGGTGGTCGCCGGGCATGTTCACCACGGTCATGGCGATAAGGGTTATGCCGCGAAAGATGTCCAGGGAAAGCAACCGCTCCTTGGAACGTGCGAGTGGAGGTGGGGAGCTATCACCGTGGCCCACCTCCGCAGATGTCGTTAGGCTACTCATTTTTCCTTCCTGTTGACGGGGAGCATACATACCGACAAAAAACGCCAGAACTCATGCGCCACGCGCCCGGCTTTTTGTTTTCAGGCCTTAGGGGATTTTAACTTATAATCCGAAACCGTAATCGACTTTGGCCAATAGGAGGACTCCTATGCAGGAAGAAAACATTAAAACGCCTGCGTGTTCGCGCAGGGCTTTTCTCCAGACGATGAGTGTTCAGGTTCCCACACTCAGCCTGATTATGGCGGTACCACCCGGCGGTGGGGGTGGGACGGCGAGCGCGCCGCAGGCAGTCGATTCGTCGAAATTCACCCCGCTCGATCTACGGCCTTATTTTACAGGGTCGCCAGCAGATTTCGGCCCGCGTGAGAGTGCTCGAAGCTTGGGAGGAGACTCCGCAAAAGACGCGCTTGTCCGCATGCCCGCGGGCAATCAGAATCTTCGCGGCATTCCGTTCCAGCTCGGGCCTGAGGACGTGGCCGCCAAGCGTTGGATTGTGTTGAGCACTCATAGCGACGGGTCATCCACGGCTTACCTGGAGATTCCGCTTGAGAAGCCCGCTACCTACGTTTGCCTGGCCGGCTTTTGCGATTGGGATAAAAACGATCCGCCACCTCCAGGGAAGGACTACGCCGAGGAAATCGGCAAACGGCTGGGCGATCTACAAATGGTTTATGAGGATGGCAGCGCGAAAAGCGTTCCCCTGCGGCGACGATTCGAGGTCAACCCTCCCAGGGTTCCTTGGGGCCACTTGGCTTTCACGTCGCTCTCGCACCAGTTGGATGGTCCGCGACGGCTTACAGACTCGCTGCCCAATGCAACAGAATGGGGAAACCTTCAGACCGCTGTCCGGGACAGCGCGTACAGTGGGGGAGCGCCATTGGGTACGGTCTGGGTATGCGCCCTGGCAAACCCCGAGCCCACACGGGCGCTCAAAGCCTTGCGGCTGCGCGCGGCGAGCGATGATCCTCTCGTGGTTTGCGGGATCACGCTTTTCCATGGGCACGAGAATCCTCTGCGTCTGGAGCGTTTGTCTCTTTACCGATTCACGCTGCCTGAAACCACTGACCAACTGGCAGAGCGGTGGAAGATGGAAGTCGATCTCGGCATTGTGGCGCGCACTTATACGGTGGCGAATTTCAATCCCGACGCCTGGCTCGCCGCATCGCGAGTAGCCCTCGGCGAACGAGCCGAGGCGGCGCGAGGAGGACGCTTCCTGTACGCAGAAGTCACTGCGAGTCGGGCGGCAACTATTGTCCTGGCGGATACCAAAACCGGGATACGCTACCAATTCGATCTCGACCAGGTTGTGCCCGAAAAAGAGCTGGAAGGGAAGCCTGCCGGCGCGCAGGTCGAAATCCTCGAACACCAGAAGGCCTGGCTACACGCGCGAGTGGTGGACGCTGTCACGCATCGCCCCACACCTGTCCGGCTGGCCTTTCGCTCCAAGGAAGGCCGGTATATTCCTCCTTACGGTCATCGCGCGGAGATCAACGACGCTTGGTTCCAGGACTATGGCGCTGACGTGAAGCTGCTGGACACCTCCTATGCTTATGTGGACGGCACGTTCCAGGTCGAGTTACCGGCGGGGGAAGTGTACGTGGAAATCAGCAAAGGGTTCGAGTACCAGCCGGTCCGCAAGCGGCTCAAGATCGAACAGGGACAGCGGGAGCTGGATCTGGAAATATCCCGCTTCGCGGACTTGCGCGCACTCGGCTGGGTGACTGCGGACACCCACGTGCATTTCCTTTCGCCGACAACGGCTGTTCTGGAAGGGCAGGCAGAGGGTGTAAATCTGATCAGCCTGCTGGCCGCGCAGTGGGGCGACCTCTTCACGAACGTCGGGGACCTTCCCTACGGACCCCTCACCTCGGGCGACGGCGAGACGATGGTTCAGGTGAACAGCGAGAACCGGCAGCACATTCTCGGCCACCTGGGCTTGGTGGGAGGTCGCGGCGAACCAGTTTTCCCGATGTCAGCGAGTGGGCCGGGCGAGAGCTACTTGGGTGATCTATTGTGGCTCAGCCTCGCCGAGTGGGCGGACGTTCAGCACCGGCGCGAAGGCCTCGTGGTGGCTGTACATTTTCCCAATCCTCAGGCTGAGCTTGCTGCGGACATCGCCTTGGGGAAGATCGATGCGGTGGAGCTTTATCCCTATAGCCAGTACTTCAACACCCTGCCTTACCTCGAATGGTACCGCTACTTGAATTGCGGGTATCGACTGCCTGCCGTCGGCGGCACTGATAAGATGGGAGCCTATATGCCCGTAGGGGCCAATCGCACTTATGCCTTCCTGGGGAAGCAAGAATTCACTTTCGCGAGCTGGATGAAGGCGATTCGAAGCGGCAACACGTTCTCAACCACGGGGCCGCTGCTGCTTTTCCAAGTGGATGGACATTCGCCCGGTGAGGAAATCGGGTTGGGCGCGGGAGGGGGAACCCTCGAAGTGCAGGTGCAGGCGAAGAGCTTTGTACCCTTGCATCGCGTTGAAGTCGTCTTGAACGGCGCGGTGGTGGCCTCCCGTGAGGAAAAGACCGGGACACGCGAAATGGTCTTGCAGGACAAGGTACGCGTGCCCGGCTCCGGCTGGTTGGCGGCCCGCTGCGCAGCGCGCCAGGACCCAACCGTTTGGGGCCTTTCGACTGCGGCGCACACTTCTCCGGTTTATGTCCGCGTGCCCGGACAGGAGTTGTTCTCTCCCTCCGCAGCGGCTTACTTCCTGACGCTCATCGACGGCACCGAGGCTTGGGTAGAGGGCGTTGCCACTCGGCCGGACGCAAAACGCTACGAGGGCATCCGCAAAATGCTCAGCGACGCCCGCGAACAATGGCACAAACGGCTGCACGAAGCCGGAGCGCCACACTGAGGTCGCTAACACAAACAGCTTATTTCAGCTTGGCCTTCTGTCGGCCGCACAAGGCGCCGTCAGCAGAGTGATCTGCCGGTCGTATCCACGCGAGGGTGAGGGCCACCTTCAAGCGAAGTCCCTCTTTGTGCACGCGCGCAAGCCTTGCGGGAGATTCTACTCCAACAGCAAAACGACTACATCTTCGAAGGGAACGGTAATACTCAGGCTCGCCTGCGCGACAGGCACTTCGACTTGGCGATGCAGGTCCCTGGCCTTTCGGTAACGGGAGGGTAGGCGGACCTGCGAAGTCTGGTCCTGCGGGGTGTCGTTGAATACCGCCAGCACACTCTTGCTCGAGCCCTCGATCAACCTCGGACGGACCTTGTCTGCCGTCACCTCTGGCTGAACTTTATTCCAAATGATGGCGCGTAGCAACTCGATCCCACCATTCTCCCCGGCAGTAATGCTCGCCCCCAAGTTCGTCCCGATATAGTAGACCTCTCCCTTCGCGACCTGCTTTCTTGACGCCACCGTATACTCGAAGCTCTTGGCGATGGACTCCGCAGAAAGAAGTCTTACCGGGGTAAGAAAAGTATGCCCCTTCAGGCGCACGTTGATGGGCGCGGAGAACTCGATTTCCGGCTGGTAATAGACGCGGTCCGAGGGCGAAACGCTTTCAGGAGCCGGCTTGGTATAGACCACCAGGCTCTGCTCTTCGCGGTAGCCGAATGCCTCATGCAGGCCGTGAGGGGGAACGACTGGATTGTAGTAGAAATTTTCATCGAACATTCCGAAGGCTGTCTCGAGGATCACCGTTCCGCCGGACTCGGCAAAGCGTCTCAGGCTCTCACATGTCTGCCTCTTTCCCACCGGGTGCCAAGGGACAATCACAACCTGATAGTCGCCCTTATCCAAGCCCGCCGGCTCGATGAAATCCGCCCTTAGATCCATGTTCCAAAGCGCCTTGTAATACCCCCGGAAGGATGCCGTAGAAACCTCTTCATCCCCGCTCATGGCATAAGCCAGCAGCGTGTTGTCATAATCAAACAGGATGGCGACTCGAGGCTTGGGCCTGAATCCCTGAATCAGATCCCAGTGAGACTGAATCAACTGATTGTTCCTGGCGGCTTCTTCGGCGCGGTCCGTCGTCGTACCGTCCCGGTTGACTAACCCGAAACCCGTCGCCTCGCGGCCGGTGGCTTCCGCCAGATAGGCCCAATAAACCACCCCTTTCGCTCCGCTGGCCACTGCCAGCCAATTCCAGCTCCGCACATCTCGAGGGCGCATTTGGGGGCTGCGCGAGAGGCCCGTGTTGGCGTGCCCGCCTTGCAATTCCGTCATCCAGAAGTCCTTGCCGGCGGCGTTCGAGCGCGTGATATCAAGCTTGGCGGCGCCGATATGGAGCGGAGACCCAGCCCAGCGCGGGAAATTCGAGAGGCCCCAGACATCCACAACCTCCGCCAGCCGCCAAGCGTTCGTGCCGCTCTCGACGGCGGCGTCGATGGGCGGATGGTGTGCGCCATGGCTCTCAATGACGTGCTGGGAATCAGCCGAACGAACCGTATCGGCGCGGAAGTGCATGTACATGGTGCTGCGGTCCATGATGTAGCGCCGCCAATCTACCCAGTCGGCGTAGGTCCCCATGGCTCGGGGCGGATCGATGGCCTCAAAGTTGGGAAACTGCCGCGTCCATGCTTGGTTCAAGCGCTCGATCGTCTGATAGCGGCGCTCGAGCCATCGGTGGAACTCGGCAATGGTCTGCGGGCAGTAGCAGTAGAGCCTTTCTTGTGGGCTCGCCCAGATATTTCTTTGCCAGGCAGGCTCGATGTGCGGCTCATTCCAGCAGTCGTAGGCGTACATAGAAGGATGCGCAGCAACGACCTTGGCCAGTTCTTGAATGAAGCGGCCTGCCGCCTCCCGAACCGGTTCCCAATCCAGGCACAGGCCCGGCCAGCCGCCCGTAATCTGCGCCGAACTCCCCTCGAGGCGTTGTGCCTGGCCCTTGGCGTCCACAAAGCGCGCTTCGGGGTGCGCCTGCTCGAGCCAATAAGGGGCCGTCTCCATGACGATCCCCATGAGCACTTTCAGCCCGAACTCGTCGCAATACTTCATCACTTCTTCAATCTCATCGAAAACGAACTTGTCCGGCGCCCGGTGGTAATAGTCCCACGTGGG
>Ga0181527_1002611_pt1 | contig 16788 bp, 11 predicted proteins | sample PEATcosm2014_Bin_30_FD_119762 | JGI IMG/M metagenome (GOLD analysis project Ga0181527, IMG submission 119762) | Peatland microbial communities from MTU Mesocosm Facility, Houghton, MI, USA - PEATcosm2014_Bin06_60_metaG | ecosystem: Environmental > Terrestrial > Soil > Wetlands > Peat | place...
CGCCGGGATTGTGATCAGCGACGACGCGGCCGTGTATGCGAACTTCACGCAGTCGCAGAAATGCTGGGCGCATTTTCTGCGAAAGGCGATCAAGCTAACGTTGATGGAACCGAGCAACGCCGAGTATCACCAGTTCACCGACCGGTTGCTGGAGATTTACCGCGAAGCCTGTCGGGTGCAGCGCGACCGGCGGCTAAGCGCGGAGGGTCGAAAGGGGAAGGTCGCGGTGCTGGAGGATGAGGTTCTGGAGTTGTGTGGGCCGATGTGGGTGGCCGACCTGCCGCCGGGCGAAGGCCCGGAAGACGACTATCGACGGTTGTGCAACGAACCGATGCGGGTGATGCTGGCGGAGCAACTCTTCACGTTCGTCACGGCGGAGCCAGTGGAGCAGCCCAATGGGGAAACGCTGGCCGTGGCGGGAACGAACAACGAGGCCGAACGCACGCTCCGCTCCCCAGCGCAGGCTCGGGGCACGGGCCGCACCAACAAGACAGTTGCTGGCGCACGGCGTCAGACGGTAATCGTGAGCGTGTTGGAATCGCTCCGTCAACACCTTTCCAGCTTTACGCTATCGAGCGTAATCGAGGAAATCCGGCGTTGGGCCGAGACCGGTCGCAGTTGTTTCGCCCGATGGGTGGAGAAACTTGGGCTGAGCGGGCACGGGCTTCCCGATGACGGCCGCCTCTCGTTGCTGGACCGCGTGATTCCCGTGCCGGACGGATAGGCTGTATCCACCACCAGAGGGCGAAAAATGCCTCCATACCCCCCCCCGAGAGTTGATTTTCGGAGCAGCTTCACCCAGAACAATTCTTGCGGGGGCGTTTTACTTTCCCGCAGGGGACAAGTATAATCGCAACCGTATCGTTTGACTTGACTCCTTGGCGTGCGCCAGGGGTTGAACGGCTACCTTGCGAATTCCCGATCATTCGTGACTGGAGGGGCTGAAATGAGGGTAGCTCTTGCAACGTCGTTGGGTATCGTCACGCTTTGTATCGTTGTGCAGCCTGCTTCGGCGGACTATCTCTGGCAGACTTACGACGGACACTCTTATGCGGTGAGCCAAACATATGGCTATTGGGCCACTGTGGAGGCTGAGGCGGAGTCGCTGGGAGGTCACCTAGTCACAATCAACGACGCTAACGAGCAGGCGTGGCTATTCGAGACTTTCGGCGGCGTTTACGAACATGGTCACCAGGGGGACCCGTGGTGGAACGCCTTTTGGATTGGCTATTGTGATAAGGGCGGGGGTGCCTGGGGTTGGGCGAGCGGCGACCCTGTAACCTACACGAACCTGAGCCCAGGCTGGGACACTGCTTCGCTGATCGATTCTGGTACCCACGCCTACATGGAGGGAACGTATCTCCCCGATTACCCAGGCACGTGGCAACATTACGGCTGGGTCGAGAATCGGGTTATGTACGGGGTAATAGAGTTGGACCATACCGTCCCGGAAGCCTCCTCCCTCGTCTCGTTCGCAGGCTTGGTTGCCATGGGGCTGGTGGCGGCTTGGCGGCGACGCAAGCGGGTAGCGTAGCACACCACCGCATCAGCAACCAACAACGGGTCGTTCTTCGGGACGCCCCCTTGTTCGTTAGACGGCACGGGTTTTTCCAGACACTCAATCAGCCGTCCTCGCTCTCGGCGGAAAGGGTCGTGCTACCCCTTCTCTGTGCCCGGTTCTCCTGTCAGGCCGGACCAATACGTTGAGCCAAGCCCCGCTCCGAATCCTCGACCACGATGCAGGTGGCCGGATTGTCAGTCGCGGCGAAACTGGGGGCCAGTTTCGCGGGATAAGGGAGCCAGGCCGCGCGCGGAGGAATCGCGGCGAACTGGAGGCCATTTTGGAATTCCATCCGGTTTGGTACTTGACAGCATGAACGGTCACGAAAATCCTGATGATGAACGACTTTCGGCTGAATGTGCGCGACGTGGTCGAGTTGTACGCGATTCGCTGGCAGATCGAACTGTTTTTCAAGGAGATCAAATCGACGCTGGGCTTCCCTCAGTACCGGTTCCAGCGGTTCGAGGCGGTCGAGGGCTGGTCGCAACTGGCCCTAACGGCCTTTCTGTACCTGGAGTGGTACCGCGTCGAGCAGCTCACGCGGCGGGATCTGAGCGACGAGGACAAGCGCTGGTGGCGTCACCAGCGGACGCACGGCCTCTGCCTGGCCGTGCGTCTGGCCAGCCAGCGGACGGAATTGAAATACCTGGCGGACCGTCTCAAAACCCCCGGCGGCATCGCGAAACTCAGGCGATTGCTCTCCCGCTGCCTCCCCAAGGAATACCGTATGGCCCTATAGCCCCTCAAATTAGCGCAACATCAAAACTCGCGCTTCGGGTTAGTGTGCAGCCGCCAGGAAGACTTGCCGAACACACTCCTTGCGGGCCGGCCGGCGAGCGGCGATAATCAGGGATCTATGCGAAAAACCGCTCTTGCCTTGGCACTGCTTGCAGCCCTGGTGCTCTCCACCGGCCGGTGGGCCGGCGGGCAGGACGGGGAGCCGGTACGTCCGCCGCACGCTCAGGCGGCCAAGGTCGAGGAGCAGCCCGCGGAGAAAGGCGAGAAACAGGACCGCCTGACGCTGCCGGACATCGTCGAGATGCGGCGGCAGAAGCTGTCGCAGGCGCGGATCGTGGAAAAGGCCGGCGAGCAGGGCGTGGGCTTCGAGATCACGGCCGCCGCCCGCTTCCAGCTCCGTCGCATGGGCTTCGATGCCCAGCAGATCGAGGCCCTCCAGGACGCTTACTGTGCCAAGACGGAGCGGGCCGTGCCGCTGGTGCCCGGCCAAGGGCTGAAAACCAGCGAGGCCCAGCGCGACAAGATCCTGGAACAGATCACCGAAATCACCAAGGCGAGCGGCGCGGCGGTCTCGCCGGTCACGGCGCGGCACGTCACCTTGTGGGCGGCCCCGGACGACCAAGCCGTCTACCTGCCGGACATCCAAAAGCTGGAGAAGTTCCTGGAGTCGAAGTGCAAGGAGCCGATCCGCTCCGGCCTGGACAAGCGGTCGGCCCACATCATCCTGATCAAGCGCCGCTATGAATACGAGAAATGGATCCTGGCCATGTTCGACGTTATGGGCGACCCCTTCGCCCAAGACAACCCGGGCAGCACCGTCGGGCTGAAAGCGGCCATGCTGAAATGGCCGGGCTACTGCCCGCCCAACTTCTCGGTCTTCTGTATGGAGGGCCAATCGGCGGAGCGGCTGCACCGTTTCGTGGCCACGGGCATGGGCTACATGTACTTTACGCAACTGGTCCAGTCGCAGCAGCACGCCCCGCTGGCCACCGGTTTCGCCAACGGCCTGGAAGCGGTGCTGGCCGGCACGCCCAGCGTCCTCTTGTTCAGCAACAGCTACCAGAACGAGAACCGCAAGCTGGGCGCGGACACCAGGACCTGGATCCACCTGGTACAGCACCGGATTGCGGCCAAGGAAGTCTCGCCGGTGGAGGACCTGTTGCAGATGGACACGACGACCATGCTCCTGCCGCACTACGCCGAGGCGTGGAGCCTGGTGGGTTTGCTGGCCAAGCAGCCCGCCAAGCTCGCGGAACTGGTCCTGTCGCTCCGCGGGGAGAAGGCCACCTTGAAAGCGGTCGAGCGGGTTTACGGCTGGGACGAAAAAGAGCTGACCCGGCAGTGGCACCAGTACGTGCTCGCGCAGTGACGCCCGCCGCTACTAAACGGACTTCCGGGATTCCAGGAGGCACCTCCGTAGGTCCCTTCTGCCGGAAGGGACTCGAACGACGGACAGACGTCGTCGGTGCGCAAAGTCCCGCTCGGCAAGCGGGACCTACCGAGAAAACCTCCTGGAATCACGAAACCCCATTTAGGTCTGGTGATCGTAGGGGTGTTTCCAAGGCGGGCGGTACGCTCGCTTGAGCAGTTGCGCGGCGGCAGGGTTGCCAGGAATCTGCTGGGAACTTGCGTCCCAGCGAATGGTTGAGGCCGTTTCATAGGCGATCATGCCCAACTGCACGGTCGCCGTGGAGGCGAAGGCGTCGCCGATCAGGCAGACGGGCGGCCGCCGCGTGCGGACCGCGCGGAGAAAGTCCTCGATGTGCAGCAGGCCGAGATCGGCTTCCGCCTTGAACTCCTTACGCTCTGCGCCCTTGCCGCGCGGCAGGACCACCCAACGGGCGTCGCCGGCGAATACCGTCGCCCTGTCGCCGTAGAAGAAGATGCCGTTGCTGGTCTCGGGATTGTATTCCTCCGCGCCCCAGATGCGGTGCCGCCACACGACCGGGGCCCGCTCGAACTCGAAATGGACGGTCAGCGTGTCGGGCGTGGTGATCTTATCCTTAAGATAATACAGCCCGCCGGCCGCCGTGACTTGCGTCGGCATGGCCAGGCCGAGGATGGTGCGGCAGCCGTCGATGAGGTGAATGCCCCAATCGACGAGGTGGCCGTGCCCGCTGGTCTTTTCCAGTCGCCAGTTGACGTGTCCGACTTGCGGACTGTAGGGGATCTTGGGGCCCGGGCCGCACCAGAGGTCCCAGTCGAGCGTGGCGGGCGGCGGCTGCGGCGTGGGGGCCTTGGTGCCGGCCGTGTAGTGAATCTGGGCGTCGACCTGGACGATCTTGCCCGCGCCGCCGGAGTCGATGAACTGCTTGACCTCGTGGAAGGCCGCGCTCTGCCGCCGCTGGAAACCGATCTGGACGATGCGGCCGTGCCGCCCGGCGGCCTCGACCATGGCGCGGCCTTCGCGGATGTCGTAGGCCAGCGGTTTCTCGCAATAGATGTCCAGTCCCCGCTCCAGGGCGGCGATGAACGGCAGGGCATGCCAGTGCGGCGGCGTGGCAATGATCACCGCATCCAGCCCCTTGAGTTCCAGCAGGTCCTGGTAGAGCTTGAACGTCTTGGGGCGGGCGGCCTGGAGCTTGTCCAGCTCGTCGGCGCTTTGCTGCAGGTGGTCGCTATCGACGTCGCAGACGGCGGCGATCCGCGTCCCGCCGGCTTTCAAGGCCGCCCGGGCATCGGCCATGCCGTAGCCGCCCGCGCCGACCAGGCCCAGGTTGAGCGTGCGTTTTTCCGCCGCGCCGAAGACGGAGCGGCCCAGGGCAATCGTGGCTGCCGCCGCCGTGGTGCCGAGAAACTCGCGCCGCGTGCTTGCCGTCATAAGAAGCTCCTTCGATGAGAATTGTTGGGTGCGTGCACAGAATTGTAGGGTGGGACGAGCAAACCGGAAAGCGCGGCGGCGTTTCGCTCCCGGCCGGGCCGGGCACCGTTGCGCAGCAATGGTCGGCGAGCCCCACCAGAATCGTAGGCCGAGTCGAGCAAACCGGAGGCCCGGTGGGGCTCGGTCGCGGCCGGGCCGGTTTGTCAGCGCCACTAACAGCGCGCGACCTCGACCCACCCTACCCGGTCACTTCGGCATCGCCAGCGATTGCGGCTTGACGACCAATACGTCCTTGCCCGGCAGCGGCGGGAACTTGGCGTGCGGCTCCGCCTGGTACCAATAGGCGACCGAGGCAATGTCGTCCTGCAGCGGGAGATAGCGGCCGCCCGATTGCCAGCCCAGCGCCTGGATCGTTATCTTCAGGTCTTGCCGGAAGCGGACGGGATCGGGGATGTGCCAGCGGTAGAGGCCGAACCGCTGGCCGGGGACGTAGGCCACGTTGGGCGGCAAGACCTGGGCCAGGCCCGTGTAAGGAGTGCTGAAGGTCTGGTAGCGGTGGGTCTCCTGGTTCTCGAAGTTGTAGGAGCCGCAGAAGTAATCCTCGGTGCCGGTGCCGCAGATGGTGGGCGAGTCCTGATCGCCGTCCAGATAGAACTTCACTTCGCCTTCGCCCCACCAGCCCGGGCTGCGGACCTCCCAGGCCAGGTAGGTGCCAACGTATTGCCCGCGGCCGCGGACGCCGTCCAGGATCGTGTACACGGTCTTGACCGGCAGCTTGGGCACGCGGCGGAATTGGGCGTGGAAATAGGCCGCGTCGGCCGGCACGTCGGTGAGCGTGTAGTTGACCTGGTAGTAGAGCCCCATGTCGCGATCATCCAGGTTCTCCAGGGTGATCTTCGCCTTCTTGCGGAAAGGCATGGACCAGTAGCAGTTGAAGGCACTGCCGGGATTGACGCAAACGGGCAGGGAATGGATCGGGCAGTATTTGCCCCAGCCGCAGGCGAAGAAATCGCCCAGCGGGACCTCGACCGAGGGCTCGCTTTCGCCGTCCCAGTAGAAGCGGAGGATGTACAGGCGGGTCCTGTCCAGCGGGGCGGGGGTCATCCAGATCTGCTGGATGGCCCCGGAACCGTCGATCTCGGCGACCGTGAACGTCGTGCCGGCCTTGATGGAAACCGAGGGCGAGATTTTCCAGCCGGGGCCCAGCTCGCGCCCCGGCCCTTGGCCCGTGCCCCGGATCGCGCGGGCCGCCTGGCCCTTCTCGCCGGAGAAGTTTTCCGGGCAGATGGAGCGTGATTGCGCGTCGGACAACCGCGAGAGGTTACCGAGGTTCAAGTCCAGCCCGTTGAAACGCTCGCCGGGCGACGGCGATTGCCCATACGCCAGGCCGCACACCAGCACGCCGAGGGCCGCGGCCCCCAGGGGAATTCGGAATTGCATGAGCGCTGCTCCTTATTGGCCAAATCAACCCGGGTCAACCCGCTCAAACCCATCATTAAAGCGTGTCGCAGGCTGGGGTGCAAGTGTGCCCCAGTCGGCTCCGCCAACCGCCGCGATTCTAAGGCCCGCGGGGGGCCGTGCCAAGCCTCCCCCGGGTCTCTTGCGTGGCTTCCGACCGGGCCGGCGGTTTCTCCGCCCCCGAATCCTTTCCATTGACCAGGGCCGTCAACGGCTTGATTCTTTCAGCGCGAAGCGTTCAACTATGGAGATGCTGAATTCTGCCGCCGCTGGGGCGTTCCGGGGCCGATTGCTGCGACTGGCCCCGACCGACAATATTGCCGTGGCCACGGCCGCGCTGGCAGCCGGCCAGGCCGCCCGGCTGGACGACGTCGAGATTACACTCCTGGACGACATCCCCTTGGGCCACAAGGTGGCGGTCGCGGCGATCGCCGCCGGAGGGCAGGTCTTGAAATACGGCTGCCCGATCGGCTCGGCCACCTGCCCGATCCGCGCGGGCCAGCACGTCCACGTGCACAACCTCAAGAGCGATTATTTTCCGACCTTCACCTCCCAGCATCCCGCCCTGGCCGGGAAGGAGCCGCCCGCGTGAAAGGCTATCGGCGACAGGACGGCCGCAAGGGCATCCGCAACCATCTGATCGTGGCGTACCTGGTCGAGTGTGCGCATCATGTGGCGCGGGAGATCGTCCTGCCCTACCGCGACCGCGGCGCGCACCTGATCGGCTTCGCCGGCTGCTACCCCAATGCCTACGCCGAGCGGGTCATGGCGCGCCTGGCGACGCACGCCAACGTCGGCGCGGTGCTCTTGGTCTCCTTGGGATGCGAGAGTTTCAATCGCCGGGACCTGGCCGAAGCGGTGCGCCGCTCGGGCCGGCCGGTGCGGACGCTGGTGCTGCAGGAGGACGGCGGCACGCGGGCGGTCGTGGCCGCCGGCCGCGCGTGGCTGGAAGAGACCCTCGCCGTGTTGCACGACATGCCCCGCACCGACCTGGACCTGAGCGACCTGGTGGTGGGAACGATCTGCGGCGGATCGGACGCCACCAGCGGCCTGACGGCCAACCCCGTGATCGGCAAGACCTTCGATTGGCTCGTGGATCGGCGGGCGACAGCGATCTTCGAGGAAACCAACGAGCTGCTGGGTTGCGAGCGGCACCTGGCCTCCCGGGCGATCACCCCGGAGCTTGGCGCGGAGCTGGCCGCCGCCGTGCTCAAGGCCGAGCGGTACCACCGCGTGCTCGGTCACGGCAGTTTCGCCTGGGGCAACGCGGAGGGCGGGCTCACGACCCAGGAAGAGAAATCGCTGGGGGCCTATGCCAAGAGCGGAAGCCGGCCGGTCTGCGGGCTGCTGAAGCCGGGCGATCTGCCGCCCCGCGGCGGCCTGTACCTGCTGGACGTCGTGCCCGACGGCGAGGTTCGCTTCGGCTTCCCCAACATCAGCGATAACACCGAGGCCGCCGACCTGATGGCCTGCGGTGCCCAGATGATCCTTTTTTCCACCGGCCGCGGCTCGGTGGTGGGCTCGGCGATCGCGCCCGTGGTCAAGGTCTGTGCCAACCCGCAAACCTACCGCCGCATGGCGGAAGACATGGACGTGGACGCCGGGCGGATACTCGAAGATCGCGGCACGCTGGACGAGGTGACCGCGGAATTGATCGACCGCGTGCTCCGCACCGCCGACGGCGAGCCGACGGCCTCCGAGGCGCTCTTGCACCAGGAGTTCCTGCTGCCCTACAAGAGCTTCGAGCCGCTCGGCCCAAGCTGCCTGCCGGGCTCTCCGGCACATGGCGGACAAGTAGGTTGATGCGAGTTTCTCCCCTCGCCCATTGGGAGAGGGGTCGGGGGTGAGGGCATGGGCGAGCCACACGAACAGGGCGACGGGGCTTCTCGGCCAGCCGCCCTCACCCTAACCCTCTCCCGGAGGGAGAGGGGACCGGGCCAGGCCCAACGCTTGTCCGATCTCACGCCGCAGCAGTGGAAATCGGGGATCGCCGCCTGGCTGGGCTGGCTGTTCGACGGGCTGGACATGCACCTGTATACGCTGGTGGCCACGCCCTTCGTCGCCTATCTGCTGGGGCTGGAAGACCAGCGCGATCCGTCGGTGAGCTATCACGGATCGCTGATCCAGGCGGCGTTCCTGGTGGGCTGGGCCCTGGGGGGCGGGTGGTTCGGCCGCCTCGGCGACCGGCTAGGGCGGGCGCGGGCCCTGATGCTGACCATCCTCACCTACGCCCTGTTCACCGGGCTGTCGTTCTTCGCGCAAAGCTGGTGGCACCTGCTCGTGTTCCGCTTCCTGGCCGCACTGGGCATCGGCGGCGAATGGGCGGTGGGCGCAGCCCTCTTGTCGGAAACCTGGCCGCGCCGCTGGGGCCCCTGGATCGCCGCCGTGTTGCAGTCGGCCGTCAACTGCGGCGTCCTGCTGGCGATGGCCGCGGCCGTGATCCTCTCGCTGGTACCCTGGTCCGGCCCGACGTACCAGTACCGCTGTGTCTTCTTGGTGGGGATTCTACCGGCACTGTCCGTGCTGTGGATGATCCGCGCCGTGCCCGAGCCGGAAGAGTGGCACGCGGCCAAGGCCCGCGCCGGGCAGGCCGCGCCGCTGATTCGCGACTTGTTCCGCGGCCCGATCCTCCGCACCACGCTGCTGACGATGGCCGTCTGCGCGCTGGCCCTGACGGCCCACTGGGCCTTCATGTACTGGTCGCTGCAACACCTCCGCAACCTGCCCGAGGTTTCCGCCTGGAGCGAGCCCGAGAAGACCCGTTTCCTGAGCATGGCCCTGGTGCTCTTGATGCTCACCGCGATCGCCGGGAATTTCCTGGCGGGGGCCATCGCCCGCGTGTTGGGCTACCGCCGGGCCATCGCGCTTCTGTGCGCGGCATACTTCCTCTCCATGTTCTGGACCTACCACCAGCCGCGGAGCCCCTGGGACCAGTTCTGGTGGCTTTCGGCGATGGGCGTTTCCCAGGGCGTCTTCGCGCTCTTTACCATGTACCTGCCGCCGCTGTTCCCCACCTTGTTGCGGACCACCGGGGCCGGCTTCTGCTACAATATCGGCCGCCTGGCGGCCGCCGGCGGGACGGTTTTTTTCGGGCTGTTCGCCAAGGTGGGCGACTGCCGGCTGGTCATGTTGTACGCGGGATTCCTCTTCCTGCCGGCCGCCGCAGTAGCCCTCCTGCTGGCCGAGCCGTCCCGGGAAGAACCGCCGGATGCCGGGCGTGCGGCGTAGGTTGCAATAGTTGTCAGTTTTCAGTTATCAGTTTTCAGTTCAACCGGCGCTGGCGCCTGGCGGCCGACTCACATCCGCGGACATACATCCGCGGCTACTTTCTGAAAAACTAACTACTGACAACTGACTACTGACTACTGACAACTGACTACTGACAACTGACAACTGACTACTGACAACTGACAACTAAAACTGACCTATACTATATGAGCGTCCGCTGACACCCGCCGAGAACCACCATGACCGCCAAGATTCAGGGCATCTTCACGCCCAACGTCGTGCCGCTCCAGGAAGATGGCAACATCCATGAAGCGGAGCTCCGCCGCTACGTGGACTGGCTGATCGCCCAGGGCGTCCACGGCCTGTATCCCAACGGCTCGACCGGCGAGTTCACCCGCTTCACGCCCGAGGAGCGGCGGCGGATCGTCGAGATCGTGTGCGAGCAGGCGGCGGGACGGGTGCCCGTGCTGGCCGGGGCCGCGGAAGCCAGCGCCCGCGAGACGATCGCCGCTTGCGAGACCTACGCCGGCTACGGGGCCCGGGCGGTGGCCATCGTCTCGCCGTTCTACTACAAGCTCTCGCCGGAGTCGGTGTACGCGTATTTCCGCGAGATCGCGGTGCACAGCCCGATCGACGTGACGCTCTACAACATCCCCATGTTCGCCACCCCGATCGACGTGCCCACCGTCCAGCGGCTGGCGGAGCTCGAGCGGATCGTGGGGATCAAGGATTCGTCGGGCGACGTGGCGTTCATGATGCGGATGATGTCGGCGGTGCGGCCGGTGCGGCCCGATTTCGTGTTCCTGACCGGTTGGGAAGCGGTGCTCGTGCCGATGCTGCTGATCGGCTGCGACGGCGGCACCAACGCCACCAGCGGCGTCGTCCCGGAGCTGACGCGAAAGCTCTACGATCTGACGCGCGCCGGCCAAATCGAGGAGGCGATGCGGCTGCAGTTCCGCATGTTGGAATTATTGGACGCCATGCTGCTCTCGGCGGATTTCCCGCAAGGCTTCCGCGCGGCGGTGGAGCTGCGCGGTTTTCGCGTGGGCCCCAGCCGCCAGCCGCAGAGCGAGCGGCAGAAGTTCGACTACACGGCCCTACAGCACGTGCTGGGCTGCATTCTCGCCGATTTCGGCTACATGGACGCCCCGCTGGCGGGCTGCCCGCCGCGAACGGGCCAGATCGACGTGGATCGCATCCGCCACGTGACGGCCGCGGTGGTCCGCGAGCTCCGCCAGCGCGGCGCGCTCTGAGCCGCGCGGTTGGTTTCCCCCCTTGCATTTCCCGCCGCGGAGGCTCTAATCAGAGTATCCGCCGTTGCGGGCCGCACAGCCTTCTTCACTTGCTTTGCCAGGAGAGAAATCGCGATGGCCACGACCGCCCGCCCGCGCCCGTGGCATTGCCCGGCGGTTGTGTTGCTGACGATTTGCGGCTTGCTCTGCTGGGGCCTGTCAGTGCCGCCCCTCCGCGGCGCGGAGCCCGCGGCCAGCCGAGCGCTCCGCGAGCTGCCTGCGCACTTCATACTCGGCGTGACCAGCGGCCCGGGGGACCGTTGGATCGCCGAGGTCCAGGCGCAGGGGGCCCGCTTCGACATGCGCTATCAGTACCTCGCCGGGGGAGTCAATACCGATCACCCCTGGCGGTCCTGGAACCAGCCCGCCGGCCAGTTCGCCACGAACTATTTTCAGGAGTCCGAGCGGCTGGGCATGATCCCGTGCATGACCTACTACCAGATGTACCAGTCGCTGCCCTGCGGGGCGCAAGGCGACGAGGCCCAAGGCAACAAGCGGAACTGCGAAACGCCGGCCACCATGCGGGCGTATCTGGAAGACCTGAAACTGCTCTTGCAGAAGGCGGGGGAGTACGGAAAGCCCGTGCTGCTGCACCACGAGCCCGACCTGTGGGGCTACATGTGCATCAACCCGGCCTTCGCGCCCAACGACCCGGACAGGATCCGCGTGGCGGTCAAGTCCAGCGGCTTTGCCGAGGCGGCCAAGTTCGACGACACCGCCGCCGGCTTCGCCAAGTGCATCATCGCGCTCCGTGACCGCTATGCGCCGCGGGTGCTGCTGGCCTGGCACGCCTCGAAGTGGGGCAGTCCGAACCCGCGGGCAATGGCCGCCTTCCAGCAGAGGTGCGGCCGCTGGGACCTGCTCTTCACCGACCCCAGCGATCGCGACTCCGGCTGGAAGGTGGCCCACGGCCAGAACGCTGCCGACGCCTGGTGGACCGAGCGGACCTTCGCCGAGTTCCGCGACTGGTCCGGCGAGCTGCACCGCCAGACCGACCTGCCGCTGCTGGCGTGGCAGATCCCGATGGGCAACACGATCATGGCCGCCTGCAACAACACGGACGGCCATTACATGGACAATCGCGCGGAATACTTCCTGGAGGGCTACCCCGCCAACAAGCACATCGCGGAGTGGGCGGCCCAGGGCTACATCGGCCTCTTGTTCGGCGGCGGCACGGGCGGCTGCACCGACGTGCGGGACAGCAAGAAGGACGGGGTTACCAATCCGCCGCGGGTCGCGGGCAACAAGGGTGAGCGGTCGCAGTTTGCCGACGACGACGGCGGTTACCTGCGGCTCCGCGCCGCCAACTATTATGCCAAGAAACCCCTGCCGCTGCGGGGACGCCCGGCGGCGCCCAGCGCCAAGGGTTCAACCGCCAAGGGCTCGATTGCTAACGGGCCGGCAGCTAAGGCGCCGGCCCCGCGCCCGCCGGCAATTTCGGAGAAAATGCAACAGCTTCTGTTGGCACAGACCGAGGCCGATTTCGACGGCACGCCGCTGCGGACTGTGCTGGCCTCACTGGCCGGCTCTCGCCAGATCGAGGTCCGCTTCGACGAGAAGGCCATCCGCGCGGCGGGCCTGACGGCCGACGCCCCGGTCACGGTGAAGGTCAAGAAGACTACGCTGCGATCCGCGATCCGCCTGGCAGCGTCCAAGGCCGGGCTGGCCTACGTGGTCCAGGACGACGCCATTCTGGTCACTACGCCGGAAGCGGCCAAGGCGACTTCTGCGGCCAAGGGGCCGGCCAAGCCCTCCAGCCGCGCGCCCCGCGAGAAGGCCGAGGCGGCTGCCGAGTGACGCCCGCCCGTGAGGCACTGCCAAGTGCCGCTTGCGCGTACCGTCTTCCAGCCGCCGCCCGGCTCGCATCCCCTATTGGCTTTTTTCATCCCTTAACATGCGAAGCATGTCAGTCGCCACTTGCCGCACCTTTTCGTCCGGATGCCTTGCCGCGATGTCCCGAAGCCCCTCTTCATCTTTAATTCCGTGCAACGCCATCGTGGCCGAGAACTGGATAAAGCGGTCAGCAAACGACCATGCAAGTTTTCGGACGTCCGGTTTGAGGCCAGGGTAGTGGTAAAACTCAACCACGAACAACGCCTTATCCACGGTGCGCTTGTCCCCTGATGCCAAGGCCAGCTTCAGGTGCGGTTCGGCGACGCTCCGGTAGCGGCTGGTGAGCACCTCAACCGCATAGCCCGAGACGACGTCATCGGGGTCAGCGAAGAACCCGATAATCGCTGGAACGGCCTTCTCAACGGGTTCCCTCGTCAGGGCGTCGATTTGCCGACACTTCGGGTATGACTTGACCGCCGCTTGATACTGGCTCGTGAGGCCAGGGGCCAGAAAGACCCCATTAACAACAATATGAGCGAGCACGATGGGAAGAAGGCTCCGGAATCTGATCCGCCAAATGCCGAGTATCGTGCCGTACACGAAGATAGCTGGGAGCCACAGCGAATGTTCAGGGTAATGTGCAAGGGTGAAAAGCAAAGACTGGATCAAAAGCGCTATGCTCCAGTGCATGGCTTTCCTCAATTGTGCGAGTACGTAGCCGCGCCAGAATATCTCCTCAGTGATCGGCGCGAGCAGCACGGACATGACACCAGCTACGACCACTGCGCCCGGGCTGACATCCACCATAATCTTGGAGAACTCAAGTATGAGAAACCAGTCGCCGCGGAAGGTGGCCAGCCAGCGCGCTATTGACCCAACGGCTAACAACAGAAGCACCATCCCCAGGAACCAAAACCAGTGTGACCGGCGGGACGGCAGCCATTGGTTATCAAAGCCGGCGACGGCTGGGGCAACTCGCGCGAGGAGGAAAGGCAAGACCGCCATGAGTGCGCAGCAGAGGGCCCCGCAACTCCGTGCCCAGCCGCGGCAGCCAGGCAGGAAGGAAAGGTACTTGGAACCTTCAACGAGAACGATCGCAAGGAGCAACACAAGTAGTGTGGCTGCTCGGCGCGCAACAAAATGGGTCCCTTGGCAGGCCGAAGTCGTGCCTCCATCCATCGGCCCCTCCGCAATAAGGCGACTGAACTGCTTCTGGCAGGCCGTGGCAGCCCAGGCCCGCGCCACCGGTCGCCCTGGCGGATGGCACGCTTGCTGGCCGGCGTTTCATCCCCGGACGTCCAAACGGCGCGCCGCTTGCGGCGCGAGCAAGGCTGATTATAGCTCTCGTAGCGAGAAACGCAACCACCGCCCCGCCAAGCCCATGCGGCCGGTGGTGGGTTCCCTGGGGCAATTGGACGGGCTGCGCGGGCCCGCGTTTGACAACCGTCGCGACAGCTTGTAATCTAGGCGGGTTGTGCCTACCACATTTTTCCTTCCGATCGGGGTCTGAGCCATGAAGCGTTGTCTGCTTGCGTGCGTGGCGTTCTTGGCAGTTCTGGTTTGGGCCGTGGCCGGCCCGGCGGCTTCGCTGATGTCCGGCGGCGGGCCGGCGCTGGGCTGGCGCTTCGACAACGGCCAGGAGTTCCCCGGCGCCACCGGCAGCCTGGCCGTCGATCCGGCCGCGAAGCGCGAGGGGAAACCGAGCCTGAAGCTCTCCGGCGACTTCACCCACGGCGGCAACTACGTCCAGGCCGGCTACGAGCTGGCCGGCGACGTCCGCATCCTGAAGTTCTGGCTCCGCTACCCCGGGGCGGATCGCTTGACGTTTCGCATCGTCGATGCGGGCGGGCAGTGCCACCAGATATCGCAGAAGCTGGAGCACTCCCCCGATTGGCAGCAGGTCGTCTTTCCGCTCGCCGAGTTCTTCGCCCGTAAGGGTACCCCCGACGCTGTCGCGAGCGTGGCCAAGTACGAGAACTGGGGCGGCGCGAACGACGCGCGATGGCACGGGCCGGCCAAGGGCCTGTACATCCTGCTGGGACCGGAGGCGGACCGGAAGGTGGTCGCGCTTTGGCTCAATGACGTGACGGTCCTTGCGCCGGTGGCCGCGGCGGCGGGCGCGGCGAAGGCCGCGGACATCGTGGCGGCGGTTCCCGTGGACATGGTCGTCGAAGGGGAGCCGGATGCGACCTTCGACAACGGGCAGGAGTTTCCCGGCGCCAAGGGCTCGTTGACGGTCGTCAAAGACCTCCCGGAGAAAGGCCAGGCATGCCTGAAGCTGGCCGGCGATTTCAGCGGGGGCGGCGGATACGTGCAAGTGATCAAGGACCTCAAGTCGCTGGAGATCAACGACCTGGCCGGTGTCCGCCTGCGGCTAAAATCCGACAACGTCAGCTCCATCGGCTTCCGGGCGGGCGATGCGACGGGCCAATGCCATCAGAGCCACGCCGACATCCGGCCCGACGGCCAGTGGCACGACGTGATCCTGAAGACTTCGCAGATTGCCGGCGGCGAGCACTGGGGCGGGGCCAACGACGGCAAGTGGCACGGCTCGCCGGCCTACATTGCGATTATTTTGGGAAAGAACCGGCAGCAGCAACTGCCGGTGCTCTATATCGCCAGCGCCGGGATCGACGCGCTGCAGCCGGCCGTCCTGCAGGCGGCCGCCTTCAAGGCGGATTTCGAGGGGGCCGAGACGTTGCCCGGCGGCTGGACGGTGCAGGGCCATGTCAGCGTTGACGGCCAGCAGGCGTTCAAGGGAAAGCATTCTCTGCTGCTCGAGCGGGCGGCGCAGCACGAGGACGAGCCCTGCTGGGCGGCTAGCCCGGCCTTCAAGGTCGTGGCCGGCACGTGGGAGATTTCCTTCGGGGCCAAGTCGGACCTCGTTTCCCGCGACTCTTCGTACCAGGGCATCGTGCTCTTAGAATCGCTGGACGCCGCGGGGAAGGTGCTAAGCTCTACGCCGCTGGCGGAGCTGTTCAAGCAGCGGAACTGGCAGACCACCAGCAAGCGCGTGGAGATGCCCGCGGGGGTGGCGGCGGCGCGGTTCCGGGCGGAGCTGCGGAAGACCTCCGGAAAGTTTTGGATCGACGAAATCTCGGCCTCTTATGTCGCGGCCGCGCCGCGGAAAGACAAGCGCATCACGGCCATCCTCTTCGCCACGGCCCAGATGGGCAACATGCTCTTCCCCGAGGACAAGCGGGTGGTGCAGGCGACCGTGCAGGCCCGCAAGCCGCTCTTGCCGAACCAGCAAGAGCTGTCTTACGTCGTTCGCGATTACTGGGGGGCGGAACAGACGGCGGTCCGGCAGGTCCCGCTGCTGAACGCCGGCAGAAAGGGAAACGTGATCGAGTACGAGGCTTCGCTGGACCTGGGCCCCGCGCGGCTGGAGGTGGGACGGTACTATGAGTTGCACGCCCAGGTGGCCCAGGAGAACGACCGGCCGTTCCACAACTACACGTCGCTGGTGATCCTGCCGGAGGCGGTCACGAAGAAATACAAGCCCGAAGAGATCCCCTTCACCAGCCGGGACTGGGACAACCGCATCGGCGAATACTTTACGCTCTCGGATCGGCTCGGGATTCGCATTTGCGGGATTTGGGGGGGGTGGTCGGCGGACCCGCCTTATCGGCCCGATGCCCCGGCCATCGACATGTGCCAGAAATTGAAAATGGGCGTCTTGACCGGCGCGCCGACGCACGCCATCCAGGAGCACTCGCCCGGTTACGAGAAATACGACGAGAAGGCCCTGCGGCAGGGTGCCCGCAACTGGCTGGAGACCTTCGGCAAGATACGGCCCACGATCATCTCCCTGGGGAACGAGCCGCACGGCGACGACGCGCGGGTGCGGGAATCCA
>Ga0181527_1002614_pt1 | contig 16775 bp, 14 predicted proteins | sample PEATcosm2014_Bin_30_FD_119762 | JGI IMG/M metagenome (GOLD analysis project Ga0181527, IMG submission 119762) | Peatland microbial communities from MTU Mesocosm Facility, Houghton, MI, USA - PEATcosm2014_Bin06_60_metaG | ecosystem: Environmental > Terrestrial > Soil > Wetlands > Peat | place...
CACTCCGGTAGACTGGCAACCAAAAGCAAAGAACCAAGCAGGTGTTGCGCATGATGCCTGAACCGACATTTCCCAGTTGCGGTAAGCCTGGAGCCGATCCGGGCTCCTATGGCCATCCATATTACCAAGCCGCCCCCCCCCGCGCGTCCAGCGCCCCCCGGATTTTCCACTGAACACTTCGACACCCAAAGGTAGTATGCGGACCCGTTGTCGCCGATAGTGCCGGGCTGTCGCAGGCTGTTTACCCGCCGGGCTCCGTCGACTAAGATCGAGTGGACGTCCGAGACAAGCGAGTGTACGGACGGCGAGACCTGCCCTGGCAAGAGAACCGGCCCATGCGAACGACAATTCTCTTGGGATGTCTCCTGCTGGCCCCAACGGCCGTGATCGCGGCGGACCCGGCGGTTGCGGCCGGGGCCAAGCGTCCTAACATCATTGTCGTTCTGACGGACGACCAGGGGTACGGCGACCTATCCTGCCACGGCAACCCGATACTCAAGACGCCGAATCTCGACCGCCTGCACCGCGAAGGCGTGCGGTTCACCGATTTCCACGTGAGCCCGACTTGTTCGCCCACGCGGTGCGCCTTGATGACCGGCCGCCATGAGTTCCGTTCCGGCGTGACCCATACGATCATGGAGCGCGAGCGGATGAGTTTGAGGGTCACGACGTTGCCCCAGATCCTGCGGTCGGCGGGCTACACCACGGGCATTTTCGGCAAGTGGCACCTCGGTGACGAGCCCGACCGCTGGCCCGACAAGCGCGGATTCGAGGAAATGTTTATCCACGGCTGCGGCGGGATCGGGCAAACCTATCCAGGCAGTTGCGGCGACGTTCCAGGCAATTCGTACTTCAATCCGACCATCCTCCATAACGGCCGCTTCGAGAAGACCAACGGCTATTGCACGGACGTGTTCTTTGGCCAGGCCATCCGCTGGATCGAGTCGGTGAAGGGCCGCAGGCCGTTCTTTTGCTACATCACCCCCAATGCGCCGCACGCCCCACTCCACGTCCGCCCCGCGGACGAGCAGCGCTATGCCGGCAAGGTTCCGCGAAACGTGGCCAAGTTCTTCGGCATGATCGCCAACATCGACGACAACGTGGGACGCCTGCTGGCACAACTGGAGCAGTGGGGCATCGACCGGGACACGCTGATCATCTTCATGAACGACAACGGCGGGACGGGGGGCGTCGAAGTCTGGAACGCGGGAATGCGCGGCGAAAAGTGTACGCCCTGGGAAGGAGGCACCCGTGCTGCTTCGTTCTGGCGATGGCCGGGGACGCTGCAGCCTGCCGACGTCGACCGGCTGGCCGCGCACATCGACACCTTGCCGACGCTGGCGGAACTGGCCGGCGCGAAGCTCCCCGCGGACGTTGCCGCTGAGCTCGACGGCCGCAGCCTCGTACCGCTGTTGCGACGCCCGGATGCCGCGTGGCCCGATCGGTTCTTGTTCACACACGTGGGCCGTTGGGACAAAGGCAAGGCCGCCGCCTCGAAGTACCGGCATTGTCGCATCCGCGACGGCCGCTACAGCCTCGTCTGCGACACCGAGGACGGATCGAAGCGGTGGGAACTGTATGACCTGAAGGCCGACTACGGAGAGCGGCATAACGTTGCCGCGCAGCACCCGGAGATCGTCGCTCGGATGGAACGGGCGTACGACCAGTGGTGGCAGTCGGTTTTGCCCTGCATGGAGAACGAGAACGTTGTCGGCCCGGCCGTGAACCCCTTCAAGGAACTCTACTGGAAGCAGTTTGGCGACAATCCGGCCGGCAGGTAGGCCCCCGCGGCCTGTCCTCTGAAAGGCAGAGGGCGGCGCCGCCCGTCCAGAGCAAACCGAGCCTTAAGCGAGAGAAAGCAAGGCCCATGAGAAAGGGACGTGCAATGAATGGCAAGTTGTTCTTCTCAGTCACGCTGTGTTTAGTTGCCGGCATGTCTTCCGTGCGGCCCGTTCTCGGAGAGACTGCCGAGGAAGTTCGTGCCAAGGCATTGGCCGTGCTGAAATCGGATGCCCCGCTTGACCAGAAATCGGCGGCGTGCAGGGACCTGGCGCGGGTCGGCAACAAGGACTGTGTGCCGGTTCTGGCGGGAATGTTGGGAGACGAGAAGCTGTCGCACATCGGCCGCTATGCGCTTGAGCCCATCCCGGACAGGAGCGTGGATGAAGCCCTAAGAGCAGCACTCGGCACGCTCAGCGGCAGACTGTTGTGTGGGGTCATCAGCTCGGTCGGGACAAGGCGCGATTCCGCGGCAGTGGGGCTGCTTGCAAAGCATCTGGCCGACCGTGACGGAGACGTTGTCCGTGCGACGGCAATCGCCCTGGGGCGGATCGGAACCGTTGCCGCCGGCAAGGCGCTGCTCGATGCTCTGAGCGCCGCAAAGGGAGAGAATCCGGGCTGGATCTATGACGGCCTGCTGGCGTGCGGCGCCAACCTCGCGGCCCAGGGCCAGCACCGTGACGCACAAGCAATCTACGATGCCATGCTTGCGCAGAACCCCCCGGCACGGTTCCGTGCCGCGGCTCTTCGCGGCGCGGTGCTTTGCGATCCCTCCAGCGGCATGAAGCGGCTCGGCGGCATGATCCGCGACCGCGACTTCTGCGTGTTTGCCATGGCCCTGCGGATTGCCGTCGAAATGAAAGACAGGCAAGTTACCGACGTCCTGACGTCGGAAATCGGCAACCTGCCGGCGGATCGGGTTGTTCCCGTAGTCAGAATCCTCGGCCAGCGCGGTGACAAGGCGGCGTTGCCGCTGTTGTTGGAAATGGCGAAGAAGGGCAACAAGCCCGTTTGTCTTGAAGCAATCCAGTCCCTGGCCGAGATTGCCGATGTATCGGCGGTGCCCGTGCTCGTTGGGCTCATGAAAGATAAGGATGAGGCGACCGCTCGGGCGGCCACCGCCACCTTGACGACTCTGCCGGGCGCGCAGGTCGATTCGGCAATCGTTGCAATCCTGGAAAGCCCAGACCGGATCCTCAGGCGGCAGATGCTGGAAATTGCCGGGCAGCGGCGGATCGCTAGTGCCACGCCGCTGCTGCTGAAGGCTATGTCCGACGCGGATATCTCCATGCGAACGGCTGCCGCGAAGAGCTACGGCGAGTTGGCCGGCGCGGGCGGCATCCCGGCCCTGATCGACATGCTGCTGAAGGCCCCCGACGGCGGAGAGATCGACCTTTGCGAGCGGATTCTTGGCGCCGCCTGTCCGGCGGCAAGCGACAAAGCCGCCTGTGCGCGGAGACTCGTAGACGCCTTGTCGCGAGCCGGGTTGGCCGCAAAGCCGGCCTTGCTGCGGACACTCCGGGCCACGGGTGGCCCCGACGCCCTCAAAGCGGTCCATGGCGCCCTCGCTGATGCCAACAAGGACATTCACGCGACGGCCCTCCGGGTCCTCAGCGAGTGGTCTTCCCCGGATGCCGCTCCTGTTCTGCTGGAATTGGCAACGAACGCCGCCACGCCCGTGGACAAACTCGTAGCTCTGCGCGGTTATCTGGGGATCGCCCTGCAAAAGGATGTTGCTGCCCAAGACAGGCTGGCCATCTGCCGCCGGGCGGCACCGCTCATCCGGCGTGACGAGGAGAAGCGGATGTTGCTCGGAGTGCTCAGTAGCGCCGCCGCAGCCGAATCGCTCGATTTGCTCGTTCCCTATCTGGATGATCCCTCCGTCAAACATGAGGCGGTGGCGACTGTCATGGCGATTGTCGAGAAACGGAAGAAGAGTGAGTACGCGGCCGTAGCCAGGTCGGCGCTGGCCAAGGTTGTGAAGATCGCGGCGGATGACCCCGCAGTCACACGGCGCGCGGAAGAATTGCTGAAACAGATGGCCACAGAGAAGTAACGAGAACCCTGAAAGGAGAATGGTTTATGATTAGGCCGACCAGGAAGCTCCATGGCGAGGTCAGGAGCCTGAGCAGGCGGAACTTTCTCAAGGGAGTCTCCGCGGCAGCAGGCGCGATCACCCTGCCCTGCTATATTCCGGCGCCGTCGTTGGGCAAGGGCGGGACAGTGGCGCCGAGTGAACGCATCATCCTCGGCGGCATCGGACTTGGCGGCAGGGGCAGCGGCGACCTGAGCTCCATGCTCGCGGAACCCGACGTGCAGTGCGTCGCGGTCTGCGACGTCAGGAAGAGCCAGTGCGAAGCGATCAAGGCCATGGTGGACGGCAAATACGGCACGAAAGACTGCGCCACGTACGGCGACATCCGCCAGTTCCTGGCGGAACGCACGGACGTCGATGCCGTGTTGATCGCAACCGGCGATCGCTGGCACGCGCCCGCCTCCGTCATGGCGATGCGCGCCGGCAAGGACGTGTACTGCGAGAAGCCATCGTGCCTCACCATGGCGCAAGGACGGCTGGTCGTGGAGACGGCGCGAAACTACGGCCGCGTCTACCAGACCGGAACCCAGCGGCTCAGCGAGGCGCACCATGTGTTTGCCATCGAAATGGCGCGTACCGGCCGCCTCGGTCCGATTCATACCGCGTATGCCGACTGCCGCTGGCGCGACGGAACGCGCCACGATTGGCTGCCGGCGGAACCGCAGCCGCCCAAGGACGAGTTGGATTGGGACGCCTGGATCGGCCCGTGCCCCTGGCGACTTTATAATCGCGGATACGTACAGGGCGGCGGGTGGTACCACTTCTATGACTTCGCCACGGATGTCGCCATGTGGGGGGCGCACACGGTTGCCCAGGTGTTGCCCGGGCTGGACATGTCGGGCGTGTCCTCGATCGACTTCGAGTACGAATCTCCCGATGGGTCGATGGTCACTCGCTTGTCAAACGGCGTGAAAATCGTCCTGGCGCGCGGCGCCAATTGCAATTACTGGAGCGGATCTTGCGGGGAGCGGTTTGACGGCCCCGAGGGATGGGTCGCGGCAGCCGACGGGTATTCAAGGACGGAGGTCTCGTCCTCGGCCCTATTGACCGACTACAGGAAGGTCGTCGCCGATTACATGGCCAGGACCCAACGACCCATGAACCACGTGCGGGATTTCCTCAACAGCGTAAAGTCGCGGCGCGCCACCGTGGCCAATCCCGAAGTCATGTACAATTCCATGATTATTTGCCTCGCCGCCGACATCTGCGAACAACTCAAGCGCAACCTGAAGTTCGATCGGCTCAAGGCTGAATTCGTCGGCGATCCTGAAGCTAACCGCCTGCGGTCCCGCGCGATGCGGGAACCCTGGTGCGTGTGATCCATGACCGACGACATCCGCCACGCAATAGCGGACCGGAAGGAGACTCGATGATGAAGACAGTGTGCACGCGGCTCGCAGGCTTGATCCTTGCAGGAACCCTGACCACCGCCATCGCCCACGGGGGAGAACAACGACTGTTCAACGGCACCGATCTGACCGGCTGGGACGGCGCGCCCGGCTGGTGGCACGTCGAAGACGGCGCGCTGACCGCCGAGAGCACGCCCCAGAAGCCGTGCAAGAAGTGCAATTACCTGATCTGGAAAGGCGGCCGCCCGGGTGATTTCGAGCTTATGGCCGATTTTCGCATCAGCAAGCAAGCCAACTCCGGTATTCAGATTCGCTCCGAAACCCGGCCGGACTGGGATACCTGCGGCTACCAGGCCGACATGACGGGCGACGGCGGGTTGATGGGATTCATCTATCACCACCAGCGCGGCTTGATCGTCGGGCGGGGCGAGCGGGTCACCTTCACCGCGGACGGCAAACGCCAGCTCGAGAAGATCGGCGATCCCCAGGAACTGATCAAGGTCTACAAGATCGAGGACTGGAATACGTACCGCATCGTTTGCCGTGGTCCTGAAATCACGCTCTATGTCAACGGCGTGTTGATGAGTCAAGTAACCGATCGACATCCAACGTTGGCCGCCTCAAGCGGCATCATCGCCCTGCAGATGCATCCGGGACCGCCGATGAAAGCCCAGTTCAAGAACCTCGTCCTCAAGACCGCGAACTGAACCACCCGTCCTGACGGCATCTTGCCGCGAGTGCTCGGGACAAACGGTCCGGACCGCTGCAATGACGTGTTCGCAGCAATTGTACCCTTTGATCCTCTGTGTGCCATGAGACGACCTGCGACGGTAATCGCCTGCCTGTTGGCATTCCTCCCGAGCGGGAACTCGGTGCAGGCCGTTGACAAGGACGCCTTGGTTCAAGCCATTCGCGACTTGGCCGGCACGTTTCCTGATTCGTATCCGCGGGCTGAAGCGTATCTGCGCCGCCTGGATGCGGCGCGGACCGAAGCGGACTTCCTATCGCTGCAACGCGAGGCCCTGACGGCCAACCCGCTGCTGCGCCGCCAGCCGATTCTCTACGTGGTCCGCGCACAATACGCGCCCGACCACCACAATACGGAAACCATGTTTCAGACGGGCGAAATCTGCGCCGATAAGTTCCGCGGGCCGGGGGCCGTGAAGGTCATCCACCTGGATTCCGGGGTCCACGTGGCCCAATGCCTTCTCGATCTCCCCGCCGGCGTCGCCCGCGACCCCGACGTGAGCTTCGACGGCAAGCGAATCCTCTTCTCGATGCGCCGCAATCACGGAGACGACTACCACATCTACGAAATGAACGCCGACGGCAGCGGATTGCGGCAACTCACTTACGGCTCGGGCGTTTCCGACATTGATCCCATCTATCTGCCGGACGGCCGCATCCTCTTCACCTCCACGCGCGAGCCGAAATATTGCATGTGCAACCGGCACATCATGGGCAACCTGTTCACGATGGATGACCAGGGGAGGTTTCTCCAGCAGATCGGCCACAGCACGCTGCACGAGGGACACGCCTCGCTGCTGCCCGACGGCCGCGTGATCTACGACCGCTGGGGATACGTCGATCGCAATTTCGGCGACGCCCAGGGGCTGTGGACCGTCAATCCCGACGGCACCAACCACGCCGTTTATTATGGGAACAACACGGGCTCGCCGGGGGCGAAGCTCCAAGCCCGCGCGGTCCCCGGCGCTGATAGAGTGATCTGTACGTTTTCCTCGTGTCACGACCGGCCGTGGGGCGCCCTGGCACTGCTGGACCGCCGCCGGGGCGTGGATGGACGCGACGCCGTTGTTCGCACCTGGCCCGCCGCGGCCGTCAACCTGGTGAACGTCTCGGGCGGCTACGACACCTTCAGCAGCGTGCGCCCTAAGTACCAGGATCCTTACCCGCTTTCTGACAAGTACTTCCTCTGCTCGCGCATGACGGGGCGGGGCGAACAGATGGGCATCTTCCTGGTGGATGTGTTCGGCAACGAGGTCTTGTTGCACGTCGAGGGGGAGGGCTGCTTCCACCCCATGCCGCTGGCCCCGCGTCCAAGGCCGCCGGTCATTCCCTCGCGCGTCGACCTGCACAAGGACCAGGGGACTTTCTACGTGTCCAATGTATACGTGGGCACGGGCATGGCGCAGGTCGAGCCTCGCTCGGTTAAATGGTTACGCGTGGTTCGCTCGCCGGAGAAGCGCTTTTGGACCCATCCCGCCTGGGATGGCGGCACGGGACAGCAGGCCCCCGGCATGGCCTGGAATGATTTTGGCAACAAGGAAATCCTCGGCACCGTGCCGGTCGAACCCGACGGCAGCGCGTACTTCACGGTGCCGGCGGATACGTTTGTCTATTTTCAGTTGCTGGACGAGAAGGGAATGATGGTCCAGTCCATGCGCAGCGGCGCCATCGTGCGGCCGGGTGAACAAGCCGGTTGCGTGGGCTGCCACGAGAACCGCTTGCGCGCCGCGGAGCAGGTTGCCGGCTTGCCGCTGGGTAGGCCGATTCTTATGGAGCACAACCGCTACGCCTTGCAGCGCGCGCCGAGCCGCTTAGCCCCATGGTACGGCCCGCAGCGGAAATTCGGTTACCTCGCCGAAGTCCAGCCGGTATTCGACAAACATTGCGTCTCGTGCCACGACTACGGGAAGGAGCCGGGTAAGAACCTTAACCTGGCCGGTGATCTCAACGTGTGCTTCAACACGTCCTACGTCGAGCTCCGCAGCAAGGGCTACGTCCACGTGGTCGGCGCCGGACCGGCAAGCACGCAGGTGCCGCTGAGCTGGGGCTCGCATACCAGCAGATTGACCAAGGTGCTCCTGAGCGGGCACGGCAAGCCCGAGATTGACCGCCAGGTAAAGCTCGATCGCGAGGGCTTCGCACGGATTGTCACGTGGATCGATCTGAATGCCCCGTATTATCCCGAGTATGCCGGCGGCGCCTATCGCGACAACCCGTACGGCCGTTGCCCGATCGACGGTGGCCAACTGCACAGGTTGCAGCAGTTGACCGGGATGCCGTTGACCGGCGCGGCGATGTCCCTGGCGAGTTTTTCGCGTCCTGAGTTAAGCCCGTGTCTGGCCAAATTGTCCGCCGGGAGCGGCGAATACCGCGAGTCCCTGGCAATCCTCCGTGCTGGGCGGGAGAACTTGACCAGGGCCCCGCGGCCCGACATGCCGGGTTTCCGGCTCACCGACAAGCTGGAGATCGGCCAACAGTGCAAGTACGACGCCTTGCACCAAGCAGAGGCCGAGTCGCGGGCCGCACTGCTGGCTGGCCGGAAATAGAATCGCGACCGCTGGTCATGACCTCTGCGGCCATCCGACAATTGCTTTCCTCTTCCCTGACCAACCTTCGGTCGGTGCCCGGAGAGGGGTTGGGGTGAGGGGGCGAAGGTTGTGAAAAAGTTCCTAAAGCGGCGCTATCCACTTGCGCTCGGCCGAGGCGCGGTACATGGCCTCCATGACGCTCACGCGATCCGCCGCCTCTCGGGCCGAGACCAAGGGCACGTCGGTCTTGCCGCCAATTGCCGAAAGGAACATGTCCAGCGGCGACGGCGATCCCGGAGGCAACGCGGTCCACGGCTTCTTTCCATCCGCGCCTGCGACCTTGCCGCACTGGAAATACAGTTGGCCCTGCACCACGCTCGCATGGGCCCCTGTTCCGGAGATTTCCAACGAGTTGGGATTGGCCACGTCGACCCAGCCTGCCGCCAACGTGCCGGTAACGCCGTTCTTGAATCGAAGCAGGGCCTCGCCGCTCTCGTCGCAGGGGCCGTAGCGGCCGGTGACCACCTTGATGTCGGCCGCCACTTGCTCCACGTCACCCGCCAGCCACATCAGCAGGTCCAGCCCGTGCGTTCCCAGGTCGCCGAAGCCGCCGCAGCCCGCGATCTTGGGATCGGCCATCCAGCGAATGTCGCCGTCGAAAATCCGGTTGAGTGAACCGTCATGGCAAACGGAGGCCCGTACGCGGGTGATCTTGCCAAAAGTCCCCCGCGCAACTTGCTCCTTGAGGAAAAGGTGCACAGGGGACGTGCGCATGCCGTAACCGGTCGTGAAGAGCAGCTTGGCTTGCTCAATGGCCTCGGCCATCTCCCGGCACTCGGAGCCCGTCATCCCCATCGGCTTCTCCACGAACAGGTGCTTGCCCGCCTTGGCGGCGGCCAACACCAGCCGCTGGTGCAAGTTGGTCTGTGAGCAGATGATGACCGCACGGACTTGCGGATCGGCCCACAGCGGGGCATCGTCGGCGAGTGCGCGGGCGCCCAGCTCCGCGGCCCACAGGCTGGCCCGCTTGGGGTCGAGGTCCCAAACGTACCTGACCTTCACGCTCTTCAAGCCTTTGAGCCGCTGGGCGTAACCCGGCGCATGACTGTGCGCGCACCCCACCAGCGCGACAACAAGCGGTTCCTGCTGCTCCGCCGCCGCTGCGGAATCGACAAGGCTTGGCAACACGGCCAGGGCCGCGCCGGAAATGCCGGCCTATTGGAAGAAAGTCCGTCGGGTGATGGTTTGCTTCACGGGTCTAGGCCTCCGCTGCACGGGTTTGTTGCTTCTCAGGGCTACTGCGGCCCGCGCACATAGTCTACACCTGGCACGGCCGCTGAACAATCTGCCGGAATTGGACACCCTTGCTCCGTTTCGCTTCCGCACATTGTTCCGGACCTCATGCTTGACAGGCGCGGAAACCAGGCTTAGAAAGGTGTTTCGTACCGGGCTATAAGATCTTTCCGGGAAGGAGGTCTCCATGTCGAGGCGATCCAACCGACGACTGTTCCTCAAGGGCGCTGCCGGCGCGGCAGCAACGCTGGTGATCGGTCCCTTCAGCAGCAGGGCCGGCACGGTCGAGGCGAAGCTCCGCTGCGCGTGTATCGGCGTCGGCGGGCGGGGCGGCGCGCACGTCGAGGCCGCCGTGAAGGAAAACGTCGTCGCCCTCTGCGACAGCGATCGGCAACGGCTTGAGTCGGCGGCGAGCTTCGTCGCGAAGCACAATCCCAAGGTGAAAACCTTCACCGATTACCGGCAACTTTTCGACGAGGCACACCGGGAGTTTGACGTGGTGTTCGTGGCGACGCCCGACCACCACCACGCGCCGGCCTCCATGCTGGCGATCAAGCACGGGAAGCACGTCTACACGGAAAAGCCGTTGGCGCACTCGATCTACGAGGCCCGTTGCCTGGCGGAAGCGGCACGCAAAGCCGGCGTGGCCACGCAAATGGGAAACCAGGGCATGGCCAGCGAGGAACACCGCCGGGTGTGCGAGTACATTTGGGCCGGGGCGATCGGCCCTGTCCGCGAGGTGCACGTGTGGACCGACCGGCCGATCAACTGGTGGCCGCAGGGCTTCGACCGTCCCGCCCACACCGACCCCGTTCCCCAGCATCTTTGTTGGGATCTCTGGTTGGGTCCGGCGCCCGCGCGGCCTTACGCCGCCCACTGGCGCGAGGGGCCCGCCAACGGCAAGTCCCTGTACCATCCGGTGAACTGGCGCGGGTGGTGGGACTTCGGCACGGGGGCTCTCGGCGACATCGCCTGCCACGCAATGGCCCCGGCCTTCTGGGCATTGAAGCTCGGCAAACCCGCGGCGGTCCAGGCCGAGCACTCGCCTCGCACCGCGGAGATGTTCCCCGCCTGGTCGGTCATCACCTACGAATTCCCCGCACGCGGCGACATGCCGCCGGTAAAGCTCGTATGGTACGACGGCGGCAAGAAGCCGCCTCGGCCGGCCGAATTGGAGCCGGGCCGCCAGCTCGCCGACAACGGGGTCCTGTACATCGGCGAACGGGGCACCATGCTCGATCACCGCATCATCCCCGACGAAAAGATGAAACAGGTCAAGCCGCCCGACAAGAGCATTCCCCGCGTGCCCGGCCATCACGAGGATTTCTTCCTCGCCTGCCGAGGCGCCCGTCCGGCCTGTTCCAACTACGATTTCGCCGGGAACCTCACCGAAGCGGCGCTGGTGGGCAACGTGGCCCTGCGGGCGGGCCGGCGGATCGAGTGGGACGCCGAAGCCATGAAGCCCAAGAACTGTTCCGACGCCGACGTGCTCCGCGTCATCCGGCGAGAGTATCGTCGCGGCTGGAGCCTCTAGGGGGCTTCTCTCACCAACGGGTAGGGTAGGACAAATACCGCCGCTGCCGGGTAGTGGGCGGCCAGGTGGTCGTTGGCTCCTTCGCCCTCGTCGGCTCAACGCCGCGCTGGGCGTTGAAACGGAGCGCGGCAAGCTCCGCAAGCTGATGAAGGCATTTCAGGAGTCGCTAATCCACGACCTCGACGCGGACGACTTCGCCGACATGTACGCCCAGACCATTGCCTACGGGCTGTTCTCGGCGTCGATCTCCCGCGCTTCGGGCGCACTGGTCGCCGACGACGTGGCCCTGATGGCTTCCAAGACAAGTCCGTTCCTCCGCGAGTTGTTGGAGACGTTCCTGAACCTGGGCGGGCGCAAACACAAGGCCAACGGCGACGTGCTGGACTTCGACGAGTTGGGCATCAACGACGTGGTGGAAATGCTCCGCGCGGCCAACATGGACGCGGTGCTCCGCGACTTTGGCAACCGCAACCCGCAGGAAGACCCGGTCATCCACTTCTATGAACTCTTCCTCAAGGAGTACGACTCGCAGAAGCGGATGCAGCGAGGGGTCTTCTATGCGCCGCGGCCGGTCGTTTCCTACATCGTCCGCAGCGTCCACGAACTCTTACAGACGGAGTTTGGCCTCCCCGATGGTCTCGCGGACACGGCTACCTGGGGTGAGATGGCCAATCGCCACGAGGGCCTGACGATTCCCGAGGGCGTGAAGCCGTCCGACGGTTTCGTGACCATCCTCGACCCGGCCGCGGGTACCGCCACGTTTCTGGTCGAGGTAATCGACATCGTCCATCACACGATGTCGTCAATCGGCCGAGGAGCCCACGGTAACGGTATGGTGCCATGAAAGTTCCGATCAGCGAATGTGCCGTCGTGGACCTCGACGCCCCGGTACTTTCGGCCTATGAGACGGTCGTTCACGGGACCGTCTATTGGCTGGTCTGGTGCAAGCACTGCCGCGAATGGCACCAGCACGGCCCGGCTGGCGGCCACCGGGAAGCCCACTGCCAGGACAGCAGCAGCCCCTACTGGAAGACCGGCTACAACCTGGCTTATGCTGGAGCTTGGAGTGGGCAGTCCCCATCAGAATGACCCGTGCCGATAGGACAACGCAACCACCGGAAGACAGGCCTCTATGCCTGAGCATTTACCCCTCCTCACGACCCGTATCCGCTACCAGGACGACGGCTACGACGAATCGACCCTTGCCCGCCAATGGCGGTTGCTGAAGCTCTTGATCTTCGCGCCGAAAGGATTCACGGTCAAGGAATTGGTGGCCCTATCAGGCGTGAGCGAAAAAACGATCAGGCGCGATCTGGTGTTCCTGAAGCAAGTCGGCTTCGATGTTTCCGAAACGGTGGAGGATTTTGGACGCAAGTTATGGCGCGTTCGCCGCTTGCCTGAATCCACGGGAGCAAGAGGCTCAACGAGAGAAAAGTATGGCGTGATCCACGATACCTTGGGGGACTTGCACGACGTTGCCCTGATCCTTGGGGACTTACCTCTGGCCGAAAGCCTGAAACGCCTTCAGGAATGGGTGCAAGGGAAGTGCCAAGGTAAGAAACCGAAGCCACGGTGAGGAAGCAACCATGCGAGCCCTTTCCACCCGCCAGCACCACGCCGAGGCCATCATGCGCGGCGTGAAGCCCATTGAATTCCGCTACTGTGGGCTGCGGGCGAATAGCGCATCCCTCTCTGCAACTACTACTCCTTCCACCCGTCGGGGACGACTGGTCCCCAGTCGTCCAGGATGATCTTGTCCCGGCCATGCGGCATCCCCGCAGGAACCCGCCACGCGCTCTTCGGCGCGGGCACGTCAGGGACTTTGATCTCGGGCAGAGGAGGGAGTGCCTCAACGTCCCCGCCGGTGAGAACTTGCCCCGCGTCCGCGCTCGCTCTCTGAGCCTGCTTGTCCGGTGAGGGTGACGCCGGCATCCAGACGTTCCCGCGCGCATCCACGGGGTACTTCGCGGCGTTGCGGATACCGACCCCTCCGGAGAAGTATTCCTCCACGATTTTCGGCCAGAGAAAGACCTCGAACTCCTCCAGGTGCACCCAGTCTACGACCTCGTCGTTAACTAGCCGGAGATAACGGAAATCCCCCTTCGGGAACGCGTACGGAACGACCAGTTTGTGTGGCCGGGCGGTCTCCTTGCAGAGCAAGGTCTCCTCGCCACGGAACTCGCCCGTCTTCGAGCCGAGTATGCGGAAGACGCGGCAGAAATCGTGGGTGTTCCCGTCGCGGGGGAAGAGAACCACGCTGTCCACCTCGCGAACTTTCTTGAGGTCCACCTGGAACCAGTCTCCCACGCCGACGTGCCCCGGCGCCCAGGCATGATCGTCCCCGCGACAAACGCCGTCGAGGGCGCGTGCGGCGGTTTCGGGGGAGCATGACGCCGACGCCACGCCCTTGGCGGCGAGGTTCTCCGGGCGCGGCGATTCCAACTCGATACGATTGCCCTGGAACCGGGTGCCGGAGCTGCCGGCCTCGACCGCGAGGGTCGTGCCGTTGCGCGAGAAGCGGTTTTCCCGGATCACGGCGTCCTGGGTCTGTGCCAGGTAGATCGCGGCCTCACGGCAGCGCCGGATCTCGTTGCGAAAGATCCGCGCATCCCGGGAGGGGTTGTGGCGCTTCGGGTTGTTGGGATCCCGCTCCGGCGGGATCTTCCAGAAGTTCACGCCCTTCCCGGCGTTGGCGATGAGGTTGCCATCGACGAGGTTGCCCGCGCCGTGCTCGATGGCGATCCCGTCAGCCAGGCAGCCGTCGATCTCGTTCCGAATGAAACTGCTCCGGCTACTGAAGCCGGCCCAGACACCGTAGCCGGAGTCGCGACAGATATTCCCGTAGAAGACGTTGTCGGTGGAGAACGTCGCCTCGATCGCGTTGTGGGGGGAATACGAAAAATCATTAAAGGCCACCAAGTTCCGGCTGGACGGACTCTCCAGCGACTCCGCCGCGGCCGAGAGGAAGAAGCCGTCGCCACCGTGCGTGGCCCGGTTGCAGGCGAAGAGGTTGTCGCAGGAGCCCTGCATGATGAGGATGCCGGCGGAGTCACCACCGGCAGAGTCCTTGCCCCACTTCTCACAGCGCACGCAGAAGTCGAAGCGGCTGTCCAGGACGCGGTTGTTGCTGGAGCCATGCATGGCCAGCCCCCACGAAGAGTTGAAGGAGGCATTGCAGCCGAGGACTTCGCACCCGCTGCAATTGATCATCAGGATTCCGTTCTGTGCATGGAGACTGCGGCAGCCGGTCATTCGCACGCCTTTGCATCGGTCCAGGAGGAAGCCGGCTCCGTAGGCCCTGCGCCAGGCGTCCAACGCATGGCCATCAAGCCACTGTCCCCAGCCGGCGATACGCTCACAGCGGTTGCCGGAGGCGTCGCAGGTCTCCAGGCGCATCCCGAGGCAGTCCTTGGCCATAATCCCCACCATGTAGCCTTTGACCACGGCGTTGCGAAGGGTGACATCGCGGCAGCCATCCAAGAGGATGCCGATGCCCTTGAAATTGTTGGCCGGGACTTTTGTCCGGTCGGTGCCCTGGAGGACGGCGCCCTGGAAGTCTACGGTGAATCCCTGGCCGCGGATTACGACGGCGGCCTGATCCGGAGGCACAGGCCGACGGTAGACGCGCTTCTCCAGGGTCGTGCCGGTAGAGACCACAGGCTGACCCTCGGGGAGGAGGACCCCGCTCGGGTCCGCGGCCTGGCATACAGCCACTTCAAGCCAAGCTAGGGAGAGGACCACGATTGCGGCGAGGTGGCGGGGAGGAGCGATCACGGAGGCGAGGATAGAGCATCTCTGTGGAGACCGCATTGGACTGATGGAAATTGGTTCTTGCGCCGCGTCGATTAGTGACGCTGCACCGGTGAGGGAGAATCGCTTCACGGTATCACGCATAATGTACTGAAACTACAGAGTGGAAAGTGTGATGTCAACTGACAGTGGATTTGACAGTTGGCTGATTTCCTTTGCGTTAGCGATAACCGTCGATCAGGTCGCGGTGCTGGGCGGTGTTTGCGCCGCAGAGACATTCTTCAACTTGTGGGTCTGGGCCTTCCAAGCATTGCGTCTTCGCCGTATCCGTTTCTTCCGCTTGTCGTCTCTTGCTCTGCTTGACATGTTCCACCTCCTCAAGGCAGTGATTTCATGGGGTAAGACTCTTGCCCCCTGGTTCTGAACCCAACCAATGGTAGCGAGGTGGGAAACCCCTCCTGATCGTCGGCGCAGAATGTTTTTTGCTCGATGCGCTAGCCGAGCGAGATTACCTCGGCTTCCTCGGTCGCCCTTGCATCGCTTCTAACTTCACCAACGCTTCCCGCCGTCCCATCTCTCGTAGGGCGACCAGGGCGGCAAGTCGCTCCTTCCGGGGGCGGCCCTTGCCATGCTCCCAGTTGTAGACCGTCAGACCCGACACGCCAACCAACTTGCCGAAATCGGCAGCTGAGAGCTTCAGCCGCTTTCGCTGGGCTCGCACGGATCGGGCTGAGTGCCGCACGCCCTCCAACTCGTCTTCATCCTTGGTCTTTGGCTGGCCGAGGCGTTTCTGCTCCTGGCCCTTGAGGAAGGCGATTTCCTTCTGCTGACCCTGCACCGCCCGTTTCAACTGTGCGATGTCACGGCGGTACTGGGCAACGGCTCCCTTGGTGGAAGACGTGTTGACCTTGATTTCACGGCGGGCCAGGCGGCGGATCTCCTCTTTCAGGACGGCGGCAATGTTCGGCATGACAGTAGGCTCCAAAGGGACAGGGGGGAATCTCGGTATTATACCTTCGCCGGCGACGTTTCCCACTGTGGGAAGATTGGGGTCGGTTCATTGCCCCAACTGCTTCTCGAATAACCGATGCCATGCCGGGCGGGGCTTCGTGGCAAGTTCCCTCGGTCTTTCGTGGGTTCTTGCCGCTCTCCGGCTTGCATTTTTCCCCGAAGTGGCTCTAATTGGCACGTCCCTGTTGCGGACAGACAAGGTATCGTTCCCGTCACCAATGAGGAGAGAAAGAACCATGGCCAAAGCCGCCGCCCCCAAGAAGCCCCTGACCAAGTCCGAACTGCTCGCCAACATCGCTGCTGCCGCCGACGTGTCCAAGAAGCAGGTGGCCGCAATGCTGGAAGCCCTGGCCGCCGAGATCAAAAAGAGCCTGGGCAGCAAGGGAGCGGGCGTAATCGCGATCCCTGGCCTGGTGAAGATCGAAAAGAAGAAGGTCCCGGCCCGAGCTGCGCAGAAGGGCGTTCCGAACCCCTTCAAACCCGGGGAACTGATGGACCGCCCCGCCAAGCCCGCCTACAGCAAAGTCAAGGTGCGGGCGCTGAAGCCGCTGAAGGACATGGCACGGTAGCCCGCCACAGGAGACCGCGTCCGAAAGCGAAAGCCGCCGAAGGAACTGATCCTCGACATGGACAGTTCGGTCAGCGAGACGTATGGCGACCAGGAAGGCACGGCGTAGAATGGGCACTTC
>Ga0181527_1002619_pt1 | contig 16754 bp, 10 predicted proteins | sample PEATcosm2014_Bin_30_FD_119762 | JGI IMG/M metagenome (GOLD analysis project Ga0181527, IMG submission 119762) | Peatland microbial communities from MTU Mesocosm Facility, Houghton, MI, USA - PEATcosm2014_Bin06_60_metaG | ecosystem: Environmental > Terrestrial > Soil > Wetlands > Peat | place...
AGGCTATCGCCATACTGTGAATCAACCTCTGACGAGCCCAGTGCGGGAAATCTGCACGCTGGGTTCTGTGGGAGCCGGAGGCGGGTGACTGCCTCCGGCCACCCGGTGGGCGGCCTGTGAAGGTCGTCCCTACCGCGACCAGAATCCCGACTCTGGGCGGGAAATCCCTTCCGGGGCGTTGCTCTCACCGGATAGACTTGTGGCGATCAGGTGACAAGATCGCACGGTTAGTCTCATGCGGGCGGCTAAGCGGTTGGGGAAAGGCGGGGCCTATGTCGGATGAATGCTCAAGAGATTCGGGCAGTGCCGGGGACAAGGATAAGGCAGCGTCCGAGGCTTGCACGCGTTCCGGGGCTTTCGCTTTGGCCCTGTCAGTGGTGCTCATTCTGTTGATGCCGTCTTGGATACACCGACCGGCAGAGATTGCGCTCGCACGCTACATCGGCTATAGGCAGCAGCTCTCTTTGGCGATCAACCAACTCGACCTCGATCCGGTTTGGCAGCAATACCGAACTTCTCACATCGGTGTGGATTCTGTTCCGCTGAGGACCCTTCCCACGCAGGTTGTCTACACTGATGGGAATTCTTCTGGCCCTGCTTCAACGGTCGGGGATGCAGGTTCGGGGGCGAGAGCGGTGGCAGTGTCTTCTTCATTGGGGGCTCCCCCTCAGGTGTCCCTGCAAAAGGGAGCTCCAATCGTCCTCGCAGGGAAGGCGTCTCCAGGCGGTCCGGCGCCTCCTTCTTTTGGGGGTTCTGCTCAGGCGTCTTCGCAAACAGGAACTCCTGTTGTGACCATCCCAAAGGGGACTCCGGGCGGTCCGGCGCCCCCCACAGGGCTGTCCGTGACTGTGCAGGTCACTGTCCCGGTGACGGAGATCGCTACAGTCTCGGAGACAATGAAGAAGCTCAATGACTCGGATTTGCTTACCGAAAGCCGAGATTATTCAAACTTCTTCAGTTGGTCCGTCGGCCAGTGGGCTATTCGTGGCAAATGGCTGATTTATCGGAATGCGTTGGTAAACCATTGCAACAAGACAACGAAGCTTGAGGCTGACCCTCCCCGCCATGTGGCGAAAAACTACGTTCCTGCCATGAATTCCGAAATCTTGGATGAGTGCCTCAACCTGGGCGATGTGCGTGAACTTGCGGAATTCGAAAAGCCTACGATGTCCAACCCCGATCAGATTGGGGGAAGCGTTGGGCGGGCGGTAGATGTGGCCCCGGGCGCACTACCACGTGACCTGTACGCGGCGAGCTTGGTCACGGAGGCGCTGCTGTTTTTCGTGATCGCTTATTTTGGCGCTTTCCTGCAGGAGGCAATGTCGTCTGAGGGTTTCCCTTTCCCAGGGACCCTATTTGGTGCGTTCTCCAGATCACTGTGGGCTTTGCTGTGCTTGGCGGCTGCGTTGTTTGTCCCGGTTCTTGCGGCTGTTGGCGTTGCAGCCCTTTCAAAGGACCCTTTCTTGTGGGTAGAGGCAGGGTTGGTTTTTGCCGCTTTCTGCTCGGTTGTCAATGCGCTTCGGCGGAAGTCCTATTGGAAGGGATTGAATCTGCTGCATCGGAAGAAACGAAAGGTCAGCAATTCAAACAACGCCCCTAGGCCTCGCGCTGGAGAATCTGGCGAGGCGTAGGGTCACAGATGGGGTGGCGCCGCGTCCTGGGGCGTTGTGGCAGGCTGGGTTGAGATGTGTCCGCGCTGTAAGCGGGGCTTCGGCTAGGGCGAGTAATGTCTGGATTGCCAGTGTACCGGGATCTCATGACCGAGTCGCGGCAGGAAAATCGGACACTGAGGCGTTCTGGGGACATATTCCACGATGCGGTTGCGATAGGATCCGCACATTGCCCACACCGAGACATCCTCCGTCCCGCCCTCGCTGTACTTTCGCCTCTTGTTCGCCTATTCTGTTCCCATGCCCCGTCAAGATGATCGCCACCGGGTGTACATGTCGTTCCAGTGCCGCTATGGCTGGCATTGCCAGTTTCTCGAGGAAGACTTGCAGACTCCCCTGCCCAGGAAGCTGCACTTCGCTTCACCGGACAAGGTCGTCGAGTTGGTTGAGCGAGGCGGCGGGTTTACGGATCAGGAAAGCCGGCAGGCTCTGGATCAGGCCATCGTCACCGGCCGCGGTGGTGTATTCCTGAGCCTGACAGAGGAGCAATACGCCAGACTGAGACGATGATGATGGAGATGCACAAAGGCCCTGGAATCTAACGCCCCAGGGCCTTTGCTCTACGCAGTCTGTGGAAAGGAGAGCGTGATGCTCCGTCTGGATGGAGTGTATCACGCATTGTGTCCGGCGCGAGGAAAAGTCCGGAGTCGCGGTTGAGCTGCTAGATGCGCACAGGTCGATGGCCTGGAAGCGCGCGTTGTTCTCCTCGCAGAGCTTGCGCAGCCTGGGGAAGACATCGCGCTGCAGAGCGTCGCGCTCGGCCTTCAGGTCTTCAAAGGTCGAACTCACAAATACCCGGAATGTGCGTGTCGCGATCGGCATCGGACGTACTCCGGTGAGCTTTCTACACTCAGTTCGCGGGAAAGCTGCAATCAGCGGCCATTACCTGCCAACGAGACAAAAGATCGTAAAAAGTCCGCAACGGGACAGCAAGTGAATTAGATTGGAGCTAAGCCGGCTACATCGATAACTCGCTGGTCTTGATGCTACTCGCCAGACGCCCGATTGCTGTATCGATTCCAAGTCTCTCCTCATAAATCTGAATGTCGTCAGCATGATCGCCGGGAAGAGGTGTGTTGTCGAGACAGTAGAAGATGACAGTATTGTCGAATGCATGCCCTTCGAGGTCGGCGCGCCTCTGATCCTGCAGAACCTGAAGTTCATAATCAACCCAAGGCCGGTCGAGAGCGTTGCGCGACCAAATCACAACGTACTTGGGACTGCGAGATATTCCTATATGGACCTGGCGCTGAATCATGTGGCCCGGGATAAAGGTGTGGTCGGACACGATCATGATCTTTCTTCGGCGAAGGCGGGTCATGATTCTCCTGACATGCTCCTCGTCCTTATGCGCGTAGCTGATCCACACACGGGGGATCTCGTGCCAGCGCCGGATCAAGCGTGAAAGGCGCTCGGCTTCCGCGCTCTGCTGAAGCCCGATTCTGGCCATCAGCTCTAGTGCTCTCGACCAATGGCGAACCGCATCGCCGATCCGCCCCTGCACCTCCGCCGCATGGCCAAGATTGGCATGACACTGAGCGGACAAAGCAATATCGTTGGCCTTCTCCGCATGGGTCAATTCGGCAATCAGAAGGCGCTCGGCGGGTGCCCACATTCCCCGGGCCATTAACGTCTCGGCGGTCATTTCAGAGTGAGCTACGCGCTTGGTTGCCATGAATGCTCGGTGCGCAGGAGTTCGCGCCTTGCCTCATTCACAAGTGCAGGAACTGACGCTAACGCTGGACGGCTTATCCATCTTGCCGACAATTCGGCCGTAGCCATGGGTGCCATCCCCGTTCTCAGCGGGACGATACACGGTCCATGATGACGTCCCGTCCGCGTTCTCGCTTTCCTTGACGAGGTAGCGAAGTCCGATCAACATCCCGCCCGATTCGCTCTCGTGCACGAAGATTTTGCCCGAGCTGTTCTGGGTCGCGACCCAACTCCCGTCTAGGCCCTTCCGCAAAGCTGTGATCTCCGCAGACTCGACAGGCGCTTTACGCGCTACGACAACGGTGTTTTGTGGCTTGTCCATCACGCCTACAATCCGGCCGTAGGTAGGGATCCCACCCGTGCCGGGAGCTAGGCGGTACACAGTCCAGGACGTTGTTCCGTCCTGGTTCCCGCTCTCTTTGACGAGATAGCGCAGGCCGGTCGCCTTCTCGTGCGATAACCCAGTGTGTACGAAAATCTTGCCAGAATCTTGATCCTGGCTCACCATCCAACCCTGATCCAGACCCGTCCGCAAAGCCGTGATCTCCGAGGACTCGCGAGCGGCTTTATTCACGACTGTATGCGGCGCAGGGGGCGAACCGCCCTGGTCATCGCTAGTGGAAGCAGACGGGCTAATGGAAGACGGAGGCTCAGGAATGATGATTACCTGCCCCACGTGAAGACTATTTGTATCGGTGATGTCGCTATTGGCTGCCTTGAGCTGTTTCAGAGTAACTTTGTGGGCAGCGGCAATGCCGGACAGGGTGTCACCTTTCGCAACCTTATAAGGCTCCGAAAGACCGATTGACGCAAAAAGGACTGCCCAGGCCGCCAGCCCCAGTGTCGCTGTGTTTGAGAGGTTCTTCATGCATTCTCCTTCACTGAGCCCAACCGAACGTTCGGACCGGATCCTTGATCCTGCTTTTCGGTATCCGCTAGTGTAACACGAGTTGCTATTCGCCTGAGATTCTTTACGGCTTCTTCATCCTCTTTTCAAGGAGCTTCTCCAAGAGCAATGATGCGGCCGGGTGCGCTAAGGTCGACCGGCAGCTTGCCCGCATTGTCGCGGAAGTCTTCGGCATGAAGCAGCTTGAGGTCCTCGGGGATCAGCTGGCAGCCGTCGATGGCTGCGCCGTCGGTGCGGCGGCCGTTGAGGCGCACAATCGGATTCACGCACTTGCCCGCCTCGAAGTAGGCAAAGCGCCACTCCAGCGTGACGCAGTCAGACGTGAGCACGCCGGGGCCGACGACAAGAAGCAGCCGGTTGCGCGCCGCAATCGCATCGCGAATCTCCTGGTGAAAGGTGAGCTGCCGCGCGGGCATGGAGACGCGGTCAAACCACACGTCGAAACCGGCGTCGGTCAGATCGGCATGCAGCCGGCGAACAAACGCCTCATCGTCATTGCGTGCGTAGGAGAGAAATATGGAGTTCATAGCCCTAGCTCTCAGATACACAGAGAGTCTTGTCTGCACCGTCAGATTGAGTCTCGGATGCGCTTGCACTGGAGCACGAGTTGCTGGTAACCGTGACGGGTGGCGATGGCCAGAGCTTCATTTGCGAGTCGTCGAGCTTCGTTCCTGCGTTCCGGAATATTACTCAGTATCGATGCCCGATTCGCGAGCGAAATCGAAAGTCCATATGGATTGCCAATTTCGCGACAGATACCCTCCTGTTCTTCCAGTAATGCCACGGCACCGTACAGGTCGCCGCGGTTGGCGAGGATACTCGCTTGGTTGCATAGACTCGCTTGGAGCACCTCGATATTTCCAAGTTCGCGGCAAATGCGCTCGCATTCCTTTTGCAGCGCCATGGAGCCCTCCAGGTCCCCACGGGTGCGGAGTATATTCGCTTGGTTGCCAAGCGAAATCGCAAGGCTATTCTTGTTTCCGAGTTCGCGACAAAGGCGGCCTTGCTCTTTCAACATCGCCATAGCGCCGTCTAAGTCTCCGCGGTCGCCAAGGATCAAAGCTTGGTTTCCTAAAGAGACTTGCAATCCGAGTTTGTTCCCCAGTTCGCGGCACAGGCACTCTTCTTCTTTGTGCAGCGCCATAGCGCCGTCCAGGTCTCCGCGGTGTTTCAGGATCAATGCTTGGTTGCCTAGTGACATTTGCAATCCGTGTTTGTTCCCCAGTCCTCGGCAGATGCGCTCCTGCTCCTTGAACAGCGCCATAGCACCGTCCAAGTCTCCGCGATCTTGGAGGATCAACGCCTGGTTGCCAAGCGACAATTGCAATCCGAGTTTGTTCCCCAGTTCCCGGCAGATGCGCTCGCATTCCTTGTGAATCGCCATGGCACCGTCCAGGTCCCCGCGGCCGTAGAGGATCAACGCCTGGTTACCAAGCGACACTCTTAGCCCATCTTTGCTGCCCAACTCGCGGCAGATACGCTCCTCTTCGTTGTGCAACGCCATCGCACCATCTAAGTCCCCCAAGTCACTGAGAATAACCGCCTGGTTGCCCAGCGTCCGTTGCAACCCATTCTTGTTCCCCAGTTCGCGGCAGATGCGCTCGCATTCCTTGTGAATCGCCATGGCACCGTCCAGGTCTCCGCGGTCTTTCAGGATAATCGCCTGGTTGCCCAGCGTGCGTTGCAGCCCATCTTTGTTCCCCAGTTCGCGGCAGAGAAGCTCTTCTTCTTTGTGCAACGCCGAGGCGCCGTCCAAGTTTCCCCGGTCACTGAGGATCACCGCCTGGTTGCCCAGCGCCTGTTGCAGCCCATCCATGTTCCGGAGCTCACGGCAGATGCGCTCATCTTCCTTGTACAACGCCATGGCGTTGTCTAAGTCTCCGCGCGTGCGGAGAATATTCGCCTGATTGCCAAGCGCGATTGAAAGCCCATCCAAATCCCTCAGTTCGCGGCAGAGAAGCTCTTTTTCTTTGTAAAGCGCCATTGCGCCGTCCAGGTCTCCGCGGTCAGAAAGGATCTTCGCTTGACCGCCAAGCGCGGCTTGAAGGGGCAAGAGGTGGCCCTGTTTCCGAAAATGGTCCACAAGGGCTGCTCGAATGTGCATTGCGGCATCGGTCTTTCCGGCGTCGTCTAACAACTTCCCAACGTCCCATGCGTAATCAGGGCTGCGATCGGGCTCCTGAATCACCCAGGAGTAGACCTGCTCCATACGCAGCGGCGAGCAAGTCTCAATCTTCGTCCAGTAGGCCTTCACTTCAAACTGATCCTTCTGCCAGAGCGCACCGAAGAAAACCGGCTGCGCCAGCAAGTCCGCCAGGCTTTTCCACGCAGCGGTTTGCTGCCACTGCCAAGGCAGTTCGTCCAGTTGGCGGGGGCCTTGCTGCTGCGGCTCGAAGTACTTGGCCAGTGTGCAGTGTGCGGTCTGCTTGTGAACCTCGGTGGGCAGGTACACATCGCGGACCGCTTCGCGCAGGAAGTCATGCGCGAAGGTCAGCAGGCCGCCCCGGTTCACCAAGGCATCTCCGGCGGCCAGGTACAGCGGGCTCCAAAATGCCCGTGGCAACGGTGAGCCAGCGGTTCCCAGCGATTCAAGCAACTCGATCTCGGAGAGACCGCGGCGCGCGGCCCAGAGGCGCGTCAGGCCCTCGCGGACAACGCTTCTTGGGGCCGGTTTGGGTTTGGTACGCAAAGTGCGCCAAATCCACTGACCGAGGTTCTCCCTTTCAGCGTTTGCATGCCCCGCTTCAGGCTGGCCGTAATCCTGCTCCCAGCGTTGAATGACCTTGCGATAAAGCTCAATCGGGTTCGCTGCTTGCAGGTACCAATCGATACGCTGGTCCAGCTCTTCGTGGCTGCCGAACTGGCGCAATTCGTTGAGCAGCATACTGAGATATAGGCCATTTCCGGTTTGCGGAGCGGTGGCGATGCGGTGAGCAGGCCCCAGACTCAACTCCTTGGAGTAACGCTTGAGGTATTTGACTATCAATTCCTCGCGTTCAGGCGTTGTGAGCGGTTCCACGGTGAGCGCCGGCCAGCCGCGTTTCTTCAGGTCGTCCCACGACCGGCCGGGAAGCGTGGAGACAATCAGGCGCACGTTGGACGGGATGACCGGCGGCAACCAGACCAGGTCCGGCGCGCCGTCGCGGTCTTCGATCTGGTTGAGCGCGTCGAGCGCCAGGACCAGCCGCCCGCGTGCCGCCACCATGTGCAGAGCGTTGGCAAAGGCCATGCGCAGGGCGTCGGGCTGGTCCGGAATTTCGATCTGAATTCCGAATTTGCGTTGGAACTCGCCCAGCAACCGCCGCAGCATGGACCTCCAGTCGGCGCTGTCGGGCGCGGCGCCAATGAAGTGAACCAGCACCGGCGTCTCAGGGTGCTGCTCGCTCCAGGTGTGAGTCCAGTTGGCCAGCAGAGCCGACTTGCCCCCGCCCGATTCGCCCGCGATCACCAGCGGAGGCCCATCGCCCGCGGCATGGGCATCCAGCCGATCCATATACTCCTTGTGGCCAATGTAGACCGTGCGGCGGCTGGCGGAATACGCTTCATGGTCGAAGGCGGCGCGGTCCAGAGGGTTGGGTGGAGTTTTCTCTGGATAACGCGCTTCGATGACGGCAGTGAGGTCGCGCAGCACCCACTCGCCCAACTGCTTTGGCGTGGCAAAAGGCTCTGAGACCGGGTGGCCGCTGCAGCGAATATCGTCCTTCAGTTTCGTGAGTCGCTCACGCAGGGCGGGGTCCTCTTCCGTGAAGCCGGGATGCGCGGCGGCATAGCTCGGATTGCGGAGGTAGAAGAAGGCATGCTCGGCCATTTCCGGGTTTTCGAGCACGCCGTGGAGGATTTCGAGCGCTGTGACCGACTTGCCGCGGTGCTGTGCAAGCCAGGGCTGGGTTTCCAGCAGTTCCGGCGAAATCTCGTCGGGCACCCAGCCGTAGCGCTCGCCCAGCAGGCCGATGAAGTAAGGACGGCAGTGCTCGATTTCCTGGAGGCACAGGGGCAGGACCTTGCCTTCGGCCTTGGCCTCGTCCGGGACGCCCCAGCGCAGGTCCACCTCGCCCCAGGTGACGCCGCGGCTCTCGCACAGCCGGCGCAGTTGCGGGAAGATCTGCTTGACCAGTTCCTCCCGCTCCTCCTGCATATCGCGGAAGGTCGAGGAGATAAACACGCGGATCTCGCGCCGGCCGGCAACGGATTGTTTGGCGTTGATTGCCTGAGACATACACTCTCCCTTGCAGAGGCGACGCCAGCCTCAAAAGCCGGCCGATGCCGAACCGGAACCACCACGACCCCTGGGGAAAATCGCGATAAGTCTAGCGCCAGGCGAGGCGGCTGGACAAGGACAATCGGCGGCGGGTCGAGATGTCCAGGAGCCGCTATGCGGAGTGTCTGGCCTTTATCACGCACTCGTGGTTCCGGCTCGATGGCGGGGCCGAGCCCAAGTCGAGCCTGGCCTGCGCGCGGGTGAATGTGCTTACCACCAAGGTGGACCGCTACCGGGCGCTGTCTGAACAAACCGCGCTGATGGACGCCATGAGCGAACATGACGGCCGCGTGAATCTCTCCTTGGGATCGAATACCATCATCCAGGTAGCCGCGGGCTTTGCCGATGTGGCCATCGAGTTCGCCAGGGGCTTCGCCACCTACGAAGCTCTGCCCGGCCTCTACATCGGCGTCAAGACCGGCCGGACGATCCTTGACTTAGATGGCAATCCCATTACGTCGAAGCGCGACCTGGCCGAGATCTTCGCTGCCTTCCGCAAGGATTCGACGCATCCAAAGCGCACGCCGTTTGTCGCAACCAAAGACCCGGCGCTGGCGGAACAGTTGATCCGGCTGCTGAAGAGGGCATGAAGTCAAAGGAACGCCGCTTGACGACGATCTGCTAGCCATCGCCAGCCGGTTTGTACCAGCTCAACGCCAGCGGATGCGGCAAACGCATTATTCGTCCTCCGGTGCTTAATCTCCCATCCTTGCCGAATGAAGACGGCAAGGATGGAGCGCCCACATTTCAGAGAGGTTAAGGGTGGGTCATCCGCTCGAGGCGTTCTTCTTCTTCCCGAAGTACCACTGCTCCCTTCAGGTCTCCTCTTGCATCGAGAACCAACGCCTGGCTACGCAAAGATGCTCGCAACCCTTCTTTGTTCCCCAATTTGCGGCATATGCTCTCTTCTTCTTTGTGAAGTGCCAAGGCGCCATCTAGGTCTCCATGAGCACAGAGGATCCTAGCCTGGTTAAACAGCGAAGATTGCAGTCCATTGATGTTGCCCAGTTCACGACAGATGCGCTCCTGGTCCTTATAGAGCGCCATGGCGCCGTCCAGATCGCCCTGCATTTTAAGAATCGTCGCCTGGTTGCCAAGCGTGTGTTGTAAGCCATCCCTATTTCCAGCTTTTCTACAAATAAGTTCAACTTCTTTGAGCAATAGCATTGCATCATTCGGTTTGGCCATGTCCGACAGGAGAAGCGCCTGATTTCCAAGACAAATCGCCAAATTGAGATTATCGCCCAGTTCCCGGCAGATGCGCTCCTGGTCCTTATAGAGCGCCATCGCGCCGTCCAGATCGCCGCGAGCGTAGAGGATCAACGCCTGGTTGAGAAGCGCTGACGCCAATGCTCTCCAGTCTCTAGTCGAGCGGTGTGTGGCCTCCTTTTCCCTGCGATCTTCCAAGACTGCGTTTAAGTCATCGCCGAATCCGAATAACCTGTTTTGAATTCTAGACCGCATAAATCGTGAATCGCACAGTAATTTCGAGAGGTCGTTGCCTCTGCCTGCAGCCTCGAGGTGCTCCGGTAGGTGTGCCGTAGCATAAGATGATAACTCTGATCCTTCTTCCATGTAGTTTCGCCAAAGTAGGTCCGCTAGTTGCCTGTTTCCTTCTCGTATGCTGGCAAAGTACGATCCGGCTGTTCCTCCTTCCGCGAGCCAATCGGCGAGGGACTTGTGGAAGGGCTTTATGACCTCGTGACCGACTTCGAATATGACCGGGAATAGGGATTCGATAGGGCGAGTGAAGTCCCTGAGTTCCTCACACTGCCAGTTGAAGAGGCGCTGCAGAATCTCGATAGGCAGTGGTTCGCGAGCGGCGAGGATGGCGCGCAGCGCTGGGCGCACATCTCTGCGGTACTTCTCCAAATCCGGGAACTGTCGTTGGAAGTATTGGAAGAAGACCCCACCAAGACCTTGCGGGAACTGCTCGGGGCGATCCAGTGAGATATGGCCTTGTTGCACGTCGTCGCAGAAGCGCTCGGCGTAAAGGAAGACGCCTTCGCTCTTGTCCAGAATCCGACTGACCAGAGTGTCGGCGTCGGCGTGAGCTTCGAGTTGCTTCGCTAGTTCTCGATGCAGGTACTCGCGAATGTCGGCGCGGTTGGATTCGGTGGAGGTGTCGAGCGTGCATGGATTCAGTCCTTGCAGCGGCGCGACAACCTCGCTCTCCGGGCGGCTGGTGGCGACGATGCAGATCCATTCGGGGAGGCGCTGTGCGTTACTCGCCAGCATCTCGACGAGTTCGTTGCGTCCGCAGCCTCCTGCCTCGTCGAGCGCGTCGATGACGATCAGATAGCGCTCGCGTCCGCCGCCGATAGTGAGCTTCAGCGGGTTAGCGAGGAGGTAATCGAAGAGTTCGGCGGGATTCTTCCTGTCAAGCTCGTCGATTTCCGGCAGGTCAAGGAGCAGCTTGCGGTAGTCGGGTAGTCGAGTGGCGAGTTGAAAGGCCAGCGTGCGGACGATGCGCTGCGGGTTGCGGTGGTCCGGCTTGTCGTATTCGATGAACTGGACAGCGATGACCTTGTCCCGGCCAAAGTGCGCCAGATGCGCGGCGAAGGCGCTCTTGCCGACGCCGGGCGCTCCCGTAATCCAGAAGAGGCGCGAAGAGCAGGCATTGCTGTTCCGCCATTGGTCCACTGAATCGAAGAGCCAGGTGCGGCCGACGAGGGGCTTCTTGAGCAGTTGGGCGATGCGCGAGTCGGAGGAGATGGGCTGCAGATATCCTTCGAGAGCTGCGATCTCGCCGGCAAAGCGCCGGCTCTCCTCGCTTTCAATGACTCGGACGATCTCGGCGAGTTTGCCCTGGTACCAGTCTTTCCAGGCGGCTTCGTCGGAGGCGCGCCGCTCCTTCCAGTCGTGCATGTCGAGCCATTGGATGTGGCCGATGCTGGGCGGAGCCTTCACCTCCGTCTCGCTCTCGACCAGAATGGTTTGTATGTTGCCGCCCTTGACCCCAATGGCGATAGCCAGTTCGTCGAGGCAGACGCCGGGATCGCGGGTAGAGTACTTCGAGAGGAAGGACAAGACCCGGTTACTGCCGACGATCCCATCTGTAATCTGACGCCGCCAGTCGTCTCCGAAGTGGATATCGCTCTTGTCGAACCAGACGTCGTGCCCACGCCTCTTCAGGTCGGTGCATATGCGGTCTACCAGTTCCGCGTTAGCGTCGTGCCCGTAGCTGAGGAAGATGCGCATCGGCCCGGTTGGCTTGTCTGGCTGAACCTGGCCATGCTGTGGGCAAATCCAAAACTTGCCGATTTGCGTCAGCGGCGCAGAGCAAGACGGGCACTGATTGAGGTCGTCATTCATTCCAGCTTTTCTCGATGGATATTTATACCACTGGGCTGCAAGCAGCGTCGTTTTGCGCTGATCGGCAGGTTTTATTCGCTCGTACCGGGTTTCTGTGGTAAACAATGGAACTCATAGGGACAGTGATGGCAGACCTTGAAGCGATTCCGTACCGCATTCGTATTGGCGTGACCGGGCACCGGAAGCTGGATGATCCAGCGGCGTTGCAGGCCCTGGTAAAGGGGGCGATCGAAACCCAAGTCGAGAATCTGTTTCCGAAGAAGTCCAAGGAGAGCATCGACCGGGTCCGGCAGGCGGGGACGACCGCGATCTCGTACTGCGTGCTGAGTCCGCTGGCGGAAGGGGCGGACCGGGTGGTGGCGCAGGCCGTGCTCGAAGAGCCAGGCGCGCGCCTGGATGCGGTTCTTCCCCTGACGATCGAGGATTACCTGGAAGACTTCGAGACCGAGGAGTCCCGGACGGAGTTTAACGGGCTGCTCGAACGGTGCAGGAAGCCGGTATTTCTGCGCACCCGGCGCATCCAGGACGATCGGCACGATCCGGTGGCGCAGAACGAGCTGCGCCGCGATGCCTACACCGAGGTAGGGCGGTACGTGGTGGATCATTGCGACGTCCTCATTGCCGTTTGGGATGGCCAGCCTTCGCGCGGGAGAGGCGGAACGGCCGAGATTGTCCAGTATGCCGAGGAGCAGAGGCGGCCCATCCTGCGCGTGTGGGGAGACGCGGCCAAGCTGTGGAACCCAGACAACAACAACGGTCTCGACGCCTCAGCGCTCGACGCCATCGACCGGTTCAACCGGCAGCCGATAACGCCTGATCAGAGAGCGAGTTACGGAGCGAACCTCGACAAGGAACACTTTGAGAAGCCGAAGAGCGCCGGCAATATCCCCGCCGGCGTGCGGAAGCTTGTCAGCGACGGCCTCTTTCCTTATTACGCCCAGGCTTCGATCGTGGCCAAGCAAAGTCAGAAGCGGTTTTACCGGGCAGGCAGGTTCACTTACGTTCTTTCCGCGGCGGCGGTTGGATTCGCCGCGCTTGGCGTTCTGTTTCCGGCGCTCGCGTCGGCCGGGTTCGGCGTGGAACTTGTGCTGCTGACCATTCTCCTGCTGACCTTGCGGGAGGCGCGCCGGAAGCATTCACATCAGGACTGGATCGAGAACCGGTTTCTGACCGAACGCATTCGCTGCGGAATCTTCATGGCCATCTGCGGGGTAGAGCCGAGGCCCATCGAGGTGCTTCCCTACATGGGCCACTCGCAGACGGTGAATGACTGGACGGTGCGGGTGTTTCAGGAGATATGGGACCGGCTGCCGCGGCTGCACCGTTGCAGCGAAGCGGAGTGCGCGATCCTGAATGAGTACATTCGCGAGGCGTGGATCGAGGACCAGGTAGCGTTCCACAAAGGCAAGACGGAGAAGGAAGGACGGGCACGGCAGCGGCTCGAAGGGATTGGCGCCGTCGTGCTTCCCACTACGATTGCCGCCGCGGCCCTGCACATTCTGTTGTCCGTTTGGTGGCCAATGGCCGGAGTGGAAGAGCCGTTGTACTGGCTCCATCATGGGTTGCACCAGGGGCTGGCGTTCATTGCGCTGCTGTTCCCTGCCATTGCCGCGTCGCTGGCCGGCATGGAGGCGCATCGCGAGTACCTGCGGCTGGAGAAACGCAGCGCCAACATGGGGCCACAACTGGAGCGATTGAATTGGCAGTTGAAGTCGGCCACCGATCCGGAGCGCTTTGAGAGCATCCTGCAGCAGGTGGATGAAATCATGCTGCGCGAGACGCAGGACTGGCTGATGCTGATGCGGTATGTGGAGATTAAGGCGAGTTGAGGTCTTGGTCAGCTGCGCGCTACATTCCAATGGACCGTGGGGTTTCCGGATTCCAAGGTGTCCGATTCTAGGCCTATTGTCGTCCTTCTCGCCCTTTCAAGGCAAACGCCTACTCTGAAACGGAACAAACCACTGTCGTTGGATAACGGCGTTCGATGGGGACCTCCGCACTTTGCTCTATTTCGCGCCGTCGTCCTCCATGCCGACGCTGCATCTGCGCATAATCTCCTCTTCGCCAAGGCCCAGCATTCTTAGGAGGCCAAAATAGCTCTCAAGCGCGTTGAATGCTTGGGGGTGTTGATAACCAGTCTTTCGGGTGTGGCGCAAGAGGATTTTGAATCGGCGGCGCATCAACGGCTCTGCCTCCACCAGACGGTCCTTTGCAACCAGCAAAGTTGACAGATTAGCTAGTCGAATAGCGATGTTGGGGTGATCGGGCCCGTAGGACCTCTCGTCGATGTCCAGGGCGCGGCGTATTATGGGCTCGGCCTCGTCTAGCCGGTTTGAGTCCATCAACAGAGTGGCAAGATTGCTGAGTTCAATGGCGACCCTTGGATGATCGGGACCATAGAATCCCTCGTCTATATGAAGGGCGCGACGCAACAATGGTTCGGCTTCAACCAGACGGCCGGTAGCCTGCAACAAACTGCCAAGATTTGCGAGAGGAGCGGCGACTTTGGGATCACCGGAGCCGTAGAATCTCTCTTCGATGGCAAGAGCGCGACGCATTAACGGTTCGGCCTCCGCCAGACGGTTAGTGTTTACCAACAAAGTGGCAAGATTGTTAAGATCAGTTGCAACCTCGGGATGATCGGGACCGTGGGAGCTCTCGTCGATGGCCAAGGCTCGGCGACACAAGGGCTCGGCCTCCTCCAATCGGTTCGTGTACTGTAACAACAAGGCAAGATTGACGAGGCGAATGGCGACTTTTGGATGATCTGATCCGTAGAATTTCTCGTCGATGATTAGCGCGCGACGCATCAACGGTTCGACCTCCGCAAATCGGTTAGTTTCCTGCAAAAACTGAGCAAGATTATTCAGTTGGATGGCGACGTTGGGGTGCTCGAGCCCGTAGTATCTCTCGTTGATGGCTAGGGCACGGCGCAGCAACGGCTCGGCCTGGGACCAGCCAGCGAGCGCATGCCAGCGCGTGCCCGCCTGATTCAGAAGCGCCGCTGCCCAAGGATGGTTCGTTTCGTCCCACATGACTGCGAGCGCGGTGAGCGGTTCGAGTTCCCAGCGAGCTTTCTCCCAGTTGCTAGTCTTTTCCAAAGCGGCATCGCGCTCCTGAATCAGAGCGTCCACCCGCTTCTGACGAATTGCGAGGTCTTCTGGTCCCGCTTTTTGGCGCATTAACTCTTGAACGAGCCGGTGCATGCGGACGATGAGAAGATTGCCTTCGGCGTCCACCGCCTCACCCGGCAAAAAAAGGCGGAGCCCCAGAATAAGATCGAGCGACTGGCTGAACGCGGCGCTTCCGATTTCCTGAAATGCCGGGTACCGCGCACCGCCAAGAGCGCGCAGCCAGGGCACGGCGACCTGGTCAGCGGGGAGGAGCGCGGCGAAGGTAAGCAGGTGCATGGCTTCCGGGGTCAGCGTGGCGAGCGTGAAAGCTAGCGTCTCGTCGAGCGAGCGAACGCGGTGACGCACGGCCACGACCGTATCTGTGGCCGCCAGCTCACTTTCGCGCAGCAGATCGGGAGAGAGCTGTTCACGAAACTTGCGGCAGGCATCGGGAGCCGGGTAGCGGCCCAGGTAGATGGCTGCGGTCTCGACGGCGAGCGTGAATCCGCGCAGAAGCCGGACGATATGACGGGCCTCGTTGTCCTCTTCCTGGCTGGCGAAGCGGCCTTCGGGCTGGTGGCTGCGCATGAGGGCCAGAGCATCCTCTTCCGGCAGTTCGTCCACCGCAATGAAGGTCATCTCCTGCGCGGAACCGGGTATGGAGGCCGGCGCGAGCCGGGTGGTTGCGATGAGGTCGACGTGGCCGTCGCGGGGCAGCCGGTCAAGGTATTCCGGTTCGAGCAGATGCGGATCGCTTACGTTGTCGAGGATCAGCAGGCAGCGCTCGCGAAGCAGAATTTCGCGCAGAACCCGCTCGAACTGCAGAGCGAGGTCTTTCTTCTCGTCCTCTGTAAACTCGAAGCGCATGGGTCCGGCCAGCCGGATCAGGGCCAGCCGCAGATCGGCGGTGAACTCGCAGGGCACCTGCCAGCGTCCGCCGGGGTAGTCCCACGCAAAGGCGTGGGCGTAGGCGAGCGCGAGTTCGGTTTTGCCCATACCGCCGAGGCCCTGCACCGCCACCGGGCCGGGGGTCTTTCCCTGGCGCGCGCCGACGACGCCGAGCATATTCCGGGAGAGTACGCTGCGCAGTTCCGTCAATTCGCGAATACGACCGACGAAGGCCGGATTGTGCTTGATGAGGTTGTTCGGCGAGAGCCGGGCGCGCTCGGCGCGGCTGAGGCGTTCGCGGACTGACGTGGCGAGCTGTTCCAAAGTCGCGCGGACGTGGGCTTCCTGAAGCGCCTTCTCTCCGCGGTCGTACCAAGGGCGCAGGTCGAGGGCCTGGCGGTGATTGATTTCGTTGATCCATCGGGTAATGGATGTGTCGATCTGCGTAGTTCCAGCGTCTGGCAAGGTGACAAAGAAGACCGGGGCCACGCCCTCGCCGAGGCATTGGCGCATGGCTTCGTAGCGGACGTAATCCTCCCACTCCCACCGGCAATAAGGGCTGGCAATGTAGTTGGGCGAGAGGACAGCAAGGAAGAGATAAGACTCGCGCAGGCTGTGTTGGATCTTCTGCCGCCAGTCATCCATGCCGGCGATGACTTGCGTGTCGAAGAAGACCCGCAGATCGCGCCCGGCAAAGGAGTGGAACGAAGTTTCGATCTGCGCCTTGAGTTTGGCGACCTGACCACGTTCGTTGTCGAGCCGGGAGTAGCTAACCCGGATAATTCACGAATCCCCTGACACGGAAGGCCTCATCTGCTACAAACATGTTGTCAAGACAGTGTTTGAAGCAGAAAAAGAGGCCTTCGCGTGACAGAGAATAGCACAACAGA
>Ga0181527_1002623_pt1 | contig 16739 bp, 13 predicted proteins | sample PEATcosm2014_Bin_30_FD_119762 | JGI IMG/M metagenome (GOLD analysis project Ga0181527, IMG submission 119762) | Peatland microbial communities from MTU Mesocosm Facility, Houghton, MI, USA - PEATcosm2014_Bin06_60_metaG | ecosystem: Environmental > Terrestrial > Soil > Wetlands > Peat | place...
CCACCGCGCGGCGGTCACCCGCTTTAGCGTGGTGCAGAAGATGAGTGATCTTGGAAGGCGATTTCGCATCCATCATCGGTAGCTCACAAAGGAGGACGAGCCCACTACTTTCGACTTTATCCCATGCACTTGCCGTGTCAAGGGCCCCAGTGTGTGGGTTGCCTCGACGGATTCCCTGCACCTTCCCAACGAATGCGGCCTGGCAAGCATGCGCCGGGCTTCGGGCAAGCCACATTTGGCGGACTGCACGCGCGAATTTCGCGTTAACAGTAGCCCCCGAGAGAGAGCCGACTCGCAAGCGAGCCCGGTCTGCGGGAAGGAGAAGACGCTATGTCGGAACCAGATGCCTCCAGAGTGCCGCAAAACAAGGATGCCACTGTCAAGGCGACTGAGCCAGCGATTGGAGACCCTCCCTTCGCCCATCGCGAGGCGGCAACCGTCCATGCAGCAGCGCCGCAGCAGTATACGCTCCAGTTCCTCATGTTCTTTATCAAGAAGAGAACAGATCCCAACGACCAGCCACCACAAGGCCAATAAACGGTGACACTCGAACTCACAACACCTGAGGAGGGCAAAATGAACGGGCAATTCGTCCACCATTCGACGGGCCGATTCCAAACCGGCGAGGTCGCAAGCCGGCATAGTGGCCCCGGACAGACGTCCTGGTCCGCGTGTTCGGATGAAGATCTGCTGGTCCGCTACGCGCGGCAGGGAACTCGCGAGGCGTTCGAGGAACTCGTCCATCGATACGAGCGCGAGTTGTCCAGCTACCTGCGCAGGTACCTGCACAGTACCCACCTGGCCGAGGATGCCTTGCAGGCGGTCTTCCTTCAGGTCCACCTGAAGTGTCGCGTGTTCGATCCGCAGCGGCCATTCCGCCCCTGGCTCTATCGCATCGCGACCAACCGTGCGATCGACCTGCTGCGCAAGAACCAACGATGGGGTGCGATCCGGCTCGGCCTGGGCTGCGGGGCGCGCACGTCGAGCACAGAGGACCGTGCCGTGGAAGAAGTCGCGGATGCACACAACGCCGGTCCCAGACAGCAGCTCGAGGCTGGCGAGGACCTCGAACGCCTTCGAGTGCTGGCCGAGTCGCTGCCCGCTCGCCTCAGGGACGTGGTTGTCCTGATCATGTTGCGCGGTCTTCCCTACCAGGAGGCCGCCGACATGCTGCGGATTCCACTTGGTACCGTCAAGAGCCGCTTGCACAGTGCACTTCTCCATCTCCGGAGAACTGTTGTCGTTGCGGCATGACGTTTTCGCTCCGGGAGGTGCGCCGTACGCGGCCACGTCATTCACAAAGGTACGTTATGAGCAGTCATTCCCTACGATTCGACGAACCTCACGTTACGGATGATCCTCTGCGCATCTACTTGATGCAAATCGGCGAGATCGCTTTGCTGGACCGTCAGGCGGAAGTGAAACTCGGCCGGCAAATCGAGCGGGCTCGCCGCCGGTTTCGGCACACGGTGTTGGCCACGGACCATGTTCTCCAGTCCGCCGCGGCCTTACTGCAAGCCGTGCAAGATGGCCGGTATCGGCTGGACCGCACGCTGGATGTCTCGTCCACAGCGCACGATGCCAGACGGCGAGTGGTGGGCGCTCTGAGCCCCAACCTGCACACGCTCCGGCACCTCATGAAGCGTAATGGCTGCGATTATGCCACAGCGATCAGCATTCGCCAGCCGCCAGACCGGCGGCGATCTGCGTCGTGCCGCCTGCTTGCCCGCCGCCAGCGAGCGGTGCGGCTCATCGAGGAATTGCGATTGCCCATGCAATTGGTACAAGCCGCTTTTCGGAAGCTTGAGCCAATTGCCACACGCATGGACGAGCTGCAATCGCAGATTGCCACACTCGGCAGCCACACCGACCCCGAGACCAGCCGGGTAAAGCTGCGCAAGGAACTCCGCCACTTGATGGGGATCACGCGAGAGAGCCGTGCGACGCTTCGCCGCCGCATTGCCCGGGCGGCCGCCTTCCTGGCCGAGTATGAGGCCGCCAGGCGCCGTCTCGCGGCCGGTAACCTGCGCCTGGTCGTCGCAATCGCCAAATGGTATCGCAATCGAGGGGTCAGCTTTCTCGACCTGATCCAGGAGGGCAACGCGGGCTTGATGCGGGCGGTCGATAAGTTCGAGTGGCGCCGCGGGTTCAAGTTTTCCACCTTTGCAATCTGGTGGATCCGCCAAGCCATAGCCCGCGCAGTCAACGAGCAGAGCCGCACCATTCGGCTGCCGGTGCACGTGATCGAAACGATGAGTAAGGTTCGCGGTCTGCTGCGAAAGCAGCGGGGTGAGTGCTGCATGGAGGAGACGGCGGCCGCGCTCCGCATGCCGCCGAAAACGCTCGCCTTCATCAGGCGTCTGGAGCATGAGCCGCTCTCCCTCGACCAGTCGATCCAGGGCGAGGATATCGCTATCGGCGAGTTCCTCAAGGATCGCCGAGAGGCCGATCCGCTGAAAGACATGGACCATGAGATGCTCAAGTGCCGCCTCGCCGACGCGCTTCAGGGCCTCGACTACCGCGAGCGCGAGATCCTGCGGCTGCGCTACGGACTGGCCGACGGGCGCAATCACACGCTCGACGAGGTGGGCAGGGTCTTCGCAATCACGCGAGAGCGGGCGCGGCAGATCGAGCAACAGGCCCTGCGGACCTTGAGGGAGCCGACGTGCGCCCGCACACTCGCGGGTTTTCTGGACGGCAATGTCGTCCAGAACACGGATGCCATCGGCCCCGCCGCCTCTACGAACGCTCTGCCTTTCGACGACCCCGTGCGCTGGCGGGCACGTCTTCCTGCCAACTCGCCGACGTCTTCCCAAGCGGTGGCGGCGCGGCTGGGTTGTTGAACGGGTCGGCCGTCAGCCAAGTTGTGGCGGCCGTCTTCATCTCTGGAGGAAGGCGGTCGTATGGAGTTGCTCCGAAGGCTGGCGACCCCGGGCTTGGGCTTGCAGGGACTTGATAAGCATGGCGGCCTCGAAGGTGCGTGTCCAGAGAACGGTGGGGATGACCGCAGCCTGTTGTCGCTGGCCGTGCTCACCCGGGTGTCTGACACCTGCAGCCACCGGTTTCCAGCAGCCCTCCCCGTGTTTCGGCAATTCCATGGAGAGAATGCCAGAAATGCAAGAAGAGCCGCGACAACGCGGCACTTTCTGAAGTTGTCGGGGTGAGGTGTCGAACTTCCCGGGAAATTTCCCGTGCCGCCACGCCCGTGCCGCATCACCTCTCGGGCTCTCGGACAACGGCCTACCCTAGGACGTGCTCCAGTCTTGCCCAGATTGCCGTTCGGTCGGAAATGCGACTGAACGACAAGATAGGCAAGATGACACGCTCCCGCCCCGCCACATTTGAAAGTGGCAAAGTGGCAAACCGGCAAACCGTCCTCACCCCATCCACCCCGTGAACTTCTCCCGAGGCCATGGCGAGTCCATCCACGACGTATCCGGCAGTGGCAGTTCCAGAGCCTCCCGAAGCGTCAACCAACCTTCCAAGAGCCTCATCTCCCGAAGCCTGCCGCTCCGGGCGACCCAACGAAGAGCCCCAAGGGACTCGCAGGCAACTGCCAGATCCGACGTACACCGAACATCCTGGGCGACGTACCGTAGGACCTCTTTTCGCTGCCGGTCACCGCCTCCTCAGCCTCTTCGCCGCCATCCTCAGGTACTTCTCCTCCTTGTCGATCCCGACGACCCCGATGCTCCTGTCCAGTGCCGCCGGCAGCATCGTCCCCAATCCGCAGAACAGGTCAAACAGCACGCTGCCGGGCGGCAGGGCGTCTCTCGCCAACCGGTCGGCGGCGGCGCGGGGAGTCGTGACGGGATGAGCCCGGTTCCACTCCTTGCAAAAAGGCTGTTTGCAAGGAGTTGGCGACAGGTCGATCGGCTTCCGAGCGGGGACGGCGTTTCCCGTCCCGCAACCCGCTCTTTCGAGCGGCAAGGCGCGGCGCCTCACTCCCCGAGAGACGAAGCGTTCGCTTGCCCGTGACCGTGTTCCCGGGAGACGCCGCTGCTCCCTGACACGTTGCAGGAGTGGCAACCCACCGAGACGTCAGTCGCACGGCGGCGACATTGGAGGCGCAGAGGTCTGCGCCCGCGATTGCCGACTGCCCCGCACGCCGGTCCTCGTGCCGACCTGGTCGTTTCCGCCGGAGGCGCCCCTGGCTGAAATGGAAGGGCCTGTCAAAGCCGCCGCAGAACGACCAATCCTCATTTCTCACCGACGAGCTTCCGCCAGGCGTGATTAGCTCCTTAGCCCGCTTAGGTCGAAAGCGGATTCCTTGTTCTCTTGGAGCAGATCTTCCATCGTCAGCGCCTTGTGGCGGGCAGCCGCTTCGCGGCCGAGCACGGCCGTCAGCGCGTCGTCAACCGCGTTGGTCACGGTCGGGTTGTCGCACCGACCCTGCAGCACGTTGTCATAGAACGTGCTGATGTTCCGGATCGCACCCTGGTCGTAAAGGCTCACGATATTCCGCGCGCCGTAGTGCTTGGGACCGCCGTGCACGTAGGACTTGCCACGGTAGTTGACGGCAGCGGTGGCGGTCTCGCCGTAGGCCTTTAGGTCCAAGGCCCAATCCTCTTGATTGTTCAACGACTGTCCGACGTGCGTCCACAGAAGACCGTCGTCGAACTCGTAGGTCAGATGATAGACCTCGCGAAAATCGTCGCGGGGATTGCGCCGGCAAACACGACAACGACCGCTGGCGCGGACCGGGCGGCGGCCCACCAGCCAGAGGACGGCATTGATGATGTGGACGTTGTTTTCGGTGATCACATCGCCCGACAGCGCGATCGTCGACAACCAGCAGCCCGCCCGCAAGCGGTCTTCCGGGCCGTTCACGCGCGGCTCGGACCAGGGGGGCGAAATGCCCAGACTCTCGATGTGCATGAGCCGGCCGACACCGCCTTCATGGACCCGCCGCACCACCTCGCTGTTCACGGGATCGGTGGCCATCTGGTAATCGACCAGGTAGCACAGGTTCTTCTGCGTCGCCAGTTTGCCCGCCGCCTGGACCGCCAAAGCGCGGGGGACGTCGATCGCCACCGGCTTGGCGGCGTAGACGTGGCAGCCGGCCTCGATCGCCGCGCCAGCGTGCTCGGCGTGGAATCGCGGAACGTTCACGACGGCCACGGCTTCCACGCCGCTTTGTAACAGGCGTTTGTAGCCCTCCAGGCCCGAGAATCGCCTCGTTTTTTCCACTCCCAGCCGGTCGCCGGCCTGCTGGGCCGATTGGTCGAAGTAATCAGCCACGGCATGTAACTCATAGCCGCCGTGCTGCTTGAATAACCCGGCCAGCCACGGCCCTCGCCCGCCGCAGCCGATCAGACCGAGCTTGATCTTGCGCCCCGGCGGTTTCGGCTTGGCGGCAACACCTTCATCGGCGGCCGGCGCCGATGTGTTCGACAGTGCCGTCGAGACCCCGGCAGCCAGCGCGCCGCCCAAGAAGACGCGCCGGGAAGAGCGATGGGACATTCGCGGGTACTCCTTGACAAAGTTCTATGCGGATTCTTCCTACTGCCCCTTGTTCTCGAACCACACCGGACCGCCGAACTTGCCGGTGACGATGATGTCGATCGCGCCACTGCCGCGAAAGTCGCCGGTCCAGATCTCCAGCCCGGCGCCGATCCCCTCGTCGTAGGAAATCACGTGCTTTTGCCACTCGACCGTCTTGTCCGGCTTGCGGATCAGCTTGTAGTAGTAGAGGCCCAACTTGCCATACTCGTCCGGGTCGCCGCCGTTGTGTGCCATGAAGCGTTTGCCCGTGATCAACTCCGGCACGCCGCAACCGTCCAGGTCGGCCAATGCGAGCGCATGAGCCTGCGTCCAAGTGTCGTCGATCGTGTGTTGTTTCCAAGAGATCTTCTCGCCGTCGCGGATCTGCTCGTACCAGAAGATACCGTAGCCGTGGGCGTTGGAGGTAATGATGTCGTTCAGGCCGTCACCGTTGACGTCATAGACGAGGATCTGCGGCGTATGGGCGATACGGCCCCCCTTGTCGCCCAGCGAGAGCGGATGCTCTTTCCACTGGCCGTTACGGATATCGGTCGGGGCCTCGAACCAGGCGTTGGGACGGATGATGTCGGGCCGGCCGTCGCCGTTGATGTCGCCCACGCCGGCACCGAACTCCATCTTCTTCGTTGAGACCACGTGCTTGATGAGGCCCGGCTTGCCGCCCTTGACTCCCACTTCAAACCAGACCGTCTCGCGAGTGTGCGGCAGGATGATGTTTGCCTTACCCTTGCCTTCAAGGTCCACAAGCTCGCCGGACTCGTAGTTGTCGGACGTGTCAACCTTTGTCTCGGGCCAGTCACCCGGTTCGCCCAGCGTGTTACGATAGTAGTAGATGCTCTGGCTGAACCAATCGACGCTGACGATGCCGGGTCGGCCCTTGCCCTCGACGTCCACGGGGGCGTTCATGAAGTCGTTGAAGTAGCCCTTGCCCTGCTCGTCCACCTTTCCCTTGATCGAGCGGATCTTGAGCGGCTTGAACTCGGGGGCCAGGTAGAGGTAATCGCCGGCGACGATGTCAAGTTTCCCATCGCCGTTGAAATCGGCCACGCCGAGGGCCTCGCTGCGGAAATTGCCGATCCGGTGCTTGACGAACTTGACTCCGCCCGCGGAGACCGGCCGGGCAGGACCGTCGGACTGGGCAAAAGCCGAAGCTGGGAAAAGAATGATGGCCAGGAGGAGGCTGCTTGCGGATCGAGGCATGGGTGGATTCCTGAATACGGAGAGACGGTGCTGACTTAGATGACCTTGGGTAGTTCGTAACCTTTGCGTCGTGGTCGAGATCGCAGGCGGTTTGCTTCTTCGTCGCCAAGGAACTCTTCTTTAACCGGGTCCCACGTAAGTCTTCTGCCCAGTTCGCGGCAGATATTGACGAGGTGGCAAATCACCGACGATCGATGGCCTACTTCGACCGATGCAACGGGTTTCTCGCGGGTTCGCAGGCAGTGGACCCAATTACGAATATGCTCGTGGGCCACGCTGGCGTACTCGGACTTGTCAGCCGGTTCCGGGGCGTCATGGATCAAGTCCTTGGGGTTGGCGGACAGTTTGTTGCGGTTGATCTCGATCTTTCCTCGGTCGCCGACGAAGATGGCTCCCAGACCCGGTCCTTTGCCTGGTGGCAACTCCAGTTTGAGCAGGACGCCATTGGGATAGCGGAGCGAGACCCGGCAAGCGGGACCCCGCTCTTCGGGCCAGATTTCGCACGGATCGGTCGTGTCGGTTCCGAGCGCGCGCTGGACCTGGTCAAAGGCGTGTGCGCCCCAACCGGTCACACCCCACCCCAGCCCGCCACCATCGTAGTCGCGGTAACGTCCCCAATTACCCAGCCCTGGATGCAGGGTCGGGCTAAACGGGATCAACTCCGTCTGATTGCACCACATGCCCCACTCCATCTCTGCGGGCACGGGTTGAACGGGAAGTGTGCCGCGCCGCTCCGGCCCGATGAAATTCGGGCAGATGACGGTGCGGATCTTGCCGAGGGCTCCGTTGCGAACCAGATCGCTGCCGAAGTTGTCGATAGCGATGGAGCGCTGCTGGGTTCCCACTTGGACCACCCGGCGGTACTTTTTTTCTGCTCGAAGGAGATACTGTCCTTCTTCGATTGTCAGCGTCAGCGGTTTCTCGGCATAGACATCCAGCCCCGCCTGCATGGCATGAATGCAGATGAGCGCCCGCGCGTGCGTTGTCGTCGCAACAAACACCGCATCGAGCTTCTCCTTGGAGAACATGGAGCGGTAGTCCTGGTACTGGGCAACATTCTCGGCGAGAACCTTGCTTCCCGGTCCACGCATCGCCGAAAGGTAGGCTGCCATTTGTCGGCGATCGCAATCCGACAGCGCCACCAGTTTCAGGTCCGCGGGGGACTCGCCCGTCAGATCACGGGAGCGATAGCCGGTGCCGATCAAGCCGACTTGAATACGATCGTTGGGCCCCGGCCTGCCCGGCGCGCCGAGCACGCTTGAGGGAATAAGATACGGTATCGCAACCGCTGTGGCGGCGGTCTTGAAGAAACCGCGTCGATCAAGAATGCTCGCAGGCATGGAATCTGGCTTCATGGCGAGAGTCCCGAAGTGTTGTGTGGGAGGCCGGTCAATGACGACCGATGGTGGTGATTTTAGCTTCTCGGGCCAGCGAATTCAGTTACTATCCGAAACTTGACGTTGGGACTGCGCTCGATTGCACAGTGGCTGGCAACAATCCCTCCATGCTAGCAAGATGGTACGTGACATTCCAGTTGACCGCTGTTTTTCCTGTCCACAATTCAGTTCCTCGGGCGATCGACCCTCTGTCAAGGCCAGAGAAATTGCCCCGTGAGAGGTTCGTTTCCCGACGCCGGCGGCGACCCGATCAGCCCTTCCGTCGGATGGCATCCCTTTTCTCGTTTAACGGTTGAGTACTTGGGACGCTCCCGGGCGTGTCATCAAGGGGTGGTTTGCCGGGACATCCGAAAAAACATCTGAGTAGGTGGAGTAGCGGGGTGACTCCCGGGCCTTCCTAACGACTCGGATCCCGGATGCTGATGTCCGGCATCATCAGTATCGCGCGTTCCTGCTGGAGCAGGTCGAGTCGCCGTATCACCGCTTTAACCGTCTCCAGCCGCTCGCGATCGAGCCCCTTCAGATGCGGCAGCGCCATGTCGAGGATCGAGGACGCGCGGGGCGACACGATTCCGGACGCCGGAAGCGCGAGATGATTGGAGTCACGGTCGCCGTCCGACAGTCCCTCGAAAAGGATCTCCATGAAGTTCTTCGGCTCGGGGTACACCCGGAGCTCATAATCCTTGAGCTTCGCCTGTTCGGCGACGTGCTTGATGGCGTCCTGCAAAGTGCCGATCTTGTCGACCAGGCCGAGTTCCAGGGCTTGCTGGCCGGTGAACACGCGCCCGGCGGCCAGCTCGTCGATGGGCTTCTTGAGCTTGGCGCCGCGGGCCGCGACCACGTGCCCCTTGAAGACGCCGTAGATGTCGTTCATCCAGCCCTGCATTTTCTGGCGTTCCGCTTCGGTGAACACCGCGTCGGAGCTGAGCAGCCCGGCGTTGGCTCCGCGACGGCTGCTGTCCCACGTGACCCCGATCTTGTTCCACATGTCGGTCGTGGCGAACTTTCCCCCGAGCACGCCGATCGAGGCGGTAATCGTCGCGGCGTCGGCGAAGATCGTGTCGGCGCCCATGGAGACGTAGTATCCGCCGCTGCCGGCCACGTTGCCCATTGAGACCACGAAGGGCTTCTTGGTCTGGACGCGCTTCGTGGCGTTGAGAATGATCTCGCTGGCCACGGCCGACCCGCCCGGCGAGTTGACCCGCAGCACCAGCGCCTTCACGTCCTTGTCTTCGGCGATCTTGTCCAGCGCCTTGCGGATGGGCGTGCTATAGGCGTCGGAGTCCGCGCCGAACGGGCTGGGCTCGGGCTTGCCCGGCAGGATCATGCCGTCGACGTACACGATCCCGATCACGTCCTTGCCCGTCGCCTTTTTCTTTCCGCCCTCGAACACTTTCGCCCAGAACTGGAGCAGCCCGAAGGGCGACGAAAGATCGATACCCTCGCCCTGCTGCTTCTTGCCGTACCTCCTGTCGAACTTCACGGCTTCGCCGAACTTCTTGCGCAGCTCGGCCTCGAAGTCCTGGCGGTGCTGGACCCTGTCGATGATCCCTTGCTGCACAGCCTGCTCCGGCGTGTACAGCGCGCCGTCGATCCACTGGCGTACCCTCTCGGGTTTCACGCCGCGCCCCTGGGCCACCGTCTTCTGGTAGCTCTCGTAGAGGCTATCAAGGAGCCAGTTTCGCATCTCGGCGGCCTCAGGGCTGGGGCCTTTCCGCATGAACATCTCCGCGGCACTCTTGTACTTCCCGCAAGTGAGGAAATCCGGCTTCACTCCGATCGCGTCCAACAGGCCCCGCACATACGGCGACTCGGCGTTGAAGCCCGAGATGATGATGATCGTGGTGGGAGTCACGCTGATCCGGGAGGCCCCGGCCACCAGCGCCAACGACCGCGTCATCAGGACCGCGTCGACGTGGGCGTACACCTCCTTGCCCGTGGCCTTGATCCCGTCCAGGGCCTGGCGAAGCTCCTCACTTTGCGCCAGGGGGAGCTCGGTCTCGTCCAACAACAACACGACGGCTTTGACGTTCTTGTCGTCCTTGGCCTTCTTCATCCGCTCGACAACGTCCCTGAGCGAGGGCCGGCGGATCGGCGAGAAGAGCGGAAATTCCTGGTCCTGCGGTTTCTCCAGGATTGGCCCATCGAACGTGAAGACGGCGATGACCCCCTTCGCACCCTCCTTGTTTTCCGCTTCACCCCGCGCCAGCGGCACGGCGATCAGGCACACGGCCAGGGCAAGCAATGGATACTTCAGCATTCGTGACATGATTGAACCTCCTCAAGGAAATGGTAGGTACTCGTTTTCATCCTCCGGGAGCCGAGGCTTCCACCAATTTAGCGGGTGGGCACCCTATGTCAAGAATCCTTGGGTTTTCGGTGCCGATGACGCCCCGAATCAGCCCTCCCGTCCGATGGCATCCGGTTTCTCGCGTGACAATTGAGTTGACGGGACGTTAGCTCGACGTCGGAGCGGTCAGTCGGCGGCCGTCAAACGCTGCCAAGCAACCGGGCGTCATTTTGGCCGTGTTGGGCCACCGCTGCCGGCTCCGCACCGGCTTCGCTCGCTCACCTTACTTGTCCGCCGGAACCAGGGCGACACGCAAGCCCAGGGCGTGGGACCTGCGCCCGGGCTCGTAGAAGTAGCGGGGCGCCGACCGACAGAGCTTCGCCGGGTAGAACCAGTTACCGCCCCGAAACACGCGGGTCGAGCCCGTTGCAGGACCACTCGGGTCTGTCACCGCTTCCGCCCCATAAGCACCGTACCAATCTTGGCACCACTCCCACACGTTCCCGTGCATGTCGTAAAGCCCCCAGGCGTTCGGCTTCTTCTTGCCCACCGGATGCGTCTTACTTTCCGAGTTCGCCCTGTACCACGCATGATCTCTGAGCCGAGCCTCGTCGTCACCGAAGCAGTACTGCGTCGTGCTTCCGGCACGGCAGGCATATTCCCACTGCGCCTCGGTCGGCAATACGAACTTTCCCCCTTGTCCGCCTGTCTTCGCGTTGAGCTTGACAAGAAAAACCTGGCAATCGTCCCACGAGACGGTCTCCACGGGGTTCTTCGGCCCCTTGAACCCGCTCGGGTTACTGCCCATCACCGCTTCCCATTGCTCCTGCGTCACTTCGTACTTGCCCAGGTAGAACGGCTTGGTGATCGTCGCCTTGTGGACAGGCTTGTCGCAGGTACGTTCGTCGCTTCCCATCATGAAGGAACCAGCAGGAACCAGGACCATCTCCATCTTCACCCCGCCACCCAAGTCCACTGCAAGTTCCTTCGTTGGCCCTTTCGTCTCGCTGAAAGCGGTCTGCGCCATCGTGAAAAGCACGCTGCACCCAATCACGACGTTTCTCATTGCGTGTCCTCCCATAAGAGATCTTGCTGGCCCGGCTGTGCTCGCGCCGAACCACGACGGCCAGTGTACCCCGCCAAAGGACTGGCAGGAATCACAAACTGACAGGAATTCGGATCATCCGCAACGCCCCCGATCTTATCGCGGACGACGGTCGCTGGGTAGGACCCGCGGCAAAGCCGCGTAAGGGTCGGCATTTTGGATCGCCTCGCCTGCCACTTGGATCGGTTCAATCCGCCGGCCGGGTCGGCGAACCGGCGGCAACGGTCCTGGGCGCCGGGTGTCAAGAAACGCTTGGATTATTGGGAGACCGGTAGAAATCTCCGTGCCGACAACCGTCAGCCAGCTTACACACTGAGCACGATTTCATAGGAGAATTCAACGCACGCATGACCAGAATCAGGCGAGATTTCCTGGCCGTGATCGTCGCCGGGCAGCGCCCGCCTGGACGCGGAGTCGCAGCACGTTGGCAGCCAGGATGCTGGCCGCCTTGGGCAGCCGTTCACCATCCCCCTTCCACCGTTCACCCCTTGACCAGCTTCTTGGCTGCCGCCGCGATCTTGACCGCGTCCACACGCATGTAGCTGAGCATCTCGGGCGCGCCAGGGGCGGGGGCGTCGGGAAACGCCAGACGCTTGATCTTCGTACCCGGCAGGGCTTCGGCCACCCGGGCCGCGATTTCCGTACAGTTCGAGAAACTGTAGGAGCCGTCGTCGGAAGTCAACAGCCGGCCCGTCTTCTGCACGGATTTGAGAACCGTCGGCATCACGCCCTCCAGCGGCGCAAGCGTGCGCGGGTCGATCAGCTCGGCGCTGATCCCGTCCTGCTTGAGCAGCTCCAGCGCCTTGGCAAGTTCCAGTGTCTGCGGCGCGTAGCCCACCAGCGTAATGTCTTTGCCCTCGCTCCGCACGACGGGCTCGCCGATGGGTACGGTGTAGGGATCGTCCGGCACGGGCGGCCCCGACGAGGGCATGGAATAGTCGCAGAAAATCACCGGGTCCACGTCGCGGATGGCCGAGATCATCAGCCCCTTGGCGTCGTAGGGGTTCGAGGGGACCACCACCTTCAGGCCCGTCAGGCGTGCGTAGGACGACTCCAGGCCCGCGTCGGCGTGCTGTGCCGCCTGGAAGGGGACCCGTCCGGCCATGTCGGCCCAGAGGACCATGGGGAATGCGGCCTGGCCGCCGGTCATGTGACGCAGCTTGCCCGCGTGGTTGAACATCAGTTCGTAAGGGATGAACGTGGTCATGCTGGGGATGTGGGCGATGGCAGGTACGCCGATCATCGACATTCCCAGCACCGCGCCGACGATCCATTGCTCGTCGATCGCGCAGTACCGCACGCGCCACGGGCCGAACTCCCCTTCCAGGTTCAACCCCGGCCTCTGGTACTCGTACAAGAGGGTCAGCAGCTTGTCGCGCCGCATCTCTGCCTGGATGGCCTCCAGGATGGCTTGATTCATGCTCTTGGCCATGGCTGGACCTCCTTCAGTTCGTGTGCAATGGAACCGCACCCTCGGCGAAGACGTTAAGCAGTCCGTCCTCGGGCTTGGGCGCGGGCTGCTGCTGGGCAAAGGCGGCCGCCTTCTCCACCGCCTCACGCACCGCTTTGACGATCTCCTCAGCCCGGTCGTCGCTCAGGATCTTGTCGCTGACCAATGTGCCGCGGAACCGGGCGATGGGGTCTTTGGCCATCCAGTGGCGCAGCTCCCGGTCGGAGCGATAGCCCAGGCCGAAGGCGCCGTCCACGCCGATCTTCGCCCCTCCCGCGCCGTAGTGGTCGTACCAGCGGTAGGTTTTGCACTCGATGAGGGTGGGACCGCCGCCGGCACGGGCCTTGGCCACCGCGTGCCTGGTCAGGTTGTACACGGCCAGCACGTCGTTGCCGTCGACCACGCGGCCTTCGATGCCGTAGCCCTGGGCCCGCTGGGCCAAGTCCACGATGCCGTAGACGTCAGAAACTCGGACCCAGATCTGGTAACCGTTGTTCTCGATGATGCCGATCCAGGGCAGCTTCCAGGCGGCGGCCGCGTTGGCAGCGCTGGAGAAGAAATTGCCCTGGATTGACCCGTCGCCGCCGAAGCTGACGGCGACCTGGTCGGTCCCCTTGACCTTGATGCCGTAGGCGGCCCCGGCGGCGAAAAGGTGCGAGGCGCCGACGATCCCGTTCATTCCCAGGATGCCCAGGCCCACGTCGGTGATGTGCAACGAGCCGCCATAGCCCTTGCAGTAGCCCGTGGCTTTGTGGGTGATTTCGGCCAGCATGCGGCCCAGGTCGCCCCCTTTGGCGATCAAGTGGCCGTGACCGCGGTGGTTGCTGGCGATGTAGTCGTCCTTGCGCAAGGCATGACAGACTCCCACGGCAATGGCCTCCTGGCCCACGTAGAGGTGGGCCACGCCGCGAAAGCCCCCGGCCAGGAGCAGGTCTTTGACCTTCGACTCCCAGAGCCGGATCTTGAGCATGTCTTCGTACATTTTGACAAGTTGCTCCTTGGGCAGATCGTCCAGGGAGCTTGGCCCGTACTGGGCCTGGGCCTTTGAAGCCGTGCCGGCTGAGAGAACCGCCGTCCCCATGCCCAGCAGGCCAATGTGGCCGAGGAAGGACCTGCGGGAGAAATCGTCCCGCGGCGTTAGAGCGGACGCCGGACCGCCAGCGCTGGTGTGGGCAATCTTAGTCATTGCCGCACCTCCTTTCGAGATGGCGAGTGCGAGATGAAAACCGCTTCCTGACGTGCGCCATCGTACCCCTTGCGCAGGCCGGAAACAATGATGGCGGGCAAAGGGCATGGAGCCCACCCACGAGTGCCCCGGAATATGTTCCTTTCCCAGGACAACCATCTCCGCCTTCGTTGCCAGGCTGATCTCGGCATCCGGCCATTCCGGGATTGCCATCGCGGAAGTCAAGATGCCAAGAACCGGTCAGTCGGCTCCCAGGATCAGCTCAGCTTCACTGCGAAAGGAATCAAGTCCGTCTTACGACTCACCTCATCCACCCCGTAAACTTCGTCCGTGGCCACGGGGCGTCCATCCGGGAAGTATCCGGGAGGGGCAACCGAAGAGCATCGACAACCGTCAGCCATCCCTCTCCCAGCGCCATGCACCGCACCATGCCGCTCCGGGCGACCCAACGAAGGGCGCTGAGTTGATCGACCTTCAGAACTCCGTCCTTTGGACCGTCCACTCCTTCAACTCCGCCGGGCTCCACGTCGCCGCCGACCCCCGTGACTGGCAGGACGCCGTGCCGAAGCTCGCCGGCGACCTGGAGGTCATGTGGGAGGAGTTCGCCGTCCAGTGGGTCGGGAGCCGGTACGACGACCGCTACTGCGGGGGCAAGACCCGTTTCGCCATCTCCAGGTCGCACCTCCGCAGGTCGCTCCAGGAAGGCTGCGAAGCGATGGCGGAAGCGGGCTACACGAGCGTCCAGGTGCGGGACTACTGGGAGCGGGAGGTGCCGGAGGCGTGCCGAGGGGACGGGCTGTTGTTGTTGATGGAGTACTTCGTCGAGCGCATTTTCTACAAGTTGTTCGACGCGGTCGAAACGGTGACGAAGCGGAACCGGCAGGCGGGGCGTTTTCACGGCGAGAACTCCCTTGGCTTGCTGCGGAAGGAGACCGCCACCACGGTTCGGGCCATGAAGGCTCGTCTGGTCGAAGGGGGAGTTGAGGGGCTGGAGCTGTGGTCGCCGGACTTCTCGGCGCTGGGGATGACGATGCGTCGGGCCAAAGCAGGAGGCGGCCAGGACAGGACGCCGGTCGCCGAGATTTACTCCTCAAGCAAGACGCTCTGCGACCGGGAAGAGTTCGACCGCATGCTCAGAAGGTATGCCCCCGAGCTGGACGTCGAGGCGTGGCTCCGGCGGATCGTCGAGTCGCAGCAGTTCCGGGACGATCCCGAACAGCTTTCCCTCGACTGCTACCAGGCGCTGAGCGACTCGCCCGCCCGCCGGCTGCGGAACCTGGAGCGGCTGCTGGCTGCGCGGAATGGCGACGGGAAGGCGTGAAACGCGGGCTCAACGGCAAGAAAGACCGGCCGCCCTTGCCAACCGACAGGTTCGATGGGATAAAGGGCAGGAGTCCACTTGCCGGCTGGCATCATCGCCAAGATCGACCTGCCCCCAAGGCGCCCCTACATGACGAACCATCTTCGAGCCCCGATCCTCTTGCTCCTGTTGCCGTCCGTGGCGACCGCCGCCCCGACGCGGCACTACGTCTTCGCCCACTACATGGTCTGCTTCGCCGCCCAGGGCGAGCGGGTCGAGGACTACAAGCGGGAGATCCGGCAGGCGCAGGCGGCGGGTATCAACGGGTTCGCGCTGAACTGCGGCGCCTGGCACGACGAGCCGCACTACCCCCGCCGCGCCAAGGCGATCTACGAGGCTGCGCAGGAGCTGGGGACGGGGTTCAAGCTCTTCTTCTCCGCCGACTTCGCCGGAAGCCATCCGCCGGGCATTTTCGAGTCCTACGTCCGCGACATGGTCCAGACCTACGGTCGCCACCCCAACCAGTTCCGGGTGGGCGGGCGGACGGTGCTCTCGACTTTCGCGGGAGAGCAGGGGGTCGACTGGAAGAAGGACATTCTCGCCCCGCTGAAAGCCGCCGGTCATGACGTGTTCCTCGTGCCGTTCTTCTATCCCCGCCCGCACGTCACCGAGCTGCCGGACGAGGCGACAATACGGGAACACTGCCGGAAATGGGCGGACCTGGTGGACGGGATGTTCTATTTCGGCGGCGCGGGGACGGCTCCGGAACTGGCTTCCGCCAATGCCGCCTACGCGAAGGTCCTGCGGGAAGCGGGCAAGGTCTCGATGTGCAGCTTCAGCCCGATGTACTGGGGCGCCGCCCAGCCTGACCGCCGGTACTACGAGACCTGCGGCGGCGAGGGAGTGGAGCTGCAATGGAAGTCCATCATCCGCCAGCAGTCGGACTGGGTGGAGATCGTGACCTGGAACGACTTCGCCGAGAGCTACGTCTGTCCGGTCGCCGCGCACCACCCGCCGGAGTCCGTCCCCCCATGGCTGAAGTCGAAAAGCAGCCACGCCGGCTATCTGGAGCTGAGCCGGTACTACATCGAGTGGTTCAAGACCGGGCGGCAGCCGCCTTTAAAGGACTCCCTGTTCTGGTTCTACCGCGTCCATCCCAAGGACGCCGTCGCCGAGGACGACCGTCCGGTGAAGGCTCTCCACGGCGACGTGCAGGACGTCCTATACCTGACCGCGATGACGACGGCGCCCGCCGAGCTGCGAGTGACCTCCGGCGGCACGACGAGCATCCATCCGCTGCGGACGGGGA
>Ga0181527_1002626_pt1 | contig 16720 bp, 12 predicted proteins | sample PEATcosm2014_Bin_30_FD_119762 | JGI IMG/M metagenome (GOLD analysis project Ga0181527, IMG submission 119762) | Peatland microbial communities from MTU Mesocosm Facility, Houghton, MI, USA - PEATcosm2014_Bin06_60_metaG | ecosystem: Environmental > Terrestrial > Soil > Wetlands > Peat | place...
ATAGAGTAGCCGCAATCTGTCGTGTCACCAGAACTGGTGACAAAGCCAGGCTAGATTCTAGGCTTGACAGAAAAGCTGCGATCCCCCTTAGAATCCCCCTATCCCTGGTCAGTCTGGCCTGACTCAGAGTGAACTCTGGGATTGCGGCGCTGGAAATGTTCATAATCCCTCTGCTTTCCAGCAATGCCAAAGCTCTTTGGCCAGGCGGTATTGTTCTTTTTGGGCGTCATCCAGGCCGCGTTGCTGCAATTCGAGGGGGATATGGACGATGATGGCGTTGAAGCATCTACAAATGCCGCAGGAGAGCAGGCGTTCATCGAGGGGTGTTTTCAGGTTTTGGGTATCCATGATGCGGGCGACGAAGTCTTTGAGGGCTCCGCAGTTGCCGCCGCAACCGATGACGATGCCGCGCTGCCAGCCGCAACGGACGCAGATGCCGGCGCGGCGGTTGGCTTCTTGCTGGGGCACAAGAGGTCGGCCATTCCACCAATGTTTGAGGGCGGTTTGTGTGAAGTGGGCAACATCGGAGCCTTGGATAGTGACGGTGGCGGGGGGCACTCGCGGGTCAACATCGTGGAACTCGGCGGGGTAACGGGCGGCAAGCTCGATCTCGACCTCTTGCTCGAAGCCGAGTCCGACGGGGATGGAGTTGGCGATGCGATAGCCGCGAACGCGGGCGAGCAGCGCGTCGAAATTCTGGCCGTGACCGACGAGGCCCTTTTCGGGGACGTTGAGGGCGAATCCACCGCCGTAGGGTATTGCGCATCGGCTTTTAATTTTTGGTTGGAACATCGTCATGCGTCCATATAGCCGACATCTTCCATGTCAAGATTCTCTTGGCGGTAGGCTTCCCGTTCATCATAGAGATGGACGACCTTGTTGAGAAGCGAGTCCATTTCCGAGGCCCGTTTTGCCGTATGGCCGACGGCGGTTATTTTGAACCCTTTGAGCCTGGCGACCTCCACGATCATGACGGCGGTATCCGCCAAGTCGGGCGAGACCGCCGTCCGTTTTTTGTATTCAGGCTTTTCCTCAAGAGTCAGGGGCAGTCCGGGCTTGATCTGCAAGGCGCACAGTTCAGCGGCGGTATCCCGGTCCAAGCCTTTCCATTGTCCCGATGCCAGGGCGGCGGCGGTGCGCCAGTGCATTTCGCTGCGCTTGTTGCGGTAGACGTCCTTGGCAAGGCGGCCGTCCTCATGGCTAATGGGTTCGGCGCTGCAGGCGCCGCCGAACTGGATGCGGATGACGTTGCCATGCTCGGCCCATTGCTGGTCGGCGATGTCGGCGAAGCCCGCGCCGATGCCAGCCGAATCAAAAGCGAAGTCAGCCATTGAGCAGGTGTAGATGTTGCTGCGGTACTCGACTTTTTGGCACAGGGCCTCGCACTTGCGGACCATCTGGTAACTCACCGGCTCGTCTTTTTTGGAGGCATCGGTGTAAATCACGATGGGTGGCATGAGTTCAATTCCGATCTGGCCGGTGAGAAGCTCGCCCATGGCGGCAAAGCGGACGGTGGGGCGATCTCCGCTGTAGGCCGGGTCAAAGACGCCGATGATTTGAAAGTTTGTGCCTGAGAACTCATGGCGGTCGTAAGCATGGTGCGCGATAAGAAGCGTTTCGCTGAAAACGGTCTTGAGGAGTCCTTCCGGCGCCGGGAAGCCCCTATCGAAGGCCCAATGGTCGGGGTCGTTTTCGCCGCCGGATGCCTTGAGTTTGTCGAGCCGTTTTTGAACCGCCTCGGCGGTCGGCAAGTATCTGGACACCTTTTTGCGGGCGATGATGTTGGGGGACTTGAGAAAATCGAACCGGGTTATGAAAGCCTTGTCTCCGTCCAACTGCGGGGTGCCGTGCCATTCCTCGGTGTCGAGGCCGACTGAATCGTAGCCTTTCTCCGGCTCGCAAAAGCGTCCAAACTGGCTCAGGCGGGAGCGCGGATTTCCTTTCGCGCCCAGGATGAACTCGCCGTTGGCCGAGGGGAAACGGTAGAGATTGGCGCAGGCTTTCCAAATCGCAGCGGGGACGGCCTCAGCCTCGTCAATGCCGACCAACTGGCGGCGCGTGTGGACGCCCTGGATTCGGGTTGCGATTTTGTCCACCGGGCCGTCTTCAACGGCGATGCCGTATATGCCGTGTTCATCGTCGCCCTTTTTGAATTTCCAGACGGTCTGCGAGTCCACCATGTTGCCGTACTCCGCGCCAACCGCTTTGGAGACTTTCTCCCAAAACTTATAGACCTTGGACCATGACCTCTTGCGGAACATTTTGATCGAAGTCGAGCAAAGGATGACGCTCGATTCGGCGGGGTCGCACAGCCACCAAACGCAAGCGAAGCCGGTGAAATTGTATGTTTTAGCTGAGTCGGAACATCCCATGAATCCGCACCATCTATGGGAGCAGAGGGCAGCAATCAAGCGGTTCGTCCAGAGGTGCCACTCAAACCAACCGGGCGCGATTTTCTCCGCGATCTCTTTGAAAATCAATTCGCGTGGTCTTGGGTCTTTTGACAATAGCGGATTAGCGAAAATCCAGCGCGAGCGGGCGAAGTCGGTGTCGTGGACATCGTATCGTTTCAGGAACTCGGCGTAGCTTTTCTTCGCCGTGGCGTCCATCCATCGGGGAAGCGCACTCATGTTACGAGCAAGGCTGCCAGCCGGTCACGGTGGCCGTGGCGCGGAAGGGAACCTGGTTGGGCGGAGAGGCGGGCATCATGGCATAGAACGGTCCGGTCCACCTGCCGGCAATCTTCGCGTAGAGCCTGCCAAGGCTGGAATCAAAGGCCGTGTCGCCATTTACCCCAAGCGCCGTTGCGGGCGCCCCCTGGACAAGGTGCATCTGAGAATACGCCGATTGCACCTGGCTAATGGACACGCGCAGGTCGGTCCCGTTGCGTGCGACGCCGACTTGCTGATGGCCGGATAGGGCAAGCTTTCCGCCAGCCGAGACGTAGTAGGCCGAGCCCGGCACGAGCTTGCTGGTCCCGGCGACGATGGACCAATCGGCACGGGAGACGATGCCTGAATCAGAGAAGGCAACGGTTCCACCGGCGGGACTGCCTCGAATGCAAATGGCGAATGCTGTGCTGTTAGTGTCGGCGGGCATGACGTTCCCGGCGACATCCTCGGCGAGAGGCTGGCCGATGACGAGGTTGGTTCTGCCGATGTTTTTGCCTGACCCGATCATTATTTTTGAAATTCGCGTCGTCCCTGGTCGTTCGCCCAAGATGGATTTTGCAATTTGCCAGACATAATAGTTGACAATATGGGGGAGTTGAGCGTAAAGCAAGACTCAAATGAGTGATCGTAGCGACGATCCTAGGGCACGATTTATCAAAGACGCCACACGCATCTTTGATGGTGGTGTCGATGGCGGAAGGCCACCCTCCGAAATTGGGCTTGACCAGGTTGCCGCCGCCGTGAACTGCACACTGCGCGGTGGCAGGGCAAGGCCGAGGCCGGGTTGGTTCAACCGTCCCCTTGTTTTCGACAGCGAATCAATCCAGGAGTTGTTTCTCGGCAGCGACACGGCCAACGCTGGCTTTTTCCAGGAAGCGGGGTTCTACAATGGCGGCGGGTATGCCGGGGCCAACGCCCTCACGCCGCAACCCGTTTCGCTGTTGACATCGATCTCCGGTCGGCAGTTGCGCATCAGTTTATTGCCGCAGATGGGGACGACGACCACGACTGCCGAAGTTGTCTTGCCAGCGGTCGGTAGCACAGTCCCCGTGCCGGTCTTGACCAGTTTCCAGATGTCGATGAGCCAGAGCGCGATCACGATAGATGGGTATCCGGTGACTTTGACCTACATTGATCCTGGCGGGACATCGATCACCGTGCAGAATAACAGCGCGCCCGGCGTTGGCATCATCCTTTTGGCTGGCTCGACTGTGGCCTTTCCACCCGTGCAGGCGTTCATGGTGGACGAGATCACACCGAGCGTGGGGACACTGCTCGGCACGATACAGACTGCGGGCGGCTCGACGACAAGCTCGATGTCGTTCATCATTCCCAATTCTCCGGGGACCAGTACGGTCAACGTCGTTTCGTCATCCGGTTTTTCTCTCGCTTACCCGAACCTGACGGTTGGTGGCTACCCGGTGCTTTTGACGGCCATCAACTCGAACGGCACACAGATGACCGTCCAGAACAACACACCGGCGAACAACGGGATCACCGTCGCAAGCGGGCTGCCCGTCGTTCAGGCGTTCGTCATTCCCGCCGTTGGAACGCCCGCCAACCTGCCCGTCACCGACACGACTGACTTCACCCCGCAATACCCCTTGATCACCCTTGGCGGAAACACCCTGAACACGAGTGTCAACACGACAAACTCCCCGGCCTTCGCTGTGCCGCCGTTGAACCAGTCGATCACGATCCCGGTGAACTCAACCACGGGCATGACCAAGAGCCTGCCTCTCATTGGGATTCGAAGCTCGACAGCCATTACATCGGACGTGACCTTCCCCGGCCCGGTGACAACCACGGGGCCAAATTCGCCCGATGACAAGTTCAACATCCCGTCTGCGGGCTCGACCGTGAGCGTCTTTGTGGCGGATTCATCCGGGCTGTCCATGCTCTATCCCGCGTTGCTGATTGGCGGCTATCGGCTGACACTGACCAAAATCATCTCCGGCACGAAGATCACGGTTCTAAACGAGTTGTCATCCCAAGCAGGTGAAGATGTGGACGATGGGGCGGCGGTGGCTGTAATCTCAGCCCCATTCACGATCCCCGTCACTTCCACGCAGGGCATGTCTCTTGAGATGCCAGGGTTGGCCATCCAGAGCGTCCCCAATGTTCAACTTACCCTGTTGTCTCTTAACCAAGGGGCGAACGCGATCACCGTCCAGAACAACGACTCCGATTATTCCGGGGTGACGTTCCATACGCCGATCACCCTGCTTTTCGACATCCCCCTGAATCTCACGTTAGTCGATCAGGAGTACAACACAATCGAAGTTCAGAATCAGATCGTGGCCAATGGCGGTATGGCCATCGCCTCGGCGGCGCCAGTTGATTTTCAGACCACCGCAACGGCAACGACAACGACGACCAACACGGACAATATCCCGATACCTGCTGTTGGCTGCCAGTTCCCGGTGCCTGTGACCTCGACCGTGAACTTTCCCTTCATGCTGGTCAACGAAACGATCCATATCGGCGGCTACCTATTCGCCTTTGTCAGCGTGGATGGACCGCTACAGATCACGGTGAACAACATGACGAGCGGCCAAGGCGGGAAAAACATCCTGCCCGCTTCGAATGTCAGCTTCCCCCAGGCCGGGTTGACTAATATCTCAATCGTCAAGGGTTACGCTATGCCAGCCGTAGGGAGCAACATCGCCGTCGCCCTCGCCTCGACTGCGGGCATCAGCATCAGCCAGCCGAACCTGATCATCAGCGGCTATGCCGTCACCTTGATCAGCGTTGACACCCCGACACAGATTACGGTCCAGAACCGCAACGCGGAGTATGTCGGGGCGTGGATAGCGAATGGGTCGAGCGTCCAATTCACCCAGGTCAACTATACCTTGATCGTGACTGACATCGTGAACAGCACGACTGTGCAGGTGGAAAACAACCTGACCGCCCAAGCCGGGGCATCGGTCCCCGCTGGTACGAATGTCCAGGTCCAGGTCGCCGACACCAACGATCCCCTTGTGCCTATGAACTGGTCCAGACAGGCCGAGCGTTGGTGGATACTACAGGACAACCAATCGTTGCCTGTCATCTACGATGGCAGCATGGCGGTTCGGTCCGACCCGTCCAAGAACCAGGTGCCAGTCGGCAACGTCATGTGCTATGCGCAGGGGCGGCTCTCCGTGGCCCTAACCGACCGGCTGAGCTACATGGTGGGGGACGCCGTGGGCGACCCGTCGGGCACCCCCGGAAACAATTACCTGGACTCGATTCTCTTTTTTACGGACACGCAATATCTGAACGAAGGCGGCAACCTCGTCGCCCGCATCTACGGCGCGCCAAGCAACGGCGGGCCGATTCTCTCAATGGTTGCCTGTGCCCAAACCGACACGCAGCTTGGGCAGGGCTCCATGCTCGTCGGCACCCCGAACGTGGTGTTCACCGTCAACTTGCCCTTTGACAGGACAACCTGGTCCACGACAACGAACCCGCTTCAAACCGCAAACCCGATCATCGGGCCGGTCGGCCAACGGTCAACCGTGTTGGTCAATACCGACTGCTGGTATCGTTCGATGGACGGGATGCGGAGCTACAAGATGGCGTGGCGCGAGATCAACACTGGTCCGGGCAACACGAGCCTGAGCAACGAAGTCGATGACATCCTCGAAAAAGACACGCAATTCCTGATGGAGTTCGAGAGCGCCGTTCTGTTCGACAAACGCCTCCTGACAACCATTGGGCCGGTAATGAGCGCCCAGGGAGTCTGGCACCAGGGCCTTGCCGTGGTGGATTTCAACATTGAGGACGGGCTGCGGAGGCGTTCTAAACCGGCTTGGGAAGGAACGTGGAGCGGGCTGAGGATTCTCAAAATCCTGACTGGGAAGGTGAACAACACCGACCGCGCTTTCATGTTCGTCCTGAACGACGAGGCGCAGATCGAGCTTTGGGAACTCTCGACCGACAATGAGTACGACGGCGATTGGAATGGGAGCCTGCCACCGACGCCGATCAACTGGACAGTTGAGAGCCGGGGTTACACCTGCCGCAACCCGGACCAGTTCAAGAAACTCAAACACGCGCACATAGTCGCGCCGGTAGTTTCGGGGGCGGTCACGTTTGCCGTGGCCTACAAGTCCGACGAGTGGCCATGTTGGCAGCCGTGGAAAACGGTTGTGCGCTGCGCCAAAACGGGTGACTGTGGGACGTGGGTGAATCCCGGCTGCATTCCGGCAATCAATCTGCCTCAACCCCGGCGGCCAATACGCCTGCCGGAGCCCGCCGACACACCGAATGACATCACGAAGAAGCTCTATCGGAACGGCTATGAATTTCAGTTGCAGTTGCAGATTCAGGGATATGCGGAAATATCAGAATTGCGCCTGTTCGCTATGGATGAGCCCGAACTCGTCGGGCCGGACAGGGCTTCAGAATACGAATCGTGAGCGAGAACACATGCCCAGGGGTCGCGTGCCCCTGCCAGGATACGGCGTTCAGCGAACCCAATCCGTCGCCGCCGCCGCCCACTATCCCCATCCCCGTTCCGCCCGTGCCAACCGCCTATTGGAACACCGAACAGGTCGCCGTCGTCAACTGCACCCCGCCCGCCGTTGGCCCGTCCGCAACGGCAACCATTCCGGCGGGTGATCCAACTGCGCAGACCGGGTATTCCAGCACCGTGAGTCAAGCCGCCGCCAATGCCGCCGCCTACGTTGCCGCCGTGGCTCAAGCGAATTTGCAGCTTGTCTGCACCGTGCCGACACCGCCGCCGATAGTCGAGCAGTTCTCCGGCTTGCTCTGGCAGTTGCCGATCATCAGCGGCTCGGCCGTCGTGACGGGTTCATCAACCATTTCCGGTTCTTCTCCCGTCACTCTGATTGGCGATGGAACGACACCCGTTACCGTCCCGGTGGTAAGTTCTTCTGGATTTGATGCGGGCCAGATGGTTTTGATCGGCACTTATTTGGCAACTGTGGTAACTGTCAACCCCAGCAACCTTTCTGTTACATCGACGGTTGCGGGCACGATCCCCGCCGGGAGCGCCGTCGTTACTTCCGTGACTTTGGGGGCTACGGAAGTCGTCGTCCCTCTTTCCAGCGTCGGAGGTTTTGCGGCATCGGCATTGGTTGGAGGGGTTCCGTGCACGATTGTCAACAATTACCCGGCTAGTATTGGAGTTACTTCAACTATTGTTGCAAACATCCCGGTCGGGGCCAACGTCTATGCCCTGGTGCCCCAAGGCCCCGGCAGCGGCTCTGTCTGCCCGCTTAACTGCATTTCCAGCGAAGTCGCACCAGCCGGCCAGCTTTACAACGTCACGCTGCTCATCCGTGGCATCATCGAGATGAAGAACTACGGGAACACGATCAGCGGCACGTTGACCGGCACCTGTCTCAAGAGCAACATCTATATCCCGATGTCCACGTTGAATGAAGGCGTCGGCGGCATCGATCAGAGCAACCCGTCGAATGAATACTGTCTGGTCATCGCCGATCCGAGCGGCGCGTATTCCGCGACCTACTTTTTGAACGTCGTTACTGGCTCTGCCGCCATCACGCCTCGAACAGTGGACTTCCAGATCACAATCCAACTTCCACCGGGCGCAACGGTCACGCTGGCGGCCTATTCGATTGATAACGCCGAGTACCCCAACAACAATCCCGCCTTGACATTCACCCCAGCAACGGGCGAACCTGCGTTGTCGGCGTTGATTGGGAGTCAACCCGTGAGCGGGCAGTTCCTTCAACTCGACGCACTGAACACAAGCTGAAATTATGGCAGTTCAACAACTCAGTTTCGATTTTGCGAATGTGCCGACAAATTTCTGCGCATCCGGCTCGACCCCCGCCGCGTACTGGCAGTCGGTCGTGAACATGCTGGCGAGCATTATTTCCGGGACAGTGCCCGCGTCGTCTGGTCTCTATCCAAGCGCCAACACTCCGCCAACAAACCTTCAAGGGCAGGTGATATGGATCAAGCTCGACACTTATGGCAACCCAGTAACACCATGCTGCACATTCTGGTTTGACGTTGCGCTCGGGAAATGGGTCTGGCCGATCCCCACTCAGCAAGATGGATTTCTAAGGCCATGGACGCAATCTGAAACCGCATTATGGGAAGCAGATGGGGGCGATGTGCCAGGAGTCGATCCGAGCGTGACCCCCCCGACCGCTGCAACCGGAGCGGTCTGGATGGTCAATCACGCCGCAACTGACTTCCGAATGTTCATCAGCGCCGGGACAAATCCTGCCAGCTACAACGGCCAAGCAGCCACCGTTCTTAGTGTTGGCCAGACGGGCGGCGAGGAAAAGCACGTCCTGACTCCAGACGAAATCTGGCATCAGCATCCGATTGGCTATGCCTGCCAAGACCCGTCCACGCCGACGGACGGCTGGAACCAGCTTGGACTTGAAACCGGACCGGGCGGGGCAATCTCGGCGACCAGCAACGCCCCGGCTTGGGAAAGTTCCACGCTCTCCAAGAGTTCACCCAAGGGCGGCACGGGCACGATCAACGCGCTGCCGAACGTGCTCGGCTCGCCTGTGGGGATTGTCACCGATGTACCGACGCTCGCTGATGCGAACCATCCCAACCTCGTGACCAATCTGACGCCACCCGCACCCACAGCACACAACACGCTCCCACCGTACTTCGTTGGTCTATGGGCACAGAGGACCGCGAGACAATTTTTCAGAGGAAATTAGACTATGCCACGCCGTACACTTGCCGACCTGCTCAATCCCAATACCTGCCGCATGTTCGCATGGCTTGGCATTGACCCGGATGATCCCCGGCTTGTTACCTGGGCAAACTCGGCAACAAATGTCCTGCTACACAAAGGGCACTGGTGGGGCACCGTTCAGGATTACACCGTCCTGACGAGCGACCGGATTTTGACGCTGCCGCCCACGTTCGACACGGTGGAGAAGATCGCCATCTGCAAATGGCCCGCGGCCCTCCGCACTGAGTGGTACAGCTACAATCCAAACGGCCCTGGACTTCTTGGCGGTCTTGGAGAGCATGAGGGCCTGCCTGGAACGCACTGGATGAACTTCGGCAGCAGCGTCTTGCCACGGGGGAGCGCCTGCACGTTCAAAGACATAACCCCGCCCGGAGCGAAGCTCATCCTTCAATGCGACGTGGCGGCGGATATTGGCCAGTCCGTACTGTTGCTCGGTTACGACAACTCGACCCCGCCTAACTGGGTCCGAACGCGGCAACCAGCCAATACCGGCCCCTGGCTGGATGGAGAAGTTGTTTCGTTGTCCACGACGCCGGGGACCAGCAGCGTCACCACGTTCTCGAAGCTGACAGGCATTCAGAAGCCGGTGACGAGCGGGCAGGGCTGGCTCTATCAGGGATCAAACGCAGCGGCTAACCTGATAGGCCATTATCAATACTGGGAAACGAACCCGCTCTATGCCCGGTATCACCTGCCGTTCATCGCGGACAATTGCCCGGTCTGCGTGGACTTGATTGGTAAGATCGCATTCCGGCCCCTCAGCAATCCAACAGACTGGCTCTTGATCGGCAACCTGGAAGCCATCATGTACGGCGTTGCGGCGATGCGGGCAGCGGAAGAACACCGGCTGGATGAAGCCGCAATCCTGATGAACGGCAAGCGCGATCCGGCCACCGGCAAGGTGCTGGTGGACGGGGCGCTGACATTGCTTGATGAAGAACTCCAACATTATACCGGAGCGCAAGTTCCATCCGTTCAGGTGGGGACGCCCGGAGTAACTTTTGAACCGTTACCGTTGATTATTTAGGAGAATAAATTATGCCACAAGGATTTTTAGGTTCATTATTCGGCTCAACGCCAGTAGTGCCCCAGATGCCGTACACGAGTCTCGACGAGATGCAACAAAAGGCGAGCGCGGCCAACATTGCCGAGATTCCAGCCGCCGAACAGCAAGTCGGAATGGCCAATCTTTTCTCGCTCGAACAACTTCAGCAGATGGAGAATTTTGGCGTGCCCGGATTCGCCCGCATGGAGAGCACTGGTAGCGGCGATGTGCAATCTGAATTGTCCGGCCAGATACCAACCGATGTCACCGAGGCTGTGGAACGCAGCGCGGGCGCTCACGCCTTGGCTGGCGGCTTCCCCGGCAGCGGCAGGGCCAACGACCTTGTTGCCCGAGACTTGGGGATGACAAGCCTTCAAGTGATCGATAGGGGCCTGTCCTCGATGCAGAATTGGATGGCCCGAAGCGCACAGATATTCGAGCCGGAAATGAGCAGCATTGAAAAATCATTCATTACTGGGCCTGAAGAATATAAGGCTACCAACGAGCAGAATGTAGAGCAGTTCCAACGCAACTGGATGCAGAACCAGATCAACGCCATGCCCGATCCGCAGGTGCTAGGGATGCTGCACATGATAACGGGCGGGCTTGGTGCTGTTGGCGGTGGCATGGGAATGGGGTCCATGATGGGCGGTGGTGGCGCGTCAGACATGGCGAGCGGCGGCATGGTGCCGACCGGACCGCCGCCAAGCGGGGGCACACTATGATCCCTTGCGTCCACATTCTCGCGTCTTGCCCGACGCCCGCAGCGTTGCCCTATACGCTGCTCGTGTTCGATACGTTGAGGGTGGGTTTCCCCACGGCCAAGGCGACGGTCTATGCCAACGGCGATGACGCCATTGCTCACTTCCGAGAAATTGAGACTGCCGCCAATCGGATCGGAAGCGAGTGCTTCGCCGTCCCGCCAACAATCCATCACCGTTGGATTGAGGGCCTTCTAGCGAGTGAAAAAGAGCCGTTCTGGATTCTGGACACTGATCTTGTGTTCTACGGCAAGGTCGAGGATTGGGCATTCAACGCGCCCTTGGCCGGCTGGCGCATTCCCGAATGGCGGGACGATTTCAGCCGGTGTATAACTCGCGCCAGGCTTCATACGAGCCTTCTTTGGATCGACCCGGTGAAGGTCAAGGCCGAGCTTGAGAAGTTCAAGGGCGAATTGCCAGACGGGCCGTTCACGCCGTTCGTCAATCCGATTTACCCGCTCGTGGTTCCGTTCAAGGGCAAGCGATATTTCTACGACACATGCAGTCTCCTGTTTCACGCCGTTGGCGGGACCGCATTCACCGACGCGCAGCTTGGCCAATACTTCCACGCAAATTTTGGCTGCATCGAGAGCTTGGTCCTTTGTCGGCTGCCAGACGCCGACAAAATGAAAGCCGTGCGCGATGCTGTGCTCAAGAACCCCGCGCTTGGCCATGGGGCTTGGCGAAGCCAGATGGCTTACTTTCAAAATCGCCAAGTATGAGCAGCCAGAAAGCCCAGAAAATCAACGAGGAATTGGCCCACGCCTTTGCAAAAGAAGTGTGTCTCGGCAACCGGGACGCGGAGAAGTTCTGTGAACTTTTTTTTCAGTACGCGCACGGGCTGGATGACCTCCTGGACTGCAAAGAAGACGGCAGGCCAACGATGTCCAACGATGACATTCTCGGCTTGTTCGCTACGGCAGCCATGATGTACGGATGCCCATTCTGGCTTCGACATCAATCTGTTCTGTTCCCCTGCATCTTGCTGGTCCACAATATGTACTGCGATTCGGTCGCGTGGGAGCGCGAGCCCTTGGAACACCGGCGCGTCATGGCCGACGCGATGCGGACCTGCGGGGACGAGATTTTCAATATGGTGGCCCTGCTCTGCGGTGGCTATCACCACATGCGCCGATTATCGCCCCGCATTCGAGAAGTTGATTATCTACGCCAGCACAATCCCGATGGCACGCCAAACTAAAAAAATGAGAAAGACCAGAACACTCAATTACCTTCCGATGTTCGGCGGGGGTGACGTTGAATCGATACGGCGGATAGACGCGGGAGAACGATCCGTCATTGGCCGAATGGCAATGGTGAGGATTGGGAGTATGCTTTGCGAGGCTATGGTGATTGACGCTGTGGCGGGCGAGAATCGCCCCAAACGGGTCCGATTGCAAACCGGGGAGAACGCCGGCGAAGTGCGGATGCCGGGCGAATATGAGATTGTCGAACTGCTCGAACCAACCCCGATGGGCAGAGAACGCGCCGCCCTTTCGGGCTGGCAAGCATCGATTGGAGATTGAAACGATGAATATTTTTGCTGATGACCAACCCCCTGCCTGGCTGCAAAGCCGAGCGGAAACCGGCTATTCAAGCGCCATGAAAGACGCGGGCGAGATCGGCACGCTCGGCGGCACGGGCTTTGCCGCGCTGCTGAACATGGGCAAAAAGGAGGACGTGATCGACCCGGAGACAGGCAAACCGACCGGAGAGATGCGGAACGTCGGCTTTGGGCAAGCCTGGACGGAGGCACGCTTGAATCAGGAGAACCCCTTGTGGCGATTGAAGGCCAACGAGATGAAGGCGACCTATCTCAGCAGCATGGCCAACCTGCAGGAGCAGAACGCCCTCTGGCATGAGCGGAGCAGGGAATCTTCCGCATGGATGCACGATTCGCCGCTGATGGCACCTTACCGGTCGGCCACGCCTGAGCAACGGCAGACCATGCCACCGCCAACGGCTACGAGTCAGAGGGCGTTGGGAATGATCGAGAGAATAAGGGAGCATGACGAGGGGTACTTCGCCGGGAAACAAGCAGCGAAAGTGAAAGCGGACGAACGCGAGTTCGCTGTGAAGAACAGCGCCGAGAATATCAAACGAAAAGGGATATGGTCGGATGCCTACAACGCAGTAACCGATGATGATGCCGTTGAGGCTCTCAATCACCTGCCCAATCGTGGCATGGGCCAGGATGGACTGCCGACCGGCCCTGCGATGGCCATAATCAACCGAAATCGCAAATCAAACGGGATGCCTCCTGTGGGCGAGATAAGGGAAGCGATCCTCCAAGAGCGGACTCGGCACGACAAGGCCGTGGAATCCAACCCGGAAAAGATTCAGGAGAAGATCACCGCCAGGGCGATTGAAGTCGAAAGACTAAAGCAGCAGGGCAGATCGAAGGGTTTGACCACAATCGAACAAGCCGACGTTGACATCAAAAAGAAGCTGCTCGACAGGAAGGCGCAAGCCCTTGGCGCGGCAACGGGCGAAAACAGCAGGAACAGAATCACCGAGGAAATCAATGCCTTGGGCGATGAAATCATGGAGATTTACCGGAATGCAGGAGGGGACGCTGCACCCGCCGCCGCGCCGCCCGGTCCGTCGCCGTTCAAAGAAGGCCAGTCGGTTCGGAACAATAAAGATGGCAAGATTTATCGCATTGTGAACGGCAAACCCGTTCTTGTGGAAGGCCAATAATGCCGAGCGCATGGACAGACTTCGAGCCAGTCGAGGAAACACCAGAGGCCAAGGGCGCTGATTGGTGGAAGGACTTTAGTCTCGTGCCGTCGGGCCAAGCTGCGGTTGCCGAGCATCTGGACTCCATGAAGGCGCGCGGCAAGCGCGGGCCGCTGGACTGGCAGGACTTTGAGCCAGCACCCGGACGCACCGAGCCATTTCCTGAAACACAAGCGCAGCGAGTCGAGTCCGCCGCAATGCTGGCCGGCGAAGGCAGGCCGGAGACGGGGATGGAGGCGGGGACTGAACTGATTACAGCCATTGGCCACGATCCTGTTGCCTTTGCCAAAAGCCTTCCATCGATCATTGCCGGGGCTGTTTCGGCTCCCGGAGAACTTGCCTACTACACGGCGGCTGATGTCATTTCAAAGGTCGCCGGACAGCCGGAGTATGGCGGAAATATCAAAGCTATGGAGGCCGGGGCAGACCTCCCAGCCGACCGTTTCGTTGCCGAATCGGCCCGGACAAATCCAAAGCTGGCCCTCGCGGCAAAGCTCGGCAAGAGCGCGGCTGAAATGGCACCGATGGCTGGCATGGCCGCTCTTCCCGCCTGGGCCAACCGATTGATCGCTATCGGGTTCAGCGCACAGATGATTTCGGGAGCGCCGGAATTGTTCAGGCAGTACGCCGAAGAAATAAACAAGCCCAAGCCGGAACAAGACCCCGACAAGCTCACAAGCCTGCAAAGCGGCATCATCCAGACGCTCACCTTTGCGCCTCTATTGGGCGCGGGCGCGGTTCACGCAAGGGGTGTCGCCGAGGCCGGCGCGCCCGCCACGGCTGAGGCTCTGAAAGGCGCTGTCGCCCTTGGTTCAGAGTTGAAGATGCCAGCCGGGGCAGAACCCATTGCGCCCGCGCCAGAGACTCCGGCGGCAAAGAGCGTATCTACACATCCACCACCCGGAGATAGCGGCGCGGTGGGACAAAGAGGCGAAGAAGCGCCACTGGAAGAAAAAGCTGACGCAGCACGTCAAGAAAAAGAAGTAGCCTTTGACCCCGCCAAGACGGGGCCGATCACGGCGGCGGCTTACAAAGACCCAGAGACCGGGGAAGTCTGGACTGGGCCGAATCATCCGGCGATTCTGACCGAGCACGGATTGCCGGTCCCGCCCAGAGAGCAGAGAAACACGCCTGCCTTTGGATTCCAGACAGCAAACGAGCCGTTTGTGCCCAGGGACCAAGCTGGCCCCATTGCTGAGGCGCACAACCAGAAGCTCGACACCTTTGACCAGGGCGACACGCAACCACACGCGGATCAGGTTGCGGCGAAACCTGGCGGGACTCAACCGCTTGCCGACTCCCCCGTCCCGCAGGGCGATCAGGTCGCCACACCACATAAGCCAGCACCGTTTATTGATTTGCAAGTGTTGGCGCCCCCCGTCAACCGGGTCGCAACGGAGGCCCTCGTAGGTCTGGCTGAGAATGCTCGACAGGCGCAAATTCTCAAAGCACACAGCATCAAGCGCATCGTCATTGATTATCCAGATAGATTTGACCTGAGCACACAGGCAACTTTCGATCCTCGCAATGGCCAGATTAGACTCAATGCCGAAGCCGAACTCCCGGTTGAGAGCATCTTTCACGAAGTCGGTCATGCTCGATGGATGGACCTGACCGGCAATCAGAGGATCGATTTTAAGTTGGCTTGGGAAGACTTTCGTAAGTCCAACCCCAAAGAAGCAGAAGGTCTCGTTGGAAAAGGGTACGTCAATGATTATGACGAGGCGCATTCGGAATTGTTTTCAAAGTGGGCGTCAGACCCAAAATCAGTCCCCGCCCAATTCTCAGAGTTGTTTGATCAGCCGGTGTCAATCTCCAAACGAGAGCAACCCTTGGCAAAGCCCTACAGACCACCAACCGAAAAGGCCGTGCGGGACATCGCCAAGGGTGAGGGACTGGACGCCTGGATAACAGATAAAGACGATGTTGCCGGTTCCGTCTCCAAGTACGGCGATTTCATGGTCGTCGTCAAAGATACTTATGGCCATAAGCATTTGATGCCTGCCAGCGTCTATGCAGAGTTTGAAAAAAATCCAACATTTAACCACGCCACTCGAGAGGTTTGGGTTGCTAGGAAAGCTGAAATGGGGCCAGTCCAAATGAGCAACGGTGGATCGCCTTCCATCTATGCTGGGATACAAGCAGTTCTCGGCAGAGGAGTGAAACCTAACGAGTCCATAGCTGCTTCTGAAATTGTTCATCATCAACTTCCGTCGCCCGCCAGCGCGAAGGGGGGAGGGGGTGTTAATCCCACCGTCCCTGCAACGAAGGAAGGCCCTGACGAGACTGCCCCGGAAATACCGCCGCTGGTTAAGGCAGCAATCGAAAAGAACCCAAAACAGGCCGAGTGGGAGTTGCTTGGCGCTACGCCCAAGCCTGTGCCCGCAACACCCGCCAAGCCGACATTCCCCGCCGAGCTTGCCAAGCGGCTTTTGGCCCTTCCACGCGAGCGCCAAACGAGCGGCTACGGCGAGGCTAACGCGGAATTGCGCCGGGACATTCTTGAGGCCCTGACCGGAGCGCGACCTCCAAAGGCCAAGGCTGGCGCGAAGGCGACACAGGAGGCTTTGGCGAAGCACTTTGGCATTGATACCGAGAATCTGGCCGGCGCTGAGATTGAGGAAGCGATCCGAGATAGGCTCAAGCAGGCCGTCAATGAAGGCAAGCCCGTCCCCGCCCTGACCCCCGCCGAGGATGCGCGGCTGCAAGAACTGGCAGCCAAGGCCGATGACGGCACGATCACGGCCAAGGAAGCCAAGGAGCGGGCCGCATTGCTCGCCAAGATGGGCCAGGGGCCGAC
>Ga0181527_1002628_pt1 | contig 16714 bp, 12 predicted proteins | sample PEATcosm2014_Bin_30_FD_119762 | JGI IMG/M metagenome (GOLD analysis project Ga0181527, IMG submission 119762) | Peatland microbial communities from MTU Mesocosm Facility, Houghton, MI, USA - PEATcosm2014_Bin06_60_metaG | ecosystem: Environmental > Terrestrial > Soil > Wetlands > Peat | place...
AGCGCCGCCGCGGCCGCGGCGTCAGCCCTCTACAACAAGGCGATCTCGCGCGCCGAGGGGTCGGCGGGATTCCACTACGTGGCGACGACCCTCGCCGGTGGCGCGACCTCCACGATCACCGGCGACGCCGGCCAGTCGGACGGCAGCCAGGTCCTCTCGATGACCACGAGCTTCGGCCACGAGCAGTTCGACCTCCTGCTCGCCTCCGACCAGACCGTCTACTTCGAGGGCAACGCCCCCGCCCTGGAGGACCAGCTGGGCGTCTCCGCGAGCGCGGCCCCCGGCCTTGCCGGGAGCTGGGTCGCGGTGAAGATAGGAGACGGGCCGTACAAGGAGCTCGAGGTGGGCATCACCGTCGGTTCCCAGCTCTCGGAGAATTCGCTGGTGCCCAGCTCCAGCCGGCAGGTGACCGAGTCCGGGACCACTGTGACCAGGGTCACGGGCACCGTCCCGGCCACCCCCACGGCACCGGCCGGGACGGCCCACCTGGACCTCTCGCCCAGCACCGACCTGCCCGCCACCTTCGTCGTCTCCTACGACTCGGCGAGCGTGACCATCACGACGGCCTTCAGCGGCTGGGGGACGGCACCGGTGGTGACGCCGCCGTCCAGCGCGGTCGCCTGGGGCTCGCTCAGCACCTCGTCGCCTCCGGACGGCTACGGCAGCGGTGACACCCCGACTCCCGGCCCCACCCCCACCCCCCAGCCAGGAGGCACCGCCTAGGCCCGGCTCGCGGGCGCGGGCAGCGCGCGCCACTCCCCCGGTTCCGTAGACTGCCCGCGGAGATGGGAGACCTGCGCTACGCGGACGCCGGCGTCGACATCGACGAGGGCGACCGCGCGGTCAGATTGATCAAGCAGGCGGTCACCGCCACCCACGGTCGCGAGGTGCTGGGTGGGATCGGAGCCTTCAGCGGGCTGTTCGCCTTCGACACCGCCCGCTGGAAGCGGCCGGTGCTGGCCGCCAGCACCGACTCGGTGGGCACCAAGGTCAAGGTGGCGATCGCCACCGGCCGGCATCGCGGCATCGGGATCGACCTGGTCAACCACTGCGTCAACGACATCCTCTGCAGCGGCGCCGAGCCGCTCCTCTTCCTCGACTACTACGCCACCGGCCGCCTCTCCCCCGAGCATCTCGCCGAGGTGGTCGAGGGCGCCGCCGCGGCCTGCCGGGACGCCGGTTGCGCACTGGTCGGAGGAGAGACCGCCGAGCTGCCCGGCCTCTACGCGCTGGGCGATTACGACATCGCCGGGTTCATCGTCGGCTGCGTCGAGCGCGACGAGATCATCGACGGGCACCTCATCGAGGTCGGCGACGCTGTCCTCGGTCTTCCCAGCAGCGGCCTCCACACCAACGGCTACTCCCTGGTCCGCCACATCCTGGCGGAGCGTGAGATCGGTTGGGATGCCGTCCTCCCGGGCACGGCCGCCCCGGTGGTGGACCTCCTGCTCGAGCCCCACCGCTCCTACCTGGCCGCGATCCGCGAGCTCCGGTCGCGAGTCGAAGTTCGAGGGCTGGCCCACATCACCGGGGGCGGTCTGCTGAGCAACGTCCCCCGGATGCTGCCCGACGGGACGGCGGCCCGGATCGAGCGGACGGCCTGGGAGGTGCCCGCTCTGTTCTCTGCGCTGGAGGCGGTGGGTGGCGTCCAGGCCGAGGAGATGTGGCGGACCTTCAACATGGGGGTCGGCATGGTGGTGGTCGTCCCCGCCGCGGCGGCGGACGCGGCCGGCGCCTCCGCCGCCGGCCTGCCGGTCCTCCGGCTGGGTGAGATCGTCGAGGCGCGTGACGCCCACCGCGTGATCCTCGGGTGACCGATCGGGTCCAGGTCGGGGTCCTCGTCTCGGGTCGCGGCAGCAACCTCGATGCGCTCTGCGCGGCGGCGGCGGCCCCCGACTTTCCGGCCCGGATCGTGCTGGTGGTGAGCAATCGCCGTGGTGCCGGCGCCCTCGAGATCGCCGGCCGCTGGGGGGTCACCGCCGCGGTGATGCCGGTCAGCGAGTACGGGCACGACGATGCCGCCCGGGACCGGGCGATGCGCGACCGGCTGCTCGGCGCCGGAGTGCGGCTGGTCGTCTGCGCCGGTTACAACCGGCTCCTCACCGACGAGTTCCTGGCCGCCTTCCCGGACGCCATCCTCAACGTCCACCCCTCGCTCCTCCCCGCGTTCGGGGGTGGGATGCACGCCGTCGAGGACGCGCTCGAGCAGGGGGTCAAGCTGACCGGCTGCACCGTCCAGCTGCTGGAGCCGGGCCTCCCCGACGGGGGCGCGATCGTCCTCCAGCGCGCCGTGCCCATCCTCGACGAGGACGACGCCGAGAGCCTGCGCGAACGCATCCACGCGGAGGAGTGGGTCGCCCTCCCGGAGGCGGTCCGCCTCTGGTGCGAGGGCAGGATCAGACGGGAGGGGCGCGTGCTCCGGATCGACCCGCCCCGCGGCGCGGCGGGAGGGTGCCTCCCTCAGGCAGAGTCTTCCCCGTGAGAGCCCTCCTCGGCGTCAGTGACAAGACGGGTCTCGTCGATCTCGCCCGGGGCCTCCACGAGGCGGGGGTGGAGCTGATCGCGACCGGCGGGACGGCCAGGGCGGTCTCCGACGCCGGGATCCCGGTCCGCCAGGTCAGCGAGGTGACCGGTGCGCCGGAGATGCTGGACGGCCGGGTCAAGACCCTCCACCCGGCGATCCACGCCGGCATCCTGGCCCGCCGCGACCTGCCGGAGCACCTGCGTGCCCTCACCGAGCACGGCTATGCGCCGATCGACCTGGTGGTCGTCAACCTCTACCCGTTCACCGCCACCGTCGCCTCCGGGGCCGACCGCAACACGGTGGTGGAGAACATCGACATCGGCGGTCCCACCATGATCCGGGCGGCGGCCAAGAACAGCGACTCGGTCGCGGTGGTTGTCTCCCCCTCCCAGTACGGGGAGGTCCTGGGAGAGATTCGCGCGACCGGGGCGGTGAGGCCCGCGACCCGCCGGAGGCTGGCCGCCGAGGCCTTCGCCCACGTCGCGGCCTACGACACGGCGGTTGCGGACTGGCTGGCCGGCGAGACCGCCGGCGAGTCGATGCGCCGGGAGTTCACCACCGGAGGCCCGCTGCTCGCCGAGCTCCGCTACGGGGAGAACCCCCACCAGCGCGGGGCGCTCTACGGGGTGCCCGGCGCCCCCGGGGGAGTGGCCCACGCCCAGCAGATCCAGGGCCCGGCACTCTCCTTCACCAACTGGCTGGACGCCGACGCCGCGGCCAACCTGGTCGCCGAGTTCGCTGAGCCGGCCGCGGCGGTGATCAAGCACACCAACCCGTGCGGTTTCGCCACCGGCGACGCGCCTCTCGACGCCTATCGCCGCGCCTACGCGTGCGACCCGCGCTCCGCCTACGGTGGGATCGTCGCGCTCAATCGCACCCTCGACCTCGGGACCGCCCAGGAGCTGGCCAAGACCTTTCTGGAGATCGTCATCTGCCCCGCCATCGACGAGGACGCCGCCGCCCGCCTGGGCCGGCGCGAGCGCCTCCGGGTCCTGGTCCTCCACCGTCCCGACTGCGCCGCCGCCTATGACGTCCGCAGCTTGAGCGGCGGTCTGCTGGTGCAGAGCCGTGACCGCGTGTCGGTGGACCGCGCCTCCATGAAGGTCGCCTCCCGGCGCGAGCCGACCGAGGCCGAGTGGGTCGACATGCTGGTGGCCTGGAGGGTCTGCCGCCACGTGAAGTCGAATGCCGTCGTCATCGTGGGCGACCGGATGGCACTGGGTGTCGGTGCCGGTCAGATGTCGCGGGTCGAGGCCTCCGAGCTGGCCGTGGCGCGTACGGGGGATCGGGTGGCGGGGACGGTGGCGGCCAGCGACGCCTTTTTCCCCGTTCCCGACGGACTGGAGACCCTGGGCAGGGCCGGCGTGCGGGCCGTGATACATCCCGGCGGGTCCAAGAACGACAGCGAGGTGACCGCCGCCGCGGACGCGCTCGGCATGGCGGTCGTCTATACCGGCGAGCGCCACTTCCGCCATTAGCTCGGGGCTTCGGTATCCGTTCATTGGCGCCGATTCTCGCGCACCGAGATCGACCCCAGTAGCCAGGCCACCTCGAACCTGAGGCGGCGGCCCTCCACCAGGTGATGACGATGGTGGGGAGTCGGCGGCGCTGAGGACGGGTGAGCAAGTGCCGCAAGGGGATCTCAGGGCACACCCTGGAGATCCAATTCGCAATTTCATACCATCTCTGTCAATAACACGAACCTGATGACCAAGCATCCGGTGGAGCTCGCGGACAAGCAGAAGATGGGGGCCCTCTCGTGCCACCAGCTGACCCGCCAGCTGCCCTTCACGCACAACGGGAGGGTCTTCCACGAGCGGTCGTTCGACGCGTGACGGTGACGGGGAGATCTCCAGCTCCTCGCCACTGGCCCGGACCATCGCAGAGTCCTCCGGCGATATCGAGCCCTGATCCTTCGGATTGGGCCGGCGAACCCTATACTCTCACCGGCACCGGAGGATACCCGCACCAGGGGGCAGGAGAACACAAGATGCGCCAGTCCAGCTCTGGCTCGGCACGGACCATCCGTGCCCTCGTTGTTGCCACCTCGGCGCTCCTCGCCACCGGCTCTCTGGTTCTCTTCGCGACGCCCGCACTTGCCTCGACGGTGACCACGACGATCACGACGCCGGGGCAGACGGCATACTCGGTGCCGGCGAACACGATCTCCCTCCAGGTGACCGTCACCGGAGCCGCGGGGTCGTCGGCGCAGACCGGTGCAGTGCCGCCAGGGGTTCCCGGGGAAGGTGCCAAGGTCCAGGCGACGTTGGTCCCACCCGCTGGCTTCGCCACCTTGTATGCCGAGGTGGGCACCGTTGGCGGTGGGGGGACATCGGACTTTGCAGCCAAAGGCGGCGGCGAGTCGGCGATCCAGACCTGTCCGAATGGAGGAGGCTGCACATACACGGGCACCCCCTCGACCGATCCGCGCCTGATCGTTGCCGGCGGAGGAGGTGGCGGTGGGGAGGACAGCGATCCCACCTCGGGTGGCACCGGGGGGACGGGTGGCAACGCCGGGGTCTCCGCGACTGTCACCGGCCCGGCAGCCGGGGGCGATGGCACCCAGTCGGGCAACGGCGGCAATGGTGGTGGTGCCGGACTTGGTACCACGGCAGCCGCGGCGCCTGGCGGTGCCGGCAGCTCTGCCTGCGGTGGGAGCGGGGGGATGGGCTCTGCCGGCTTGGGTGGCACAGGTGAAGACAACCAGGGGGGGGCCGCGTCGATCGGGGGCGGAGGTGGCGATGGGTGGGTCGGAGGATCCGGCGGCGGTGACGGCGACTGCCCCTTCGGCAGCGGCCAGGGTGCAGGTGGTGGCGGCGGAGCGGGCGCGTCCTTCTGGGAGGCGTCGGCAACGAGCACCTCGATAACGTCGGTGCCCACTGGCACCACTCCCGAGGTGGTCATCGTGGCGACGATCGCGACCCCGCCTGCGATCACCAGCGGCGATTCCGCAACATTCACAGTGGGGGCGGCGGGCACGTTCCCGGTGACCACCACCGGCACCCCAACCCCCTCCCTTTCCGACGGCGGTGCGACGCTGCCATCCGGGGTGACGTTCACCGACAACGGCGACGGCACCGCCACCCTCGCGGGAACGCCCGGAGCGGGCACGGGTGGCACCTATCCCTTCACCATCACCGCGGCGAACGGTGTGTCGCCGAACGCGACGCAGAGCTTCACCCTGACCGTGGACCAAGCACCGGCGATCACGTCGGCCAACGCCACCACCTTCACGGTGGGGGAGGCGGGCACGTTCCCGGTGACCACGACCGGTTATCCGGGTGGTCCGACGCTGACCCTCTCGGACGGCGGCGCGACGCTGCCATCCGGGGTGACGTTCACCGACAACGGCGACGGCACCGCCACCCTCGCGGGAACGCCCACCGACGGGAGCGCCGGCACCTTTCCCTTCACCATCACCGCGACCAACGGGGTGGCACCCAGCGCCACCCAGAGCTTCACGCTCACCGTCATGGGTCGGGGGGTGGTGATGACGGTGACGGCGTCGCCCATGACGGTTGGCCTGGGCAGTCCGGTGACGATCACCGCCACGGTGGCCGCCGCACTGGATTCGGGGATTCCGACCGGGACGGTGTCATTCTCAGATGCGCCCATCGGGGGATGCCAGGACGTTGCCCTGGTCAGCGGGCTGGCGAGGTGCACCACCACCAGCCTTCCACCGGGGAGTGATCTGGTGACGGCGACGTACAGCGGCAGCAGCACCTTCGCCAGCGGCGTCCTCAGTGTCACCGTGGTGGTGAGTGTGCCGGTGCCGGCCACCGGCGTCGCCGGTACGGCCTCCGGCCGGCTGCCAGTGGCCATTCTCCTCGTGCTCGTGGGCGGATGGCTGCTCGGAGTTGGACGGCGGCGCCGGGGTGATCCCACCCGGGTCTGAACTCCACGCCTGCGTCGCCAGACTGGGCACATCGCTTGGAGGGGGCGAGTCACCGGTTGGTTGGGTAGGCTGAGGAAGATGCCCGGGTGGCCTTCTGGGTCATGACCTGCTGCCCCGCCGTGTGACGGAAGGTCTGATGCCCTGGTCGCGATCCTGCAACGCGAAGACGTCACGCGATCACGGACCTATGATCGAGCTCCCCCTGTATGGGGGTTTCCGACTGTCACAACGGGGCGGATGATGCAGGGAGCCTGGGGGCTTGAACGCGTTTCGACGCTGGTGGGCGACGCCGTGCTCGCCGTGGACGCCGGCTGATGCAGCGGGCGTTGGGACGGAGCCGCGCCCTCGCGCCGGAGGGCGAGCCCGGTCCGGCTCGGGCCTGGGACGTCAGCGTCCATCCGGTCCGAGAACAGGACGGCAGGGTCGATCGCGCTGTTCAGGTGGTGCGTGAGGCGGCTGAGACGCGCGACCGCGCGGTGGGGGACGACGGCGGTTCCGGACCGGACGGCATGGACGAGCTGAGCTCGCTGCGCCGCCGGCTCGAGCGGATGACCGCGCTCGACAAGCTGAAGTCCGATTTCATGAACCTGACCACCCACGAGCTGCGATCGCCGCTCGCCATCGTCTATGGCTATCTCTCGATGATGGAGTCCGGCATGCTCGGAGACCTCTCCGCCGAGCTGCGTGAGGCGGTGGCCTCCTCGATCCAGAGCGTCGAGCTGATGATGCAGCTGGTCACCGAGCTGGTCGAGATGGCGCGCCTCGATGAGACGCGTCTGGACCCGACGCGTGAGCCGGTCGACCTCGCCGGCGTGGTTGCGGAGGCCGCGGTCCGAGTCGATGCCTCCGACCGCCATCGCCTCCACCTGGACCTCGGAGCCGGCCCGGCCCCGGTGCTCGGGGATCGGGGGCAGCTGCTCCGCGTGTTCGCCAACATCATCGACAACGCGATCAAGTACTCGCCGTCGGGCGGAGAGATCGGGGTTCGGATGCGCCGGGCCGGCCGCCAGGTCGCGGTCGACATCAGGGACCAGGGCCTGGGCATCGCCCCGTCGGACATGGACAGGCTCTTCACCCGGTTCGGCCGGATCGTCACCGCGGCCACCGAGGGGATCGGCGGCACGGGCCTGGGCCTCTACCTCTGCCGGGAGCTGGTCAGGCGCCTCGGTGGCGACGTCACCGCCACCTCGGTCGAGGGCGAGGGCTCCACCTTCACGGTCCAGCTGCCCGCGGCTCCGGCGGGAGCCAGGGCCAGGCTGACCAGCTGAGGAAGGCCACCCGCCCGGTGGCGCCGGCTTCCCAAGCCGGAGTCCAGCGCCCGAGTCCAGCGTCCTGCCGAGCTGTGGTGGCCCGGCCTCACCGCCCGGCGCGCTGCCGCGCGTCTCGCTCGGCCCGGGCCTGGTCGGCCACGCAGTAGCGCGCCGCCGGCATCGCCTCCAGGCGCGCCTCGGCGATCTCTCCCCCGCACACCTCGCAGAGCCCGTAGCGGCCGATGTCCAGCCGGTGCAGGGCGGCCTCCACCTCAGCCAGCTCGGTCCGCACTCGCAGCTCGACCGAGGAGTCCAGCTCGCGGTTCAGGGTCTCGGCCGCCTGCTCGGCGGGCAGCTGGTCGGGTTTGCCACCCTCCTGGGTGCCCTGGCCGCGCCCGGCCGCGTCGAGCACGCCCCGGAGGCGGGCCTTCTCGGCTTCCAGTCGCTGGCGTACCGCCGGCATGTCCATGGTGCATCCACCCGCTGGTGATCAGCTGGCGCACGGACCGCGAGGTCCGGGCCTCGTCTCCAGGCTAACCCTAACCGCTGTACCGGGTGTCGCGCAGGGCCAGGCCTCGTCGGCGCTGCCGGGGTGCGTCTACGACGCCTCGGGCGCGAACCAGACCACGGCCAGCGGGGGGACCGTCACCGGCGCCGAGAACGGCAGCCCATGCCACCCGATCGGCTCGGCCACCACGCCGCCCAGGTTGCCCTGATTGCTGCCTCCGTAGGCTGCGGAGTCGGTGTTCAGCACCTCCCGCCACCGGCCCCCGAGCGGCACCCCCACCCGGAAGCCGTGGTGGGTCATCGGGGAGAAGTTGGCCACGCAGACGATCCCGGGGCGGCCGGCGGCGTCGTAGCGGACGAAGCTCAGGATGTTCTGGTCGGCGTTGCCGGCGTCGATCCAGCGAAAGCCCTCCGGTCTGTGGTCGCGCTGCCAGAGGGACGGGCTCTCCAGGTAGCGGGCGCCGATGTCCTGGACCAGGCGCTGCACCCCTAGGTGCTCGGGGTGTTCCAGGAGGTGCCAGTCCAGCGACTGCCGGTGGGACCACTCGGCCCACTGGCCGAGCTCGCCGCCCATGAAGAGGAGCTTCTTGCCGGGGTGCGCCCACATCCAGCCGAACAGGGCCCGCAGGTTGGCGAACTGCTGCCATCGGTCGCCGGGCATCTTGCTGAGCAGCGATCTCTTCTGGTGGACCACCTCGTCGTGGGAGAGCGGAAGCACGAAGTTCTCCGACCAGGCATACCAGAGGCCGAAGGTCATCTGGTGATGGTGGTAGCGGCGGAACACCGAGTCCTTGCTGATGTAGTCCAGGGTGTCGTGCATCCAGCCCATGTTCCACTTGAAGGTGAAGCCGAGCCCCCCGGTCGACGTCGGTCGGGAGACCCCCGGCCAGGCCGTCGACTCCTCGGCGACGGTGATCACGCCCGGGTGGTCACCGTGGAGCGCCTCGTTGAACTCGCGCAGAAAGGCGATGGCCTCCAGGTTCTCGCGGCCGCCGTACTGGTTGGGGACCCACTCCCCCTCCCGCCGCGAGTAGTCGAGATAGAGCATCGAAGCGACCGCATCGACCCGCAGCCCGTCGATATGGAACTCCTCGACCCAGTAGCGGGCGTTGGCGACCAGGAAGTTGCGCACCTCGTTGCGCCCGAAGTTGAACACCAGGGTCCCCCAGTCCGGCTGCTCGCCGCGGCGAGGATCGATGTGCTCGTAGAGGGCGGTCCCGTCGAAGCGCGCCAGGGCCCAGTCATCGCGGGGGAAATGGGCGGGCACCCAGTCGAGGATGACCCCGACGCCATGCTGGTGGAGGTGGTCGACGAAGCTCCGGAAGTCATCCGGGGCGCCGAACCTCGCGGTCGGAGCGTAGTAGCTGGAGACCTGATAGCCCCAGGAGCCGTCGAAGGGGTGCTCGCTCACCGGCAGCAGCTCGATGTGGGTGAAACCGGCCGCGGCGCAGTAGGCGGCGAGCTGCTCGGCGAGGTCGCGGTAGCTGAGGACTCGGCCGTCCAGGGTGCGACGCCAGGACCCCAGGTGCACCTCGTAGATGGAGAGCGGACGGTCGAGCAGCGGGTCGGTCGCCCGGCGCTGCAGCCAGGCATCGTCGGCCCAGGCGTGGTGGCTCTGCTCGACGATGCTGGCGGTTCTGGGCGGCGATTCGGTCCATCGCGCCAGCGGATCCGCCTTGTCGATGCGACGCCCGGTGGAGCGGACGACCCGGAACTTGTACTTGGTCCCAGCGCCGATGCCGGGGACGAAGAGCTCCCACACCCCACTGGCTCCGAGCGACCGCATCGGCTGGACCCGGCCGTCCCACCCGTTGGCGTCGCTGACCAGGCTCACGCCACGGGCGTTCGGGGCCCACACCGCGAAGGCCACCCCGGCCACCCCCTGGTGGTCGATGACCCGAGCCCCCAGCCGGCGCCAGAGCTCGCGATGGTGACCCTCGCCGATCAGGTGCAGGTCGAGGTCGCCGAGGGTCGGCCAGAACCGGTAGGGGTCGTCCATCTCCCAGCTTCCGAGGGGGCCGCGACACCGGAGGCGATAACCGTCCAGCTCGCCGACCGGGAGCGCCGCCTCGAACAGGCCGCGCTGGTCGACCCGCTCCATGGGCACCACGCCGCCGGCATAGGCGACCGAGGCCTCGACCACGTCGGGGTGGTAGAAGCGCACCACGGTCGAGCCCTCGGTGGAGTGGGGGCCCAGGATCTGGTGGGGATCGTGGTGGGTCCCGGCGGCCAGCCGGGTGCAGGCGGCGCTGAGGGAGGCGCGGCGGGCGATGCTCACAGGGTTCCCGCCAGGAGGAAACGCAGCGGGATCTCCACCCAGTCCGGGCGGTGGCCGAGCTCGTAGCCGACTTCGTACACCGCCTTGCTCACCTCGAATGCACGGCGCACGACCAGGGAACCGCCGTCCCCGGGGAGCAGCCCGCTCCCCTCGAGGCGCTCCAGATAGGCCGCCCAGAAGGCGTCGCGGTTGGCGCCGGCCCAGGCCTCGCCGGCAGCGGAGAGGTGCTGCCAGAGCGGGTCCTGGGGCTGCATCCGCTGCCTCAGGGCCGCCGCGGCGGCGTAGTCGAAGGAGCGCAGCATCCCGGCCACGTCACGGAGCGGTGAGGAGGGGCGTCGCCGCTCCTCGACCTCCCGGGCCGGCTCGCCCTCGAAGTCGATGATCTTCCACCCATCATCGGTGCGGAGAACCTGGCCGAGGTGGTAGTCGCCATGGACCCGGGTCGCCAGACCGCCATCCGAGAGCCGGCGAAGAGCGTCGAAGCGGGCGACGATCAGCTCGCGTCTCTCGAGCAGCGGGGCGAGCGCCGGCTCCTCTGCGGCCAGCAGGAGGTCGAGCCGGCCGGTCATGGCGTCGGCCCACGCGGCCAGCTGTGTCGGCCCCGCGGGCGCCGGGGCGGCCAGGAGATCGCCCCGGCTGGGATCGGCCAGAGCCAGGTGCAGCTCGGCGGTGACCGCTCCCAGTCGGGCGGCCTCGCCCTGGAAGGAGCCGCCCTGATCGTCGACCAGCTCCCACCGCTCCCGGGCCGAACCGCCCCCGGCCTCCTCGGCGGACGCGTAGAGGTCCCGCAGCGAGGTGAGGGCCAGTGTCCAGCCCTCGGTGCCGTTCTGCAGGTACGCGTTGAGCAGAGCCTGAAGGGAGGGCTCCTGCCCGCCGCGCCGGTGGCTGATGTGCCCATGAAGTGCCGGGACGTGAGGGAACCCGCGCTCCCTGAGGGCCTCCGCCATCTCCAGCTCCACGCTGGGGCCGGGCTCGATCCTCCGGCTCCACTTGAGGAAGTCGAGCTGGCCTCTGACCAGGGCCGAGTTGCTCTGCTCGACGTCAAGGAGCCGGGGCCGGTCGGGGATCTCGGGGTCGATGGGGACGAGCCGGTGGCCGACCAGGAGGCCAGCGGCGGTCTGGACCTCGCGCTCCTCGGCCAGCATCCTCCACAGCTCGACGGCGGCCTCCGGATCGGCCAGGGCGTCATAGACGAGCAGGTCCCCCTCGGCGGAGTCCACGGTGCAGATCAGGTGCTCGGGGCCGAGCCGGGCCACCGGGTGAGGGGCGCGCCTGACACCGAGCGGGAGGCTGTAGATCTCGGGGCCACCGCTCGCGTAGTCGACCCGCCAGAGGGTGAAGAGGACCAGGGGCGCGGCGGCGCGCAGCACCGCCAGGTCGTCGAGCTCGACCTTCTCCACCCGCTGCCGCCTGCCCCCGAACCAGCGCGCTCGGAGCAGCCAGGAGCGGATCGCGGGCGCGGCCGGGCCGATGCCGAAACGCTCCAGCACGCTGGCGCTCGGGTCGGCGGTCAGAGCCATGGGTAGGGGACTCTCATGCGACGATCTCGATGCTGAACCAGTAGAAACCGTGCGGAGCGAGGGTCAGCAGGTAGGGCAGCTCACCGATTCTCGGGAAATGCACCCTGCCCAGCATCTCCACCGGGGTCATCCCGTCGTAGCGGCGAAGGTCCAGCTCCACCGGCTGGGCGAATCGCGACAGGTTGTTCACGCATAGGACCACATGATCCTCGTGGGTACGCAGGTACGCAAACACCGAGGGATTGGTCGCGTTGAGCGATTCGAAGCTTCCCAGGCCGAAGACGGGCCAGCGTCGGCGCACCCCGACGAAGCGGCGGAGCCACTGCAGGAGCGAGGTCTCGCCACGCTGCTGGGCCTCGACGTTCACCGATTGGAACCCGTACACCGGATCCATCAGCGGCGGCAGGTAGAGCTGGGCGAAATCGGCGCGGCTGAAGCCGCCGTTGCGGTCGGCGCTCCACTGCATCGGGGTGCGAACCCCGTCGCGGTCACCGAGGTAGATGTTGTCGCCCATGCCGATCTCGTCGCCGTAATAGAGGATCGGACTTCCAGGCAGCGAGAGGAGCATCCCGTAGAACAGCTCCATCTGCCGCCGGCCGTTGCCGACCAGGGGGGCGAGCCGCCGCCGGATGCCCAGGTTGAGCTTCATCCGAGGGTCGCGGGCGTACTCCTGCCACATGTAGTCGCGCTCCTCGTCGCTGACCATCTCCAGGGTCAGCTCGTCGTGGTTGCGCAGGAAGATGCCCCACTGCGAGCTCGGCGTGGGCAGTGCCGGGGTTCGCTCCAGGATCTCGGTGATCGGGTAGCGCTGCTCCCGGCGCAGCCCCATGAACATCCGCGGCATCAGCGGGAAGTGGAAGCACATGTGGCACTCGGGGCGCTCCACGCTGCCGAAGTAGTCGACGACGTCCTCCGGCCATTGGTTGGCCTCCGCCAGCAGCACCCGGTCCCCCCCGTACTCGCGGTCGAGGGTGGCGCGCAACTCGGCGATGAACGCGTGGGTCTCCGGGAGATTCTCGCAGTTGGTCCCCTCCCGCGCGAACAGGTAGGGAACCGCGTCCAGCCGGAAGCCGTCCATCCCCACGTCGAGCCAGAAGCGGCAGATGTCCACCATCTCCTCGCGGACCTTGGGGTTGTCGTAGTTGAGGTCGGGCTGATGGCTGAAGAAGCGATGCCAGTAATAGGCCTGGGCGGTGTCGTCCCAGGTCCAGTTCGACGTCTCGCTGTCGACGAAGATGATCCGGGCGTCGGTGTAGCGGTTCTTGGTCGCCGACCAGACGTAGTAGTCGCGGTGCGGGGAGGCCGGCGACGAGCGTGCCGACTGGAACCACGGGTGCTGGTCGGAGGTGTGGTTGAGGACCAGGTCCATCACCACCCGCATCCCCATGGCGTGGGCCCGCGCCACCAGCTCGCGCACGTCGTCGACGGTGCCGTAGGCGGGGAGGACGCTGTAGTAGTCCCTGATGTCGTAGCCGCCGTCGCGGAGGGGGGAGTCGTTGAAGGGCAGCAGCCAGAGGCAGTCGACACCCAGCCAGCGCAGGTACTCGAGGCGCTGGATCAGGCCCGGGAAGTCGCCGATCCCGTCGTCGTTGCTGTCGGCGAAGCCGCGCACCAGCACCTCGTAGAAGACCGCGCGCTTGAACCAGAGGGGGTCCTGCTCCCGGGTTGCGGGCGGAGCGGCCGGCCGCACCCGCCGGGCGGATGCCGGGCCGGCGGTGCCGGCGGCGGTTCCGGGGCCGGGTGTGCGGGGTCCGATGGATGCGGTCGCCGGGCGGGTCGTCTCACTCATCGCGGCCGGAGGTGGAGGACGTGAGCCGTCTGGACGGCCGGGTCGAGCCGGACGTAGTTCTCCGGCCCGCGCCAGACGTAGCTGGTCCCGGTGAGCTCGTCATAGGCCTCGAAGGGGATCTCCGTGGGGATGCCGAGGCTCCACAGGTCGAGCCACACGGTGCCCTCCTGGGGATGGTGGGGGTCGAGGTTGACCACCACCAGGAGAACGTCGTCGCGTGACTGGCTGACCCTGCTCACGCAGAGCATGCTGTCGTTCTTGACCTCCTGGAGGCGCAGCGTTCCCATCAGCGAGACCGCCTCCCGATGCCGGTGCCGGATCTGGTTGAGGCGCGCGACGTACGGTGCCAGGGTGTCGGGGCGCTCCCAGTCGCGCGGGCGGAGCTGGTACTTCTCGGAGTCGGCGTACTCCTCGCTGCCCTCCGCGACGGCCACCCGCTCGCAGAGCTCGTAGCCGCTGTACATGCCCCAAGAGGGGGCCGCCAGCGCAGCCAGGGTGGCGCGCACCCGGAAGGCTGCCGGGCCGCCCCGTTGCAGGTACTCGTGCAGGATGTCGGGGGTGTTGACCCAAAAGTTGGGTCGGAACCAGTCGACCCGCTCGGTCTGGGAGAGCTCCGAGAGGTACTCGCTCAGCTCGGACTTGGTGTTGCGCCAGGTGAAGTACGTGTAGGACTGGCTGAATCCGAGCTTGGCCAGCCGCTGCATCACCGCCGGGCGGGTGAAGGCCTCGGCCAGGAACACGACGTCGGGGTGGCCGCGATGGACTTCGCCGAGGAGCCATTCCCAGAATGCGAACGGCTTGGTGTGCGGATTGTCGACCCGGAACACCCGGACGCCGTGGTCGATCCAGAAGAGCATGACGTCGCGGAGCGCGCGCCAGAGGCCGGCGCGATCCGCGGTGCCGAAGTCGAGCGGGTAGATGTCCTGGTAGCGCTTGGGGGGATTCTCCGCGTAGCGGATGCTGCCGTCGGCGCGATGGCTGAACCACTCCGGGTGCTCGGTCACCCAGGGGTGGTCGGGGCTGCACTGGAGCGCGTAGTCGAGGGCGACCTCGAGCCCATGCCGCCCGGCCTCGGCGACGAACCAGGCGAAGTCGCCGAGGGTGCCGAGATCGGGGTTGATCGCGGTGTGGCCCCCCTCGGCCGCCCCGACGGCCCAGGGGGAGCCGACGTCCCCCGGCTGTGCGTCGGTGCTGTTGTTGGAACCCTTGCGGAAGCTCCGCCCGATGGGATGGATGGGGGGGAGATAGACGATGTCGAAGCCCATCGCGGCGATGGCCGGGAGCCGGCCGGCCGCGCTCCGGAAGGTGCCGCCCCGCGGCGGCTGCGCCCCCTCCGAGCGGGGAAACATCTCGTACCACGCCGAGAAGCCGGCCAGCTCGCGCTCCACCTTGAGCGGCCAGGGCCCGCTCCGGGTGGCGGTCTCGCGGTTGGCGGTGCGCCGCATCAACCCCACCGCGGCGGGGCGCGCGGCTTCGAGAAGACGGTGTCGCTGGCTCGCGGTGGCGTCGCGCAGCCGGGCGGCGTGGATGCCCAGCGCCCGCCGGTCGCTCTCCCCCGTGCCGGGGAGGCCGGCCGCCTCCTCCGCCATCCGCGCCCCCTCCTCCAACTCCAGGCTGACATCCTGGCCCGCGTCGACGCGGACCTGGAGGTCGCCGAGCCAGGTGGCGTAGCGATCGGGCATGGCGAGGATCTCGAAGCTCCAGGGTCCCACCTGGGGCGGGATGAGGACCGCCTCGAAGCGGTCGTCGCCCCGCGCGCTCATCGCCACCTCGCGCCATCCGGCGGCATCCTCGGGGTCGCCGGAGCCTCCGTGCCGGACCCATCCCATGACCAGGTCATGCCCGTCCGCGAACACCGAGGCGCTGACCGTGAGCGGGAGACCGACAGTGGCCTTTGCCGGCAGGGCCCCGCACTCCACGGTCGGGCGCGGGTGCTCGATGACGACCCGCCGGGTCGGGGCGGCCGCGGGAGACGGGGCTGTTGCCGCGGGTCGCGTTCGGCGGGCGGGGGCGGCGATCCGAGAGGTGGCCAACGGGCGCGTCTCCGAGAGAGGTGGATGAGGCTCCGCCGGTGGCGCGTCGATGGAGTGGGCCGGCGTCATCGGCGCGGCCGTCGTGAGGGCGGCGGCGCGACTCAGCATCCTACTCGGCGGTCCGCGATCGGAGGGTCATCCGTGACAGAGGCGTGCCCGCGACTGCTCACCGAGCCGGTGCGGTACCGCCACGACCGCCGGCTCCGTCGGGGTGCCATCAGTTTCCCGTCGCTCCTCGGGGCGCCGAGCCGGACCGGTCCCGGCGGCGCCGGCCCCGCTCCGACGCCCCTTTGACGGCGCGTCCTGAGCCGACTACGCTGGCACCGGATGCGGCCCTGGTTCAACCCCACTCCCAACCTATCCCCGCGCTCCGGGGCGGATCGGCTCTTCGCCGCCCTGGCCGGAGTCGGGCTTGCCGTGGTGGCCGCCGCGGCGGTGGTCGCGGCGATCACCGCCTGGATTCTCCTGATGATCGCGGTCGCGTCCCAGGCGGCCCACGGGACGCTCGCGGGGCTCGTCATCTGCGCACTCATCGCGATGGGCGGATTCGGCCTCGCCGTCGCCGCGGGCGGCGTCTGGGCCGTGCTCCAGATCGGCTCGGTGCGCCGGGCCCTGGGGTTGCCCCAGCAGCATCCATAATCTCCGCCTGTACGGCTCACAGAGAGGAGGCGATCCCCAATGCCTGGTTTCTTCCCCGGAGCACGAGAGAACATCGCGGTCCCCGACGACCGCAAGGGACAGATCGTCTTCAAGTGGCCGGACCACGAGATCCGCCGCTTCACCCACGCGATCATCGCCCCGGACGAGCTCGCCGTCTTCATGTACCAGGGCCAGGTCAAGGGCACCCTCCCGCCCGGCCGGCACTCGATCGACGCCACCGAGCTGCCCTTCCTCGGCATCTTCGCCGACGCTCTCACC
>Ga0181527_1002634_pt1 | contig 16689 bp, 14 predicted proteins | sample PEATcosm2014_Bin_30_FD_119762 | JGI IMG/M metagenome (GOLD analysis project Ga0181527, IMG submission 119762) | Peatland microbial communities from MTU Mesocosm Facility, Houghton, MI, USA - PEATcosm2014_Bin06_60_metaG | ecosystem: Environmental > Terrestrial > Soil > Wetlands > Peat | place...
CTTGCGCCCGCGACGGCAGACCCCGCTCGGCCAACAGATCCATGGCGCGCCCGATGGGAATCCGCACCACGCCCTTTTCCGGATCCATCCACGCATAACTGTTCAGAACCTGATCTTCCGCCGTGCGAATGGCTTTCAAATCCAGCACCTCGTGCTCTTGCAATTGCGGCTGGGGAAACGCCTTGGCCGGTTCGCTGGCCGCCACCTGGGAACGTCCCGCCGGCGGGCCCCCTTCGCGCGAAAGCAAATACCGGAACAGCCCGAATAGCAGAAACAGCGCGGCCACGGCCACCAGCATCATCGCGACGGCGAACTTGCCCACCGCCCACACGTTAATGTCGGTTTCTTCGTGACCGGCTCCGGGAGTGTGCTGGTTATTCTCGTCCATGCTCTAAAGCCTCCGCCAGGTGCGGATCGTTGAGCGGCATCAGCGGCCACCTGCCTAATTGGATGAGGAAGTATGCCAGCCAGATTCCACCCATTCCGATCGGCGCCGCAAAATCCATCCAGCTCAGGCCGAATCGCCCCTTGCGGAAGTCCGGCGCCACCAGCCAGTAGAGGTCCACCATGCGCATGAACAGAACGAAGATCGCAATCGCGGCCAGCAGCTTGAAACTGCGCTTGAGGTCGCGCGAAAGCAGCAGCGCGAAGGGCAGCGCGAAATGGCCGATCACCAGCGCCAGGGCCACGTACTGCCAGCCGCCGCGCAGCCGCTCCAGATACCACGGGATCTCCTCGGGCAGGTTGCCGGCCCAGATGATCAGGAACTGCGAAAACGAGAAGTAGGCCCACACCATCACCAGGGCCAGCAGGAACTTGCCCAGATCGTGCAGATGCCGCGGCGTGAGCACCTCCGACATCGGAAGGCGGCGCGAAAGGAGCACCAGCAACGCGATCAGAAACGCCATCGATGAGAGGCCCTGCCCCGCCATGAAGAGCATTCCGAACATGGTCGAATACCAGTGCGGGTCGAGAGAGAGCACCCAGTCCACCGACATGAATGTGACGCTGAAACCCCAAAAGATCAAGCCGGGCCCGGCCAGCGCGGCCATCTTCCCATGGACCCGCGCCGGCCCTTCGCGATCTTCCCTGGCCGACCAGCGGTTGAAAAGCCACGAGAGCAGAATCCATCCGGCGAAGTAGACCGCCGCCCGCGTCAGAAAGAACGGCACGTTCAGATAGACCTGCTTGTGCTTGAGGATTTCATCGGCCGCCACCACCTTGGCGTGCGACCACGGGTATAGGTTGGGGATGCCGATCGCGATGGGAACGAACATCAGCGCCACCAGGGGAAGCGTGCGCGCCGCCGCCTCGCACGGCCGCCGGATCACCACGCCCCAAGCGCCGCCGGTGAGATATTGCAGCATCAGCCAGGCGAGCGACCCTACACTCACGCCCACGATGAACAAGTAGAACCACAGGTACGAGCGGTAGAACTGGAACGGCGATGTGAAAAGACCGATGGCGCACAGAACCGCGCCGGCGATGCCCGCGGCCAGGGCGCGCGAGCGCCACCGCTTCAAGTCGTCCTCCAGTGTCATTTCCCGCCTCCCAGTTGCGCGCGGGCTTCCGGTGGAACATCTTTAATGGAGGCGTTCTGGCTCAATTCGAGAGCGCGCACGTAGGCCACGATGGCCCATCGGTCGCGCGGCGGAATCTGCGCGGCGTAGTCCTGCATGGCGCCGAACCCGTTGGTGATCACGTCGTAAATGAATCCGTTGGCAAGCTGCCGGATCTTGTCGGTGTGATACGACGGCGGGTGCCGGTAGCCTCGCCGGACGATCATGCCGTTGCCGTAGCCCGTACGGTCGTGGCACGGCGCGCAGTAGATGTTGAAGCGTTCCTGGCCGCGCACGATCGCTTCTTTGGTGACGGGGAATGGAAAGGTGTCGAGCGGCTTGCCATCGGAGCCTTTGCCCGTGTAGAAGGCCGCGTCGTCATTCAAATGGCCGCGGGCCACGGTCCCTTCCTCCAGCGGCCGCGCGGACCGGCCATCCTCGAAGAACTCGCTGGGCCGCAGCGGAATGAATTTGGGCTGGTCGTACATATCCTGCCGGCACGCCGAGCCGAAGACGGCCAACGCCAGCACCACCAGGCCGAATTTGAAATCAGGGCGCAACTTCAGACACCTCTTTCGCCCCCAGCGTCTCCAGAAACTCCGACGTCGCGCGCGCGTCGAACAGCGGGTCCGTGGCTTCGATCGACAGGAAGAACCGGTTGTGCGAGGCCAGCGCGAACCGCGGCACGTTGAACGCCGGATGGTAGAGCATGGGCAAACCGCACAGCGCCAGCAGCCCCATCACCGCCGAAATCGCCGCCAGCAGAATGGTCAGCTCGAACGTGATCACGATGTAGGAGGGCCAGCTATGCAAAGGCCGGCCGCCGATGTTGATGGGGAAATCCCATACCGTGACGTAATACTGCATCAGGTAGCCGGCCAGTCCGCCCACAATGCCCCCGGCCAGCACGATCAGCGGCAGCCGGTTCTTATGCAGATCGAGAGCGTCGCTCAGCTCTTCGATGGGGAAGGGCGAATAGGCGTCCAGCTTGCGGTAGCCCTTCTCGCGCGCCGCGCGCGCCGCCTTCACCAGCGCGGTGGGGTTATCGAACTCGGCCATCACTCCATAGATGGATTTGATCAACCTTGCGCCTCCTTTCCGACCTTGGCATGAGGCAGCAGCGTGCGGACTTCAAAGATCGAAATCATGGGCAGCAGCCGAATGAATATGAAGAACAGGAACAGGAACAGCCCGATGGTGCCGAGGTACGTGCCCCAATCCCAGCGGGTGGCATGGAAGACGCCCCACGAAGACGGCAGGAAGTCCTGCGCCAGGCTGCTCACGATAATCACGTAGCGCTCCAGCCACATGCCCACCAGCACCACCAGCGAGGCGCAGAACAGCAGCGCGGCGTTGCCGCGGACCCGCTTGAACCACAGCGCCTGCGGGGCCGCAATATTGCAAGTCAGTAGTAGCCAGTACGAAAAGGCGTAGGGTCCGGTCATGCGATGCCAGATGGCCGCCTGCTCGTAGACGTTGCCGCTGTACCACGCCGTGAAGCTTTCCAGGATGTACGAGTAGGCCACAATCAACCCGGTGGCCAGCATGACTTTGGCGCAATTGTCCAGGTGCTTATCGGTGATCAGGCCCTCTAAGCCGTAAGCCTTGCGTAGCGGAATGGCCAGCGCCAGCACCATCGCAAAACCGGAGTAAATGGCGCCCGCCACAAAATACGGCGGGAAGAAAGTGCTGTGCCAGCCCGGCACGATGGCGATGGTGAAGTCGAAGCTCACCACCGTGTGGACCGAGAGCACCAGCGGCGTGGCCAGCCCGGCCAGCAGCAGCGTCGCGGTTTCGTACACGCTCCAGTGCCGCGCCGAACCGCGCCAGCCCATCGCCATCACCCCATAAGCCACCCGCGCCAGGCGGTTCCGGGTGCGGTCGCGCAACGTGGCCAGGTCGGGCATCAGGCCCACGTACCAGAACAGCAGCGACACCGTGGCGTACGTCGAGACCGCGAACACGTCCCACACCAGCGGGCTGCGGAAATTCGGCTGCACGTTCATGGTGTTGGGGTACGGAAACAGCCAGTAGAATAGCCACGGACGGCCCAGGTGCAGCAGCGGGAACATGCCCGCGCAGGCCACCGCGAACAACGTCATGGCTTCCGCGAAGCGATTGATGGAATTGCGCCAGCGCTGGTTGAGCAGCAGCAGAATGGCGGAAATCAGCGTCCCGGCGTGGCCGATTCCGATCCACCACACAAAATTCGTGATCGCGAACCCCCACATCACCGGCGTGCGTATGCCCCAGATGCCCACGCCCTTCGCCAGCAGAACCACCACCGACCACAGCAGCAGCAGCAGCAGCGAGAATCCCACCCCGAAACCGGCCATCCAGAAGAGCGGAGTCTTCTTGGTCAGCACCACGGCGGCGATCTGGTCCGTGACGGTGCCAAAGGTATACCCCGGAGCGATGATCTTGGGGGCTTGTTGTTCGTCTACCATGCCCTAGTCCTCAATCTCCGGATTCGGATTGCGCAAAGTCGCCAGGTACGTCGTCCTCGGTCTTGTATTCAACTCCGCCAGCAGCCCGTAGTTCGCTTTCTCCGCTTTCATCTTCGACACCCGGCTGTTGGGGTCGTTGATGTTGCCGAAGACGATGGCCTCCGCCGGGCAGGTGGCCTGGCAAGCCGTCTGGATCTCGCCGTCCCGCACCTTGCGGTCCTGCTTTTCCGCATCGATCTTGGCGGCGTTGATTCTCTGCACGCAATACGTGCATTTCTCCATGACGCCGCGGCTGCGCACCGTTACATCCGGGTTGTGCAGCAGTTTCAAGCTCGGTGTTTCGTAGTCCGAGTACTGGTAGAAATTGAACCGCCGCACCTTATAGGGACAGTTGTTGGAGCAGTAGCGCGTGCCCACGCAGCGGTTGTAGACCATGTCGTTGAGGCCCTCGGAGCTGTGGCTGGTGGCCTGCACCGGGCACACCAGCTCGCACGGGGCGTTCTCGCACTGCATACAAGGGACCGGTTGGTTGTGGATTTCCGGGTTGTTGACCTCGCCCTCGTAGTACGAATCCACGCGGATCCAGTGCATGGCGCGGCCGCGGCGCACCTGGTCCTTGCCGACCACCGCGATGTTGTTCTCCGCCTGGCATGCCGCCACGCACGCGCCGCATCCGGTGCAGGCGTTCAAATCGATCGCCATGCCCCACGCGTAGCCTTCGTATTTCCACTCGGGATAGAGTGTCAGTCCCTTGGCCGGCGTCTCGGCGCCCTCGTGCACCGACTCCGGGTGCTTCCTGTAGTCCTCGATGTCGCCCTTGTGAATGGTGTGCCGGCTGGCGTCCAGCACGTGATCGTACTGAGTGGTGGCAAACTCGTACGTGCCGGAAATCTTCCGCGCCTCAAGCCCCGTGTCGTGCCACAGGGCTTGGGCCGTGCGCAGGCCGTAAGGGTTGAATCCCATGCCCGTGCCCGCGCGTCCGGCCTTGGTGCGGCCGTAACCCAGGTGCAGCGTGACCGCGCCATCGATATGGCCGGGCTGGATGAACACCGGCGCGCGCAGCGACCGGCCCTGGTAAGTCAACTGCACCATGTCGCCGGTGGCGGCCTTCAGGCGGTGCGCCGTCGCCGGGCTGACGATCGCGGCATTGTCCCAGGTCAACTTGGTGATGGGCTTGGGCAGCTCCTGCAGCCATCCATTATTGGCAAAGCGGCCGTCGTAGATGGTGGGGTCGGGCCGGAACATCACTTCCAGTTTGCCCCTCAGCCGCGGGGCTTCGATGCGCGCCGTGATTCGCTCGCTGTGAATCGCCGGCGCCTTGGTGGGAAGCGCCGTGTCCGCCACCACGCCATCATGCACCGCCCGGCGCCACCAGGCTTCGAAATCCGCGCCCTTGTGCTGGCTGGCCCAGTAGCCTTTGACAATTTCGTACGGGCTGGTGTCCGGCGCGTCGGTCAACATTTGCAGAAATTGATTGGCGGAGCGGCCGCCGTAGAGCGGCTGGATCAGCGGTTGCTGGATGGTGACCGTCCCATCGAAGGCGCGCGCGTCGCCCCAGGTTTCCAGGTAGTGCGTCTCCGGCACGTGCCACTGGCAGACTTCGGAAGTCTCGTTGTGGTACAGACTGAGGTGCGCCCGTAGCCTGGCCTTCTGGATGCGATCGCCCATCCCCCATTCCACCGGCGCCGTGAACACCGGGTTTCCACCAACCACCAGCAGCAGGTCCACCGCGCCCGCGTCCAGGTCTTTCACCAGATCCTGAAGCGATGCCACCTGGTCCACCGGGTTGGCTTCGATCGGGTCAGTGTAGAAAACCGTCTTGCCCACGTTGCCCAACGCGGAGTTCATCACGTGCGCCAGCGCGTGAACGGCGGCGGGCTGATACTCGCCGGCGATCACCAGGCTGGCGCCCTGGTTGCGTTTCAGGTCGCGCGCGATCGCGCCGATCCACTTATAGACGTCGTGGTTCGCGCCGTTGACCGGCCCTTTGGCCGCGCCCAGCGCCGTGGCCAGCGCTCCGGCGAACACTTCGATATCGGCGGCGCGCAGCGGCAGGCGGTGATCGGCCTTGGCGCCCGTGGGCGTCGGCATCGGTTCCACCACGTACAGCCGGTTCATGGCGGTCTGGTTTCCGCGCACCCGGCGCCGTGCCGCAAACTGCCGCGCGTAGCGCAGGCTGGCCACGCCCGAGGCCAGAAAATCCGAATCCAGCGAAACAATCGTGTTGGCGTTGGCCAGATTGTAGTACGTGTTGGTGGGCTGGGAGAACGCCAGGCTGGCCCCGGCGCGCGCGCTGTGCGGTCCGGCCGGCTCCCACTGGTGCCACTTGAATGCCGGATACGCCTTCCGGATGGCGCCAAGCTGGCTCGCCAGGGTCGGCGAAGTCACGGTCTCGGTGAGGATGCGCAGACCCGCGCCGTTCTTGCTCTTCTGCGCGTTGAGCGCATCCCGCAGAGCGTTCGTCAGCGTGCCCCACGAGCTGATTTCGCCTTCCAGAGTGAGGGCCTGCGCGCGGTCCGGATCGTAGAGTCCCAGAACGGATGCCTGCGAGAAAACGTCGCACGCGCCCAGCGTGGCCGGGTGCTCCGGGTTGCCTTCGATCTTGGTCGGCCGCCCTTCGTGGCTCTCCACCAGCACCCCGTTTGCCACCCCGCCCAGCGTCGCCGCCGTGGCGTAGTAGAGCGGCTTGCCCGGAATCAGATCCTCCGGCTGCCGCACGTACGGCATGATGTGTTCGGTGGGCTGGCGGGTGCAGGCCGTCAATCCGGCCAGCGCCAGCGATGCGCCCATCAATTTCAGAAAGTTGCGGCGCCCTTCCTCCGCGTCTTCGTCCTCGCTCCAGCCGATGGCTTGCGGCGGGAATTCGTTGTCGTATAAGTCGCTCATCGATGGCAAGTGGAACAACTGGTTAGTGTGCGCGCGTCTTGAATCTGGTATTCCTTCACCAGCCGGCGTCCCATCTCTTCCCGATCGGGCCCAGAGGGCACCCCCGGCTGGTAGCCCATGGTGGTGATGAACTCGCGCGGCCTTACGTGCTGTTCGGGATGGCGGTGACAATCCAGGCACCACTCCATCCGGAGCGAGTTCTCCTGCCAGGTGAGCGGCATCCGGTCCACCCTCCCGTGGCAGCTCTCACAGCCGATTCCCTTATTGATGTGGATGCTGTGATTGAAATACACGAAGTCCGGCAGATCGTTGACCCGCGTCCAGCGGATCGAGGTATTGTTGCGGAAACTGGCGCGCACCGGCTCCAGCGTCGGACTCGTCAGCCAGATCTCCGAATGGCAATTCATGCAGGTCTTGGTGGGAGGAATGTTGGCGAAACTCGAAGTCTCCACCGTGGTGTGGCAATAGCGGCAATCGAGGCCCAGACCGCCCACGTGGTGCGCATGGCTGAACGGGACAGGTTGTTCCCGCACCTGCATGGCGCGCGTGGCGTAATTGGACCGGTCCAGCTCGGCGACCACCCATGTCATAAAACCCAAAATGAAGACAGCGCCGAAAATGACGACCCGCGCAAAAGTGTTCGTACTGCGATGAAAGATCTGCGACATCTCGTGATTCGATTACATCTTACGGATGCAGAATCCGCAAGTCCGTTGCAGCAAATTCTGATAAACTGGCGCCTGTGAGGCTCTTTCTTCTCGCAGCCGTCATCCTGTCCGTGTGCGCCTCCGCCAAGAAGCCCGCCGATGTCGAGGTGCTTGAAACCAAGGCGCGCCGCGTCGAAGGGAGGATCACCCTGGACGGCCGCGTGCGTTTCACCAGCGAGAGGCCCACCCGCGGACTGGTGATCATTTTCGATTTCCTCTCGCCCGAGCACGAAGTGGTCACCAGCCAGAAGACGCAGGTGGCGGATGGCGTTGTCCGCGCAGGCCAGGAAGCCTCCTATCAAACCGAACTGGTGGACCCGGTACGTGCCATCTCCTACCAGGTCCGAGCCGTCGGCGCTGGCGAGCGCGACCTGCGCGTCGCCAATCCGGGGCCGTACCCCATCGAATAGGCTGCGAAACTCTCTTCGCGCGCGTCTATGGAAGTATGCGGCAGGCGACTTGGCTTCCGATCATGCTCGTCGCGACCGCCAGCGCACAATGGCGGCACTTTGGCGAGGAGCCGCCCGCTGCCTTACCATCCTCTCTCTCGCGCGACATGCTGGCTCGCCACAACGCCGTGCGGGCGCGCGTGGGAATGCCTCCACTGGCGTGGTCCGCTCGCTTGGCCGCGCGTGCGCAAGACTGGGCGGACACTCTCCTCGCGCGCGGGCAATTCATCCACCGTCCCCACTCGACCTACGGCGAGAACTTGTTCGAGATTACCGGCGCCACCGCATCCCCCGCGCAAGTTCTCGACGCGTGGGCCGCGGAATCTCGAAACTACGATTACGCTTCGAACAGATGTAGCGGCGTGTGCGGCCACTACACGCAAATCGTCTGGGGTGACACCAAAGAAGTGGGATGCGCAGTAGCCCGCGGGCGCGGCCGCGAGGTGTGGGTCTGCAACTACGACCCTCCCGGCAACTGGATCGGCAAGCGACCCTATTAAGGTATTTCGCGGACGAGCCGCCCCGTCACCCTCTCCGGCCCCTGGCGCCCGTTTGACACCCCCTTTTCGCTGCTGTTAGCCTGAATTTGCATGTCCGCCGCGTCCGCGCTCAAGTCCACTCCGCTCAATTCCATTCATCGCGCCCTGGGCGCCAAGATGGTGGATTTCGGCGGATGGGACATGCCCGTCCAATACACCGGCATCATCGATGAGCACCACGCCGTGCGCCGCGCCGTCGGCCTCTTCGATGTCAGCCACATGGGCGAGATCGAAATCCACGGCCTCGAAGCCGCCCAGCTTACCGATTTCGTCACCACCAACGCCGTCCACAACATGAAGACCGGCCAGGCGCGCTACTCCGGGCTGCTCTACCCGCACGGCGGGTTCGTGGACGATATCCTGGTTCATAAGGTCGCCGACGACCACTACTTCCTGTGCGTCAACGCCTCCAACCAGGAGAAGGATTTCGAGCACATCCACTCGCTCAACCGTTTTGACGCGCGCGTGGATTTCTCGAGCCCCCGTTACGCCCAGCTTGCCATCCAGGGTCCCAAAGCGCGCGATACTGTGCAGAAACTGACGCCCGTGTCGCTCGCCGCCATCCGCTACTATTGGTTCACCGATGGCGAGGTGTGCGGCGTTCCCGCGCGCATCGCGCACACCGGCTACACCGGCGAGGACGGCTTCGAGATCTACGCGGCTTCATCCCATGCCGCGCGCATCTGGAACGAAGTGCTGCAAGCCGGCGCCGAATTCGGTATCAAGCCGTGCGGCCTGGGCGCCCGGAACACGCTGCGGCTGGAGGCCGGGATGGCGCTGTACGGGCACGAAATCGACGCCTCCACCTCTCCCCTCGAAGCCGGCCTGGAGTGGATCGTCAAGCTCGATAAGGGCGTGTTTGTAGGCCGCGAGGCGCTTCTGCGGCAAAACGAAAAGGGGGTCAAACGCAAACTGGCGGGTTTTGAGATGCGCGGGCGCGGCATCGGTCGCGATGGCTACGAAGTGTTTGTCAATGGCTCGCCGGCGGGATGGGTCACTAGCGGCTCGCCTTCGCCAACCTTGAACCGGAACATCGGGTTTTGCTACCTGCCCGCCGAATTGGCGCAGCCGGGCAAAGCCATCCAGATCATGATCCGCAACCAGCCCGTGGATGCGGTGACGGTGGAAACTCCGTTTTACAAACGAGCGAAATGAAAATGTATCCAGACAACTTCCGATATACCAGGGAACACGAATGGGTCCTCGTGGAAGGGGACACCGGCACGCTCGGGATCACCGATCATGCGCAGCAGTCGCTCGGTGACATCGTATACGTGGACCTGCCCAAGGTGGGGGTGCGCGTCGAGCTGGGCAAGTCGCTCGGCTCCGTCGAGTCGGTCAAGGCCGTTTCCGATATCTACGCGCCGCTGAGCGGGGAGGTGACGGAAATCAACAAATCGTTGGCCGACGCTCCCGAGAAACTCAACCAGGATCCGCACGGCGCTGCCTGGCTGGTGAAGATCCATCTCAGCGCGCCCGCCGAAATCCACGACCTCATGTCCGCCGCCGATTATCAAGCTTACATAGGGGCCGAAAAGTAGTTGCGCTATCTTCCCAAGTCCGATTCGGAACGCCGCCAGATGCTGGAAGCCTGCGGCATGGCGTCCCCCGATGAGCTGTTCTCGCATCTGCCCGAAGCCCTGCGGCTGAAGCGGCCGCTGGACCTTCCGCCGGGTATCTCCGAGTACGAAATCGTGGATTATTTCCGCCGGCGCGCGGCCGAAAACGCCAACGGCTACGCATCCTTCCTGGGCGCGGGTGTCTACCACCATTTCCGCCCGGTGCTGGTGGACGCCGTGGTTTCGCGCGGCGAGTTCCTGACTTCATACACCCCCTACCAGGCGGAAATCTCGCAGGGCACGCTCACCGCCATTTTCGAATTCCAGACCATGATCTGCCAGCTCACCGGCATGGACGTGGCCAACGCCTCCATGTACGACGGCTCCACCGCCGTCCCCGAAGCCGTCTCTATGGCCGTGCGCGCGACCGGCAAAAGGCGCGTGCTGATCGCCCGCTCGGTGCACCCCGAATACCGCGAGGTGCTCCGCACGTACGCCCGGCACCAGGCAATGCCGGTCGAGGAATTCGGCTACCAACCCGACGCCGGAACCATCGACCTCGAAGACCTCGACCGCAAGATCGACGATCTCACCGCCGCCGTGGTCGTGCAGTCGCCGAACTTCTTCGGCATCGTGGACCACGTGAAAGCCGCGGCCGATCTCGCGCACCGGCGCGGCGCCCTGCTGATCGTGGTATTCACGGAGGCCGTTTCGCTGGCGTTGCTCGAGCCTCCCGCGGATGCCGACATCGTAGCCGGCGAGCTGCAGTCCTTCGCCATTTCGCCCAGCTACGGCGGCCCCTTCGCGGGCATCATCGCCACCAGGGAAAAGTTCATCCGCCAAATGCCCGGCCGCCTGGTTGGCCAGACCACCGATTCCCGCGGCAACCGCGCCTTCTGCCTGACGCTTTCCACGCGCGAGCAGCACATCCGGCGCGAAAAGGCCACCTCCAACATCTGCACCAACCAGGCGCTCATTGCGCTCATGGCGACGGTCTTCATGGCGGTATACGGCAAGCAGGGTCTGCGCGAGTTGGCCGAACAGAACCTCGCCAAGGCACACTACCTGGCCGCCCGACTAAGGCCGCGCTTCACCGGCCCTTTCTTCAACGAATTCGTAATCCAAACCGCCAGCCCCGACAAAATCAACAAATCCCTGCTAAAAAAGAAAATCATCGGCGGCCTTCCTTTAGCTCGCTTCTACCCCGAACTCTCCGACTGTCTGCTCCTGTGCGCCACCGAAACCTCGCGCCGCGCCGACATGGATACCGTGGCTGAGGTCCTGGCATGATCTCCAAAGTCCGCCCTCACCTCTCGCAAAACGAGTCACTCCTCTTCGAGCGCAGTTCTCCCGGCAAGATAGCCTACCAACTCCCCGCCCTGGACGTGCCCGCCGTAGACCCCGCCGCCACCCTCGGCTCCGCCAACGTCCGCTCCGAGATTCCCGGTTTCCCCGAAGTCAGTGAAGTCGAAGCCATACGCCACTTCACGCGCCTTTCCACGTGGAACTACGCCATCGACCACGGCATGTATCCGCTGGGTTCCTGCACCATGAAGTACAACCCGCGCATCAACGAGCTGGTGGCGCGTATCGAAGGCCTGGCCTGGGCGCATCCCTACCAGCCGGAAGCCCTGGCGCAAGGCTCCATGGAAGTGATGGCGCGCCTGGAAGCCGCCCTGGCCGAGATCTCCGGCATGGACGCCGTGACGCTGCAACCGGCCGCCGGCGCCCACGGCGAGTTGACCGGCATCCTCTTAATTCGCGCCCTGCTCGAGAAACGCGGCAATCCCCGCAAGAAGATTCTCATCCCCGATTCCGCCCACGGCACCAACCCCGCCTCGGCCGCCATCGCCGGATACGCCGTCGAGAACATCCCTTCCAGCGCCACCGGCGTGCTGGACGTCGCCGCCCTCGCGCAGCTTGTCGACCGCGACGTGGCCGCGCTCATGGTGACCAATCCCAATACCCTCGGCGTATTCGAAGAGAACATCATGCAGGCGGCCGAGATTCTGCACGCCAAGGGCGCCATGCTCTACATGGATGGCGCCAACATGAACGCGCTGGTCGGCATCGCGCGCCCCGGCGATTTCGGCGTGGACGTGCTCCACCTCAACCTGCACAAGACCTTCTCCACGCCCCACGGCGGCGGCGGCCCGGGCGCCGGTCCGGTGGCCGTGAAGAAGCCCTTCGAGCCGTTCCTTCCCGTGCCGCGCCTCAAACGCTCCGGCAAGAAATGGGCCTACGATTACCGCCGCAAACACTCCATCGGCCGCGTGCGCGCTTTCTACGGCAACTTTGGCGTGCTGGTGCGCGCGCTGGCTTACATCCTGGCGCACGGCGGCCCCGGCCTGCGCAACGCCACCGTCGACGCCGTGCTCAACGCCGTTTACATCCGCAAACAGCTCGAGCCGTACTTCGATTTGCCGTACCCTTCGCCCAACATGCACGAGGTGGTGTTCAGCGATGAACGCCAGGCCGCGCTCGGCGTGCGCACCGGCGACTTGGCCAAGCGCCTCATCGACTACGGCTTCCATCCTTACACCGTGAGCTTCCCGATGATCGTGCACGGCGCGCTCATGATCGAGCCTACCGAGACCGAAGGCAAATTCGAACTCGACCAGTTCATTGCGGCCATGATCTCCATCGCCAAAGAGGTGGAGGACGACCCGCAATTGGTCAAGAATGCGCCCTACGGGACCCGGACCAGCCGCGTGGACGAAGTCACCGCCGCGCGCAAACCGGTGCTGCGATGGCGGCCAGCGTAACCCCCCGGCAGTTCCTATTGGTGATGGGCCTGGTGCTGTTGATCCGCATTCCCTTCCTCAACCAGGCCGTTCAGGGCGACGATCACATTTATCTCACCGAGGCCTCCCACGCGCTCATCGATCCGCTGCACCCCGACGACACCAGTTACGTGTTTCAGGGTGTGGAAGTGGACCTGCGCGGCCAGCCGCATCCGCCTCTGGATGCGTGGGTGCTGGCCGGTTTGATCGCCGTATTCGGAAATGTAAGAGAGATTCCTTTTCACGTCGCCTACATGGTGTTTTCTTTGATTGCCGCCGGCGCCATGTGGTCTCTGGCGCGCCGTTTCTCACCGCACACCCTCTGGGCGGCGCTATTATTCGTCGCCGTCCCAGCCTTCGTGGTGAACGGCAATTCGCTCGAAACCGACCTCCCGTTCCTGGCCTTGTGGATGGCCGCCATCGCGCTATTTGTGGGGCAGGATGGCATCCTGCGCGGCGGTTGGCAACCGCCGCCGTTCGCCCTCGCGCTTTCCGCCGTCTGCATGGCCCTCGCCGCCCTCACCGCCTACCAGGCCGTCTTGCTCACTCCCATCCTCGCCGTCTACGTTTGGCTCTTCCACCGCCGCTCCCTCGCCCGCTGGCTCACCCTCCTGGTTCCGCCGCTGACCGTCGGCGCGTGGCAGCTTTTCGAGCGCCTCTCCACCGGCGTTCTGCCCGCGGCCGTACTCAACGGCTATCTGGCCACTCTCCAGACGTTCGACGCCAAGCTGGCGAGCGCCCTGGCGTTGACCATCCACTCCTGGTTCATCGTTTTTCCCGCGCTCGTGCCACCGGCATTCATACTCGCCTGGCGCCGGGCCCAGAGGGCACCCCGCGAACCGGACACGCTTTTCCTGCTCGCGTGGATCGGAATTTTCTTCGCCGGAGCTCTAGTCGTATTCTTCGCCGGCTCGGCGCGTTACCTGCTGCCCATGGCGGCGCCCGTGGTACTTCTGGCATCGCGCTTGCGCCCCAAGTGGCTGGCCGCCGGCTTCGCCCTCCAACTGGCGCTCGGCCTGGGCCTCGCCGTCGTCAACTACCAGCACTGGGACGGCTACCGCCAGTTTGCCCATTCGCTGCGTCTCGCCGCGGCGGGCCATCGCGTCTGGATCGACGGCGAATGGGGCCTGCGCTACTACCTGGAATCCGACGGCGCCTTGCCGCTGAAGAAGACCCAGCGCCTGCGCCCCGGCGACATCGTGGTCTCAAGTGAACTTGGCGCTTCCGTCAACCCCGCCGCCCCGTTCTCTCCGCTCCGCACGGTGGAGATCCGATCCGCCGTCCCGCTGCGCCTCATCGGCCTCGAATCGCACTCGGGGTACTCCACGGTAGCGAGGGGTTTCTGGCCCTTTGGGATTTCCGCCGGCCTGATCGACCGCGTGCGCGCCGTCGAAGTCGCCGAACGCCATCCCACGCTCGCCTACCTGCCCATGAACGCCCCCCAAGCCGCGGACCAGATCGTCAGTGGCATCTTCTCTCTCGAAGACAATCGCTTTCGCTGGATGTCGCGCTCCGCCGTGGTGGCGCTCAAAAGTCCCCCGGCCGCCCTGCCGTTGCGCGCGACGTTCACCATCCCGCCGCAGGCGCGAGCGCGCCGTGTCACGCTGCTGCTCGATGGCCGCGAAGTGGCGTCGCAGACCTACCCGGCGCCCGGCACATACACTTTGGAATCGCCGCCCGTCCGCCCGGCCGGCGCCGCGGCCATGGTGGAGATCGCCATTGACCAGACGTTCTTCGCCCCGCCCGACAGCCGCGAGTTGGGCATCGTGCTGACGGGCGTGGGCTTTGCCCCGTAGTATCCTGGTCTGAGGAGATTCGACATGGATGAGCCGATTCCGCCGGGCGCCCACCAGGTGTTCTGCGTGAAGTTCCAGCGCGAAATGGAGGGCCTCGACGAAGTGCCGTTCGACGGCCATCCGCTTGGGCAGAAGATCTACGAGAACGTTTCCAAGCAAGCCTGGAAGATGTGGGTGGACCGCATGAAGATGATCATGAACGAGTACCGCCTCAACCTCGGCACCAGGGAAGCCCAGGAGTTCCTCATCCAGCAGATGGACGCTTACTTCTTTGGCGAAGGCGCGGCCCTCCCGCCGGATTTCGTCCCGCCCGGCTCGACGCACTGAGTGTATCGAGCGCCCCGGTCAACCGGCTTTCCCCGTCCCGCATGTTACGATGAATACTTGTCAGGTCTCGGGCTCCGTGCAGCGGGCGGCTGCAAACCCCGCCAGGTCCGGAAGGAAGCAACGGTAGCAGTGCGGTTCGTGTGCCGCGGATCACCCGGGGCCTGGCAACTTGTCCGGCTTTATTCGGATTTGCCCGCCCCATGTACCAGGTAATCGCCCGAAAATATCGGCCGCAAACGTTTCAGGAGGTGGTCAACCAGGAGCACGTCAAGACCACTCTCGAAAACGCCATCGCGCAGAAGCGCGTCGCGCACGGCTACATCTTTTCGGGACAGCGCGGCACCGGCAAAACCACCGTCGCGCGCATCCTGGCGCGCTGTCTGAACTGCGTCGAGGGCCCTACCGCCGCGCCTTGCGGCGTGTGCGCAAGCTGCCTGGAAATCACCGCCAGCGGCGCCCCGGACGTCATCGAAATCGACGCCGCCTCCAACCGCGGCATCAATGAAATGCGCGAGCTGCGCGAGAACGTGCGCTACCAGCCGGCCCGCGACCGCTACAAGGTCTTCATCATCGACGAAGCGCACCAGATCACCAGTGAGGCCTTCAACGCGCTGCTCAAGACCATCGAGGAGCCGCCGCCCTGGGTGGTCTTCGTGCTCTGCACCACCGAGGCGCACAAGATTCCCGCCACCATCGCTTCGCGCTGCCAGCACTTCAGCTTCCGCTCGGTGGGTTTCGAGGACCTCACCGCGCGCATGGCGTGGATCTGCCGGCAGGAAGGCATCGAGGCCGATGCCGAAGCCCTGGCCGTGCTGGCGCAGGCCGGCGAGGGCAGTGTCCGCGATTCCCTCTCGGCGCTCGACCAGGCCATCGCCTGCTGCGGTTCCAAGCTGGACGCCACCGAGGTGCGCGCGCTGCTGGGCGCCTTTTCGCTCGAGTCCCTGGAAACGGTGACGCAGGCGCTGGTCGCGAACGATTCGCGCCGCATGTTGGAAGTGGTGGATGAGCTGGAGCGCAACGGCCACAACCTCCAGCACTTCAGCCGCGAACTGGCTCGCTACTTCCGCAACCTTCTCGTCGCGCGCATATCCGGCGCCGATACGCGCCTCGTGGCCGCCTCCGCCGCCGAGCGCCAGAAACTGGCCCAGATCGCTTCCCAATTCTCCGAAGAGGACCTCAGCCGTTACCTCCAGCTCTCGCTCGATCTGTTCCGCGATTTGCAGTTCTCCCTGCAACCGCGCTTCCACCTGGAAATCGGCCTCGTCCGCCTGGTGCAAGCCGGCCGCCTGCTGCCGATTGAAGAAGCGCTGGCGCAAGTAGGTGGGGCAGGTCCGCGACCTGCCCCGAAGGTGGTTCCAGCAGCGCCTCCACCGCCGCGCGTTGGCCCCACCCCCCCCGGCGATCCCCGCGATCGCCTGCACTCCTATTTGCACGAGAAGGGTCTCACGCACCTGGCCGACGCCGTCGAAAACGCCCGCATCACCGTCTCCGGCGCGGATCTGAACGTAGTCGCGCCGAAATCGTACGCCCTCTATTTCAACGACCGCGCCATGGCCGATGCCGCGCGCGAAGTCTTCGGCCGGCCCCTGCGTTTGAAATTCGCCACCGATGAAGCCGGCGAGCCCGCCTCGCCGGGC
>Ga0181527_1002637_pt1 | contig 16643 bp, 7 predicted proteins | sample PEATcosm2014_Bin_30_FD_119762 | JGI IMG/M metagenome (GOLD analysis project Ga0181527, IMG submission 119762) | Peatland microbial communities from MTU Mesocosm Facility, Houghton, MI, USA - PEATcosm2014_Bin06_60_metaG | ecosystem: Environmental > Terrestrial > Soil > Wetlands > Peat | place...
CTATCGGTAGCAGCAAGGGTAACGGGAGTATTTGTATTATCAGCATTATCATATGCAAAACCATATACTCGTTGATCACCTTTAAGAGCCCAGTTGCCCACTTGTGTAGGACAGCAATTATCAATGCAAATATTTTCGCACGTTCTGCCCCAGAAGTTGTAACCGATATCCCACTGGAAGTTGTTTGATTGATATGCAAGGGTAACCGCAATATCGCCTTGTACCGCAACCGATGTTTTTACATTGCGTTGTGTGAGATTTGCAACAGGCGCATATTCATTAGCGAATTGCAATCCGAGCGTATCAGTCTCGTTATTAAGTTGTGGGATGCTCAGATTGTTTGAAGTAAGGTACTCTGCGAGCATATAGCGACTATTGCTCCCTGCTGAATAAAGATCGAAGCAACGTGTTTGATCAGCAGCGAAAAGATGCGTTACGTTTGCTTCAAGATAAAGGCCAAGGCTCTTGCTATCATCTTCACTTCTCCACCAGATATGATGAGCAGTTACTTGTGCGCCAAGTTCCCAATGTTTTCCATTACCGATAACTGGTTCAAAAAGATAACGTCCTTTACTATTGCAATCGTCTTGATCACCGACGCGAGTTCCAGTAGGGGCTGCTGCGTAGATACCGAGTCCGGCATGATATTCTTCTTCAACATCATCGAGGAAGTTATAACCAAGGACCATTCGAATTTCTGCAAAACCATTGCGCGTAAGTCCATTGCAGTCACAACCATTTTGAATTCTGCTTACGCAAAGTGGTTGCCAGATAATGGGATCAAGCGTTTGAAATTCTCCGGTATAGTTGTCGTACGGACATATGGCATAGCAATCATAGGTGGGAGTGTTGCAACAGCTATTGATGATATTAGGTGTGTATCCACTTGTATATTTGAGAAAGCCTGTATTAAGGTTTTCCGTAGGAACGTTAGTTGCTGAGAAATAACCCTGGAAATATGATCCAAGGGAATTGCTTGGCTCATAGATTGTTTCGAGTGCATTCAAATTCCATTTAGTATGAACGAATGGACTATGAACTCTGAAATACATACCATCAACCCATGCATCAAGGCCAGCATAGAAGCTAAAATCTAAAATGAAGTTACTAATGCTAGGTTTAAATGATACGGTACTTTGAAAATTACGAGGCAAGCCAAAATAATCAGCTAACCAAGCATTTTGTCCTCTATCAGTAACGGCGGAACCACTGATATTTATAGAAAGATCGTCGCATGGACCGCATGTTAAACTATCGCCAAAAAGAGCGCGTGTAAGATTCTTATCTTTGAATGTTCTTGTGTATTCAAAAGTAAGATTGAGGCTGCAGTAATATTTATCTTCTGGGTAACGATTGATACCCCATTCAGGGTTGTTCCAACCAATCATTTGACGCGCAGCATTGAAACTTTGTGATCGAGGGACAATCATTGGCGTAGTGCCGGTTTCGCCGATAAGCTGTACTGCGTGCATTAACGCAGTCAGACATAATAGTTGTTTAGTTAGTTGATTCATAAAAGTAACTCCTTTTTTATAAAGAAAACGTAGTAGAAAAATCAGTAATCAAATAGATGCTGATGATGTGGTTTCCACTTTCAAAGTAACATATTCTCCTTTCATTGGGTGATTTTTGCCCGTTTTTGATTCACATTCAGACACCTCGCTGCAGCACTTGAGGCGCTGGCGGGTATTGGATTCTTTCACTGTATACCTTCTTATCAAGTAATCAGTTTTTTTTCTAGAGTTTTTTTATTTTGTGCAAAAGTAAGAAGGCCTCTTGCAATTACAAGAGGCCTTCTTACTTTTTTATTCCATTGTGAATCTTTGTTAAAGGTTCACAATAATTGTATCAATTATATGATGCACCAACCTTGAACCACACTCCCCATTGTGTGAGAGCGCAGTTTGAGCAACATGAATTGAGAGGAGCGCAGGTTGATTCAGTTGGATATTCATTGCAACTGGTATTGCATGATGAGCTTTCGCATGGATTTTCACAATTTATTTCGCATTCACGGCTGTTCTTGCTGCCCGAACCGAATTCAACTTCAGCACCGAAGCTTGCATAAGGCGTCCATATGGTTTCTCTAAATTCAGGATATGCATAGGTAAAGTTAGTGAAGAATTTATTCGAGATTCCACGTGTTCCGGTCATATTAAAATCTGCTTCATCAATGAGCACCGGAGGATTTGAAGTATATGTTTGTTGCGAACCAGTCAGCGTAACGAGAAGTGGATGACCGTCATTATCAATTGCCGGAACACTATTATCAATTAATTGATTGAACGTAGTGTGCGTTGATGTAAATGGTGCAAGAGTATTTGTGCCACCATGTATTGTTGCGGTGCTATCAGATGCAGCTAGTGGTACTGGTTCATACGGTTGAGGGGAGCTCGTTGCATCAAAGCCATAGACGAAAGCAGTTCCTTTAAGAGCCCATGGTTCTTGAATTACGGGACAACAATCAGTACTCATGCGCAGTTTTTCGCAGCTTCTGCCCCAAAAGTTATAACCAACATCCCATTGGAAATTGCAATGTCTGTATGAAAGACTGATCGCCAAATCTCCTTGGGCATCGATGGTTGAAACGATATCGCGGCGAGTAATGTTAGCGACCGGTGCATATTCGTTTGCAAATTCTAACGAAGCGCCATCAACGCTCGTAGCGAGTGTAAGTCCGGTTCCGTTGATTGGATCGAAAGTGGTTAATTTTTGAGCGAGCATGTAACGGCTACTGCTACCTGCGGAGCAAAGATCAAAGCAGCGTGTTTGGTTTGCGCCAAAAAGATGTGTTACGTTTGCTTCAAGATAAACGCCAATAGTTTTATTTTCATCTTCGCTTCTCCACCAGATATGGTGAGCAGTTACTTGACCGCCAAGTTCCCAGTGCTTACCGTTACCAACGATTGGCGCAAAAAGATAACGGCTTTCACCAACGCGTGTACCCGTTGGGGCAGCAGCATAAGCACCAATACCAATATGGCAATCGCGTTCATCATCTTCACTGAAAAAATTGCGTCCAAGAACAAAACGAATTTCACCAAACCCATTGCGTGTAGTGCAATCATTATCGCAATCGCAGCTATTAAGAATTCTGCTGCAGCAGAGCGGTTGCCAGATGGTTGATGGAGTTTCGCATACGCGAGGGATAAGGCCAGTTTCACATTGATATCCGTTGCTTGCAATCGTTGGCGTCGCGCCATTGGCATAGGCAAGGAAGCTTGCGGTTGTATTTTCTGCTGGCACGTTAGCACCTGCCATATAACCGGCTATATACGCGATTCCTTCATAATTGAGTGCGTCAGTTATCGCATTTGATGCAGGATATTCGATGTTTTCCTTCGCATTTAAATTCCATTTTGTGTGTACAAAGGGACTGTGGATTCTGAAATATAATCCATCAAGCCATGCATCGAGACCGGCATAAAAACTGAAATCTAAAAGGAAGTTGCTGATAGTTGGTTTGAATGATACGGAGCTACGATATCCCACAGGCAATCCAAAGTAATCGGCTAACCAATCATTTGCGCCTCTTTCTTCTACTGCTGCACCACTAATATTTATAGCAGTGTCGCCACAGTCACCGCAGACTAGATCGTTTCCAAAGAGATAATCTGCAAGGCGGTTATCTCTGAATGTTCGAGTGTATGCGAAGGTTAAATTAAAGCTATAATAATAGCGATCATCGGGTGATTTGCGATTAATTCCCCATTCCGGATTATTCCATCCAACCATTTGGCGCGCGGCATCAAAACTTTGAGAGCGGGGGACGATGTTTGTCGTAGTTGCATCAAGATGCGCTGCACTGACCATGATGGTAATGCAGAGTAATTGTTTCATTAATTGATTCATAAAAGTAACTCCTTTTTATAAAGAAAACGTAGTAGAAAAATCAGTGATCATATAGATGCTGATGATGTGGTTTCCACTTTCAAAGTAACATATTCTCCTTTCATTGGGTGATTTTTGCCCGTTTTTGGTTCACTGTCAGACACCTCGCTGCAGCACTTGAGGCGCTGGCGGGTATTGGATTCTTTCACTGTATACCTTCTTATCAAGTAATCAGTTTTTTTTCTAGAGTTTTTTTATTTTGTGCAAAAGTAATAAGGCCTCTTGCAATTACAAGAGGCCTTATTACTTTTTTATTCCATTGTGAATCTTCGTTAAAGGTTCACAATAATTGTATTAGTTATATGAAGCACCAACTTTGAACCACACTCCCCATTGAGTGAGGGCGCAATTTGAGCAACATTCTTTGATGCTTGAGCATGTTAGATTATCTGCTGGGTATTCATAAGCAGGGCAGCAGCTATCACATTTGGTTTCACAGCAATTATTTCTGTTGCCAGATCCAAATTCAACTTCAGCACCTATGTTTGCATATGGAGTCCATATACTATCTCGATATTCAGGGCATGCATAGGTAATGTTTGTGAAGAATTTATTGGATATGCCGCGAGTGCCGGTGAGATTGAAATCGGCTTCATCGATAATAATGGGATAATTAGAAGTGTATATTTGTTGATCGTCATTGTTAGAGTTAATATAGAGAGATTGGCTATTATTATCAATTGCTAACACACTATTATCAACAAATCTGTTAATGGTGGTGATAGGGGCTGACTCGAACGATGCCAATGTGTTTGAGCCACCATGAATAGTTGCGCCGCTATCAGTTGCCGCGAGTGCTACCGGTGATATATTGTCATTATCAAAGCCGTATACGAAAGCAGTTCCTTTGAGTGCCCACGTATCTGGTATTATAGGACAACAATCAGTGCTGATACGTAATTGTTCGCAACTTCTGCCCCAGAAGTTATAACCAACATCCCACTGGAAATCATTGTATTCTAAGGTAAATGTCATCGCAAAATCACCTTGTACGGCAATGGTTGAGGTGATATCGCGGCGCGTAAGATTGGCAACTGGTGCGAATTCGTTAGCAAACTGTAAGGAGGCACTATCAACGCTACTATCTAGGTGCAATGTTGCTGGGTTTGTGGGACCAAATGGAACTAATGGATTAAAAGATGCAAGTCTTTGTGCGAGCATGTAGCGGCTATTACTTCCTGCTGAACAAAGATCAAAACAGCGGGTTTGATTTGCACCAAAAAGATGGGTGACGTTGGCCTCAAGATATAGACCGAAGCTCTTGGTTTCATCTTCGCTTCTCCACCAAATATCATGTGCATTTACTTGCCCACCAAGTTCCCAGTGTTTGCCGTTACCAACGATCGGTTCAAAAAGATAATTGCTGGTGCCGACCCGTGTACCAGTCGGTGCTGCTACGTAAACGCCAAGGCCAACATGGCAATCAATAGGTTCACGATATTGTGTAGGGAAGAAATTGCGACCAAGAACGAAACGAATTTCGCCAAATCCATTGCGGGATAATCCTTTAGATCCGCAATCATCATTATTAATTCTGCTGCAGCAGAGTGGATACCAGGTAGTTTCGCCAAGAGCTACGCATTCGCTATTGAGAGGTCCACGAAAGCCTCTATCAAATGGTGAAAGTTGGCAATTGTATCCATTGTAATTGATGTCTGGGGTACATCCATTTGCATATGCGAGAAAACTTGCAGTAGTATTTCCTTCTGGAACAGCTACGCCTGAAAAATAACCTGCAGGATATGCGATGCCTTCGTAATCGAGTTCTTTAGTAAAGTCATTTAAGATTGGTTGAATAATAGTTTCTTCTGCATTAAGATTCCAGTTAGTATGTACAAAAGGACTATGAATTCTGAAGTATAATCCATCAATCCATTGATCAAGACCAGCATAAAAACTGAAATCTAAAAGAAAGTTACTGATGGTTGGTTTGAATGATACGGTACTTTGATAGCTCATTGGTAGGCCAAAATAATCAGCTAACCAGTCTTGCGCGCCTCTTTCACTTACTCCGAGGCCACTGATATTAATTACCGTGTCATCGCACGCTCCGCACGTCAAGTCATCTCCAAAGAGCGCATGTCCGAGCCGATTATCCCGGAAGGTGCGGGTGTAGGCAAAGGTCAAGTTGAAGCTCAAATAATAACGATCATCCGGAGATTGACGGTTGATACCCCAATCATAGTTGTTCCAGCCGACCATTTGACGAGCTGCGTCAAAACTTTGTGAACGGGGAACGATATTGGTTACGGTATTAGCTGCATCCAAATGATGCGCTGCATTTACTAATGCGGTGAGGCATAGTAACTGTCTTGTGAGGTGATTCATAAGAATAACTCCTTATTAAGTTGGACATCTAAATTTTTTGACTCAGTAATCTTATAATTATTTAGATTTTATTTTCTAGAGTTTTGTATTCGCTCATTAAAAACTGTTCTAGCACGTAGATCTTTCAGTAAAGAGTATATAAGGAACCTCCGACGGTAATCGGAGGTTCTTTTACAATTGTGGTATCAAGAGCTCTAATGTAGGCCGGCGTGTCAGGCGTCCTTCGATCCTTCACTGTGTTTAGGCCTCAGGATGCACGGGCGTAGAGGGACCTGTCCGACGTAGTTTGCCGAGCCGGAAGGCTCCGTCGTCGCCTTGCGGCTATGTCGGACTCCGCCGGACAAACGTAGGCGGAACTAGTTATATACAGCTCCTATCTTGAACCATATACCCCACTGACTGAGCGCGACGTTTTCGCAGCACGCTTGAACGAAGTTACAGTTAGTTTCTATGACAGGTTCAGCACAGCATGTATCACTACTACAAGCATTGCTGTTGTTGTTACAGCAACCATTTCTGCGTCCGCCACATTCAACTTCTACACCAAGACCAACGTATGGAGTAAATTTATCTTCATCGATGAAAGGCCATGCATAATTGAAATGAGTGAAGAATTTATTGGATATTCCACGCGTTCCGCATAAAGCGAAATCATCTTCTTCAATGAGGATTGGAGGATTTGAGGTATAAATTGTAGGTTCATTTCCAGCAGAAGCATCTGGAAGGATTTCTATGATTATAGTAGCACCAGGGTGTGCCGCCGATAGGTTAAGAGATAGGCTGTTATCAGCATAAAAATTTACCGGATTTTTTGGGTTTGTGCCGGTATAATTAACCCCATTTGCCATGTTTGAACCTTGATGAATCGTTGCTTGACTATCGGTTGCCGGGAGTTTCATGAAAAGGCTGGTGCCCGGTATTGTAGCATTGGTAGAAGCAGTGAAGCCGCCAACTCGTTGGTCACCCTTGAGTGCCCATTGGCCGATATCTGCTGCGCAGCAATCATTGATGCGCAGTTTTTCACAGCTGATGCCCCAGAAGTTATAACCGAGATCCCACTGGAAGTTGCCAGATTGATATGCAAAACTAAATGCAACGTCCCCTTGAGCACCGATTGTGGAGGTAACATTTCTGCGGGTTATATTCGCAACTGGCGCATATTCATTGGCAAATTCTAAACCGAGAGTATCAATTTGAGAAGCAAATGCGGGCGGTATGCCAACGTTAGCGGCGGTAATGGCATTCAGTCCTGGGAAACTATTGCGATTTGAGTCAAGTCGTTGTGCAAGCATGTAGCGACTGTTGCTACCTGCCGAACAGAGATCAAAACAACGTGTTTGGCGTGCTGCAAAAAGATGGGTGATGTTTGCTTCTATGTATAAGCCAAAGCTCTTGGTGTCTTCTTCGTTTCTCCAGCCGATATAGTGCGCGGTTACCTGAGCACCAAGTTCCCAGTGCTTACCGTTACCGACGATTGGTTCAAAAAGATAGCGCCCTCTGCCATTACAATCATCTTGATCGCCAACGCTGGTACCCGTTGGTGCGGCTACATAGATACCAAGCCCAAGATGGTAGTCTCCATCTTCATCATTGATGAAATTGTAACCAAGTATTGCGCGCAGTTCTGCAAAGCCGTTGCGGGTAAGGCCTTGTCCATCACATCCGCATTCGGGGCTAATTTTGCTGCAGCAGAGCGATTGCCAGGTAATAGGGCCGAGCTCGCACGGAAAGGCGCTAATGCTAGGGTCGCCAAGAAGACATAGATTTTCATAGTAGTCGCTATAATTATTGTTGATCTCAGGCACTGCGCCATTTGCATATGCTAAGAAGCTTTGATTAAGATTTGATGTCGGTACTACTTCGCTTGAGAAATAACCTTGGAAATATCCAGTAGATGGTTCATAATCGGCGCTACATTCTTGCGCATTCAAATTCCATTTGGTATGCACGAAAGGGCCATATAGTTTGAAGTAAAGACCATCAGCCCATACATTGAGTCCTGCGTAGAGACTGAAATCAAGAATATAGTTGCTGATAGTTGGTTTGAACGTTACGGTGCTTTGATAGTCACGTGGTAACCCAAAATAATCAGCTAACCAATCATTGGCACCACGATTTTCAGCGGGAATTGCGGAACCACTGATATTAATTGAGGCTTCATTGCAGCTATCGCACGTTAAATCATTACCAAAGAGAAATTGCGCAAGACGATTATCTCTAAAGGTGCGTGAATATTCAAAGGCAATATTAAAATGTGTATAATCTCTTTCTTGTGGTCTTCGATTGATACCCCAGTAAGGATTATCCCATCCTACAATTTGGCGTGCAGCATTGAAACTTTGTGATCGAGGAATAATCTTAGTGGTAGTGGCACTGCAAAAGTGCGGTGCGCTCGCCACCATGGTAAGACACAATAATGTGTTTTTTAATTGATTCATGTGGAATGTTTCCTTTTTTAATGAGTGAAGCATTTTTTTGAGTGCGTATTGGTATGCACGTACCTCGCGGTACGTGCAACTTTTACATTAATTAATTATATGATGTACCAATCTTGAGCCAGATGCCCCATTGTGTGAGCGCGACATTTTCGCAGCAGCTGCTTATGATAGGGCAATCAATTGGCGGTGGATTGCAACCACAATCATTGCACTCATTGCTGCAGTCATAACCGCAATCACTATTTTTGCTACGATGTCCTGAGCCGAATTCAACTTCAGCACCGATACCTGCATATGGCGTCCACTTGCTATCTCTATATTCAGGCCATGCATAATTAAAGTGAGTAAAGAATTTATTAGATATGCCACGGGTTGCGCTGAGATCGAAATCACTTTCTTGAATGAAGATTGGTTCATTCGAGGTGAATATCATATCAGTACCTAAAGGCAGCGTCGTCATAAAAGTAGATGCGTCATCAAAATCAGCTTGAGCGCGAGTTGGGTTATCGGCCCAACGGTTTACAGGAGCAAGGGGAAGCGTTTCGGTATAATCAACATTATGTCGTAGATTTGAACCTTCATGGATCGTTGCTTGACTATCAGAGACTGCAAGCTTTGTAGTAAGAGATAACTCAGCACGTCTATTACTATCAAATCCATACACGCGCTGATCACCTTTGAGTGTCCATTGGCCAAGATCTGGGCAGCAACAATCATTTTTCAATGAAAGTTTTTCACACGTTCTGCCCCAGAAGTTGTAACCGACATCCCATTGGAAGTTACCGGATTGATATGCAAAGCTAAAGGCAACATCACCTTGTGCGCCGATGCTCGACGTAATTGCGCGGCGGGTGAGGTTTGCAACAGGCGCATATTCATTAGCAAACTCTAACCCGAGAGTGTCGACGCTTGGATCGAGTAATGGTGAACTATTGCGATTAGAATCGAGTCTTTGCGCTAACATGTAACGGCTATTATTTCCTGCAGAACAAAGATCAAGACAGCGGATTTGGGATGTAGAGAAAAGATGCGTTACGTTAGCTTCAACATAAAGACCAAAGCTTCTATTTTCATCTTCACTTCTCCACCAAATATGGTGTGCGGTTATTTGACCACCAAGTTCCCAGTGTTTACCGTTACCAACAATTGGTTCAAACAAATATGATCCGCTACCGCAATCGCCATCGCCTACGCGTGTTCCTGTGGGAGCAGCACCGTAAAGACCAAGGCCTAGATGATAATCACCATTTTCATCATTTAAGAAATTGTATCCAAGGACGAATCGTAATTCTCCAAATCCATTGCGCGTTGTATCGTTGCAATCGTTGCAATCATTCATAATTCTACTGCAGCATAATGGATTCCAGGTGATATCACCAAGTGATGAGCACGTGCCAAGATATGGTGGGTTCATGCCGAATGGAGGTATGCCATCGATACAATAGTTCTCGCCATATGAATCATAATCATTATTGATTGTTGGTACTGCGCCATTTGCATAGGCTAAGAACGTTGGATTGAGATTAGAGGTTGGCACATCAGCACTGGAGAAATAACCTTGGAAATAGGATCCAGTGTACACCGCTTCATCATTAGCTGCTTTTTCACGTGCATGAAGATTCCATCTGGTATGTACGAATGGACCATAGAGTTTGAAGTACATGCCTTCAACCCATGCATCGAGTCCTGCATAAAAGCTGAAATCGAGAATGTAGTTTGTGATGCTTGGCTTGAATGATACGGTACTTTGATAATCACGAGGAAGTCCAAAATAATCAGCAAGCCAATCAGTTTCTCCATTTCTATTAGGAACAGCTGAGCCGCTGATGGTGATTGCAGTTTCATCACATTCGCCACAGACTAAATCATTACCAAAGAGAGCATAGGCAAGTCGGTTGTCTCTAAATGTGCGGGTATATTCGAAGATGATGTTAAAGCTTGAGTAATATTCATCTTGTGGGAGCCGGTTAATGCCCCACTCAGGATTGTTCCAGCCAACTATTTGGCGTGCAGCATTGAAACTTTGTGACCGCGGCACAATGTTGGTGGTTGTTGCATCGGTAAGATGCATGGGGCTTACCAGTGAGGCAAGGCACAGCAATTGTTTTTTGAGGTGATTCATATGAGTAACTCCTTTTTATAAAACATATGTTCAGGGAAAGAATCGCGTTACATTGTGCGATAGAATGTCTCCTTATCTAAATGAGTTCGATCTCCTTTCATGGGTTATTTTGGAAATGTTCGACATTTTGTTTGTTGTATACCTTCTTAACAAGTAATGAATTTTTTTTCTAGAGTTTTTAATATATTTCATGAAAGGTAATGCATGGATAGTTGGATTACCTTATGTCTGTCAAAAAACAAAAAGAGCCTCCGACGTGCGTCGGAGGCTCCTTAGTACTAGTTTTGCTTGCGTTTGTTTCAATTATAGAGAACAAACACCATCATTAATTATATGATGTACCAACCTTGAACCATACACCCCATTGGCTGAGGGCAACATTAGAACAACAGTTGTTATCATCACATGATGTGCTGCATGGTGTGTTGCATGGTGTGTTGCACGGAGAGCATGATGATGTATCACATGGATTGCATGATGATGATGGGCAGCAATTGTTGTCTGCAGATGGACCGAATTCAACTTCGGCACCAATGCCAACATATGGAGTCCATTTACAATCGCCATCACGATCAGCCCACGCATAGTTTAAGTGCGTGAAGAGCTTGTTCGTGATACCGCGAGTACCTTTAAGATTGAGATCACATTCTTTAATCGTCACAGGTTTTTCTGAAGTGTAAATCTGAGTGTCTGAGTATGGAAGAGTGTAGATATCAAGAGTACTTGTCTCAGCAGGTCCGCCTAGAGCAGGTGTAGGGTTATCAGCATACAAGTTCTTTGGAGCAAGTGGTAAGTCTGTTTGGTAGTTTACGTTATTACGTAAGTTTGAACCTTGATGGATATTTGCTTGACTATCAGTTGCAGCAAGTGCTGTAACTAATTCAGCTTCTAATCCTACATAATCATCATACACAGGAAGGAAACCATATACACGTTGATCACCTTTCAGTGCCCATGTACCAAATGGAGTTGGGCAGCAATCATCCTTCAAGCTAAGCTTTTCACAGCTTCGGCCCCAGAAATCATAACCGATATCCCATTGGAAACCACCTGTTTGGTATGCAAGGCTTAGTGCAACGTCACCTTGAACGCCGATTGATGAAGTAACTTCACGGCGAGTAAGGTTTGCAACTGGCGTATAAACATTACCAAATTGATAGCCAAGGCTGTCAGTTTCTAAGTTTAGGCGCGGTGATGAGTTGCTATTAGAAGTGAGTTGTTGTGCGAGCATGTAACGGCTGTTGCTTCCTGCTGAGCAAAGATCAAAGCAACGTGTTTGGCTTGTGCCAAAAAGATGCGTAACGTCTGCTTCAAGATAGAATCCGAAACTCTTGTTTTCGTCTTCGCTTCTCCACCAGATATGGTGAGCAGTTACTTGACCGCCAAGTTCCCAGTGATGACCATTGCCAACGACTGGTGCGAATAGGTAGTTTCCGTTGCAACCGCTACCTACGCTAGTTCCTGTTGGAGCTGCAACGTGGATACCTACACCTAGATGGTAATCACCATCTTCGTTATTTACGAAGTTGTAACCAAGAATGAAGCGAAGTTCTGCAAAACCATTACGTGTTAAGCCTTGTCCGTCGCATCCACATTCTGGGCTGATTCTGCCGCAGCAAAGTGGGTTCCAGCTGATATCGCCAAGTGGTGTGCATGGAGTGACGTGGAATGGAGGAACGCCTGCTTGGCATTCGTATTCGCCATATAAATCGTAGTTATTAGGAATAGTTGGGGTTTCACCATTAGCGTATGCTAGGAAGCCTTTGTTGAGGTTAGATGATTCAACATCTACGCTTGAGAAGTAACCTTGGAAGTAACCAAAGTTCCCTCCAGTAATGCCACATTCTTCAGCATTAAGATTCCATTTAGTATGTACAAATGGACCATAGAGTTTGACATATAAGCCATCAAGCCAATTATCAAGACCAGCATAGAAGCTGATATCTAAAATGAAGTTGGTGATGCTTGGTTTAAAGTTGATAGTACTTTGGAAGTCGCGTGGCAATCCAAAATAATCCGCCAACCAATCAGTTTCTCCGTTTCTATTAGGAACCGCTGAACCACTGATAATGAGTGATGTTTCGTCACATTCACCACATACTAGATCGTCACCAAAGAGAGCGTATGCGAGACTGTTATCTCTGAAAGTTCGTGTGTATTCGAATGCAAGGTTAAAACTTGAATACCACTGATCTTGCGGTAGACGGTTTATACCCCATTCTGGATTATTCCAGCCAATAAGTTGGCGGGCGGCGTTGAAGCCTTGTGATCGCGGAACAATGTTTGTTGTTGTCCCACTTGCGAAGTGTACTGTGCTTACTAATAACGTAAGGCACATTAATTTTTGACTGAGATGATTCATAAGAATAACTCCTTTTTGCAATAAAACATGTTAGGGAAATAGGTAACATTATATGTTACGTTATTGACATATTATCTTTTTTATTCGATAGAATCTCCTTTCTTTTTGAAATAATATTTTTAACCATTTCATTTACCTCATACCTTACTACCAATAAATTTTTTTTTCTAGAGTTTTTTTAATTTTCTTGATCAGATCGATGCTCCCAGCGGTAAAAGTGTTGTAAGTAAGGGAATAATCGATCGATGCAAAAAATTTTTTTTAGTATGATTGATCTACTGCGGCCCTTGAATGCCGATCATTTTTTTATGGACATGTATGATTTTTGAAAAACGCTAAAAAAAATGCAATGGTTTGATGCGATTCTTCAAATTTTGTAAATAAATGCATTACAAATAAAATAATTTTTGAGCGTAATTGTGTACAAAAAAGAAAGCCTCTTGTATCATCAAGAGGCTTTCTTAGTATATTTATGCTGATAATGTATGGTCGCGGGATCAGTTAAAAGTAAATCCGCCTTTGACCCAGACACCCCACTGACTTAATGAGCATGTTTCGCAATCATCGCAACATTTGGTACATGGTTCTTGTATAATAGGAACAATAGGGCCGCAATCTGCGCTGCTATTGGAGCCGAACTCAACTTCTCCACCAAATCCAAAATAGGGAGTCCAATCTTCGCACTCGAGCCATGAATAACTCAGATGAGTGAAAATTTTATTTGATAGACCTTTAGTGCCAGTCAAATCAAGATTGTTTTCAGTGATGAAAACAGGTTGTATTGAAGTGCTTGTTTGTACGTATGGGTATCCATCAGCCATTGAGTATAAAGGATTATTGGCATTCATGCCGGTATAATCGCCCGTTGCGAGTTGAGCATTATCAACATTCGAGTTCAGTCCATTGAGTATGCCATTGGTTCCTTCATGAATGGTAGCAGCTTGTTCGGTAGCAGAAAGTGCGATCGGATGGCCTTGATCAAAACCGAAGACAAATGCGTCACCTTTCAGCGCCCATGTTCTTCCATTGAGAGAATCGGGTGCACATCCTTCGCGAATTTTAATTTTTTCGCAGCTGCGTACCCAAAGATCATAGCCGAGATCAAACGATAGATTGTTAGAAATGTATGAGAATGCAAATAAGATATCAGCTTGTACGCCGACTGATACCGCAATGTTCGACATGGTTACGTTTGCAACAGGAGCGTATTCTCCTTGAAATTGAGCGAGTGCGGGAATACCATCACCTTGCAAATTGTTAACTACAGGAGCAGACATTCTCTCTGCAAGCATATAGCGACTATTTGGTTCTCCGCAAAGATCAAAGCATCGGGTTTGATGCGCATTAAATAAATGTGTTACGTTTGCAACAGTCTGAATGGATGCGTGGCTATAATTGCTCATGCTATCCCAGAGTGTGTAACTGCCAGTGAGTTGCCCACCAAGTTCCCAATGTTTACCGTTACCGACAATTGGTTTGAAAAGATAGGTGCCATTGGGACGTGTTCCCGTTGGAGCTGCAACCCGTAAACCAAGTGCGCAGTGATATCTATCAGAATTAGTAAGTGAGTAACCGAGGACTGCTTGTATTTCGGCAACGCCCGTTTCTTTTTGGGGTTGATTACAATCAGTTGCAATGCGACTGCAGGTGAGTTCATTATATTTTATATTGTTATTGAGCTTAGGTTGTTGACCATTCATGTAAGCGGTAACGTCTGGAAGCATTTCCTTTATAGGAACTTGAGATTGCGTGAAGTATCCGGTTGGATAGAGTCCTTCATTGCTACCAGGATTGAGTACGGTTTCTTTGAATCTGAGGCTCCAGCGGGTATGAACGACGGGCACGTGCACTCTAAAGAAAAGGCCGGGAACAAATTCATCAAAACCAAAAAAGAAATTGAAATCAAGAATAAAATTATCGATAAAAGGGTCAAATTGGAGTGTGCTTTGAAAATCAGTTGGTAATGCAAAGTAGTCAGCTAGCCAATCACGTTCGCCGCGATAGGGTACAGTACTTCCCGAAACATTGATGACATTCCCACATTTAGTTTTTCCTGCAAGGCTATTTTGAAATAAACATTCTGCTATGGAACTGGGGTTAAAAGAGCGACTATATTCAAAGGTGAGATTGGCAGATCCGTAAAGCTTATCTTGATCGGGTATCTGAATATATTGTTGCCATCCAACATACTCACGATCGGCATTTTCACTTTGGGATCGAATGGAATAATAAGTGACGGCGTGTGCGATATTGCAACTGATAATGAGTAATGAAATACCCATGAGTGTGCGTGCTGGATGTGTCATGAAAGAGCTCCTGTTTTTGTTTGAATGAATATGTGTCGTTAATCGACGTAATATGTGAGCCATAGTATACTAGTAGCGACTTTTGGTTGTAAAGTAAAAAAAATGTAACGCCGCTCTGAAAGAGATAAATGCATACATATGAATAATCTTGCATGGTACAGTATGATCTGTACGCAAATCGTCACTGAAAGTTTGCCGATTAGTAGTTCAGGACACGTTGCATTACTCGCTATGATAGTTGGTTTTTCTGCACATAATGGAACGCTATTGAACGATGCGCATGCCTCATGGTTGCAGCAACAATTAATGATGCGCAGCATTGACCATTTTCTTCATGGGCCTACGTGTATTATCGTGCTCCTTTTTTTTTATCGGCGGTGGAGTACTCTTTTAAAAAATTGGCGCAAAACGAATCATATCATCGCTCAGCTTATTGGGTATGCTGCAGTAGCAGATTGTATTACCGCAATGTTTTTTGTGAGTTTTCGACTCGTACCAGTATATTGGTTTCCGCTTGGATTAGGTTTCGCCGTTACGGCATGTGCACTGGCTTCATTGATATGGTGTCAGAAAGAGGGGCAATCATTAACCATCGGTAAAATGATAGTGTTAGGAGTGGTACAGGGTCTTGCATTGTTGCCAGGAGTTTCACGTTTTGCATCTACATACACTGCCGCGCGATGGCTTTCATTATCACCGCGAAAAGCATTTGAAGTATCATGGATGATACAGATGCCATTAATGGGAGTTAGTTTCTTGCATAGCCTTATTATCTTCTATCAAATGGGGATTCCTGATCAAATATTGAATATGGGTACTGCATTCGTTATGATGGGGGCAAGTATTGGTGGGTGGTATGCATTGCGATATGCTGCGTACGTCAGTGATCGTGAAAAAATGTGGTGGTTTTCCTGCTACATGATAGTGCCCCTGATGTTGTGGGTTATACTATTCAAATAAAAGATGGAGATCAAATGAAGCCAGAATATCAAAAAAAACGTTATGTGATGTCCCGGTTTTTTATGCGAGAGATAATGGTTCTGATTCTTGGGGCCGTATCTCTTTTTTTATTATGTTCATTAGCCACCTATCATGCATCCGATAGCAGTTGGTTTTTTTATGACAGTGCGCAGCACAGTGTGCGCAATATATGCGGTGTGGTTGGTGCGCAGGTTGCGTATATTCTAATATATTTA
>Ga0181527_1002639_pt1 | contig 16636 bp, 17 predicted proteins | sample PEATcosm2014_Bin_30_FD_119762 | JGI IMG/M metagenome (GOLD analysis project Ga0181527, IMG submission 119762) | Peatland microbial communities from MTU Mesocosm Facility, Houghton, MI, USA - PEATcosm2014_Bin06_60_metaG | ecosystem: Environmental > Terrestrial > Soil > Wetlands > Peat | place...
AAGTTGAAGAGCACGGTCTTCTCGATCTCGTCGTAGTCGCGGCCCTCGGCCTCGCAGTGCTGGCGGAGCACGTCGAGCTTGTGGTCGAGGTCGGGCCCGGGGAAGAGGTTGCAGGCCTGGGCGTAGCGGGCCACCAGGCGAAGCGTCTTGCGCTCTCCCGAGCCGCCGATGAGGATCGGCGGGTGGGGCCGGCTGATCGCCGCTGGCGAGTTGAGGGTGCGCTCCAGCCGCGCGTGGGTGCCGGTGAACGGCCCGTCCTCCGCGCTCCACATCTGCAGACAGATCCTCAGCGCATCCTCCAGATGCTCGAATCTCTCCGCGATCGGCGGAAAGAAGAGCCCCAGCCCGCGCGCCTCCTCCTCGTTCCAGGCGGCGCCGATGCCGAGCATGGCCCGCCCCCCGGAGAGGACGTCGAGGGTGGTGATGATCTTGGCCAGCAACCCCGGCTGCCGGTACACGACGCCGGTGACCAGGGTGAGCAGCTTGACCCGCGAGGTGTGAGCCGCCAGGTAGCCGAGGGTCGTGTACGCCTCCAGCATCTCGTGCTCGGGCGGGCCGAGGTGGCCGATCTGAAAGAAGTGGTCCATCACGCTCACCCGGTCGAAGCCCGCCTCCTCGGCGGCCAGCCCCACCCGGGCCAGCTCGTGTCCCAGGCTTGCCGGCCCGCCCGGCCAGGTGTAGTCGGGGATGTGCAGACCCAGCTTCATGGCGCGGACCCTCCGGTGCTGAGACCCGCGGCGTGGGCGGCGAGCAGACGGGCCGCGAGGCCTGGATCCACATTACCCCCGGACAGGATGGCGACGGTCCGCGTTCTCGCCGGCGCGGGAGCGATGCGCCCGGCCAGCAGCGCTGCCAGGCCCACCGCCCCGGAGGGCTCGACCACCAGGTGAAGCCGGGTCCAGGCGGCGACCATCGCGCGTTCGATCTCGTCCTCGCTCACCGTCACCACGTCGTCCACCAGGCCACGCTCGACGATGACCTCGAAGCCCCGCTTCCCGACGCTCATGCTGCGCAGGCCGTCGGCGATGGTGGTGGAGGCCGTGGCCAGCCGCTCATGACGGCCGCTCCGCCGCGACGCCGCCGCGTCGGCGGCGAGCTCTGGTTCCACCCCGACGACGCGGACCTCGGGCCGGGCCGCCTTCACCGCGAGGGCGCAGCCGGAGACGAGCCCACCGCCTCCCACCGGGGCGATCAGCAGGCCGAGGTCGGGGACGTCCTCCAGGAGCTCGAGCCCGATGGTGCCCTGCCCGTGGATGGTGTCCCAGGCGTCGAAGGGATGGATGAGGGCGAGCCCGGTCCGCTCCTGCAGGGCCAGGACGCGCTCCTCGCGGTTGGCGGCGGTCACGCCCTCGCTGACCACGGTCGCGCCGAGCGCGCGCACGGCGGCGACCTTGACCGGATTCGACCCCTCGGGCATCACCACGGTGCAGGCGAGCCCCAGGCTGCGCGCGGCCAGGGCGACCGCCTGGCCGTGATTCCCGGAGCTGACCGTGATGACCCCGGGGGTGTCCGGCGAGAGCCGGCGCAGGCGGAGTGCGGCATTGAAGGCCCCGCGCACCTTGAAGGAGCCGGTCGGTTGCAGCAACTCCGGTTTGACGAGGGTGCCGGGGAGGATCTCGTCCGCGGGGAGCGTCGGAGTGCGGTGCACGTGTCCCGCGATGAGCGACGCCGCAGCGGCGATGGCCGCGGCGTGCTCGCTGAGGAAGGTGGAGTTGTCACGGTCGGCGGCTGGTGCGCTGCGCTCTGTCACGTGCCCAGGCTACCCGTCCGCTGCTGCCCTCTGCCGTCACCGCGCCGGCGCGGCGATGGGCCCGACCTCGTGACGACGGTGCGGGGTGTCGCGCGGTGGGTGGTGGGTCAGGTGCTCGCCCCGACCCACCACCGCGAAGCCGGCTGCTCGCACTGGCCCACCATCCACCGCAGTGGTGACCGCTCTCAGTACCCGCCCGGGGCGCTCACGGTCGGCGTGGGGGTGGCGCTGCTGGCGGTGGCGCTGCTCATGGTCGGGGTGACCACGAACCAGACCCCACTGACACCCTGGCCATTGGACTGGTCGGGGCCGCTATCCCCCGAATAGGTGTAGACGGGGTGCCCGTCGTACTCGACCTGGCGCCCGTTGGCCCCGTTCACCACGCTGAGCGCCTCAGGCAGCGACGAGGAGGCGGTGGGCTGACCGGAGGCGAGCAGGAGCGGTGGCCAGACCCCGGCGCACGACCCGGTGCAGCTGGCGTTGGTCGCGGTGTCCTTGGTCAGGTAGTAGAGGGTGTCGCCGTTGGTTGCGGTGAGCACCTGCTCGGAGGTGCCCTTCACGGTCACCATCGCCACCGCGACCACCGCGGCCGTCGCCGCCGTCGCCGGCGAGCTCGTACCCGCGGGAGTGTTGGTGCCGGTGGCTCCCTTCACGTTCCCGGTGCTCGGGGAGGACGTCGATCCGCAGGCCGCGAGCAGCGCCGAGGCGGCTCCCAGCACCACCATGCGGGCGATCCCCGGGTGGGCTCGGCCCCCCCCACGGTGGCGTCGGGAGCGGGTGGTCTCGTCTGCCGCAGGTGCGTTCATCATCTGTCTCCACTGCCACCTCAGCAGGTCCTCCCCGCCTCGGTGAGAATCATTCCGATGCCCATCACACGCGAGCCTGTGCAGCCCGGTTCACCCGGAGCTGAACCGCCCCTGGCCCTCGCCCGTGGTGGTGGTATGCAGCCAGGAGCGGAGGCGAGCGCGCGCGCCGTGACCGGAGCGGACCCCGGCGAGGTGTTCGTGGGCGCGCTCTGGGATGAGCATGGAGACGCGCTGTTGGGGTACGTGACCCGCTTGGTGGGCGACCCGGGGAGGGCCGAGGACATCGTCCAGGAGGTGATGCTCCGCGCCTGGCGGAACGCCGACCGGCTGGACGCCGGCTCCCGGTCGCTCCGCCCCTGGCTCTTCACGGTCGCGGCCCACCTCGCCACCGACCAGCATCGGGCCCGGCGGAGCCGGCCGGAGATCCTCGGCTCCCCCGAGCTGGAGAGCCGGGCGGTCGGTGACGGCATCGACCGGGCGGTCGACGCCTGGGAGGTGAGCGCGGCCTTCGGGGCGCTGAGCCCGGAGCATCGCGGCGTGCTGGTCGAGACCTACTACCGTGGCCACACCGTCGCCGAGGCCTCGGTCACTCTGGGCATCCCGGAGGGGACGGTTAAGTCCCGCACCTACTACGCGCTCCGCGCCCTGCGTCTGGCGCTGGAGGAACGAGGTTGGAGACCATGAACGACGCCTGCGGTGAGCGGCGGATCGCGCTGGGCGCGTACGCGGTCGGTGCCCTCGAGGCCGCGGAGCGCGACCAGGTCGAGGATCACCTGGCCCAGTGCGCGGGCTGCAGGGAGGAGCTCTCGGCGCTGGTCCAGCTGACACCGGTCCTGGGGAGGCTGACCCCGGAAGAGGCGGCGGCTGCCCGGCCTCCGCTCGCCGCCGGGTCGCGCGGATCCCTCGTCGAGCGGACCCTGGCCGAGCTGGCCCGCCACCGCCGGAACGCGCGCCGGCGCTGGCAGGTGGCGATGGCGGGCGGGGTCGCGGCGGTCGCGGCCCTCGGGGTCGCGGTGGCCGTGCTGGTGGTCACCCGACCGGCGGTCGCTCCGGTGGAGGTGGCAGCCGCCCATCTGTCGGGCAGCGACGCGAGCACCGGGGTCAGCGCCAGCGCCCAGCTGTACGTCGAGTCCTGGGGGACCTGGATCCACCTCGACGTCTCCGGGGTCCAGCCCGGGGACCAGTGCGAGCTGGTGGCGGTGGGCAGGGACGGCTCGGAGCAGGTGGCGGGGACCTGGCGGGTCGGCTACACCGGTGGTGTCGACCTCAACGGGTCGACGGGGATCGGGGCGAGCCAGATCGCGTCGCTCAAGGTCGTGACCACCTCCGGCTCCGACCTCGTCGATCTGCAGACCTGAGCCCGCCGCCTCACATCGCGTCGATCCGCAGGCCTGAGCCGCTCGCGTCGTCACATCCGCGTAGGCCGGCCCGTCGTACTGGGCGTGAAGGTCCGCCTCGCCGTGCGCGCCAGGCTCGCCCGTGGCCGCGGCGGCGAGCCGGACCACTGGGCGATCCACCGCGGGCCTCTCTGGGCCGCCCTGGCTCTCGCGGCGGCGGTGGCGGCGGCCTCGGCCGGAGTCGGCCTCCTGCTCCATCCCTGGCGCTCGGCGACCGGCGGGTCTGCCTCACCCGACGCCACCATGCCCGTGTCCTCCTCGCCGGGCATGCCGTCGCCGCGGGAGGGAGCGGCGATGGCGTACGACCCGGCCACCCGGACGGTGGTCCTCTTCGGAGGCGACGATGGCGAGGACGCTCTCGGCGATACCTGGAGCTGGGGGGGCTCCGGATGGGCGCGCCTTGATCCGGCAGTGTCACCACCGCCGCGCACCGGCGCGCTGATGGCGTATGACCCGGCCACCCGGCGCCTGGTGCTCACCGGCGGCCGCGCAATGAGCGGCGGTGGCGCGGCCGGCTCCGTTGACGTCGACACCTGGACGTGGGACGGCTTGGCGTGGTCCCCGGAGCCTTCGGGGAGCCTTCCCGCCTCCGCCTCGAGCGGCATGGGGGTGGCCCTCGCCACCGACGGCGCCACCGAGCAACTGGTCCTGGTCACGGGTCTCGAGCAGGCCGGCTGCCAAGCGGAGGAGACGTGGCTCTGGTCGGGGACCTCGTGGTCGCAGCTTCACCCCACCATCTCTCCCATCGGCGCCGAGGGGGGCCTGCTCGCCGACGACCCCGTCACCGGGCACCTCGACCTCTTCAGCAGCGCTGGGGGGTGCCCGGGAGACGGAGAACAGGGCACGGTGCTCTGGTCGTGGGATGGGCGGACCTGGAAGGCGGACGGAAGCTCCGCGGGGGCGGCCGGGCTGAACGTCCCCAAGATGATCGTCTCGGGTCAGCTGGTGGCATCCGCCATCGGTCCGCTGCTCGTCGTCTACGGCGGCACCTACGCCTGGCACGGTGACGCCGGGTGGGCGCAGCTGACCGGCGCGCCCGGAGGGCTGGGAGAGATGGCGGAGCCGCCCGCCACCGACCAGCGCGATGGTGAGGCCCTCGCGTTCGACTCCGCCCTCCACGAGGCCGTGCTCTTCGGGGGCGAATGCGCCAGCTGCGATCCCGACGGCGTCGACTACCTCGGGGACACCTGGACCTTCGACGGGAGCTGGGCCCTCGCCGCCGCGGGGACGGCGATCACCCCGACGCCGACATCCGCGCCCACGCCCACACCCGCCCCGGTTCCCTGCGCCCCGCCCACGCCGCCGGGCGCCCCCGTGCTGATCGGCGACCTGAGCATGCTCAGCCCGACCACCGGGTGGGCCGAGGAGGGGGGTACCAGCACGATCCTGCGCACCACCTCCGGGGCGCAGCGGTGGGCGGTGGCGTCGCCGCCGCTCTCGGGCGACCAGCAGGTGCTGGCCGCGTCGTTCCTCGACTCCACCGCCGCGCAGGCGATCACCGGCACGCTGTGGAACTGCGACGACCAGGGGCCCCCATCGGCCACCCTGGTCGCCTGGGGGACCGCGGACGGCGGGGCCACCTGGTCGAGTGAGGGGGCGTTCTCGGTGGCGTCTTTCGACGGTGGCACCCTGGACTTCGTCAACGCTGAGGACGGCTGGCTCTCGGTCAGTGAAGGGGGGTGGGCCGGCGGGTCGGCGATGGCGCTGTACCGCACGGTCGACGCGGGCGCGTCGTGGGAGAAGGTGGCGAGCAGCGACGTCGACGGCGGCGCCTCGCCGGGCGCGGCAGGGGTCATCCCGGTCGCGGGCTACGTGGGGACAGCGTCGTTCATCAACCCGAGCACCGGGTGGATCACGGAAACCAGCGGCGGCGGCGACGGTGCACCCTTCTACGTCAGCCACAACGGCGGGGTCACCTGGGCCGCGCAGACCCTGAGGGCTGCGGCGGGGCTCCTCCAACCCTCGACGACTGCTCCGCGATTCTGGTCCAGCCAGGGCGGCTGGGTCCTCGTCGATGCCTCGGACCAGGCGTCGTTGGTGTACCTGACCACCGACGGAGGTCAGGAGTGGAGCCTGGTGGCGCTGCCGGGTGGCGGTCAGCTGCCGGAGGCCGTCGACTTCATCGACGCGGCCGACGGGTGGCTGCTCGCCTTCACCGAGACGAGCACCGGCGCGGAGACGAGCCAGACCCTTTGGGAGACCAAGGACGGGGGCACCTCGTGGACCGCGATCTCCTCCGACACCGCACTCGCCACCCCCGACTTCGTCAACGCCGGCGACGGCTGGGCCACCACGACCGCGGGGAGCGGGGCCACGGTGCCCGCCCTGCTTCAGACCACCGACGGCGGCCGGACCTGGACGGCCGTGAACCTCGAGATCGGCGGCTCCCCGGCGTCATCCTGACTGCGACCACTCCTCCGGGTCGGGCTCCAGCGCCTCCAGGCGCAGCTCGCGGGGCGGATGGGTGGCGGCGATGACCCGGTCCCATCCCGACCGGCCCGGCTCCAGCTCGCCGAGCAGGCTCAGCGCGCGATGCAGGGCCTCGCCGCGTCCGGTCGCGCGCACCGCGGCGTCCGCCGCGTACTCCTGGCGGCGCGAACCCAGGGCGACGACCGGCTCGATGACCAGCCGGACCAGCAGCCACGCCGGCCAGAGCGCGATCCACCCGGCCAGGGCGATGAGCGCATTCCCCTGCTGCGCCATCCAGCAGCCGGCGTCATAGAGGATGACCAGGGGCAGCCCGCAGCAGCGGACCCAGCGCAACCCCACGCCGTCGCCTGCCGCCCAGTGGTGGAGCGCGTGGCAGAGCACCGCCTCGAGCGTCGCGTCGCCGGCGGGGCCCGCGCCCAGCTCGTCGAGCAGGCTGCGTCCGACCACCAGGTGGCGGCTGTGGACGCGCACCCGGAGGTCGTCGCCGCCGGCCATCAGCAGCAGCGGCAGCGAGCTCAGTCCCAGGTCGGCGGCGGCCGCCTGGAGCAGGGGCGTGACCCGAGCGGCCTCGCGCCGGCTCAATCGCCGGCAACCGCTCCAGCGAAGCAGCCGCGGCTCCAACGCCACGCTGGCCGCGAGCAGGGCCATGGAGACCGCCAGCCCTCCGGCCAGGGCACCGAGGAATGCCAGCGGCTCCTCGCCGACCAGGGCCGCCACCCCGGAGACGAGGCCGCCAGCCGCCGCGCGGAGGGCGCCGCCCGCGACCGTGAGGGCGCCGCTCCCGGGGCCGGTGGAGCTGCCGGCCCCGGCCAGCGCCGCTCCGATGGCGGAGCCCAGCGCCGAGAGGACGGCCCCGGCGATGGCGTCGGCCACCACCAGCCACACCGCCAGCCACACCCCGGACCAGGCACAGACCAGGGCGACCAGGCCCGGCGCCCAGCGCCGGCGCACCGCGACGGCGATCCAGGCGACGGCGCCGGCCTGACCGGCTGGACGGCCGGACGGGTGCGGGGTCTCCGGGGCGGGCCGGGGAGGGGCGGCCGGCGAGGTGGCCATCGAAGGGGGGGCAGGGGGCAGCCGGGTGGTCACGGCTCACCCGCCGACTCAGGCCACGGCTCACCCGGCAGCTCAGGCCGCAGCACCCGGATGGTCGCCACCCGCCGGCCGCCGGCGACCCCGAGCACCACCGCCTCCCCGGTCGCGAGCTGCTTCATCACGTTGGGGTCCACGGCGTAGCGGTCCACCGCGCGCACCGAGCGGCGGACCGGCTCGCTGGCGTCGCTCAGGGTGCGGGTCACCTGCACGCCCCGCTCCGTGCCGATGACCCGGGCCACCGCCTCGGCGTCGTCGTGGCCGACCCGGTGGGCGATCAGCAGGCCGGCCCCGAGCAGCGCGCCGCGCAGCGCGTGGGCGGTGCGCGGGTCGGGGAGCTGCTGGGTGCTCACCACCGCACCCAGCCGGGCTTCGCGCGCCTGACGGAGCAGGTCGTTGATCTGCTCGGGGTCGTCCAGGGCGGCGAACTCGTCCAGGACCAGCATCGCCGGAGCCGCGTCCGGCTGCTGCAGGCGGAGGAAGGCCGCCTGCTTCAGGTCCTGGATCAATACCCGGGCCATCAGGGCGGTGTCCTGGCTGACCGCCAGCGCCGGCAGGCTGATGTAGGTGACGCCCGGGGAGGCCAGGGCGGTGGGCAGGTCGAGCTGCGGGCCGTCACTGTCGAAGATGCCGCCGTACTCGCCGTGGAGGAGAGCGCCGAGGCGTGCCCGCATCCCCTCGAAGGCGTCGGCGGAGACGCCGCCGCGACGGGAGAGCTCAGCCAGGTCGTCGGCCAGTTCCGGGGTGAGGTCGCGGGCCCGGTGGGCCAGACCGGGCATGCGGGTGCGGTCCAGCTCCCGGCGGAGCCGCCGGATGGTCACCGGCTCGTCCAGGGCCCGGAGGATCCCGACCAGGATCGAGATCGTCTCCAGGGCGATCACCCGGTACACCTGCCCGGCCGCCCCGTGGGTGAAGGCCGAGACCAGCTTGTCGGCGATCTGGGCCCGGCTGCCCACCGCGCAGGGGTTGTATCCCAATGTCCCCGGGGCACCGGGCACCACCTCGTGGTGGTCGAGGCCACGGACGGCCGCCAGCCGCCGGGCCGCGGTCCGCAGGCCCGCCCCCTTGGCGTCGATCACGACCAGGCCGACCCCGGCGGCGACCGCGCCCTCGGCGAGCCGCTCCGCGGTGGTCGTCTTCCCGGACCCGGTCAGACCGAGGAGGGTCACGTGCTGGGCGATCCCCTCGGGGACCGCGATGTCGAACGGCCTCCGGCTGACGGTGTCCATCCCGAGGCGGATGAAGCCGGAAGGGTGGACGGGATGGTCCGCTGCCGGCGGGGGGGAGGCAGCCGGAGACAGCGGCGTGCGGCCGAGGGGTGGCATCTCGGCGGCGGATCGTCTCATGGACGCCGATCGTTCCGGGAGAGTGGCGATCGCATCATGGGCGGCATCACGCACTCGGATTGGGCGATTGGTGCGATGGGGCAGGCGCGCGTCAGAAACCGCGACGGCTGCGCCAGGCGCGGGGCTCGATCAGATGCTCCAGGCCCCTCGCGGCGACCAGCGCGCTCAGCCGCGAGACCGCCACCTGGCTGGGCAGGTACCACCAGACGGTGTCGACGTCGCGGTCGACCGCGTAGGCGCCGGCCAGGAGGTCCAGGCGCGCCGATCGCTTCGGGGTCAGGTCCAGCTCCACGGCGACCCGCTCGCCGCCGTCCAGCCGGAGCAGCCCGTCGGGGACCCGACGCTGCCGCTCCCAGGCGCCACCGGTCCGGGCGGCGCGCATCCGGTCCCGGCGCAGCTCGCGCTCGGTGGTCCAGGCGCTGCCGGGGTGGGTGACCAGCAATTCTTCCGAGAGATCGACCAGGGCCAAGTTGTGGTGGACACGGGCCAGGTCGAGCGACGCCGGAGCCAGGTCGCAGCCGGCCAGGCGGGCCCCGCGGGGGGTGGCGCGCACCACCGCCGGCAGCGCGGCCAGCACGCGGTCGCGGACCAGCAGCCCGGCCACCTCCAGGGCCCGCAGGCGGCGCTGCGCGGGAACCGGCCCCGTGAGGAAGCGGTTGCTGAGCTGATCGGCGAGGACCATGCCGTGGCGCACCGCGAAGCGCAGCACGTCCAGGTCGCGGGGGGCGAGCCGGAGACCCCGAGGGGGAGGGGCGGGCGCGGTGCGGTCCATGCCGCCCGCGATCATGACCGCTGGGGTCGGGGTGCGGCGGGGCTCTCCGCCTGTTCGCGCCACGGCTGCCGGCAGAGCGCGAGCCCGCAGACCTCACGCGCTCCGCCCTGGAGGCGCAGCGCGCGGGCCACCTCGTCGAGGGTGCGGCCGTCGGTGAAGACGTCGTCCACCACCAGCAGGCGCTTGCCGGCGGTCCGCCGCGGGTCGGGGACGCGAAGGGCGGGACGGAGCCGTTGGGTGGCGAGGCGCCGCCGCTCGGCATGGCCGCGCCCGGCGAGGCGCGGCGTCGGCCCGGTCTTGACGATGGCGGGGACGCCCCCGAGGTCGAAAGGTGGCCCGTCCCCGGGCGCCGTCCGGAGGGCCGCCTCGGTGAGCATCAACCGCACGTGGTCGAAGTCGCGGCCTCCCGGCCCGACGAAGGTGGGGCTGGCGACCACCAGGTCGAAGCCGCCGAGCAGCCGCCGCCGCTGGGCCAGGTACCCGGCCAGCATGGTGCCGAAGACGCGGGCCCGGCTCCGATCTCCCTCGTACTTGTAGGCGTCGAGGGCGCGCTCCAGGAGGCCGCTCCGCTCGGCGACGGCGACGTTCCAGCGGAACCAGCGCGAGGCGCTGGCGCAGAGCGGGTTGCGGCAGCCGGTCGCCTCCGCCGCGAGCGGCCGCCCGCAGACGCCGCACCCGCTCACGAACCCGCGCTCACCGCGAGCGCGAGCTGGACGGGGGCGGTGGGCGGACCTCCGGCCAGCTGCGCCAGCAGCGCCTCCAGGCCGGCATCGGGGGCGAGCCGGCGCCCTCCCGGCCGGGCGAGCAGAGCTCCCGCCCAGGGCTCCGCGGCCGCCAGGTCGGAGAGGAAGAGGTGCCTGCCGAGGTCGAGAGCGCAGCGTGCCGTGATGCGGGCCCCCGAGGTGGGCCCCGCCTCGACCACCACGGTCGCGGCGGCGAGGGCGGCGATGAGGGCGTTGCGCCGGCGGAGTGCCGCCGGCGACACCGGGGCCTCGGGGGGGAGCTGCGACACGACGGCGCCGTGAGCCGCGATCCGGTCGGCGAGCCCGGCGTTCTCGGGCGGGTAGATCTGCCCGATGCCGCAGCCGAGGACCGCGATGCTGCGCCCTCCGGCGTCGAGGCACGCCTCGTGGGCGGCGGTGTCGATGCCGCGGGCCAGCCCGGACACCACCGTCACCCCGGCACCGGCAAGCTCCCGGGCCAGGCTCCGGGCACGGGCGAACCCCGCCGGGCTCGGGGACCGCGTTCCCACCACGGCGACGCAGCGCTCGTCGTCCGGACCGGCGGTCCCGCGCCACCAGAGCCGGGGCGCATGGCCCGCCAGGCGCAGCCCGGCCGGGTAGCTGGCGTCGAGCGGGCCCACCTGAAGCAAACGCATGTTCGCAAGTGTAACCGGGGGCAGGGCGCCGCTGCCGTAGACTCGGCGCATGGCGGTTCGCTGGCAGAGTGTGGTGGTCGATTGCCACGACCCGGAGCGGGTCGCGCGCTTCTGGAGCGCGGTGTTCGCACAGCCACTGCGCGGCCCGGAGGACGGCGAGTGGTGGCTGGAGTTCGGCGAGGGGATGCCGGACATCCTCTTCGAGCGGGTTCCCGACACCAAGGTGGGGAAGAACCGGCTCCACTTCGACCTCCGTCCCGATGATCAGGCCGCCGAGGTGGCGCGCCTGAACGGTCTGGGGGCGCGGGAGAAGGACATCGGCCAGGGCCAGGTGAGCTGGGTGGTGATGGCCGACCCGGAGGACAACGAGTTCTGCGTGCTGAGGGCGCTGCCGCCGACCCCGTGAGTGACCAACGGCCACCGCTCCCCTATGCTGAGCGACGCTCACGCTGGGTCCGGTTCGAGGGAGGATCGCGATGCCCGTCACGCGCATGAATCACGCCGTGCTGTACGTGCGGGACGCCGCGCGCACCGCGGCCTTCTACCGCGACGTGCTGGACTTCCGGGTGGTCTTCGAGATGGCCGGGGGGCGGGCGATGTTCCTCCAGGCCCCGGCCAGCACCAATGACCACGACCTCGGGCTCTTCACGGTCGGCGAGGGGGCGGCCGGCTCGGACGCCGGCCGGACCACGGTCGGTCTGTACCACATCGCCTGGGAGGTCGACACCCTGGACGAGCTGGAGCGCGTCCAGACCCGTCTCGTCGAGCGCGGGGCGCTGGTGGGCGCGACCGACCATGGCACCACCAAGGCCCTCTACGCTCACGATCCGGACGGTCTGGAGTTCGAGGTCTCCTGGCTGGTCCCCGCGGATCGGATCACCGCCGGCATGCAGGCCCGGATGGCACCTCTCGACATCGCCGCGGAGAAGGAGCGGTTCGGTGGCGCCACCCGCGGCGGGGTCGGCGTCTCGTCGCCGGCCTGAGCCGTGAGCGCCGGCCCGAGGTCAGGGGGGATAGCCGGATGAGCCCGGAGGCGGAGAGCCGTCATCCCGAGGTGCTCTTCGTCTGCATCCACAACGCCGGTCGCTCCCAGATGGCCGCCGCCCTGCTCGACGAGCACGCTCAGGGGCGGGTGCGGGTCCGCTCGGCGGGCTCGCAGCCCGCCGACCAGCTCAATCCCGCCGTGGTCGAGGCGATGGCCGAGATCGGGCTCGACATCTCGCGGCAATTCCCCAAGCCCCTGACGGACGGCGCGGTGCAGGGTGCGGACGTGGTCATCACCATGGGCTGCGGCGACGCCTGTCCCTTCTTCCCGGGGAAGCGATACCTCGACTGGGAGCTGGAGGATCCGGCGGGGAAGCCGCTCCCGGTGGTCCGGCGCATCCGCGACGAGATCGACGGGCGGGTGCGGGCACTGCTCGCCGAGCTGCTGGGGGGAGGCTCCTAGCCACACCTCCTCCCGGCCCCCGGTGGCATGGCCGGCGAAACGGAGAGCCACCCCCGCGGCGCCCGGTGGCCGGACCTCAGCCGGCGGTCATCGAGAGCAGCTTGGTGACGGTCGTCCAGTTGCGGGTGGTGCCGGTGAGCTTCAGCGCTCGTCCCGCCAGCAGGGTCGCCAGCCGGGATCCGGCGATGCCCTGCGGGTGCCAGGCGTAGATCTCGCGACCGGCCACGGCGAATCGCTCGCCCGCGCCGGCCGCGCTGCTCAGCCGAGGGATGATCTCCGGGTCGGGTGGGGATTCCAGGAAGGTCACCTGGTAGCGGCGGGGATCGTCGGCCGCGCCGGGGAAAGGGTCGGCCCGCACCACAGCATCCAGCTCCGCATGGGTGCGCACCAGGGACCGGATGTCCAGACCGAAGCGCGCTGCGATGAGCGCCTCGCAGCGTCGCGCCACGGCCTCGGGCGTCCCGGCCGCCGAGACCGCGAGGTTTCCACTCTGGAGGTACGTCTCGACACCACCGAAACCCGCGCCGGTGAGCAGCGCGCGCAGCTCGCCCATGGGGACCAGGTTGTTCCCGCCCACGTTGACCCCGCGGAGCAGGATCACGCACCGGGTCACGGTCACCCGGCGGCGCGCTGCGGCCGAGCGGAGGTGGCTCGCGCCCCGGTGAGCAGGCGTTCCCGGTCGAACATGGCCGAGACCACGCGCCACATCGCCACGTCGGCGACCAGCAGCACCGCCGCGAACGCCAGCGCGAGGCCGACGCTGGGGGTGAGGACCTGGAGATCGATGAGCACGACCACCAGCAGGGGCGGGAGGCTGGCGAGGGTCCCCAGCTGCTGGGCCACCCGGACGTCGCTCGCCCTTGACGAGATGGCGATGCCCACCCAGATCGACCATCCCGCGAGGAGTGGCGCGAAGAGGATCTCGCCGACCAGCTGCGAGCTCTGCAGGAGCGCCGTCGTCACGGCGGGGTCGGCGGCGAACAGCTTGGCGGCGATGGCGACGACGGCGAAGAGGAGGTAGGCGATGGCCACCGACGGGACGATCGCCGCGGCCGCCTTGCCGAGCAGCAGCTCCTCGCGGCGCACCGGGGTGGTGAGCAGCGGCTCCAGCGTCCCCTGCTCGCGCTCGCCCACCACCGAGTAGGCGGCGATGGCGGCCGGCACCACCACCGGGATGATCAGCAGGAGGAGAAACGTCGAGCCCGCGAGCCTCTGCACCACGGTCTCGGGGATCCCCGGGCTGAGCCGGAAGATCTCGATCATCGGGGTGATCAGGAAGACGATGGGGAGCACCGTCATCGTCCCGATGATGAAGCGGTTCCGGCGCAGCGCCCGGAACTCCTTGCGGACCACGGCGAGGATGCGTCCGGCGTCCAATCTCATCGCGCTGCCGCCTCCGGGTCCTCGTCGATCAACTCCAGGTAGACGTCCTCCAGGGAGTGCCGGGACTCGACGATGGAGAGCACGTCGGCTCCGGCGGCGACCAGGGCGCGGGTGACCGCCGGCGCGGCGACCCTCGGATCGGTGACGCTCAGCACGTAGCTGGAGTCGCCATTCGCCCGCCAGCTCTCCACGCCGGTCGCGCCGTCGAAGACGCCGTCGGGCGCGGCGAGCGGGGCGGCCGTCTCCACGGCCAGGGAGCGGCTGAAGAGGTTCTCGCGGAGCTCGTCGGTGCGTCCCACCGAGCGCAGCCGGGTGTTGAGGATCGCCACCCGGTCGCAGAGGCGCTCCGCCTCCTCGAGGCGGTGGGTGGTCAGGAAGACGGTGACCCCGCGCTGGCGCAGGTCGTTGATCAGGTCGTGCACCTCGCGCGCGGCCACCGGGTCGAGACCGGAGGTCGGCTCGTCGAGGAACATGATCGCCGGGTCGCTGAGCAGGGCACGGGCCAGGCCGACCCGCTGACGCAAGCCCTTGGAGAGGCTGCCGCAGAGGTCCCGGCCGCGCGCGCCGAGGTTGACCGCCTCCAGCGCCGCATCGATGCGGGGACCGGCGTGGCGCAGGCCGTACAGGCCGGCGAAGAGCTCGAGGTTCTCGATCACCGTGAGGCGGAGGTAGAGGCCGGGGTTCTCGGGCATGATCGAGATGCGCTTTCGGATCTCGGTGCCGTTCTCGGGGAGCAGCGGGATGCCGGCGACCAGGGCGGTTCCCGAGGTCGGGGCGATCAGCGTGCCGAGGGTCCGGACCGTGGTCGTCTTGCCCGCTCCGTTGGGGCCGAGGAAGCCGAAGACCTCGCCCGGCGCGATCGTGAAGGAGACGTCCTCGAAGGCGGTGCGCTCACCGAACCGCTTGGTCAGGTGGTCGACCACGAGCGCCGCACCGTCGGGGGAGGGGAGCCCGGCGCTCGGGAGCGCGGGTGGGGCCACCTGCGCCGGCGCGGTGGCGACGGAGGGAGTGAACGGCGTGGGACGCGAGGTGGCGGGCGGCAGCGGGGGCGAGGTGGCGGGCGGCGCAGGGGGCGAGGTGGAGCGCCGAGCCGGCGGATCAGGCGCCGGCGCGGGCCCGGCCCGGGGAACCCCGCCCAGCAGGGCCGCGGTGCCGAGGTAGACGGCGAGGACGACCACGGCCGCTGCGATCCCGACGACCCTCGAGCTCCTGAGCAGGATCAGGAGCACGACGACGAGAGCGACCGCCACAGCGGTGATCAGCCAGCCCTGCCAGGTGACCGGCCGGAAGCCGAATCCCACCTGGCGTCGGGTGAACCAGCGCACCCCGCCTACCGGCTGCATCGAACCTCTCATCTCCCTTCGGTCAGAGTCCCAGGTGCGACTGGGCCAGGATGAAGAAGCCCGCCACCCGGGCGAAGTCGTCGAAGACGACGCGGCCGCTGACCTGAACCCGCTTGAAGCCGCGCTTGAAGCTGAGCGGCACGTCGACGACGGTGTGCTCTCCGAGCTGGGTGACCCGAGGCTCGGCACCCCCGGGGGCGGTCTCCACGATCAGCGGCAGGCGCGCCCGCACCGAGGCGAGCAGGACCACGGAGCACGCATCCAGCATCCGCTGGTCGAAGTGGGCGCGCAGCTCGTCCCAGCGCCGGTCGAGGAAGTCGTCCAGAAGCACGATCGCGAGGGCCGCGGCACCCGGGAGCGGTCGCACCGGTACCTCCTCGGGGGTCTCGGGGTCGGGATGTGGCCCGCCGAACCGCTGCAGAGCCGCCTGCCGGGTCACGTGGAGGACCTCACCGATCTCGGCCCAGGTCCGCCCGTCCGCGCGGGCCCGGACCACGAGGCCGTGGAGGATGTCGTCGACCACGACCCCGAGGCTGCGGGCGGCGGCCAGCGCGACCATCGCCGGGTCCCCGGCGACCGTCTCCTCTCCCCGGAGCACCCGCACCAGCAGCTCCGCGTTGGCCTGGGCCATCCGCGCCATCACCTGGCGGTCCACGTCGGCCGCCGTCGCGCTGGCGGGCTCCTCCGCGGGGCTCGGGTCGCTGGGCGGTGGGACCGCTTCGGCCACGCGCCGCCGGCCGGCTCTCGCAACCGCATCGACAACTGGCTGCGCCACGGTTGTCAACGTACCTTACCCTCGGGGTCATGTCAAGGTGCCTTACCAAAGGGCGCGTGGACCAGGCGTGGCGCCACACGCCATTGACGCGATTCCCGGTGGTGCGTATTATTGAACCGACAGTCGGTCGGTTATTGAGGCGGACCCCGGTGGCACGTACCGTCAACGTCGAAGCCCGCGCCATCCGGCGCGAGGCCTTCGTGGAGGCCGGGCTGCGCCTCATCCAGAGCCGTGGCTACGAGCAGATGAGCGTCCAGGACGTGCTCGATGAGCTCGGGGTCTCGCGGGGCGCCTTCTACTACTACTTCAGCTCGAAGCGAGCGCTGCTCGAGGCGGTGGTCGACCACGTGGTGGTCGCGGCGCTGGCCGCGGTCGCGCCCATCGCCGCCGACCCGCAGCTCTCCGCCGTCGCCAAGCTGCAGGGGATCTTCACCGGCATCGCCGGATGGAAGGCGGAGCGCCGGGAGCTGATGCTCGCGCTGATCCGGGTCTGGTACTCGGACGACAACGTGCTGACCCGGGACAAGCTGCGCCTTAACCTGGTGGGCTCGCTGGTGCCGATGCTGGCCGAGGTCATCAGGCAGGGCACGGAGCAGGGCGTGATGTCCGCCAGCTCTCCGGAGGGCGCCGCCCGCGCTGTCGTCTCCCTCCTCCTCGGCGCCCAGGACGTGGCCATCGAGCTGTTCGTCGCGCGCCAGGAGGGCAGCGTCTCGGCCG